>JAAGKN010000665.1_pt1 | contig 170967 bp, 162 predicted proteins | sample 6206371 | NCBI WGS metagenome assembly JAAGKN01 (sample SAMN11533720, study PRJNA540317) | gut metagenome | isolation source: fecal pellets from male and female animal of same cohort | host: Peromyscus leucopus | place: USA:CA | collected 2017 | reverse complement strand
GCCGGGAATTGTATTTGGTGTGCGGGGAAGTAGAGGCGAGTAAACAATGTCAGCCGACGGACTCCCGCGGAGCCACTTATACGGAACCGTGTTCGGACGGAAAAACGGGACAAATTACGTATACGTGGGATTATGGCGCTTGTAAATATAATGAAAGTTCTAATTGTGAGGCGGCTTCAGAGGTTAATTTAACCATTAAGCAGGTAGGTTGTCCTGTGAGATGGAATCGTTTTGCTGAGGAAAAATGCCAAGTAGAGTCCCCAGGACAATATGCCGCTGGTTCTACGGTAAGAATTAAAGCTATTCCTTATGACCCAGGGAAATTTATAAATGACCACCATAAATATAAATTTGTTAGATGGGAATTGACTTCTTGTCCCGAAGGTAAGGTGGCCAATGTAAATAATGAGGCAACAACTGTTACATTAGGAAGCAGTGATTGCGAATTGACTGCCCGTTATCGTAACTTAATAACGGTACATATAGCTTCCAGTCTGCCCCTTGATCAACGAGATGATTATGAGGGAAAAGGATATTATGAACCGGGCACTACGGTTACAGTGGTTGCGACCAATAATAAAGCACCGTGGCATACTTTTAATAGTTGGAGTACTGGGGGAAATTGCCCCGGAGGAACTTTACATACTCGTTATAAGGATCCTGTCGCAACAATTGATCTTCCTAAAGCAGAGGTTACCGATATAGATCTTAGCAATTGTCAAGTAATTGCTCACTTCTTATAAAAAGAGAGAAGAATGTAACGCTGCAGCTAGGCAGGAGGATATTTATTTTAAAACTAATATAAAAACCGCATTGCCAAAAAGTGCAAAAAAAATTTAAATAAAAATACGCATAAACGCAGCGGACGGGGGGTATGTTCTCCGTTTGACCGGGGGGGCCAAAGTCTGCTATGATTTATGTATAGAAGTAAAAAACCTAAAACGGAGAAATACATGAAAAACTTACTGAAAGTTGTTTTGGTTTTCGCTTTGGCCGCCGGCTTGACCGCCTGCAAAAAAAACGTGAAAGATGACGCCAATGCGGACCTGACCGCCGGCACCGGAACCGAAATGGTGCTTGAAGAAACTGAAGTCGTGGCCGAAGTGCCCGCTCAGGAAGTGGCTTTGGGCGTAGTGCACTTTGCCTTGGACAAATACACCTTGTCCGCCGATGCCCGCAAAATTGTAGAAGCCAACGCGCAGGCCATTAAATCCGCCGCGTCCGTAGCCAACTACACCGTTACCGTGGAAGGCAACTGCGACGACAGAGGCACCATCGCCTACAACATCGCTTTGGGCCAAAAACGCGCCGACGAAGTAAAAGCTTACTACGTCCGCATGGGTATCCCGGCTAAAAACATCACCACCGTTTCTTACGGTGAAGAAAAACCGGTATGCTACGAAGGCACTCAGTCCTGCTGGGCCCAAAACCGCAGAGCTGATACGCTTTTGAAAGTAAACTAATCTGTTTTGGCAAGGAGCCCGAACCTAAATGAAAAACGTTACTAAACTTATTTTTATGGCCGGTTCGGGCTTTTTGCTGTCCGGCTGCATCGCCAGCGAGCGCGATATGAGCACGCTTAAGCTGCAGCTGAAAGAACTGAACGCCACTATTGCGCAAATGCAGGCCAACCAGGCCGAATTGGCCGGTACGATGGATGAATTGAACCGCAATTTATCTATTTCCGGCGAGAATTTATCTCAAGTGGATGCTCAAATTGTAAAACTTTCCGCCAAGCTGGATGATTTAACCGCTTCTATGCAATCCGGCGCTTCCGCCGGGGCGGCCCAGCCGCAGCAGGCGGCGGTGCTTCCTTCGGACTTGTTTGCCGAAGCCAAAACCCATTTGGATAAAGGCGCATACGACTCCGCCGCCATGGGTTTTAAACTGTATATTTCCAAATACCCGGACAGCGAAAACGCCGAAACCGCCTATATGTATATGGGCGACGCGTACGCCGGGGCCGGGCAAACCAAGCAAGCCGCCATTGCTTACGCGACGGTTCTGCAAAAATTTCCGCAAAGCAAACAGACCGCTTCCGCCCGTTTAAAATACGCCCGCAGCATTATTCCGCTGGGTAAAACGGACGAAGCCAAACGCTATTTCGCTTCCGTGGTGCAGGATTTTGCTTCCTCGCCCGAAGCCAAGCTGGCTAAAGCGGAGCTTGCCAAGCTTAAATAACCTTTGCCGCGGCTTTGGCCGCGGTTTTATTTTATGAAAAAAATCTTCTTTTTGTGCGGCCTGTTTGCCGCGTTGGTTGTAACGGTTTTTCCGGCGTTTGCCGCGCCGCAGACGGACGTTTACATCGGTATTACGTCGGTGGGGGACAAACGCCTGCCGGCGATTGGTATGCCTCCTTTTAATTTTGCCGACGCCAAAGCGCAAGACGCCGCCGTACAAGTGCGCGATGTAATGCGCGGGGATTTATTGTTTGCGCGCTATTTTGACGTAACCGAGGACGGCCCTGATTTCAACGCCAAAAAATTAAGCGAAACGCTGACCGGCTGGGCCCGTGCGCGCGCCAGCTATTTACTGGCGGGCGACATTACCTACGCCGAGCCGTATTACACTATTAAAATTTACGTGTATGACATTTCCACCCGCCAGCCCGTTTTTGCCAAAGCGTTTAAAGGGACGGAAAGCAGTCTGCGCCGTTTGTCCCACATCGCTTCCGACCAAATTGTTTCCGCGCTGACGGGTAAGCGCGGCATCGCCGATACGAAAATTGCTTTTGCCAACAATTCTACCCGCAATAAAGAAATTTACGTGGTGGATTACGACGGTGCCAATTTGCAAAAACTGACTAACGACAAAAGCATCGCCATTTTGCCCCGCTGGTCTAAAGACGGGCGGATTTTCTACACGACGTATAAGTATAAAAACCCGGATATTTTCGCCATTGATTTGCGGGCGGGAAAAATCGCGCCGGTAATTATCCGCGGCGGATTGTCGCTCATCGGCGGCGTATCGCCCGACGGTAAAGCCCTGGCGTTTACCAGCTCCGGCGGCTCCAACCCCAGCATTTACATTTATAATTTAGAAACGCATTCAAAAACGCGTATTACCAATAAAGCGTCTGTAGACGGTTCCCCGTCCTATTCGCCGGACGGCAAATATATTACGTTTGTTTCCAACCGCGCGGGCAACCCGCAGATTTACGTAATGGAGCTGGCCACCGGGGAAACCCGTCCGCTTACCAAAACGTTTAACTGGTCGGACAGCCCGCAATGGTCCCCCACCGGGGAATGGATTGTATTTACGGGCCGGGAATCGCCGTATCACCCGATGGATATCTTTTTGGTGGACTTGACGGGTACCCAAATCCGCCGTTTGACGACGGACGCCGGCTCCAACGAAGACCCTACCTGGTCCCCCGACGGCCGTTTTATCGCGTTTACCACCACGCGCAACGGCAAACGCCAGCTGTATTTAATGGATATGGACGGCAGCGCGCCGCACCTTTTGGCGGATTTGAAAGGGGATTCCTTTACGCCTCACTGGAGTTTTTAATTTAAACGCTGTTTGTAATGTTAACGCCCCGGTTAAAAACCGGGGCGTTTTTACTTTAGGTTACACCGTGGGGAAAGACCGTTTTAGTATGAGAATATAGGAACAAGAATAAAATGGGTTTTGACAAACTGGTGAGCAGAAGGTATTTTGAATAAAAGAGAAGTCATTCCCGAAGGCAGTAGTCGGGAATCTATACCTTATTTTGTTGTCACCCTGAACTTGTTTCAGGGTCTAGTAAAAAAAGCAGGGCCAGCATATAAAAAACCCCCGGCTATACCGGGGGTTTTTTTAATAGCGCAAAGTTAATTGCAAGGTTCTATATCAATAGCTTCGCAGTTGCCTGCGGCGCAGCAGGCGTCGTATTCGCCGTATCCACCGTATTCGGTTTCCAGCGCGAATTGCTGGCCGTCTTTATCCGTAAATTCGGCGCGGTAGCCGCTCGCGGTTTTGGAATATGAAATGCCGTCCTTTTTCAAGGGAAGTTCCGTTTTTTTGTCGTCGTCTTCCATAGAGAAAAGGAACATTTGGGCTTTTGCCTGCGTAACCGTTACCTTCCGTTTTAAATCGGCGGGGGACTGGGAAGAGCTGTTTTCGGGGAGGAAAATGAACAATAAAACGAGAGAGGCTACCGTTATTATAATTGGCAGTAATGCCGCAAAAATAGACGCTATTAAGCCGCCTACGCTAAACGCCAGGGCGGGTTTTTCTTCCCCGGGCTGGAAAGTGTCCCGCACTACAAAAGTATCCGCCATTAAATCGTGCAACGCTTGGCGTTTTTTGGTGTATCCGGCCATATAGTAGCCAAAATTAAGAATCATATAAGATAAATACTTGCCGAATGTGCGGCCCGTGGCGCGCGCAAAGCTGATGCGGCCGCCGTCCGCGCCCACTACTTTAATGCCCATGATTTTTTTACCGAGGGTTGCTTGGCTTTTGCCGCTTTCCATCAAGGCAAAATAGAGCCAAAATATCGCTGCCACCAATACTTGCATCAGCATGAGTGAACCTATCATGGCAAATGCGACGTCAGCCTCTGCGGCCGGAGTATTGCGGGCGCCTAAACGAAGTGCTAGCGCTCCCATAATCACTGCATACACAACAGTGCAGGGGATACTGACGATAAACGAGTCAATCATCAGAGCGACGGCGCGCCGCCAAAAACCGGCGTATGGATAAATGCGGGACATATGTTTCTCCTGTTGTAAAAGTTTCTTTTTAGTGTACTTTATTTACTGTAAGTGTAGCAATAAAAAACCGCCCCGGCGTGCGGGGCGGTTTTTTATTAATACGCAAGCGTTTTTTAGTTGCATTCCTCAAATCCGGTTGGCGTACAATCTTCGCCGGGGGCTGTTTGGCAGCATACTTCGTTTGAGCGGGCAGGCAGGAATAGCACATAGTCTTCCGCTTCCCGGTCTTTGAAGTTTGCGCGGTATCCGTCCCGCCTGCGGGTATACTCTATACCATTTTCCATTAAGGGTTCGCGTAGCAGTTGTTTTTCCTGGGATAGCTGTTGCAAGCGTGCCGCGGCGACTTGTGCTTTTGCGGGGGTAGACCCTCCCAGCGCCGCCAGCAACCAAATACCCGCCAATACACATATTGCCCCGATAATTACGCCTAAAAGCACCGGGTGGGATTTGGTGTCCGGCAGTTCATCGCCGGGCTGGAAATCTTTGCGGACGACGTATGTTTGCGCAATATAATCGTGCAAGGCGCGTTTGCGGTTGGTGGTACCGGCCATAATAAACCCGATGTAAAAAGTGGCATAGGATAAAAATTTGGCGAACAGGCGGCCCGTGGCGCGGGCAAAACTGATGCGTCCCCCGTCATATCCCACCACTTTAATACCCAGCAGGCGTTTGCCCAACGTGGCCTGGTGTTTGCCGCTTTCGCAAAACGCAAAATAAAGCCAGTAGGATACCAGCCCCAAAATTTGCCACACAATATATACCGCTATCATAACGGCGAGGGTGAAGACGGCGGCTTTAGAGTCCGGGGCCGCTTCCGTGCTGTTTCCCAGCGCAAACAGGACGGGCCCGCAAAGAACGGCGGGGGGAATGGCTGCGATGACGGCATCCAGGATAAACGCGGCGGCGCGTTTCCAAAAGCCGGTATAAGGCGTTGTGTTCATAAAAGAATCTCCTTGTGTGTTGTGGATAGACCCGCAAAGGCTTAAAAACGGCTATTTGCGCGGTTTTTTGTAACAGCGGCGGCAACGGGCCTGGTAGGCGTCCGTCGTGCCTACTACAATGCGTTTTTTGTCTTTGCTGATGCGCTGTGTAAAACTGGCCGGGTTGCCGCATTTGGTGCAGACGGCCAAGTTTTTTGTAACGTATTCGGCTTTGGATAACAGGGCCGCGGTAACTTCAAACGGTTCGGCGCGGTAATCCGTATCCAGCCCGGCGACGATAACGCGTTTGCCCATTTTTGCCAGCTTGTCGCACACGTCTACGATGCCTTTGTCAAAAAAATTAATTTCGTCAATGGCGATAACCTGCGTTTCTTTTTCAACCAGCGGCAAAATTTCCGCCGAATTTTTTACGCAGGTGGCGGCCACTTTATTTTGGTTGTGGCTGGTGATGCTGTCAATGCCGTAGCGCGTGTCAATTTTAGAGTTAAACAGCTGCACTTTTTGTTTGGCGATCAGCGCGGTGCGCACGCGGCGGATGAGTTCTTCGGTCTTGCCGGAAAACATACATCCGCAGATTACTTCTATCCAGCCTTGTTTGTGGTACATCAACGGATTTGCCATAGGTTATTTCCTCACCTTAATCTCGTAAATCGCCGGGTTGGCGCCAAGGATACCAGTAGGCGTCTTCCGGGGGTTGGGCTTGCTGTCTGTTATTGGCGCCGCAAATAATGTTAAAGCGCAGTGCGAAAGACAGGTTGTGGTTACGGTCGCGCACCGTCAAATCTACGCGTGCGTCGTGAAACGTATAAGCCACGCGCAGCAGTTTGTTAAAGCCGATTACGCTGCCGCGGAAAAATTCCGCGTCTATGCCCAGGTCGGCCAGCCACTTGCTCCCCGCGGGACGGATGCCCCAGCTGGTGGTGGCGGTGTAGCGGTCCGAATTTGTTTCATAGAGGGAGCCGGGGTCCGTGTAATCGGCAAAGTTATTAAGGCCCAGGCCGATAAGCTGCCCGTTTATCAAAAAATTAGATTGGGCGATAAAGCTGACGTTTTTCTTTTCCAGGTCGTACTGGTCCTGGATAAAGAAGCTCACCGTGCCGCCGGGCGAGTTGTAGCCCCACTCCAACAGCAACGGTTCTACGCGGGATTTAAGGTGGTCCCAGCCCAGTTCCTGGCCGAAACCGTCGGTTAAATTGTACGTATAGTCCGACAAATTAAACCCGGTTCCAAAACGCACATAGGTGTTAAACGTCGGGCGGTAGTAATTGTTTACGTACAGGCGGTTGGCTTCTACGCCTTTGTCCGGCGACGTATGGTCCGAAGACAGCGTGCCGGTAGAAAGGCGTTTGGTAAACTGGTAGCCGAAATTGGTGGTTCCCAAAAAAGTGCGCGCCTGCAGATTTAAGTCCGTCCCCACGCGGGCGACCCAGGCATCTTTGCCGTATTGTTTGTCGTCAAATGTAATGGTCTGGTCGTAATACGCGCTGGGCGCAAAGGTCAGCTTGCGCGCCAAACGGAACGATTTTTCCACCGTCCAGCGTGCGTGCGCCTGGCGTTGGTAGGGGCCTTCTTCGTTGGGCAGGCCGTTTTTATATTGCAGCGAAGAAGTGTTGTTAAAGTCCACTTCCAGGCGGTTGGAGGTTTTTAAAAGCGGGTCGTTAAACGGCAGCAGCATAAACTTAATTTCCGGCAGGGTGCGCGTTTCGGCCATAAATTCTTGTTTATCCCAGGCGAAGATGTCCTTTTCCTGATAGCTTACGCGCAGGGTGGAGCGGCGCGTTTGGCGCGAGAACGAAAAGTTTGTTTCCTGGTCCGGCATAAAGATATACGGATTGCTGCGGAAGAACGTGTCGTTGAAATACGGGTCCGACACTTTGCGGAACTGCGTTTGGAACTGGTACAGCGCGCCTTGCGGATTGTTAAAATGGTCCGAAGAGTCGTACATTTCCCACCAGTATCCGCCCTGAAAGCCCCAACGGTTGGAGCTGTTTAAATCAATTTCCGTATTGTCGGCGCGGTCGTTGATGTATAAAAATTCGCCCGCCCCGCGCAAGGTGGGGGATTCCACCGCCGTCAGTCCGCCGCCGATGCCTACGCCGGATTTGGTATAGTAGTCCAAGGTCAGCGTCGGGCGCAAATTGAGAACGGGTTTAAATACGGTGGAGGTTAATATGCCAAAGCCCACTTTGTTGCTTTGGGTAAAATCCACGTACGTGGTCCACGGTTTTTGGGAATCCAGCGACCGCCAGAATACGGGCAGATACATTACCGGAAATCCGTCCAATTTAAACACGGCGTTTGTGCCGAATACGCGCTTTTGCGGCGATACGCTTAACTTGCCTACGGAAACGGTGTAGTGCGGCTCCGGCTTGTTGCAGCAGGTTACTTCCGCCCCGCGCAAAATCTGCGCGCCGTTTTTGGAAGAAATTTGTTTTGCTCCCACGATGCGAAGCGGCGGATATTCGGTTGTTAAATTGTCCGCCGTAAAATCTTTAGTGGCATAGTTGACGGATACGTTTTCCCCGCGCAGCACGCCGCCCTGGCCGTCTTCCACCGTCATCGGTCCTACGGATGTAATGGTGGTATTCGGTTCGTCAAACGTAATGTTTTCACCCGTTACGGTGCGTGTTTTGCCGTCCGGCGTTTTTTGGATGAGGGTTACGTCGCCGGTTAAATTGATTTTTTTATTGTTGGGTTCCAGCGAGGCCTGGTCCGACGTAAAATAAACAAATCCATTCCCGTCCGGCGGCGGCAGCGTGTTGTCGGCCGCCCAAAGAGGCGCGGCCGCCAGCATCAGCGCGCAAAATAGTTTTAAGGGTGTTATTTGCATTGTATATGGTCCTGCTGGGCGCGGTAAATGGCGTACATCGCCGCGCCTACGCCGCCGATGTTGGGGTTTTGGGAAACCAATAATTTCAACCGTTTAAAAGGCGTTTTGATTTGTTGGTTGTCCAATACGCGTTTTAAAGCGGGCATAAAGAATTTGGCCGCCCCGGATACACCCCCCGTCAAGACGACGGTATCCATATCCAGCACCAACGTAAAATTGGCGATGCCTACGCCTAAATAGTAGCCGGTGTCTTCCCATACCTTCAGCGCGGCTTTGCAGCCTTTTTCCGCCGCGCGGGATACGAGTTCAATTTTAAAATCTTTTTCGGCGTTTACCAATTTGGCGAGTTCGGAATCCGGGTAGTCCATTACGGCTTCCATCACGCGGCGTTTAATGCCGATGGTGCCTACAAACGCTTCCAGGCATCCGCGCGCGCCGCAGCCGCACAAAGGCCCGGAGGCAAGATCGGCTATTTTGGTGTGGCCAATTTCGCCCGCGGTGCCGTTGGAGCCTTGGTACAGGTCTTTATTAATAATCATTCCGCCGCCCACGCCGGTGCCCAGCGTAACGACCAGTACATTGGTTCCCTGGCGTTTTAAATCGGCTTCATATACGCCCCAGGCGGCGAGTGTTGCGTCGTTGGCGACGCAGGGCCGTATACCCGTATGTTTTTCAAGCATATCGGCCATAGGCCAGTCGGTAACGTCTTTAAATTTTAAGTTGGGGTTATAACGCAGTACGCCGCGCTGGTTGTCCACGTCGCCCGGCGCACCGACGGCCACTGCCACGCGCTGGTCCGGAAATTCTTGTTGGATTGCGTTAATAAAATCGCCGATTTGCGCGATGAAGCCCTTGGCCCCTTTGGAATAATCCGTTTCAAATTTTTCTTTGCGGAACACTTCCCCGTGTTCGTTCATAACGAATAATTTAACGAAGGTTCCACCAATGTCTACTCCTACGCCGATCATAAATCCTGCTCCTTGCTTTTAGGGTGAGCGTGGCGGTACACGCTTTTTAATTTTTCAAGCGACACGTGCGTATACACTTGCGTCGCCGCCAGGCTTTGGTGGCCCAGCATTTCTTGTAAACTTCTCAAATCGCAGCCGTTGTTTAAAAGGTGCGTGGCAAACGAATGGCGCAGGCTGTGCGGCGTAACCTTGCGCGCCAAATGGGCGGAAATGGCGGTATTTTTAAAGATATACGCAAGGCCGTCCCCCGTCAGCGGTTTGCCGTGCGCGTTTAAAAATAAAGCGTCATGCGGCCCGGGAGAAGGCCGGCTGGCCAAATACGTTTTTAAAGCCGCCAGCGCGGCGTCCGTTACGGGTACCAGGCGCTCTTTGTTGCCTTTTCCCAGCACTTTTACCACGCCGTTAAAAAAATCTACATCTTTTACCGTCAGGCCCGTTACTTCGCTTCTGCGCAATCCGCTGGAATACATCAGTTCAAAAAGGGCTTTGTCGCGCGGCGCAAAATGTTTGCTGTGCGCGGCGGTTTCCAGCAGCCGGTCCGTTTCCTGTACGGTTAAAAACTTGGGCAGTATCTTTTCGCGCTTGGGGGCGGGGAGCAATTTAAACGGGTTGCGCGCCAGTTTGCCTTGTTCCAGCAAATACGCCGCAAAACTGCGCAGCGCCGCTATTTTGCGCAGCACCGTATTGCGCGAAATTTTTCTTTCCGTTTGCGCCGCGGCTAAAAACGCGCGGATATTGGCCGGCGTAAAACAGCGCAAATCGTCTTGTTTGCGGTTTTTGGCAAAGAGCAAAAACTCGGATAAATTCTCCCGGTACGCTTTTAAGGTGTAGGGCGAAAAATTCTTGTTCTGCAGATGCAATAAATAGGCTTCCACCCACTCTTTCACGCGTTTCCCCCGTTTTTATTTGTTTTGGGCCTGTTTAGCGGCGTGAGCCTCTTTAAACTGGGCGATTTCTTCCGGCGTAACCGTTACAATCGTTTTGCATTTGGGGTAGCCGGAGCAGCCTAAAAATTCGCCGCGTTTGGAGGTGCGCAGCACCATGGGTTTGCCGCATTTGTCGCACAGACGGTCCGTTACGATAGGCCCGGCGGAAGCCACTTTATTGCCTTCCGCATCAATAGAAAACGTATTTTTGCATTTGGGATAGGCCGAACACGCCAAAAATTTGCCGCGCCGTCCCATACGGATGACCATCGGCGCGCCGCATTTGTCGCACACTTCGCCCGTTTGTTCGGGCTGTACTTTTTCGCCGGAGCTCGTCAAATTGACTTTGCCTTTACACGTGTCGTCGCTGCAGACGAGGTACTCGCCAAAGCGGCTTCTTTTCTTAAGCATCATTTTGCCGCAGACAGGGCATTTTTCATCCGTTTCTTTGGCGGCGGGGCGTTGCATTCCTTTGTCGGCTTCGTCCAGTTCGCGCTTAAAATTGCCATAGAAGCCGGAAAGCAGTTCCACCCATTTTTGCGCGCCTTCGGCCACTTGGTCCAGCTGTTCTTCTACCCCGGCGGTGTAGGACAAGTCCATAATTTCTTTAAAGAAATCTTTTAGGCTGTCGGTAACCGTAATGCCCAGGTCCGTCGCCACCAGCTTGCTGGTTTTGGGCTGGCGGGCGATGTATTTGCGGTCCAGAATAGTTTTAATGGTGGGCGCGTAGGTGGACGGGCGGCCGATGCCGTGTTTTTCAAGCGTTTTGATCAGGCTGGCTTCGTTGTAGCACGGGGGCGGCGTTGTTTTATGCGCTTTGGTGTTAAGGTCTAAGAGCGTCAGCGTATCGCCTTCCGTAAGGACGGGCAGCAGCGCGCTGCCGTCGTCTTTATTATTATCTTCCTCTTCGTCCTGATCTTTATAAATGGATAAGTAGCCCGGGAATTTGACCGTGCGTCCGCTGGCGCGCAGCTGGCATTCTTTTGCTTCTCCGGCGGCGATGTCAATCGCCACGGTGTTAAATACCGCTTCGGCCATTTGGCTGGCCACAAAGCGCAGCCAGATGAGTTCGTACAGCTTATACTGGTCGGCCGTCAGGTACGGTTTCATTGCCTGCGGCGTGCGGCGCACGTCCGTGGGGTGAATGGCCTCGTGTGCTTCCTGCGCGCCCATTACTTTGCTTTTGTAAACGGGCTGTTTGGCGGGTACGAACTGCGGGCCGTATTTCTCCCCGATGAATTTTTTGGTTTGTTCCTGAAGGAGCTTGGATACGTTAAACGAGTCCGTACGCATATAGGTAATTAAACCGATGGTCTGGCCGGAAATTTCAATACCTTCGTAAAGGTGCTGGGCCGTCATCATCGTTTTTTGGGAAGCAAAGCCCAGTTTGTTGTAGGCGTCCTGCTGCATAGAGCTGGTGATAAACGGCGGTTTGGGTTTTTGTTTGACTTCTTTCTTTTCTACTTTAATGACGGTGTTGGGCCCTTTGCGCAAAATGTCGGACAGCGGGGCCAGTTTTTCCGGCTTGTCAAAAACGGTGGTTTTTACTTTATAATCTTCCGCAAACAGGTGGTGGGTGGTGGTTTGTTCCACGTTTTTGCCCTGCCACTTGGTTACGCGCGCCCAAAATTTGGGGGCGGTTTGCGGTTTTTCAAATTGTGCGCCGATGGTCCAGTATTCCTGTTCTTTAAATTCGGCGATTTCTTTGGCGCGTTCGGCCAGGAGGCGTACGGCCACAGACTGTACGCGCCCGGCGGACAGGCCGGACGTTATTTTGCGCCACAAGAGGGGGGATAATTTATAACCTACAATACGGTCCAAAATGCGGCGCGCCTGCTGGGCGTTGACGAGGTTATCGTCTATTTTACGCGCGTGTTCAAAGGATTCTTTAATGGCCGTGGGCGTAATTTCGTGGAAGAAAATGCGCTGGTAACGGTCTTTGGGAAGTTTTAACAGTTCCACCAAGTGCCACGCGATGGCTTCGCCCTCGCGGTCAGGGTCGGTAGCGAGGTAAATTTCGCTGGCGTTTTTGGCGGCGGCGGTCAGTTCCGCAATCAGGCGCTTGGCACGGTCCACCGGGACGTAGGTGGGTTTGAAGTCGTGTTCAATGTCTACACCGATGTCTTTAGAGGGTAAATCCCGCACGTGGCCGAAAGAGCTGCGGACGATAAAATCGTTTCCTAAAATTTTACTGATGGTTTTCTGCTTGGTGGGAGACTCCACAATCACCAGTTTTTTGCCTTTTACATTGGATGTCGCCATAAGTCACTTCCTTATAAAGTTAAAATTTGCTTTTGCTGTACAGTCCGTTTTCGCAGGCTAAAAAGCCTTTTACTTCCAGTTCAAATAAGATTCCCGCCGCTTCGGGCACGTCCGCGCCGATGGCTTCGGCTACGGCGTCCAAGCTGGCGGAACCGTCCCCCACCGCGTTCATGGCTTCGCGCTGGCGGGGCGTTAAATCGTCTTGCGGCTTGTCGGGCGATAAGGAGGGCGTTTCAAAGAAGCGCGGATCCAGCCCGAACCGAAGCTGCTGTGGTATATAGTCTAGTATATCTGCGGCGGAAGTTACAACCCCCGCTCCCTCACGGATGAGGTGGTTGGTGCCGGCGGACTGCGGGCTGTCTATCGGGCCGGGGACGGCCAAAACGTCTTTGCCCATTTCCAACGCGAGTTTGGCGGTAATCAGCGCGCCGGATTTGATCTCTCCCTCCACTACCACAACAGGCTGCGCTAACGCCGCAATAATGCGGTTCCTGCGCGGGAAATGGAACGCGTTTGGCGGTTTATTAAAAGGGAGTTCTGATACAATCGCTCCGCCGTGCTCCAAAATAGCCCGGGCCAGCTGGCGGTTTTCGGGCGGATAACAGCGTCCTACCCCGGTGCCGATGACGGCCACGGTCGGTTTTTTAAGGCGCACTGCGGCGGCGTGGCATTCACTGTCCACCCCGCGCGCAAGCCCGCTGACGACGGTTACGCCCGCTTGGGTTAAGTCTGACGCTAATTTATTGGCCGCGCGCCGTCCGTACGGCGTTATTTTGCGCGTTCCCACCATAGCTACGCACGCAGCAGCCTCCGCGGGCAGTTTGCCGAGTACGTACAAAGCCAGCGGCGCTTCTTTGATGTTGCGTAAAGATTGCGGATATTCTTCGTCTTCCGGAATGTAAATGTGCCCGCCCAGCGCGGCAGTTTTATCCCATTCTTCCTGCGGGTCTATGGCAAATGCGTCGCGCAGGAGGTGCGCGGCGGTAGACGGGTTTAAATTGGCTTCGCGCGCGAGCGTTTCAGCGTCTTGGCGCAAGATTTCTTCGGCCGAACCGAAAATTTCAATCAGTCTTTCCAGCCAGTCGGCCCGGAAAAAGAGAAATGCGTTTAAGCGGATTCTTGCCAGCCGTTCGGCGGCGGAAATGTTTGCATTCATTAAATATCCGCCACTCCTTTGCGGTCCAGCGGGCGGTATTGCATTACTTCTACCAAGTGTTTGGTTTCAATATCCGCTTTTTGTTCCAGGTCGGCGATGGTGCGTGCCGTTTTTAAAATTTTGTCCAAGCTCCGCGCACTTAAACCAAACTTACGCATGGCGGCTTCCAAAATATCGTCCGCCCCGGCGGGAAGTTTGCAAAATTCTTTAATTTGCTTGGGCGTCATAAACGCGTTGGCGGTGGTGGGCGTGCCCGCAAAGCGTTTGCGCTGTACTTCTCGCGCTTTTAACACGCGTTCGCGGATGGCGGCGGAGGTTTCGCCCTCACTGGTTTTAGTCCAGTCCGTATATTTAACGGGGTTTAAATTGACGGTTAAATCTATACGGTCCAAAAGCGGGCCGGAAATGCGCGATTTATAGCGGTTTACCTGCATAGGGGAACAGGTGCAGGCGTGCAGCGGGTCGCCCAGGTGGCCGCAGGGGCACGGGTTCATGGCCGCCACTAACGTAAAGCGGGCCGGATAGGAAACCGTTTCTTTGGCGCGGGAAATGGTTACTTGGCCGTTTTCCAAGGGTTCGCGCAGGACTTCTAAAGAAGAACGGGAAAATTCGGCAAATTCGTCCAAAAACAGTACGCCGTTGTGCGCCAGCGACACTTCCCCGGGGCGGGGGGAGGAGCCTCCTCCGATGAGCGCCACGTCCGAAATGGTGTGATGCGGATCCCTAAACGGGCGGCGGGTTAACAGTTTGCTTTTCCCCATTAGGTTGCAAATGGAATAAATTTTGGTAATTTCCAGCGATTCTTCCTGCGTCAGCGGCGGCAGAATGCCCGGGAAGCGTTTGGCCAGCATACTTTTGCCCGTTCCCGGCAGGCCAATCATCAGTACGTTGTGCCCGCCGGCGGCCGCAATTTCCAGCGCGCGCTTGGCGAGCGCCTGCCCTTTTACTTCCGAAAAATCCAACTCCGGCAGGAGTTCTTCTTCTTTTTGCGGAATATAGGCGATTTTAACGGCGGAAGGTTCTATTTTCCCTTCCAGGTATTCGGCCAGTTCTTTTAAGGTGTGCGGCGTAACAAAATCCGCGCCCGATACCTGCCCTTCCAACACATTTTGCGGCGGAATAACGGCCGTTTTGCGCAGGTTTTTGCAGGAAATCAGCATAGGGAGCACCCCTGCGCACGGGCGCAGGGAGCCGTCTAATGCAAGTTCGCCCAAAACGAGTAAATCTTTTAATTTTGCGGCGGCTTCGGGGGAGAGTTGTTCGCTGGCGGCCAATACGCCAAGCGCAATCGGCAGGTCAAATTGGGTGCCGCTTTTGCGCAGTTCGGCCGGGCTTAAATTGACGGTAATGCGCTTGGTGGGAAAGTCAAACCCGCTGTTGCGTACGGCGGCCACCACGCGTTCTTTGCTTTCGCGCACTTCTGCGTCCGGCAAACCGACGACCGCCAACGTAGGCATCCCGGGAGCGATGTCCACTTCCACGGACACGGCAAAGCCTTCAATGCCTTTTATGGCTCCGGTGCATACGTTGGCGAGCATATCAGTTAAAACTCAACACGATGGCGGACGGAGTGATCGTTACCACCGTAAAATTGACGTTATATTTGCGGATGATTTTGGCGGCCAGTTCTTCGGGCGTGGAGATATTGGCCGAAATTTCAAACTGCGCGCTGGAGTTGGCGTAGCGCACGAGGTTAAAATCTTCAATTTCGCGTAAATCTTTAAAAATACCCTGGATTTGTTTTAACCGTTCAATGGTGTTTACGTCTTTAACGGTTAAATTAAACGTTTTGGCCGAGTTAATGGCCGCGTTGACCGGTTCGGCCAGCTGTTTGGCGGCGGCTTCACACGCGGCGGAAATGGATTTTTGCGCGGCGATATCCGGCAGCGGATCCAGCCCGCTTAACTGCTGGGCTCCTTCGGCCACTAACGCATAGTTGTTGGTGGCGTAGGTGCGGATGTTGGCGCGCGCACGGTACGTTTTAAAAGGGGAGGCGGTGCCCGCTAAGGCGATTAACGGGTTGGTTTCCACGTCCGCCACGATAACAAAGCGGGCCCCTTCTGCGCGGGCTTTGTCAATAACGGAGGTGGGTTCTTCAATGTTATTTTGGCTTAAATTATCCCCGTTAACAAGTGCAAACGGCTGGTTTTTTAAAGCGCGGTAAATGGCTTGTTTGCAGTCCTGCCGGAGGGAAATATCTTCCCCGTTCATTTCGCGGGAGGTTACTAAAATGGTGGTTTTTTTAGCAAAAGCGTCGGATTCGGACTGTTTGATAATATCGCCGATGTCTTTGACGAGTACCATTGCTTTTAACCGCGTATACCATTGGTCGCCTTTGCGGTAGGCTTTTTGTACGTGGCTTCTGCGGATAAATCCGGCGGATTTGGCGGTGATTTTATCTTCCACCAACTGCGCCTGGTCCACCGTGGTGGCCGAAGAAATAAATACTCCCGCCACTTGTTCTACGGCGGAGCGCTGGGCGGCCAGTTCGCCGTCTTTTTTCATTTGTTTTAAATTGTTTTCATCGTACGGAACGAGCGATTCGGCATATACGTATTCGCCTTCCCCTTTCGGGCCGACGCGTAAACCGCCGCAGGCCGAACATACAACCGCCGCGGCCAACAGGCACAAAACGAGTTTTTTCATTATTTATCCTCCGGGTCCAGACCGGCTTTTTTCAAGCGTTCTCTGTTAAGACGCATAATGACGGCGCAGCCGCCGTCCTCCATATATTCCGTGGAAACAAGTTCCATTTGGCTGATTACGCCGTTGGTGCCCGACTCAATCGTGCTGCCTGCCGACACCGCGTCCACCACCTGCACATTGGCTTCCAGGTTGGCGCCGTAAAGCACTTCGCTGGCGCGCTGGTAGGCGTGGGCGATGGCCGCTTCGCGGCTCATAATGCGGCGTTGGGAATCCGTTTGGTGGTTGGGGTTGGCCGCGCCAAAACCGCGCACCCAAAGGTAGTCTCCGGTCAGGAGCGTGTCGTTAAACGCGGGGGCAATCGCGCCGTTTTTGACGGCGGTTTTAAGCGTTTGTCCGCACGCGCACAGGCAGGCGGCGGCAAGGGCCAGCATAAGCAGTTTTTTCATGGGTTACCTCAACAATTCGGAAATTACTTTTACATACGTGCTGGGGGCTTTTACGTCTTCCGCGTTGATAATGCCGCAGCGGATGAGCATAATTTCCAGCATATGCGTGAGGATATCGTAAAAGTTCTCGCGCACGGACGGATCGCACACCGTTAACGCGGGGCCTAAAATCACCGCGCCTTTGAGTTTTTTATTGTCGCACAAGTTGGCGATTTTAAAGGCCGACGAGATAATGTTGTCGGTGGAATAGGACGAGCGCACCGCAATTTCAAATCCGCCCGGGATACCCAGTTCTTTGGCGCGTTGTTCCAGCGCATAGACCATCCAGGGCATCATAGCGGAGTTGTTTTGCGGATAAAAGAAGCCGATTCTTCCCCAATCCCCGTTTGCGGGGGCGGAAAGGGCGGAAATTTCTTCCGGGTCTTTGGTTAAGAGCTGGCTGGATTCGTCTTCCCCGGTGGTGGCGAGTAATTTTTCAAAAATTTTCGCCTGGGAACGGTCCTCTTCTTTCATATGGGGGTAGATTAAGTTTTCCAGCACTTTTAAGCGGCGTATGCTGCGCGTAATGGTGCCCAGCGTCATATGCGAGCCGCCAAAAAACGTGGTGATTTGCGTATCGTTCAAGTCTACGCCGTTGTCCAAAAGCATTTTTTTAACGATTTTTAAATGCGTGGATCCGCCCGTAGGTTTTAATTCGGAAATCCAGCCCGAATCCAGTTTAAAACGGATGAGCTGTTCCAGTTTTTCCAAACTTTCCGGCGGATATTTGGAAGTAATGATAATTTGCTTTTGTTCACGTAAAAATTTATTAAGCAGCGTGGAAATAAACGCACGGTTTTGTTCGTTAATGGCCAAGAGGTGGATGTCGTCAATTAACAGCACCTTTACCGTGTCCATAAATTTTTCAAACTTTTCAATATTTCCTTCCATTACGTAGCGTTGGATTCCGCGCGAAAGGCGCACGCCGTTGGTCATAAAAATGTTTTCCTGTCCGTATTTTTTGGAAAACGCATAGGCCATAGCGTTTAAAAAGTGGGTTTTACCCGTTCCCGTAGCGCCGTGAAAAACGAGCGGGTTGTACATTTTGCCGGGGTTTTCAATTACCGAGATGGCCGTCGCGTGCGCAAAGCGGTTGACGGACATAACCATATTCTCCAGCGTGTAGGTGGGAATCATGGGCACTTCCAGCGGCCAGTTGTGTTTTTTAAGTTCCGAAAGAGGCAGTTCAATGGAGTGGTCAATTGTTTTCGTTTTTTCAATCACGGGGTTGGGCGTCGCCGGAGGCATAACGGGCTGTGCCGGCTGCGGCTGGGCCGGTGCGGGGCGAGCAGGGGCGGCGGCGGGTTTTGCAACGGGTTGTGCGGGCTGCTGCGGGGCGGCCGGGTGAACCGGAGCGGCCGGAGCGGGCGCGCTGGGCGCGGCTGGCATATGCGGAGCGGGCGGTACGGGTTGTGCGGGTTGTGCGGGAGCCTCCGCCTTGCGCCGGAGGCGGAAAGTGGTTTTTTCTTCAAGATTTTCGTCCATAATATTGTCCCCTGTTAATTGGTGTTTTTCATTGTTCCGGGTACTGGTCGCCGGGGCCGCCGGCAGCGCCGCGCTTTCTGCGGGGGGCTGCCCGTCGGGGCCTTGTGCGGATGCGTCCGCGGGTTGTATGTCCGTCAAAGACAGCGGTCTTTTATGGTGCATTGTCGGCGGGTCTTGCGGGTTGTGGAAAGACTTTTCGTATTGGGTACGCATTATTTCTATATTCATAGTCGTTTCCAGGTTAAAAGTTTTTTCCAGTAAATCGGGTTTTTGGCTGCGGATGGTGATTTCCGGCAGTCCGTCTTCTTGAAGCTCGGCCTGCGCGTTTTGCGGTACGCGGAACGTATGCGCCAGGTCTACTTCTTCAGGAAGCGGGTCGGCGGTGTGGGTTTGCTCGGGCTCGCCGGGCTGGTTTTGCCGGGGCAGGCCGGGTATATCCTGTAAAACGGTGGCTACGGCATCCGCTTCCCGTTCTTCTGAAAGAACGGTTTTGGCGGATATTTGTTCCAAACCGTCCACGGCGGGAACTTCCGGTTTTTGGGAGTTGTCGGCTTCGCTGCCATTGGCCTGCAACATAGTAAACATAGTAGGAGTGGGGGAGCGGTCCACATTGTCCGGCTGCGGGTTATCCAGCTGGGAAAAAGAGAATGTTTCCTCCTCTTCCGGGGCGGGCGGTACGGCGGCCGGCGGCTCGGGAATGGCGGCGCGGATAATTTCCTGTTCCTGCGGTGTTTGCGGCGCAGGCGGTTGAACGGTAAAATTAATTTGTGCGCCTGTTACTTCGGGTGCGGGAGCGCCCTGCAGGGGCGTTTGCGGTTCGGAGTCAAACGCCTCCCCCGCGGGGGATACGACGGTGTCCGGTTCGTGCGCGGACAGTGCCAGAGGAACCTCCTGCGGCGGGTTGGTGTTGGCGTGTTGAACAAAGCTGAGGTCCTTTTTCGCCAAGCGGTCGGTAATGGTGTTTAAATCTTCCAAATCAATAATACAGGTTTGGTCTTTTATTTTTTGTTCAAAAACGTTGAATGTTTCTTCCAGGCTGTCTTTGCCGTCGGCTAAATTTCCCATTTTTTGTTCGCGTTGGATTTGGGAATTTTTTACGAGCTGTTGGTTTTCCAAATCCAGGAACATATCAAACTTTGTTTCGGCTGAAAAGATATCTTCCAGCGGCATTTTGTCCAACAAAGTGCCTTCCATATCTTTAATCAGCATATCTTTATCGTTAATGGTAATTTCGCCGGAAGCGTCTTTGCCGGAAAGTTCCTCGGCGGAAATGGTTTGGCGGCTTACTTGTGCCTCCGGTTCCGGGGCGGCGGGCGGCGGGTTTTTAAAAAAGCTGTCGGCAGGGTCCAGCGTGCCGAAAGAACCGGCTTGGCCGCCTGCCGGATTTTCCGCGTTAAAGAGCGGATCTCCCAGGATGCCGCCGGGTACAAATTCGTTTACTTTGCGGCTCTGCTCGGCCGCTTCCGCCGCGGCGGTGCGGATTTTTTCCAGGGTTTCTTCGTTTAATGCGTCGGGAAGTTCAAACGCATAAGTATAGGGCGCGACGGCGGGGACGGGCTCTTGCACAAAGCCTTGCAATTTTTTTGCAACCAAACGGGCGTCATGCTCTGTGCCGTCCGTTACCAACGAGTAACGGAGGCTGTTTGTTTGCGGGTCCAGACGGGAGATAACGTCCCAATTATTAATCATTTTCCCTCAATAATCTTTACGCCGCTGCTGGCGCCGATGCGGGTGGCCCCGGCGGCGACCATAGCGTCAAAATCTTCGCGCGAGCGTACTCCGCCCGACGCTTTTACCTGCATATGCGCCGGAATGGATTTGCGCATAAGCGCCACATCCGCCGCGGTGGCTCCGCCGCCGGTAAACCCGGTGGACGTTTTTACAAAATCGGCTCCGGCCCGGGCGGAAAGTTCGCAGGCGGTTACTTTTTCTTCTTCCGTCAATTGGGACGTTTCAATAATAACTTTCAGCGTTTTTCCTTCGCAGGCTTTGCGTACGGCGGAAATATCGTTTAAAACGGTGTCCAAATCGCCGCTTTTAAGGGCGCCGAGGTTGATAACCATATCTATCTCGTCGGCGCCGTTCTTTAAAGCGTCCTGGGTTTCGTATGCTTTTACGGCCGTGGTGTTGGCCCCCAGCGGGAACCCGATGACCGTGCACACTTTTACGTCCGTGCCCGTTAACAGTTCTTTGGCGTAGGCCACCCAATACGGGTTAATGCAAACGCTGAAGAAGCCGTGTTGTTTGGCTTCTTCGCAAATGCGGCGTACGTCTTCTTTCGTGGCGACGGGTTTTAAAATGGTGTGGTCAATCAGTTTAGCCGGGTTCATACAAAACTCCTTTTTATTTGTTGAAGTTGATGATGCGGGCGAATTTGTCCGCGATTAAAGACTGTCCGCCGACGAGCGCGCCATCCACGTCGGGTTTGGCCATAATTTCGTCTACGTTGGAGTCTTTCACGCTGCCGCCGTACAAAATGCGGGTGGCTTCGGCAAACGCCGGGGAATAGGCTTTGGCTAAATACGCGCGGGTGGCGGCGTGTACTTCCTGCGCCTGTTCGGGCGTGGCGGTTTTGCCGGTGCCGATGGCCCACACGGGTTCGTAAGCGATGATAATGCCGTTTAATTGTTCTTCGGTGAAATCTTTCAGGCCGTTTTTAAGCTGGTTTTCAATTACTTCCAAGGTTTTGCCGGCTTCGCGTTCTTCCAAGGTTTCGCCTACGCAAAAGATTACTTTCAAACCGTGGCGCAAAGCGGCGGCTACTTTTTTGTTCAAAATTTCGTCGGTATCGCCGAACACGCTTCTGCGTTCGCTGTGGCCGATAAGGGTGAGCGTGGCGCCGGCGTCTTTAGCCTGCACGGGGGAAACCGCGCTGGTGAAAGCGCCTTTGTCTTCCCAGTGAACGTCTTGGGCGGACACTTGGATTTCGGAGCCTTTGGCAAGTTCAGCCACTTTGGCTAAAGAGGTATAAGAAGGAGCGACGATGATTTCGGCGTTGTTTTTATTGCCGGCTTTGGTTAAAGCGGTGATGAGTTCGGCCGATTCGGCGAGCGTATTGTGCATTTTCCAGTTTCCGGCGATGATAGGGGTTCTGTTAGTCATGTGTCAATTCCTCTGAAAATAATAAAGTTACGGCGTGCTCCCGTCATAAGGCGGGAATCTTCCTATTAAATACTATCATAAAGAAAGCAAATTGAAAAGACCCGGTCTTTGTGTGAACGGCTACTGTAACTTGCGGTTTCTGCCCGCGGCCAAGCGGTGAGGCTCCCTCAGTGCCTTGACCCGTTTTTTTTTTTTGATAAATTGGGATTAAGGGCATATAAAATAAGGTCATGCTGAAAAGTTGTTATTCAGCATCTACTTCTTTTTAATAAAAAGGCAGATTCTGAGACTCTGCGGGCCGCCAAACACCTCAGGATGACTTTTTATTTAATAGTCATCCCCGAAGGTCGTAATCGGGGATCTGCCGTTAATTATTAAGGTCATGCTGAATTTATTTCAGCATCCACTCCTTATTTTACTGGACCCTGAAACAAGTTCAGGGTGACGCAATAAAAAGGGGTAGATTCCCCGCAGAGCCCCTCGGGAATGACCTTTATAGAGAGGAAAAATATGAAAGGATTTACGCTTATAGAATTGTTAGTTGTTGTGTTAATTATCGGCATTTTGGCGGCGGTGGCTTGGCCGCAGTACCAGTTGGCGGTGGATAAAACGCATTTTGTACAGCTGCAGACGCTGGTGCGCCCTTTTGCCGCGGCTATGGAGTCTTATTATTTGGCGAACGGTACATATACCGGACAAATTGACGACTTGGATTTAACAATGCCGCCCGGCTGCCGTTTGATAGGGGATCAAACCGTTGCTGACTGCGGCGACTTTCAGATAGATGTTTTTAACAATTCCGAGCGAAATATCCACGGGATCTATTCCCCCGGAGGGAAAGGCTGGGGGCAATGGTCCGGCGGAGCGCTGCGGCTGGTGCAGTGGTTGGAATATGCGCCGCAAGACAAAGCAGGCCGCCGGGAATGTATAGGGTCTACCGAACGGTTTAAAAAAGTATGTTTGGCGCTGGGCGCCAAATTAGAAAACGGCCGCTATTGGCTGCCTTAATTCACGGCGGTTAAACAGATTTTATATTTGTCGGCCAGTTTTATTACTTCTTCTAAATCCAGCACCAGGGTTTTTTCGGCTTCAAAAGCCAGGATGTTTAGGCCCGCTTTATGCAGGCTTTCCAAGGTGCCTTTGCCGATGACGGGTAAGTCATAGCGGCTGTCCTGTTCCGGCCGAGCTACTTTCACTACGGCCACGGCCGATTTCTTTTCGGCCGATTCGCGGTATAATTCTCCCGCCCGCAAAATACAGCGGTCCGTCCCTTCCATTCCTTCTACGGCGATGACGGCGTTCTGGCTGACTACGCAGGTAAGCCCAATGTCCATCGCCGCGATTTGTTTGGCTGTTTTATAGCCAAATGCGATTGATTTTTCGTTCTTCTTCGGTGGGAGCGCGTTTGGAAAGAACGCCCGCCTTGGGCATAAAATCTTCCAAAAACAGGGCGGAGTTGGCAAATTCGATACCGTCTTTTTTAAATTCTTCTATTACGCGGGAAAGAATATTTTTGGTTTGCATATTAGTTAAAGAAGCCAAAAATTTCGCCCCGCGCAAATCCGGCATTAAATTGGCAAAAATGGAGGTGTGCTGTACGCGCCCCGCCATCAAAACGCGCGTTACGCCGTGTTCTTTAAAAAAACGGATGCACGCGCCCATCTGGCCCAAACGGAGCGTTTGGAAAGCGCGTACGGCGTTTTGGTAATCCGTTTCTTTGGCGTTGCCTTTCGCGCCGACGACGTATACCTCGTACCCTTTGGCGTGAGCCTTTTGGGCGATGTATACGGGCATTTTGCCTTCGCCGGCAATCAGGCCGATTTTATTCTTCGTCATGCTCGTTGATTTTGCGTTTGGCCTGGGCCACACCGCGTTTGGAGGCGCGGCAGAAATCAATCATGTGCTGTACTTCGGCGCACGGTTTGGTAGCTTCCAGTTCGTCGCAGGCTTCCTGCAAGCGTTTACCGCTTCTGAACAAGAATTTATAGGCGCGTTTGATTTCCATAATGGTTTCGCGCGCAAGCCCTGCGCGGCGCATGCCTACAATGTTGAGCCCCACAAGGCGCGCGCGTTCGCCCTGTGCAATACAGAACGGGGGAATATCAAGCGGTACCATGGCGCCGCCGGAAAGCATAGCCATCGTGCCGATGCGTACAAACTGGTGAATGCCCACCATGCCGGACATGACGACGCGGTCTTCTACTACAATATGCCCGGCGATGCCGGTGCTGTTGGCAACAATAATATTGTTACCCAAGTGGCAGTCATGCGCCACGTGGGAGTTTGCCATCAGCAGGCAGTTGTTGCCTACGGAGGTGGGGGAGTTTAAATCGGTAGAGCGGTGAATGGTTACGCATTCGCGAATTTTGTTGCCGTTGCCCATAGTAACGCGGGTGGGTTCGTCTTTATAAGACAAATCCTGCGGTTTCACGCCGATAAACGCGCTGGCAATGATGTCGTTGCCGTCGCCCATGGTGGTGTTTTCAATCACACAAAACGGGCCGATGTGGTTATTCTTGCCGATGACAACATCCGCGCCGATAACGGTGTACGGGCCAACAACGGTAGAGGGGTCGATTTTGGCGGCCGGATCAATAATAGCGGTAGGGTGGATGTTAGTCATGGGAAGATTCTCCTAAAATAAAGTTAAGCGTCGCTTGCGTGCAAAGTTTGCCGTTGACGTAAGCCTCGGCATAAATTTTGGAAATTTTACCAAGGCGCAGTACTTCGATGGGCATTTCCAGCGTGTCGCCGGGCTGCACCATGCCGCGGAATTTGGCTTCGTCTATACTTAAAAAGAGCGGAATGGCTTTGCCTTTGGAAACGTCGCTCATAATGGCGCCGCCGAATGCTTGGCTCATGCTTTCCACCACCAGTACGCCCGGCATAACGGGTTTGCCCGGAAAGTGTCCTTTAAAATAGTATTCATCCGCGCGTACGTGGCGGATACCCAGGTATTTTTTACCCGGTTCCAGCACGCGCACTTCGTCCACCAACAAAAACGGTTCGCGGTGGGGTATGTTGGCTTGGATTTTTTCTTTATCAAATGTTTCCAGCACGGGAAGCGTTAAAAAATCTTTTAAATTGGCGGATTTTGCGCTCATTTGTCCTCCGAATTGGCCAAAAGAATTTTGGCAAAAATAACATTATGTTTGTGCCCGCCGCGCGTACAGGTGATTTTGAGCGGCGGAAGTTTGCGGCCCGTAAGGCTTAAATCGCCTACGAGATCCAAAATTTTGTGGCGGACGAGTTCGTCCGGGTAGCGCAGTTCGTTAACGAATTTATCTTTGCCTACAATAACGGCGTTTTCCAAATTCCCGCCTTTGGCAAGCCCGTGCGCTTTTAAAAAGGCCAGTTCTTCTTCAAACCCGAATGTGCGGGCGCGGGAAATTTCTTTTAAATAATTTTCCGTTGTAAATGTAAGCGTAAATTCCTGGCGGGCCACCAACGGGTGTTTGTGCAAAAACAGGAACGTAAACGAAAGTTCGTCGGCCGGTTCGGCGGTGTAGGAAATATTGCCGCAGGAATAGGTGATTTTTTGTTTGATGTTTAAAGAGGGCTGTTCGGAACCCAACTCTTTAATGCCGGCTTTTTGAAGCGCGTCGGCAAACACGTCGCTCGCTCCGTCGGTAACGGGCGGTTCGGGGCCGTCCATTTCTACGGCCGCGTCGGTAATGCCCAGGGCGTGTAAAGCCGACAGGGCGTGTTCCACCGTCCACACTTCGGCAGTTTCGTTAATTAAGTTGGTTCCGCGTAAAGTGGAGCCTACATTGTCCGCAATCGCCAAAATGGGTTTGGCGTTGGGTAAATCCGTGCGCAAAAACGTAATGCCGTTTTCGGCGGGTTTAAAGGTCATCGTAACGGGTACGCCCGTATGCAGGCCGATCCCTTTTACGACGGCTTCGGAAGCGAGGGTTTTTCTCATAATTACAGTCCTAACAATTTTTTAAGTTTTCCGAAAAACGAGAGGTTTTTCGTTTCGTTCAGTTGTTTTTTGAACGCTTTAAATTCTTTATTCATTTCCGGCAGTTTGCGCAAAATGGCCAGCTGGCGGAAGGCTTCTTTTTGCGGCATGGCGGGATAGCCAAAGTAAGTTTGCCCGGCGGGAATAGAACCCATTACGCCGGATTGTGCGCCCACTTGGGCCCGGTCGCCTATTTTCATGTGCCCGGCAAGGCCCACCTGGCCGGCCAGAACGACGCCGTTGCCGATGTCGGTCGTTCCGGCTACGCCCACCTGCGCGCAGAGAATACTGCTCATGCCGATACGCACGTTATGGCCGATTTGGACTAAATTGTCGATTTTGGTATTATCACCGATGACGGTGGAGGAAATTTTGGCGCGGTCAATACACGTGTTGGACTGGATTTCCACATCGTTTCCCAGCACCACATTACCGATTTGCGGGATTTTTTGGTGGCGGCCTTCATGGAATGCAAACCCAAATCCGTCCGAGCCGATCTTGGCTCCGGCCTGTAAAATAACGTAGTCTTTCAGCACGCAGTCTTCGCGGATGACGACTTGCGGATAAATATAGCAGTTTTTGCCGACGGTTACGTCTTTGCCGATATAGCATTGGGGGAAAATGACCGTATTGTCGCCAATGACGGCGCCGTCTTCAATAACGGTGTACGCGCCTACGGATACGTTTTGCCCCAGCGTGGCTTTCTCGCTGATGACGGCCGTGGGGTGCACGCCTGCGGTGTGTTTCTGGCGTTTTGCGTCGGCGTATTTCATTAAAAGGATGAACGCCCATTCGGGGTTTTTTGCGTACAGGAGCGCGCCGCTAAAGGGGAGTTCTTTTCCTTTCGCTTCCTGCGGAACGATGAGGGCGGAAGCTTTTAAATCTTTTAGTTGGTCGGCGTGTTCCAGCGATGTTACATAGCAAATGCCGCCTTCCTGCGCGTCATCCAGCGCGCACAGCCGGGTAACGACCGCGTCCGCGTTTTGAGCGGCTTCGGCACCGGTAATTTGGGCGATTTCGTTTACGGTTAAATTGAGCGTCATAAATAAAGTTCCTATTTTCCGCGTTTGCGGTATTTTTTAGATTTTTTGAGCCGGTTGATAAAGTCCTTCGTTACGTTTACCGGCTTTTCGCCGTAGAGAATGTCGTCTTTGCGCACGATGGCGCCGATGTTTCTCTTTTTGGCGAAAGATTTAATTTCCGTATAAATGTCTTGCAAAATAGCATTTACTTCTTGTTTTTCCAGTTGTAAAATTTCTTCGCGGGTGGCATATCTATAATTATCAATAAAAAAGCCCCGTTCCGCAATAATTTTTTTGTTGGACGCTATACGAGCCTGCAAATCTTCCAGCCGGGCGGGTGTGTTGAGGGGGGAGGTGGATAATACTTCCGCACCCGAAAACGTCAGACGGTTGAGTACGTTTGTAAGCAGGAGCGTATCCGCGCTTTCTTCAATTTTTGGCAGCAGCGGGTTCGGTTCCACCACAATGCGTTCATAAAACGGTTTTAATTCGCGCAGCTGGGCGGACAGAAGGGCGTTTTCCTGCGCTAAAACGGCGATTAATTGCCGCGCGCCGCGCACTTCATCTTCTTTGGCGACTATTTTTAAACGGATTTGTTCTTTTACCGCAACCGTCCGCGGATGTTCGTTAAACGCGACGTCAATGTCCACAAACGCCACCGTCAGGCATTTTTGCGGTTCTGGATTGGCGGAAGAGGGTTCTTCTTCCTCTTCCTGCGCTTCTTCCTCCGGGGACTGGGCATCCGTAAACGCTTGTTGTTTGGCGGACTCGGACACGATAATATCGTCTTCTTTTTGTGTTGCGGGTTGGTTGTTGTCGGGTTTTTGCCCCGCTAAAATGGCGGCCACGGCGGCTTGTTCTTCTTGCGTCAGCGTATCCGGGGAGGCGTCCTGCGCGTACGGTGCGGACGTTCCCAACAGTAAGATTAAGCAAGCCAGTGTTTTTTTCATACGGTGCCTACATCATGTTTGAAATGTTGAAATAGAAGTGGGAGCGGTCTTCATTCGGCCCGTGGTTAAGGCCGTACCCCCAGTCAATGCGGATAGGCAGCGAGGGGGTGGTAAAGCGTAAACCTACGCCTACACCGGCCTTGAATTGTTTAGAATCGGGGCCGAGCGAAAATTCCAAATCGTCAAAATCATTCCAAGAGTTGCCCATATCAAAGAAGAAAGCAAATTGGGCCATATTTCTTCTGCCTTCACGTGCCAGAGGGAAGCGCAGTTCCGCGTTCATTACGTAGTACATGTCGCCGCCATATTCGGGGCCGATTTCTCCCGCGCGTTCGTACCCGCGGATTGTGTCCGCGCCGCCCAGGAAGAATTTTTCAAACGGCGGTACTTCTTTGGTGCGGCCATAGGCTTTTACCGAACCGAATTTGTTGGATAATACAAATACAATCGGATAATTTCCGCCGGGGTTGAGCACCGTGTGGTTAAAGATGGAGCGGGCGTTTAAGTACCACAAATCGAGGTCCGCACCAATCGGGCCGCCCGCCAAGGCGAGGCCGATAGAGTTGCGCCAGCCGCGGGTGGGGTCCCAGATGTTGTCACGCGTGTCGATGGCAAAATCCGCGCTGAGGGTGGACATGTTGGTAGTGCCTTCTTCCAAGTACGACGGGTCGCCGGGGTTGGATACCGGCGGACGGAAGCGGGCTTCGATATCGTAAATGTCGATGTGTTCAAAAGAGTAACCAAACGAAAGTTGGTAAATATCGTCGTTAAAGCGCGGGCCGACTTTTACGCGTCCGCCGATGCGTTTTTCGGTATAGGCTTGGTTGTCGTCTGCAAACGAACGGTAGCGGCGGGTGTTGAACAAGTCTACTCCCAAGGAGGTGGGTTTGTCGTAAATCCACGGGGTGGACCAGCTGACGGTATAGTCCAAAATTTCTTTACCAAACAGTGTACGCAAAGACAAACGCTGCGCACGGCCAAACAGGTTCATGTGGTTAATGGACAGTTCCCCATATAAGCCGTCCATAGAGCTCATGGCCAGCCCCGCCGTAAACATACCGGGCCGGCCTTCTACGATATTGAACCCCAAGTCTACTTTCTGCGGATCGGCGGTGGGCTGTAAATCTACTTGAACGTCGTTAATAAAGCCGAGGTTTAAAATTTTAGTTTGGCTGCGGCGGATTTTTTCGTTGTCGTACAAATCGCCGGGTTTGATGGAAAGTTCGCGCGTAAAGACGTATTTTTTTGTATTGGTGTAGCCGGTAACGTCGATATTATCGATGTAAAAAATATGACCTTCGGCGATATCAAACGTAAGGTTCAATTTGCCGTTTTGGATGTCTTTTACAGGTGTTACGTGCGCTTGCAGATAGCCTTTGTTGGCGTACTGGTTTTGGATGGCGGTGATGGTGTCGTCAAAGTCTTTTTGGTTGTACAGGTGGCCTTCGCGGAAGAACACTTGCTTTTGCAATTCCTGCGGGGTAAAAACATTATTGCCTTCAAACGAAACGGTGCCAAAATCCACCTTTTCGCCTTCGGTTACGTCGTAGGAAATGGTAACTTCGGTTTTGGCTTCGTTAATGTCCACATTGGGTGCGGTGAGCATAAAGTCCGAATACCCTTTGTTGCGTCCGAAAAGAATCATTTTGACGTAATCGCGCTGGAGGTTTTGCGGTTTAAATACTTTGCCCGGGCGGTTGGAGGCTTTTTTTAAGATTTTGTCAGCAGGCAGTTCGTCTGCGCCGTTAAGCGTAACATTTGCCACGCGCACGCGTTCGCCTTCGTCGATAATTAGTTCCACGTAGACGACGCCGAGGGTTTTGTCTTTGGTAATTTCGTACTGTACGTCCGCATTTACGTAGCCTTTTTCGGCGTATTTTGCTTTGATGCGGTCCAGGTCGGATTGCAATTTGGCTTCGTTGAACGGGTCTTTGATTTTAAGAGTCATCGCCTGGGTGATGGCGCCTTTGCCCAGGTGTTTGCGTCCTTTGTAGGTTAAGCGGTCAAAAATAGGTTTTTCCGCTACTTGGTAAGTAATACGGTGACAGGGGTGGAGTTCGGGTCCGCCGTCTTTTTCTTTGCGTTGGCCGGACATAGGGGAAATGTCCACTTCCACGCTGTCAAAGTTGCCCAAGGCGGAAATGTCTTGGATATCTTCGGACACTTGGTAGCGGTCGTACAAAACGCCTTTTTTTGCGGAAGCGGCTTTTGTAACGGTTTTTTGGCGGATATTTTTAAGTCCGTCAACCGCCACGTCGCAAATCATCCAGGGCCCGTTGGGGTCCATTTCCGGCTGTGCGGGTTCTTCCGCGCGCGCGTACGAAAAAGAAAAAAACGCCGCAAGCGTTACTGCGGCCAAGCGTTTAAGTAACGTAATAAAACCTCCCCTTAAAAAAAGCCCGCACTTTAAGTGTTAAGCGCGGGCCGGTTTCGTTAAAAAAAACGACTTATTTGGTAGGTCTTTGCGCCAAACCGCTTTTAATGCAGCAGGTGCAGACGTAAGCGGTCTGCGTTTTGCCTTCCAGCACCACTTTTTGTTTCTGCAAGTTGGGTTTGAAGCTTCTTTTCGTTCTCATGTTGGAGTGGCTGTAAGAACCGCCGGACACCGGGGCTTTGCCACACACTGCACATTTATACGCCATAGTTTCCTTCCTTGTAACTGAATTAAATTTTGTTCTTATATTCTAGTAAATAATCGCGGGCGTGTCCAGCTTTACGCTTCTTTGGGCGGGAAAAGTTTACTGGCCAGAATGCTGATTGCCAGCACTCCTACAATTACCCCTAACGAGGCCGTCACCGGGATTTTAACGTGGTGCGATAACAACATTTTTACACCCACAAAAAATAAGATGACCGAAATACCGTATTTAAGATACGGGAACTTGCCCGCCATGCCCGAAAGCAGAAAATACAGCGAGCGCAGCCCGATAATGGCGAAAATGTTGGATGAATATACTAAAAAAGTATCCTGCGTAATAGACAAAACGGCCGGAATGGAGTCCACCGCAAAAATAAGGTCGGACATTTCAATCACCACCACTGCGGCAAACAGCGGTGTGGCGAAGCGTTTTGCATTTTCCACCACAAAGAAGTTTTCGCCGTGATAGTCGGTTTTAAGCGGGATGATTTTTTTAAGTGTTTTTAATACAAGCGAGTTTCCGGGGTCAAAAGAATCATCCTCTTTTTGCAACAGCATTTTAGCCGCGGTAAATACCAAAAGCGCGCCAAAAACGTACATTGTCCAGGAGAACATGGAGATTAATTTTACGCCTAAAAAGATGAATGCAAAGCGCAACACCACCGCGCCCAAAATTCCCCATAACAACGCTTTGGGCTGTAGCTTGGAGGGAATGGCAAAATAGCCGAAAATCATAATGAACACGAACATGTTATCTACGGAAAGGGAGTATTCCAACACATAGCCCGTATAAAATTCCAACGCGTGGCGCGGGCCTTCGGCCAGCCAAATCGCACCGCCGAATAACGCTGCCAGCGTAACCCAGGCGCAGACCATAAGGGCGGCTTCTTTCATACTTACTTTGCCGTGATGTTTATTAAGGACGGTTAAATCTACAAATAACGCCGCCAGTACGGTTACCCAAAAGGCAGCCCACATAACGGCGGAAACAGTGGTGGTAACAGGTTCCATGTTTTCTCCTAAAAATAGATATATACAAATTATAGCAGTTTGGGAGAGGTGATAGGGAAGCGGCGCACGTGTGCAAAAAAAAGCGGCAAAAAAGCCGAGGATGGGAGTCGAACCCACAACCTACGGTTTACAAAACCGTTGCTCTGCCAGTTGAGCTACCTCGGCATAACATCTTATTACGAATATAATAGCATTTTTTACGACATACTCCAATCGGCTTATTATGCTACAATTCCAAAAGGAGGTTTTATGAATAAAATTTTTAGCTATTTTTTCCGTATGTTTTTTAAGTGCGTCCCTGTACGCGGCGGAGCCGAATTGCAAAATTACTGCCGAACAGCCGGTAAAACTGCTGTCGGCCGAAATGAAGCGCAGTTTTAAAACGCTTAAAAAACTGGATCCGCCCGTTTATTATATGGCTTATACGTATACGGCGGGCAATGCGGCGGGTATCCAAGTGGAAGACGGCGGCGTTGCATCCCGCTGGGATTATCAAGTAAATGATTTGGATGTGCAGGCGCGCGTGGGGAGTGTGGCGTTGGATAATACGCGTAAATTAAAAAACGCCAATGATAATTATTCTTCTGTAGGGGGAAACGTCCCTTCCTTGGAAGACGGCGGCGTTGCGTTTACTTCTGCCGTATGGCGTTTGACGCAGCGTGCCGTGGAGCGCGCCCAGCAAGATTATGGCCGCGTGCAGGCTGACGTGCAAGTGGCTTCCCAGCGTATGGATGACGCGCCCGATTTTGTGCTGCCCCCCGTATCTTCGTATTGCCGCACTGCTCCGGCGGTTGCGGCGGATTGGGATAAAATTGAGCAACTGCTTATAAAAGCTTCCCGTGAAGTGCAGGGGAAGTCCGTCGTTCTTTTTAACAGTTTTGATTTTTCGGGCGAAACCGGGCACCGTTATTTTGTGGATTCCCGCGGTTCCCGGTTGAAAACGCCGTTTTCAAGATGGCGGCTGAGTTATTCGCTGTCCGGGAAAACTGCGGACGGGCTGGCGATCTCCCGTTTTAACGGGTATGATATGGTGGATGCAGCGGGCCTGCCGACAGAAGAACAATTGTTGGCTGACGTAAGAAAATCGCTGCGGGAATTGGAAACCCTTTCCCGCGCGCCGCTGGCGGATCCGATTACAGCCCCCGCTATTTTAAAAAGCCGCGCGATGGGCGTTTTTGTGCACGAAGTTCTGGGGCACCGCATGGAAGGACACCGGCAAAAAGAAGATTCTTTTGGCCGGACGTTTACGTCCAAAATCGGCCAGCAGGTGACGGCCCCTTTTATCAGTGTGGTGGATGACGCCTCTTTGGAACAGTTTAACGGTACGCCGCTTCGCGGGTTTTACGAGTATGACGACGAAGGTGTTAAATCCCAGCCCGTGGTAATGATTGAAAACGGTGTGCTGAAAAACTTTTTAATGAGCTCCAGCCCAATTAACGGCTTTCCCGTTTCCAACGGGCACGGCCGGCGGGCGATGGGGCGCCGCCCGGTGGCGCGCATGGGCAATACGCGCGTGATCGCTTCGGAAACCGTTTCGTATGACACACTGGAAAAAATGCTGGTGGAGGAAATCAACCGCCAGGGGAAACCGTACGGATTTATTATTGATGATTTGTCCGGCGGGTTTACGATGACGGGTACCGGTATGCCGCAAGTGTTTAAACTGGAACCTAAATATGTTTACCGCATATATGCGGACGGACGTAAAGAAGTGGTGCGCGGGGCGGATTTGGTTGGTACGCCGCTGGTCAGTTTTGCACAAATTTTAGCGGCAGCCGATGACGACAGTGTTTTTAACGGCAACTGCGGGGCGGAATCCGGCTGGGTGCCTGTGTCCGCCATTGCTCCCAGCGTGTTGTTTAAAACACTGGAAATTGAACATACCGCCAAAAGCGCGGTGAAACCGCCGGTGCTTCTGCCCCCGTCCGCTGATAAGAAAGGAGGCAAAAAATGAGAAAATTATTGGCATTTTTATTTTTGTTAACCGTTTTTGCGCCGGCGGGAGCGGCTAAAACCTCATCCAAGTTGCCGGATAATATATATTTCCGGGCAATGCAGGACGAAATGGCGCGCACCTTAAAAGAACTCCGCTCAAGCGGCGCGCCCAACCCTTACTATGTAGCTTATAAACTGCTGCAAACTTATAGTTTTAACCGGGAAGCGTCTTTCGGTCAGCTGTATCCGGCGGGTAATATCCCGGAGAAAAACTTGGAGGTGTTAGTTGTATTAGGGGCGGGATCCGAAAAAAGCGACCAGCTTGGTTTTGAAAACAATAATTATTATTATAGTCCTACTCAGGCGCACTTCATCTCTTTAAGTTATGACGGATTGCGCCGCGCATTATGGCGGGCGACGGATTCGGAGTATTTGGTGTCGGTGGATTCTTATGTAAAAAAACAGGCGTATAAACGAAAAAAAGCGTTGTCCGACGCGTTGCCGGACGTAACGCCTGCCCCGCAGGCGGCGGTGTTTGAAGCCATAGATACGTTTATCGTTCCCGATGCGGCTAAATGGGAGGCGCTTGTCAAACGGCTTTCCGCCAAGGGGAAGGAGGTCCCCGCCTTGGAAAACTTTATAGTTACTTTTATGGGAACGCGACGGGAAACGTATTATTTAAACAGCTATGGCGGAGCCTATCAGGTTCCGTTGACCAGAGCGTCCGTTAAGTTAACGGCAAAGCTGCGCAACAAAGACGGGCATATTCAAACGTTTAAGGAACTGATCCCGCTGGAGAACTATTTAGCCCCGGATGAAAAAGCGCTTGAGGAAAAAACGGATGCTTTTTTGGTTGAAATGGCGGAACGGTACAATGCATATAAAGCCGAATCTTATTTGGGCCCTGTACTGTTGCGGCCAAATGCGGCGGCGGATTTTGTAGGGCGGGATTTTGTATGGCAGGTAGAAAACGTAAAGCCTTTGCTGTCGGATTTGTACGAACAAGATTCATCGGCGGGCGGCTTCCGCGAGAAAAAGGGAATGCGCGTGCTGGCTAATACGTTTGATATTTCGGATAAACCGCTTTTGCGTGAATATAAAGGGCTGCCGTTGGTTCTATATGCCGGTAGACGATGAAGGGGTCCCTTCGCAAAACTTACAGCTTACGTCTTTGGGCGACTGCGCGCTTTTCCTCTGTCCCGCCGTCCGGTGGGGCCGGATCACCTAAGCAATGGGCACGCCCGTATGTCGGATGCGTCTTATCCCCGTGAGCGTTTGGTTAATGTGTTTGTGGAGGCGAAAATGCCTTTGTCGGAAGAATCGTTAAACGATGAATTTTTAGCGATGTGCCGCGATTGGGAACAGGAATACTGTTACGAGGTGGAATCGTTTCAGGGGGCTGATATGTCCAACCGCGCCTGGCGCGTATACGCCAAGGACGGACGCCGGGTTCCCGTATACGGCCTGAACATTAATCTTTCTCCCCGTTCACTCCGCGACGTGGCGGCCGCCGGAGGGGAAGAGCGGGTGTCTTATTGGGGAGGAGATTCCCTTGGGTATACGGTGGTTACGCCGTCTTTGCTGTTGGAAGAAGCCGAAATTCTGCCCAGCGACGCCAAGCCGGACCGCGAGCCCTTTGTTCCTAAACCGTAAACCTGTTTCGCAATAAAAAGACGGGCTTCTAAAGCCCGTCTTTTTTGTGTTATAAAACGGATTAACGCATCGGCGGAAATGTTAACAGTTTGGCCGCCACCTGGCCGATAAACGTGTCCGCATCCGCCCGGCTGATTTGTTCTATTTGTTTTTTTGCGGCGTTCTTTTTACCCAGGCGGTACCAATTCATTGCCTGAATAAATAAGCCCAGCTGGTTGCCCGGGTGCCCGGCCAGCAAGCGCTCGGCCGTGCGGAGGGATTGATCGTAGTGTTTTTCTTCATACAGCCATAACGCTTTTTGCGCCAGCAAGTCGGGCCGGGCGGGGGAAAGCAATAAAGCGGCGTCCAAGTCCAGCAAGGCTTCTTCCGGCTGGTTAAGCCCGCGGCGCGCTTTGGCGCTGAGCAGCCAAAAGTCGGCGTTTTGGTCATCTTCGGACAAGGCCATTGTTATATTAATAAAAGCTTGTTGAAAATTGCGCTCTTGCAAAAACGTATTGGCGTAACGGGCGCGGTGGCGCGCGTCAGCCGCGGGATTGAGTTCAAAAAAGCGGTCGTAAAACCGGCGCGCTTTGGAATAAAAACCCATATTGGCGTAATTAGCCGCCTGGCCGGCAAGCGCATCCAGGTTATTGGGTTCTTCCGCCAGCGTCCGTTCGTATAATTCTACGGAGCGGTTGGTCAGGCCCGTTTGCTGGTATAACTCGGCCGCGGAGAGCAACAGCGGCACGTTTTTAGGGTGAAATTCCAACGCTTCCAAATAAACTTCCAGCGCTTTACTTAAGTTGTTCTGCTGTTCGTAGCTGGCGCCTAGCAACCGGTAAGCGCGCGCTTCGCGGCGTTTAACGTTTTTTGTTTTATAGATGTATTGCGTCAGTTCGGTAATGGCGCGGGTATAGTCTCCTTCGTCATAGGCGGTGCGCGCCTGTACGTATTCCCGGCGGTCCCCGGCGGGGGCCAGCCCCAAAAAACCGGCGGAACACCCGGCCAGCCATACCGCTCCCAATACGGTAAAAAGAGATTTATAGTTTAAGTACATAAGGTAATGCAAACAGCAGGATATCTTCCTGCAGTGCCTCCATATTCCGGGTGGCTTCTTGGATGCCCACCTCGCCCGCTTGGTGTAATTTGTCCAGCTCCAGGGTGCCAATGTCCAGTACGCGGTTAGTGAGCACAAAGTTGGCTTTTTGGGCGGCTTCTTCAATCATAGCCGCTCCGCGCACATCGCCCACGCGCAGTAAATACGCCGCTACGCTTTGCGGCGTTTTAGAATAAAAATCCGGCGGTGTAACGGAAGCTATAATATAGTCCGCCCCCATTAATTTAACGGATTCCACCGGCAAATAGTCCACTACCGCCCCGTCTACAAGCGCACGGTGGCGGTATTCCACGGGCTCAAACACGCCGGGCAAGTTCATGCTGGCGCGTACGGCAATAGCCAGCGGGCCGGAATTAAACACCACGCGTTCGCCCGTTTTAACGTCCATGGCGGCACAGGAAAAGGGAATTTGCATGTCTTCAAATTGCATATCACCTAATTGGTCGTGAAAGAAGTTTACCAAGTTGGCGGAGGAGGGCAGTTTTTTTGCAAACAAAAAACGCAGCAGGCCGATGGCGTTGTAATCGGGGGTGATGTTGTCCATCGTCATATGGGTGCTGATTTCCCATAGCTTTTCCGTCGGCAGGCCCGCCGCGTACAACGACCCTACCACCGATCCCATAGACGTTCCGGAAATCATATCAATAGGCATCCCGGCGTTATCCAGCGATTCCAACACGCCTACGTGCGCAAACCCGCGTACGCCCCCGGCGGATAACGCTAACCCTATTTTAGGCCGCTTGTCTTTGGGCAGCGAGGTAAACCGCTGCCACAAAAATTCGCGCAGGATGTCGTCTTCCGTTTGGATTTGCAGCGCGCCCGCAGGGAACGCCCATAATACTAGTAACGCCGCCAGCCAAACGGCGCGGCGTAAGCGTATTTTCATTATAAATCCTGGCCGATGGCCCATTCCAATTCGGCTTTTGCCACTCGGTTTTGGCGGACGGCTTCAAAGTAGCCAAAGGCCGTTTTTTGAAAGGCCTGTAACGCCTCCAGCGGGGCGGCGCCCGTTTTGGCGGCGGACTTGCCGGCTTGTTCAATTTGTTTTTTTAAATCGCGGTAAACGGTTTGGCGTTCCAGCACTTCTTGCTGCCAAAAGCGCATGCTTTCAAAACTTTCGGACACTTGAATATGGATTTTATCTTCAATTGCCGCGCGGCGCAAAGAGCTCTTGCGCTGTTCGGCTTTTTTCTGGGCAATCTGTTCGGAAAAGTTGTACGGAATAGGCAGGCGCACCGCGAGCGAAATTTGTTTGTTTACATCTTCCAGCGTATCCGCTCCCATTTGTTCGTACGAACCGTTTAAGATAATATCCGGGTAGCGTTTGGATAAAGCCAAATCTATGGCGATGTTATCGGCTTCTAACGCGTAAATAGCGGATTTTAATTCCGGGCGAAATTCCATAGCCCATAAATTGAGGTGAGGCAGATCCCAGTTCGTTTTGACGGGGGAAAAATCCCCTTTAATGGTAATGGACGAATTAAGTTCTTTGTTCAGGCTGACGAGCATAGCCATTTGCGCCGCGCGGACGTCTTGTTTTGCCTGGTTGTTTTGGGCTTTTAAATCCGCCAGCAGCGCGCGGGAACGGATTTGGGCCCATACGTCGCCCGCCGGGCGTTTGTGCCATTGTTCGGCCAACGTTACGGTATCTTGCGCAAAACGCGCGCGCGCCTGCGCGTAAAGCAGTTGGTTGAATGATTTTTTAATATCCAGCACTACGGCGTTTTTTACCGCTTCGTACCGGCTTTGCACTTGTTTTAAGTTGGCGCGCGCCATTTTGAGCGTACCGCGGATGCGTCCGCCGGAATACAGGTATTGTGTGGCGGTGATGCCTACGCCGAAAAATTGATTTTTCCCGCCGACGGCGTCGGTATTGGGCAGAAAGCGGTTGGCTACCGCATCGGGCAGGACCATGGGGTATTCCAAATCGTACCAAGTGGCGGTGCCTTGGAATGAAAATTGCGGCAGAAAGCGGAACTTGGCTTCGTTTATTTTTTGCTCGGCGATGATAATTTCCTGCCGTGCGGAAAGAAATTCGGAATTGTTTTCCAGTCCCAGCCGGATGGCATTTTCCAGGGTGAGGTCGTCGTTTATCAGGTTGGAAAATTTAAGCCCGTATTCTTTTTGCGCCGCCGCCGGCAACGCCGCGCATAACAAGGCAAGCGCGATTGCGCAGTATTTCTTCATACTACCCCCGTTGGCGTTAAGCCTTTTTGTTTTTGTTGATTTCTTCTTCCACGCGGTCCATCATAGCGTTGAAATCTTCCTGCAGATCGGTCAGCTGGTCGCCTTTGCGCAGGTGCACACGTTGGGAAAAATCCCCTTTGGCGATAGCTTTGCAAACCCGTTCAAAATGGTAGACTGGTCCGGCCATTTTATGCGACAAAATGGCCGAAATTAATACCACGAACAGCAAATAAATGGCTATTTTGTAAAAGAACCCCGCCGCGATGGGGATGAATTGGTCGTAAATAGGCTGGACGAGCACGGGGTAAGCGTCGAACAAATCATTAAGCGTAGCGGTAAGTTCAAACGTCATAATAGCAAGGCCGCACAGCACGCTTAAAATAATCATCAGCATATACCGCCATTGCAGATTTTTTTTGATAAAAATCGTGCGGCGTTTAAATTGGGGGCGGTTTGGTACGGGTTGTTGTGTCATATTCCCTCTAGAAATTGGTTACGTAGCGGATTTGTAAAATGCGTTCGCTTTCATCCCCGCGGCCCAGCCGGCGCACGGCCGCATCCAACGCGAGGGACGGATGCAAATAAAAGCGCGCCCCCGCGTTTAGGCGGGAATCGCGGATATTGCGGATATTGTCCCACTCCATCATCAGGCCCAGTCCGTCTGTAAGCTGATAGAACATCCCCGTAAACATGTAAAGTTCGTCAAAATCAAAATCGGATAAATTTACACCCGCGCTGGCGTTTAAGCCGGGTACGATGATTTCGCGCGAGAAAGTGATATAGCCGCCTTTGCGGTCATCCAGGTAGTCTTTGGTTTTGGTGTAATTGCGGCGGTGATCGTAGCCGTAACCGTAGCGGCGGCCGTCGTAGCCGATGGCGATGGCGGGCAGATAGAGGCTCCCGTCGTAGATTTTCCATTTGGCTTGAAAGTCCGGGTCCAGCACGCGTACGGAAGAAGAGGAACCAATCAGTTCGTGTACAGCGATGGATACGCCTAAATTAATGCGCGGGTAGACGCCAAAATCAATACTTTCCATGACGGTTCCGTGATCGTACGCGCGGGTTAAGAAAGAGGCTTGGTAACGGTCCAGCGTTTCAGCGGTGGGAACGTCGATAATTAATGTTTCCAGGCTGACGGGGTCGCCCTGCGCGGCGGAGGCGGCCAGCGGGAAAATGAAACAAGCCAATAAGAGGGTTAATTTTTTTAAATTCATCGGAATCTCCAAGTTATAAGAAAGTGCGTACGTCTTTTACTTCCGGCTGCAGAACGTAGCGTACGTTGTGCAGGTAGGCCCCTTCGCGCGCGGGCATAAAATCGTTGCGGTCGCGCGGGAATTCCAGGTCCACAATGCCTTTATCGGTGCGGGTGGTGCCCGTTACAATACCAATGTTCCAGCGGTCAGTTTTTTCTTGGTTATACGGTTCTTTGGGGTTCCAATAATTGTGCAGCAGCACCGTTCCTTTGGGCAGGTATTCCGCACCTACGGGGGCGGTTTTAAGGAGCACGTCTTTCGTCCACAGCGTTTTGCCTTTGCAAGGGCCGTTTACAAACGTGATTTTATAGTATGGGTTATCGTCGGACGGACGTTTGTTTAAATTGGCTAAAGAATAGGTGGCATAGGGCTTGCCGATATTTAAACATGCGGCAAAAACATGGGTGTTAAGCAACCGTTCGTAGTCTTGTTTATCATCGGTGCGGTTATAGGGGGACTGTTTTTTGGAGTGACACCCCGCCAGTAAAATAACGGAAGAAATAAGCAATAGGCCAAGCAGTTTTTTCATAAACCGGGCTCCTTGTGTTATCTGGTTTTACGCGTGTGCGCGCGTATGGAAACTTCTATACAAATTATACCCGTTTTTTGCAAGAAAAGAAACAAATTCGCGGAGGGATAAACGCCGGGCCCGCTTTTGGCGGGCCCGGTAATAAAACAGGCAGATTATTTTTGGTAAGTGCCGATATCGTTGGTGGCGTTAAAGTTTTGCATGTCTTTTTGTAAATCTTCTCGTATTTGCCGTACTTTGGGGCGCACTAAATCGGCAGTGCCTTCTTGGGCATTTTCCTGTTTTATATTTTGCATGATACCCCGCCAATCGTTGACAAAAGTTGCAATGTCCTTCGTTAACGCTTGTGAACGTTGTTGTAAAGTAGCGTCTTGCGTCGCCGTCGCGTTGCCGTAGAACAATGGGTGTTTGCGGCCGGTGTCGTTATAGTATTGGCTGGCCGTACTGGCTTGTGTAAAAAATGGTACGGCGACGTCTTCTGGTCGTGCTTGTTCTTTTTTTTCGTCAAGCAAGTTTTTGATATTTTGATGCAGTTGTTGTAACGACTCTTGCGGATAGGCTGTGTAAGGTGTTGGGTTATCGCGCAGATTTTTTTCTAATTCTGTTAGTTCTTCAGGCTGCATGCCGTTTTTTTGCTGTTGGGCCAGATAGTCTTGGATATATTGCTCCTGGAGATGGAGCGGATCTCCTTCTAAGGTAAGTCCAGTCGCCTCTATCGTTTGTTTTAGTTCCTGCGCCGGACCCTCCCCGGTAGCTACCCAATAGCAGTCAGGACACTTTTCTTGCATAAAACGGTACATGTTTATGGTTTGCTCCACTTGTTGCGGAAGAGGCTCAAATTCATCCTTAAGCCGGGTTTGGTTGATGCTTTCTATAGTTGGTATTTCTTGGTCCGTTCTTTGCAGGACTACGGCAATTTTGGCCGGCGGCAGCGGCAATCCGGTTTCTTCGTAAAAATAACGGGTGTTTAATTTTTGGTAGGTGGAAATAGGGTCTTCCTTTTTGTTAGGTGTGTCACAAGAGGCCTTTTTAACGGAAACAATTTTATCTCCGCAAGAATCTTTTATCATTGCAAATAATGTATTTTCTTCCGGGGTTTGAGCTTTTTCTTCCATAATTTTGGCGGTTTCTTGATTGAATTGCTGAAAGTTTTTTTCCCGCTGTTGTTCTTTAAAATTTTCTTTTTCCTGTTCTGCTTTAGGGTCATTCTCCGCGTTGGGGTATTTGATGTCCGCCAGCCACTCCGCTATATTTTTTAACTCGGCGTCGGGCATAATTAAATCGGCCAGGCTTTTGGTGGCTTCGGCACTGCCGGGTTCGGCGGACGATAAATTACCGCCAATGCCGTTCCAGTCTATGGCGCGTTTTTTGGGAAGAATGGATCTTTTTTCTTTATTTTTGTCCAAGCCGGAGGAAGACGCCAGTTTGCCGGACGCAAAACGGTCGTCCGTACGAAGCGCGCCGGAAGACGCGGGCTCTTCGCCAAAGCCGAAAAGACGTTTAATCGGGTTAAATACACGCGCCAGTTTAGAATCCGGCACTTCTTCTTTGGTTTTGGGTGTGCGCATGACAGGGGTAAAGCGGGCCTGGCGTTCCTGGGTAATGTAGCGGTCGTAGGCGTTGTCTTGTGCGTTAATTTCGTGCATTCCGCGGGTGGAGCCTTCCGGCGCGGTTTGGCGGATGAGCACCCATTCGCCGTCTTCATTTTGCAAATAAGCGTCCGCATATGCGGCCCCGTCCCCGGTGTAGTTTGCACCTTCGGAAGATGGGGCTTGGGCGGAAGCGTAGAGCGTGTTTTCTTGCGGTTCGCCAAATTGTTCGGCGGCTTGCTCGGCCGTCAGTTCCCGGCGGGAATCTGAATCTGCCGGCCCGGCCGCTTTTTTGCCGCTGAAAAAGCGGGCGATCCGGCTGACGAGCTCCGTCAGCGGATTAGACGTAAAAATTTGGGGTTCGGCCTGAGGAGCCGCTTCCTTGTTTTTGGAGGAAGGGGCTTGCGTTTCCAAAAAGGGGAGTAGTAAGAATAATACTAAAGCGGTGCAGCAAACGGTTAAAATAATTTTGACGGGTTTTTTCATAAACGCTCCGTAATAATACCTGCCGTATCCGGGCTGCATTCGTGCGCCCTAGGCCGGGTGTAAGAATAGTTTACCCGTTTAGCGGGAACTTTTCAAGAGAAATAGGGCCTATTCGTCCGTTGGGTCTTGCGGGTCGGAAAGGTGCAGAAGTTTTTTGAGTATCCGCCACGATTTTTTAATATGCCGGACAAAGGCGTTTTCCGGCTCGGGAGGGGAAGGGGGCGCATCGGCCTCGCTTTGGGGCAGTGTATAGCCGGCGGCTTGAACCAGTTTGGTTAAATAATTGGAGGGGACGGCAAAGTTTAAATTTTGGTTTCCGTCTCCCTTATAGCTGGCAAACGCGACGGAAATTACTTCTCCGTCCGCATTAAATACGGGGCTGCCGCTGGAACTGGGAGAAATTGGTGCGCTGATTTGGTGCCAAATGACGCCGTTCGATTTTTTACGCACTTGGCTGATAAGGCCGGAACTGATGGTATTTTGCAAGCGGCGCGGGTTGCCGATGACGGTTATCGGCTGGCCGGGTAAAACGGAGGAAGAATCCGCCAGGGAAACCGTGGGCAGATTCAACGCCTGAATTTTTAAAAGGGATAAGTCTACCTCTCCCGCGGCGACGACCGTTAGCGCCTCGCCCGACACCGCCCCGTTGTTAAAAGTGATGTTCATGTAGAGTGCGTCGTCCGACACGTGGCGGCTGGTGGCGATAAGGCCTTCTTCCGTCAGCACAAAGCCCGTGCCGGTAAAAGTGGAGCCGTCTTTTTTTACCACGTTTACCGCCACCACCGCGGGGGCATTTTTCTGCGCGATACGGACGTGGTCGTTTTCCGCCTGGGCGCAGAGCGGGAAGAAAAATAAAAGCGGGAGGAGGATTTTTTTCATACTCTGATTATATAATAAATTTTTTTGCGGCGGGACCGTTGAAATAAGAGTACATAAATTGTACACTAAAATTAAATAAAGGAGTTATTACCATGCCAGAAGCATTTTACGTCAGCCGCAAAAAATACGAAGCTCTTGTAAATGAGCTGAAAGATTTAAAAGAATTGAAGGCCCAGCTTTCCACCGAAATCGGTGAAGCTGCCGCCCAAGGCGATTTAAAAGAAAACGCCGAATATCACGCCGCTAAAGAAAAGCAGGCCGAAACGCTGATCCGCATCCAGGAATTGGAATCCCGCCTGCGGAACGCCCAAATTACCGACGATTTGACCGTTGACAAAAGCGAAGCGCGCATCGGCGCCACCGTTACCATGCGGGATGTGGACGCAGGAATAGAATTCACCTACACGCTTGTAGGCTCCATGGAAGCCAACCCGGAAAAGGGTTTGCTGTCCGTTAAATCTCCGCTCGCCAACGGCGTGTTGGGCAAAAAAGAAGGTGAAACCTTTGAAGCCATGCTCCCGCGCGGGCCCAAAACATATAAGTTGGTAAAATTGGAATATAAATAATTATAAAATGTTAAAAACCCCCGGCCGGACGGCCGGGGGTTTTTGTCTTTATACGGACGGAAGGTTAATGAAAGATGATATTTCTTATTTGTTGTCTTTGATCGGCGGAGCCTCTTTGCTGCCAATATGAAAATTGGTCGTAAAGTTCGGCTTCGCGTTTAGTTGCGTTCGGGTTGGCGGCGTAGGACATGGGAAGCCGGTGGTGTTTGAGGCAAAATTCCTGCAGGTTGGCCAGGGATTCTTCAAACGGAACGGGCTGCGGCGTGTATTGGGCGATAATGCTTCTGAGCTCCGCGGTTAAGGATTTTAACGGTTCAAAAGCGTGGTTGTCCCGCATAGTTAACAGAAACAGCTCTTGCTGGAGGTTCTGTTCGGCGCGGTTTAGCGTGTTCCACTTGGGGAGGCGGCCGTATTCCGCCACAAAGTCTTTTAATTTTGTGATGTACAGGGTATATGTTTGGACGGCGTTTTGTATTTCGGGCGAATGGCGCAGGGCGGACAGCGCTTGGGCGTGCTGGCGGTAAGCGTCCGTCAGTAAGCTTTTTAATTCTTCAAGCTCCGCGGCAGAGAGTTCATTTTTATCAATGAATCCCTGCAGGGCTTCTTTGGTTTGTGCGGATACGGCGGGATGAGTCATCAGGCGGCGCCATTTTAAATTGATTTTATGCGGATTTCTGGCCAGGTATCCGGCTGCTGCGGTGGAGAATGCCTCCGCCGCGTCTAAAGACGCCAGATGTTGCAAATCCAGCCGGGCGGCGTAATTGCGCGGAAGCGTATAATAATCGGCCAGGTCGCGCACTAAAGAAGCGTAATCCTGACGTTGGATTGCCTGTGCCAAATTTTGTTTTAAAGAAGCGTTGATTACGGTGTTTTCAATGGAAGTTTGCAGCTGCTCCATAGCGGCTTGGTTTGCAAACAGCGTGCCGTTTTCTTTCATAACCGCAACTTGGGTGAGCAGGGCGTTAGCTTTTTTTACTTCCGGCAGGTACCACTGGCGGAACATTTCTTCCGCGTTAAGAATATCTTTTAACGGAGAATTTGAACGTGCGCTGCTGATAAGGAGCAAATTGTTGGCGTCTGCGGTTCGGTGGCTCATTGCTTGGGCAACCGCGTCTTGGGACGGGCGAATGGAAACCTGCAGGTTTTGCTCCAGCCGCTGGAGTGCGGCGCGTGCGACGTGGGTTTCCAACTTTACGGGAATGATAAAATGGTTTGGGTTTAGCTGGGGTACTTTGGGGCCGATTTGCTTCATGGCGGACGAAGCGCGGATGGAGCCCGGTTTTAGTACTTGCCGGACGATTTTGCCTTTTTGGGCAAAAGAAAATGGGGCGGATAACGCGAGGATGGACAGGGTTGTGATAAATGTTTTCATACTTGTAGTATAAAAAAAATAAAAAGAGGACGACAGGGTCTTTGGACCTAGGCGCTATTTAGGCCCGGGAAAAAAACGGGCTCTTTAAAGAGCCCGTTTTAAGCCGGATTAGAAAGAGGGTGGCGTGTCCGAAGATTCTGGGTGCGGATACAGTTTGTTAAGCTCTTTTGTAAACGCGGGGGAGGCCTGCTTCCAGTATAGGATTGCTTCCACCAAAATAGCTTCATCAGGTTTGGTGTCAAATACCGTGCGGTGTTGAATCGGACGCGGCAAATGGTTGTGCTTTTGTACGAATAATTGGGTTTGGTGTAACGCGTCAGCCTCTTTCATCCGTTTGGCCGGATATCTTTCCGACAATTCGTAAAGACGTTTCATAATGGGAATCATTTCTTCAAATAAATTGCCGGAGTTGTGGAACGCTAATACGGGGAAAAGGTTGGCCAGTTCGCGTTCTTCCGGGTTTTCCCACTGCGGCGCGCGTTTGTGTTGAATCATAAACGCTTCCGTTTTGGCAACCAGTTGTTTATAAATGTCCAGCGTTTCGCGGACGGACGCGCTGTTGCGGGCGAATTGAATCAGCTGTTCGTATAACGTGTAGGACGTGCGCAGCGCGTCTACCAATTCTTCGTTTTCCGCGCGGGTTAACGTTTCTTTTGCAATTAAATTTCTGATCGTTGCATTTACTTCTTCCGCTTGTTGGTACATTGCCATCAGGTCGGCAGCTTCCGCCTCCGTAAGGTTCGGGCGTGCCAAGGCGGCCGTTTCCGGGTGGGCAAAGCTTTCTTCCAAGTCGGGTTTTAAGCGGCGCATATCGCCGAATTTAAGTACTTCTCTTAACGGCCAGGACGGTTTGTGCGGATGGTTGCGCAAGTAAGCGGAAACGGTGTAGGCAAACGATTCCTGCGGGGCGGCGCTGTTAGCGAAAAAAGGCAAAAACGGCGTTAAGTGAAAGTATTCTTCCATTTCTTGCTGCATACTGGAAAAGTTCCCCTCTCTTAAATGCTCCAAAAGCGAATGTTTAAGCGTATTGTTGATGATAAAGTGATCAATGTCTTTTTCAAGCAAGGTGGCAGAGAACGAGCCTGCGTGTTGGATTTTGTTATATAACAAAACGGCTTCGTGGTATTCTCTTTTATATTGTAAATGTAAATTTAAAATTTTTTTAGGGGGTGTCAGCGTCATTGCGGCGTTGAAACGCTGTGCGTTGCGCAACACGCCGTTGGTAACCCGCGCCACCTTTACCGCTTTGACGGCCGGGGCCAGCTGGGCAAAAGCGGGGATGGAAATACATAAAACGGTTAAGCTGGTAATTAATGTTCTCATATATTTCAGTATAAGAAAAAATACCAGCGGGCGACAGGGCCTTTGGGCCCAGGGACGGATAGGCCTTTTGGGCCGCGGGGATATAAAAACACCCCAGGCTGTTGGAGCCCGGGGTGTACTGCGCAGGAAGCGGATTAATATTTCGCCAGTACGGCTTCTTTCGCCGCAGAAGAGTAGACGTTATAGTCCATTTGTTGGAAGATAGAGTCTTTCTGTTCCAAGTCGTAGACGTACGCCTCGTTAATGCGGTTGCCTTGGATTTGTTCGTAAAGCTCGTTAAAGCGTTTTACGTGGTCCTTGGTGCGCTTGGTGGAGTACTCTTTAGCGGTTCCCGTGGTCATTAAAAATGCCCAGTCGGAAGACTGCATCAGCACCAGTTCGCGCGCCAGTTGGTTAAGCGCCCGGCGCAGCAGGCCGTCCGCATTGGGGAATTTGTTGGCAAGTTCCATCATGCGTTCAGCCGATTTGATGAGGTGGCGGTAAATCCAGTCGTTGCCGGTGTTGAGCCATACGTCGTGGTAGCCTTTGTCGCCCCAGGAGGACATGGACGGCTGCACCGCTTGGTTTTCAGGGTACATTTCCAGGTATTCGCTGGGGGTAACAAGTTTAATGTCTTTCTGGTCGTAATAGATTTTCTTGAACAGATATTCCAGGAAATCAATCCCTTCGTACCACCAGTGGCCGTACAGTTCGGCGTCATACATGGATACGACCAGCGGCTTGCGGTCAATCACCGTGCTCAAGTATTCAATTTGTTTCTGGCGGTTGAACATAAAGTTTCCGGCATGTTGGGCGGCCACTTCGCGCGCGGCGTACGGATCATACGCTTGCTTTTGGTTAAGGGCCACTTTGCCGGTAATTTTATGGTATTTCATGCCGATGTTGCGGCGTACGCCGTCGGAATGGAGGTAGGGTTTGATATAGTCGTAATCCAAATCGTAACCCAGGTCGCGGTAGAATTCGCGGTAACGCGCATCGCCGGGGTAGCCGGCTTCCGCACTCCACACCTGTTGGGCTGATTCCATGTCGCGTGCAAATGCGGCAACGCCCGTTTGGGGGCAGTACACCGGGGCGTAAATGCCGTATTTCGGGCGCGGGGTGCCGTGCAGAACACCGTGCGATTCGGTAAAAAAGAAGCGGATGCCTTCGTCTCGCAGGAATTTATCGTCGCCCGGATTGTAGGCGCATTCGGCCAGCCAAATGCCGCGCGGACTGCGTCCGAAACGGCTGCGGTAGTCGTTGGCGGCGATTTTGATTTGCGCGTTTACGCTTTCTTTATGCACCATAAGCGGCAAATAGCCGTGCGTGGCGCAGCAAGTGATAATTTCCAGCTTGCCCATATCCTGGAATTTTTTAAATCCCTGCAGAACGTGTCCGTGGTAGCGGTGTTCAAACAAATCTTGATAGCGGCGGAACTTGTTAAAATACATTCTCGCCACGCCTTCAAATTCGGTGCCTTGCGTGCGGTTGAGTTCTTTTTGCGAAAGTTCCACGCGCTGGTTTAAATAATGGCGGAAGCGTTCGATTAAAAGCGGGTCCTCCATCATGTTGCACAGTGGCGGCGTGAGGGACATGGTTAAACGGAAATCGGTGCCTTCTTCGGTCAGATTTTCGAAAACATTTAAAAGCGGAATGTACGTTTCCACCATGGCTTCGTAAAACCAGTCTTCTTCCAAAAAGTCCGGGTATTCCGGGTGTTTGATAAACGGCAAATGCGCGTGCAGTACGAGCGCGAGATATCCTTTTTCTTCTCCCATATTATTTTCCTTGCTCGCGCAGAGCTTTAATGGTTACTTGGCGCGTTTTGTCGCCTTTGGCGTTGCGCGCTTGAATGGGCAAATCCACCACGCTGCCGGCGGGTAAATGCTGGCGGATGGAAAATTTACCTTCTTTAAGTTCAATTTCCTGCCCGTTAATGGTAACGATGGCGTTTTTAGAAGCGGAACCGTAGATGATAATTTCACAGTCGGCTTTGAGCCAAATGTCTTCGTCTTCTTCCGTTTGCACTTTGTCCAAATGCAGTTGGAAAGAGGACCAGGAACTCGGCATATTGGCAAAATCCAGCTCCGTCAGTTTCCAGCGTTCACCCAATACCTGCATGCGTTCGCTGGAGCCCAGGCCAATGTAATCCGCGCCGGAAAGCTGCAAGAGTTTGTAGAAATCACCTTCTACAATCATCCATTTGTCGTCCACCAAGTCGGAAATGCGGCCGGGCGGGACGGTTGTAACGTTACTGCGGCTGATTAAAATAAATTGGCCGTCTTCGGTAATGTATCCCAGGTCGGCCAAATAGGTGCGGCCGGACTGCGGTACGTTAATATACCAGCTGCGGGCTTCAAAAATAACCGGCATATCGTAAAAGCGGACGGCGTTTGTACCGTCGAAAAATTCTACGCCCGTAACATCGTGCAAGCGGATAACGGTGCGCGCTTTTTCAAGCGTATCATGGCCGTATTGGCTTTTTACGCAGTCAAGCGTATTTTGGGTAATTTCCCAAAACAAGAAAAGCCAGGCCGGATCTTTCGGCAACAAAAAACTTTCCGTTTTGCCGTATCCGGACGGGATGTCCGCTTCGGCATTGGCGTCTTTCACCACTGGCCGGATAAGTGCGGACGAAGATAAATTTTGCGTCATAATATTGTTCTCCCTTTCCCCTGTTTAATTTTGATGTTGTAATTTTTAATCTTTTAACCCAATTATATTCTAGCATTTATCAATTGAAAAGGGGGGATGCTGTTATGATAAAATTATAATAAGGAGAATAAAATGAACAACAAAGGTTTTGGATTATTGGGTATGCTGATTTCCGTGCTGATTATCGGCATTTTAATGACGATGGTGCTTAAACAGTATGCGGGCCAAACGCGCCGCGCGCTGGCGCTGCCGGGGCTGGTTGCTCCGCAGCAGACGGCCGCTCCTGCCCCCGCCGGGAAGAAGCCGGGAACTGTCCCGCACCATAAAACCAGCGCCGGGCATAACGCCCCCTCCGCGCCCAAATGTAACGGGCGGTTAGTGGGCAATATTTGTGTGCCGACGGAAATCCGCAGTTCCAGCCTGGACGCGTTTGAAGGGTTGGAATAGTAATTTGCGCATTAAAAAACGGAGAGGTGTTCGCCTCTCCGTTTTTTGTTGTGTAAAATTGGGGTTTCGGTGGTAACCCCAGCTCATTTTATTTGGCGGATATCTTTTTTTGAATCAAAAATAAGCTGACAAAAATCAGTAATAAACCGCCCGCTTCCGCCCCGGAGGGAATCCGTCCGGCTGTAATAAAATCGCCTGCCATTGCCACCACCGGCGACAAATACGCCACCGCCGCCATGCGCGTAGCGCCCCAGCGGCGTACCAACGCCACCATAAGCAAAAACGCTACGGCTGAAGATAAAACGCCCGCCGCTAAAATGGAAACGGTTACTTTGGCGGTGAACGCGGCCGCGGCGGGGGCTGGTTCAAAAAGCCAGGCCGCTCCTAATAAAATAACGGCGGAAAAAAAGTATTGGTAAAACGTGTTTGCCTGCGGCGTGATGCCTCTTTCGTCCACCATAATTTTTTTAATCAGCACGCCTCCCATGCCGAGCGACCACGTCATTAAAATAAACGCCGCACAGCCGTAAATTGCCATGGCGTTGCCTTCCAGGGATGCGGCCCCGGCCGATACCATCGGCCACATAATAATCCACATGCCGATAAGCCCCAACATCACACCCGCCGTACGGCGCAGTGTAAAGCGGTCTTCTCCGCCTAAAAAAATACCCGCCGCAATGAACGACCATATCGGCACCGTGCCGTAAAAAATACCGCCCACCGTGGGGGCTACAAAACGCTGGCCCCACGAAAGCGCCGCAAACGGAAACAAAATAAGCGTAAATCCCAACAGTGCCGGCTTCCATAAGCGGTTTAGCGGAATTTTTAGGCTTTTGCGCTGTACAAAAATATACATCACGGCAAAAAACACAAGCCCTGCCAGCACGCGGTAAAACGTGCCCCAAACGGGCGGCAGGACGGAAACAAAGTTCTTGGTGGCCAGCGGGGCGGTACCCCAGCAAAGGGCCAAACAAAATGCTAAAACATAACCCATAAAGTTAATTCTCCTTTGTAATATTATAATAAATTTGCCGCTTTGGCCTTGCCCGCGCCGGGCCGGGAAATCGTATAATATATATAAGGAGAAGCGCATGAAAAAAACATTTTTTATTATAACCGTTTTAGGCCTGCTGGGGCTTTTATATTGGGGGTTTTCCCGCCCGGAAAAACAGACGGATGACAAGCTTGCCGTAGTTGTTTCGGGTTATGTTCCGTATACGCTGGCGCGGCAAATCGGGGGGGATAAAATTAATCTTTCTATGCTTCTTCCCGCCAATGCGGAGCCGCATTCCTTTGAGCCCGTGCCCGGCGATATGCTTTCCGTGCGCCGCGCTGATGTATTTGCGTATGTTTCTCCGCGCATTGAACCGTGGGCCAAAGACGTTTTGTCCGCCGCCGGGCCGCAAACGCGGGTGGTGGAGGCGGCGTCTGTCGTTGAAGAATCAGGCGACCCCCACGTATGGATGGATTTTACAAACGCCGGGAAAATGGCCGCCTTGCTGGCGGCGTCTTTTGCGGAAAAAGATCCGCAAAACGAAGCTTTTTACCAAGCTAATCTGGCCGCTTTCCAGGCGGAATTGGCCGCCTTGGATGCGGACTTCCGGCGCGTGTTACAACATTGCCAAAGCCGCGAAGTGGTGCACGTAGGCCACTTGGCGTTTAAAAATTTAACAAGCAATTATAATCTTTCTCTGTCCGCGTTGGCGGGCTCTTCGCACGACGGAGAACATTCTGCCCGCAAACTGGCGGACCTTGTTAAATTCATCCGCCAGAAAAACATTAAAACCATTTTTACCGAAGAAACGCTTTCCCCGCGTTTATCCGCCGCGGTGGCGGAAGAAACGGGCGCGCAAATTTTGCCGCTCTACACGGTGGAACACGTGAGCAAAGGGGATTTTGCGCGCGGTGCGACGTATGGGGAACTGATGCGCCGCAACTTGGAAAACTTGCAAAGGGGGCTTGAATGCAAAGCGTAATCCGTGCCGAAAAGTTGCATTTTGCGTATACGCGCGTGCCCGTGCTGGAAAACGTATCTTTTGACGTAAAAGCAGGCGATTACGTGGGGCTTATCGGCCCGAACGGCGGCGGTAAAACCACTTTGTTAAAACTTCTGCTGGGATTGGAAAAAGGCTCCGGCCAAATTGAACTTTTCGGCACGCCGCTTGGGCAGTTTAAAGAGTGGCATAAAATTGGCTATTTGGCGCAAAAGAGCCCCGTATCGCAAAGCCGCTTTCCCATTTCGGCCGAAGAGGTGGTGTTAATGGGGCTTCCGTCGCGGCGCGGGACGGCGGTGTCCCGCACGGAGCTTAAAGAAGTGCACGCCGCCATGCAGCAAACCCGCACAAGGGAGTACGCCGGACGGATCTTTCACGATTTGTCCATTGGGCAGCAGCAGCGCGTGTTGTTGGCGCGCGCACTTGTCAGTAAGCCTGAACTGCTTATTTTAGATGAGCCTTCCACTGCGCTTGATGCGGCCTCGCGTGAAATGTTTTTCGATTTGCTTGGCCAATTAAACGCCAAGCGCGGCGTAACCATTTTGCTGATTACGCACGATACGGGCGAGGTGGGAAAGCATATTTCCAAATTTATGTATGTGGATAAGACGCTTGTATTTTTCGGCACGAAAGAAGAGTTTTGCGCCTCCCCTAAAGTGGCCGAAAAATTGGGTCCGTTTGCCCAGCATACCATCGATCACTTGCACAATCACGGCCATTGTCCGCTGGGGTGTGCGTGCGCGGAGGAACACAAATGATTGCGGAATTTTTAAGCTACGGTTTTGTTCAGCGCGGCCTGATTGCGGGCAGTTTTGCGGCGGCGTCGTGCGCGTTGTTGGGCGTATTTTTGGTGCTTAAACGCTTGTCGCTCATCGGCGACGGTATGAGCCACGTGTGTTTGACGGGGGTGGCCGTTGCGCTGCTCACTTCCACAAACCCGGTGTATATGTCGGTTCCGGTGGTGATGCTGTCTTCGCTCGGCATTATGAAGCTGACGCAAAAATTTAAAATCTACGGCGATGCCGCCATTGGTATCGTCAGCGCGGCTGGGCTTTCCGTCGGGCTTATGATTACCGCCTTTGCGGGCGGTTTTAATACCGACTTACTGGGCTATTTATTTGGCAGTATTTTGACGGTGGCGTTTTCTGAAGCCGTCTTATGCGGCGTGTTGCTGGCGGCAGTTCTTTTTGGGTTGTGGTTTTTTCTACCGGGATTTAACTTCCGTTTGTTTTGACGAACCTTTCGCCCGCACGCGCGGTGTACGCGCAGACGCGGTAAACACGGCACTTGTAATGGTTACGTCCGTTGCCGTGGTGCTGGCATTTAAAGTGGTGGGCATTTTTTTAATTTCCGCTTTAATTATTATTCCGCCCGTCAGCGCGCTGTTGGTGTCCCGCACGTTTAAACAGGTATTGTGGCTAGCCGCTGGTTTTGGCGTGGCGAGCGTGTGGTTGGGGGTATATTTATCCTTTGTGTTTAACATCCCGTCCGGGGCGACGATTATTTTGGTAAATTTGCTGTTTTTGGCGGGATGTTATATGTATTCCAAATGGGGGGTAAAAAATGTCCGCTAAAAAAACTTTATTGCCGGCGCACGCGCTGGCCGTCGTCAAGAAACTTAAAGAACTGTACCCGGAGCACGTTATTCCGCTTCATCACGAAAATGCGTGGCAGCTATTGTGTGCCGTTATTTTGTCCGCCCAATGTACGGATGCGCGCGTAAACACCATTACGCCGCATTTGTTCAAAAAATATCCGGCGGCAGAGCACTTGGCCGCGGCGGATATTAAAGAAGTGGAAGAAATCATTCATTCCGCCGGGTTTTATCATTCCAAAGCGCTTTCGCTGATAGAGTCTTCCAAACGCATTTGCGAGGTGTTCGGCGGCGAGGTTCCGCAGAATATGGAGGATTTACTATCACTTCGCGGTGTGGCGCGCAAGACGGCCAATGTTATGCTGGGTGATTATTTTAAAAAGCCTGCCGGAATTGTGGTGGATACGCACGTGAAGCGTTTGGCGTTTCGCTTAGGGCTTACCAAACAAACCGACCCCGTAAAAGTGGAAAAGGATTTGACGAAAATTATTCCCTACGAATACTGGGGCTGGATTGCCATTGCGCTTATTTTACACGGACGCCAAGTGTGTAACGCCCGCAAGCCGGAGTGTTCAAAGTGTAAACTGGCGCATTTGTGCCCGCGGAACGGCGTAAAGAGCAGTTGCTGAGTTGATGAATTGCATAATGTAAAAGCCCCGCTCAAACGAGCGGGGCTTTTATGTTTAGTTCCTTTTTTAGATGCCTTGACCCGTTTTTTTTTTTTGATAAATTGGGATTAAGGGCATATAAAATAAGGTCATGCTGAAAAGTTGTTATTCAGCATCTACTTCTTTTTAAATAAAGTAGATTCCGAGCTAAAACATCTCGGAATGACTAATTTGTTAGAGGGGTATCAAAATGAAAGGTTTTACGCTTTTAAGTCGTCATCCTGAATTTATTTCAGGATCTATTCGTTGTAAAAAGGAGGTTTGTCTTTGGACGCTGAAACAAGTTCAGCGTGCCGGGCGTGCCGGTTTTACGCTTATAGAGTTGTTAGTGGTTGTATTAATTATCGGAATATTGGCGGCTGTGGCGCTCCCGCAGTATCAGATGGCGGTGGCCAAAGCGCGGTATGTGGAAGCTATATCTTGGGCGGATGCTATTTATAAGGCCCAGCAAGTGTACTATCTGGCAAATGGAACACATTCAATTCATTTTGAGGAGCTGGATGTTTCTTTTCCCAATGCGACGATAAACAATGATACGGTGGCATTTCCTAATTCGATTTGGTGTTCACTTCAGGCGGGGGGACACACCGCCTGGGATGCAGCCAGCGTAGCGTGTACGACGAGAGACGGCATTTCTTATCGGAAATTTTATGCGGATGAAAGACGGATCTGTTTGGTAGGTCCTACAAATACGCTCGGAAATAAAGTTTGCAAATCATTGAGTGATCAGGATTCTTTTTCTTGGGACGGAGTTAGCTTGTATTATTATATTCGCTGACGGTTTGGATATCATTTTGGTTTATTTCGTATGTAAAAGCCCCGCTCTATTGAGCGGGGCTTTTGAGTTGCGGTTAAAACTTATTTGCTAAGCAGCGAGAGCAACACGCCCGCCGCCACCGCACTGCCGATTACGCCGGCCACGTTCGGGCCCATAGCGTGCATCAACAGGTAGTTTTGTTTGTCGTATTCCAAGCCCACTTTGTTGGAAACGCGCGCGGCCATCGGTACCGCCGACACGCCCGCGGAACCGATAAGCGGGTTGATTTTGTTTTTGCTGAAAACATTCATCAGCTTGGCCAAAAGTACGCCCGAAGCCGTAGCCACAGAGAAGGCGATAATCCCCAGTACCAAAATGCCCAGCGTTTCGGTTACCAAAAAGTGATCCGCCTGTAATTTGGAACCTACTGAGAGACCCAGCAGAATGGTTACGATGTTGCAAAACTCGTTCTGCAAGGTTTTGGACAAGCGTTCCGCCACGCCGGATTCTTTAATAAGGTTCCCAAACGTCAGCGCGCCGATAAGCGGCGCGGCCGAGGGCAGCAGTAAAGCGCACAGCAAAAGAATCACAATCGGGAACAGGATTTTTTCGCGTTTGGACACGGGGCGGGCCTGCGTCATGCGGATTTTGCGTTCCGCGTCCGTGGTGAGAAGCTTCATAATGGGCGGCTGGATAATCGGCACCAGCGCCATATACGAGTAGGCCGCTACGGCAATGGCCCCCAGCAAGTCGGGCGCCAGGCGCGACGTTAAGTAAATAGACGTCGGGCCGTCCGCGCCGCCGATAATGCCGATGGAGGCCGCTTCTTTAAGCCCAAACGCAAAGGGCTGTACGTCCCCAAAGTGAACGTAGGACAAGCCGATTGCGCCGATGAGCGTGGCAAAAATACCAAACTGCGCCGCGCCGCCGAGCAAAGCCATTTTCGGGTTGGCGATAAGCGGCCCAAAGTCCGTCATTGCGCCCACGGCCATAAAGATGAACAGCGGGAACAACCCGGTATTAATACCAAAGTTGAAGATAATACCCAAAAAGCCCGCGGGGCCGGCAATCGCTTCGCCGGGCGGCATGGGGATGTTGGCCAGCAGGCCGCCGAAAGCAATCGGAACCAAGAGCAGCGGTTCAAACTGCTTTTTAATGCCGAGCCATAACAGGAAGCAGCATACGGCCATCATCACCAGCTGCTGCCACGTAATGGTGTACAGCGCGGTGGATTGGGCCACTTTTGTTAAAGAGTCTAAGATTTCCATACAAGTACTCTCCTATTTAATTTCCGCGAGCGCGTGGCCCGTTTGTACCTGGTCGCCTTGTTTGACGAGGAAGTGAATCACGCCGGAAGCCGGAGCGGAAACGGGGGTTTCCATTTTCATCGCTTCCATAACGACGATTTCCTGCCCTTCGCTTACGCGGTCGCCTTCTTTTACGCTCAGGCGCAACACCGCACCCGGCATAGGGGAGGCTACCGTGGCGCCCGCGCCGTTAGCGGCGGCCGGAGCGGCGGCTTTGGTTTCACCCGCGGCGGCGGAGCCGACCGTATAGCGTTTGCCGTTGACGACGGCGGTGGAATCGTTTTCAAAGGTTACTTCGTAGGCTTTGCCGTCCACGGTTACTTTGACGGGGCCGTTTTCCACTTTGGCGCATTCGGCCTTTTTCACGTCGGCCGCCCAGCGGATGCCGTTTACTTTGGCTTCGCCTTTCAGGAATAACAGGCCTTTGTCTGCGCAGGTGGCTACGATAAAGGTGTTTTCTTCCGTTACCGGCAGGCCCGCTTCTTTGAGCTTGGCTTCAGCGGCTTTGAGGCCTTTTTTCGGGTCCGCGTCGTTAAGTTCAAGCGGCGTTTTGGTGGTGGGCTCCAAGCCCAGCTGTTCGCTGGCGATTTTTACCACTTCCGGGTCCGGTTCCACCGGGGTTTTGCCAAAGTACCCAAGCACCATTTTGCCGTAGCCGGGGGTGATTTTTTTCCACGGGCCGGACATTACGTTGCTGTACGCCTGCTGGAAGTAGAACTGCGAAACCGGTGTAACGGACGTGCCGAAACCGCCCAGTTTTACGCATTCGCCCATGGCTTTTACCACTTCGGGGAATTTGTCAAAGGTGCCGTTGTCGCGCATCATTTGGGTGTTGGCCGTCAGCGCGCCGCCGGGCAGCGGGGAGAACGGAATAATCGGGTTGACTGCGGTGGCTTCGGGCGGCAGGAAGTATTTGCTCATGCAGTCCTGGAATACATTTTCAGCTTCCTGGATTTTCTTGGGGTCAATGTCCAAGGTGTATTCGGTGCCGCGCAAGGCTTGCCACATAGTTAAAATGTCAGGCTGACAGGTGCCGCCGGAAGTGGGCCGCATGGAAAGGTCCAGGGAGTCCGCCCCCGCTTTAATGGCTTCCAGGCAGCAGGCGATGGAGTTGCCCGCCGTTTCGTGCGTATGGAAGACGATTTTGGTGCCTTCGGGCAGGATTCTGCGCGCCATGGCAATCGTTTTGCCGACGGTGTGCGGCGTGGAGGTGCCGGACGCGTCTTTAAAGCAGACGGAGTCAAACGGAACGCCGGATTTTAAAATGTCGCGCAGGACTTTTTCGTAAAATTCTTCGGTGTGGATTTTGCCGGTAGGATCCCAGCCCGGGGCGAGGGACATCATCGTTACGCAGACTTCGTGTTTAAGGCCCGCGTCGTGAATGCACTGGCCGGAGTAGATAAGGTTGTTTACGTCGTTAAGCGCGTCAAAGTTGCGGATGGTGGTGGTGCCGTGTTTTTTAAACAGCTGGGCGTGGGCTTTAATAACGTCGGAAGATTGGCTTTCCAAACCTACCACGTTTACGCCGCGGGCGAGGGTTTGCAGGTTGGCGTCCGGCCCGGCGGTTTTGCGGAACGTGTCCATCATATCAAAAGCGTTTTCGTTGCAGTAAAAGAACAACGCCTGAAAGCGCGCGCCGCCGCCAAATTCCATATGGGTAATTCCGGCGTGGCGGGCCGCTTCTACGGCCGGCATAAAATCTTTGGTAAGTACGCGCGCGCCGTAGACGGATTGAAAGCCGTCGCGGAACGCGGTCAGCATAAAGTTAATTTTTTTCATATGTGGTTTCCTCTAAATAAATTATTTGCCCTGAAATCTTTTGGCGGCGGCAATTGCTACGGCCAACACCGCGCCGTTATCCCCTTGCGTTTCCTGCGGGAAATACTTTTCCATTACCTGTACCAGCTTCCCCAATACTTTTACGATTCCGACCAATATGACCAGAAACGCAAGCACAATCAACATACCTATTACGGTAATGTTAACTGCTTGCATAAGTAAGTTGTCTGCACTCATACAATTAAGTCTCCTATATAGATTTCTTCCGGGCCAGAGGCGGTGCGCAGGATGAGTGTCCCGCTGGGGGACACATCCTCCGCCGTGCCGAAAATTGTTTTGTCTCCGTTTTTAACGGTTACTTCTTTGCCCAGTGCGGCAAAGCGTTTTAAAAAGTCCGGCCGGATGGCGGTAAAGCCGTTTGCGGCCAGTGCGGGGTAATCCCGCCAAAAAAATTCAAGTACCAGCTCCAGCACGCGTTCTTTAGTGGTATTAATTCCCAATTCTTTAAGCGAGGTGGCGGGTTGGTCTATTTTATCCAGCCCTTCCTGCGCTACGTTAACGCCTGCGCCGACCACTACGGCTTCCAAGCGGCCTTTTTCGGTAACGGCCTCGCTTAAAATACCGCAGATTTTTTGCATATTTACCTGTACGTCATTGGGCCATTTTATTTTCGGGTCCGCGCCTAATTCTTCTAACGCGCGGCATACGGAAACGGCCATCAGCTGCGTGAGGTTAGCTAAAAAACGCGTATCTTTGGGTTTGAGCAAAACAGAAAAATAAAGTCCGCCTTCTTGGGATGCCCATTTGCGGTTGAAACGCCCGCGCCCGGCGGTTTGTCGGTCGGCGTATACGGCGGTGCCGTGCGATAACAAAGCGCGGTTTTTTTTAAGGTAGGTGTTGGTGGAGTCCAGCTCCTCAAAATGGATAGGCGGCTGCATACCCTTATTGTAACAAAATAAAAGGATAAAAATAACGGCTGGTTTGGTTAACGATGTGTTGGTAAGTGGAGTTTTACGCACAAGAGGCGAAAAGGAATTTTCATCCTTTTTTTGATTTATGAGTTTGCAGCCTGTCTAAAGCAGTGTGGCCCGGTTAGTCAAAAGGGCGTGGAAAAGCGGGGAGTGCGCCTCGCACTTGACCCGTTTTTTTTTTTTGATAAATTGGGATTAAGGCAACATAAAATAAGGTCATGCTGAAAAGTTGTTATTCAGCATCTACTTCTTTTTAAATAAAGTAGATTCCGAGCTAAAACATCTCGGAATGACTAATTTGTTGGAGGGATATCAAAATGAAAGGTTTTACGCTGATAGAGTTGTTGGTAGTCGTATTAATTATTGGTATTTTGTCGGCGGTGGCACTTCCGCAGTATGAAAAAGCGGTAACAAAAGCGCGTTTTGCTAATATGCGCCAAGTCGGTGGACAATTAAAAAGAGCCGAAGAGGCGTATTACCTGGCTAATGGATTGTATACGGTGGATATTAATAAATTGGATGTTTCTTTTCCGTCATGTACAGCGGTTGAGAACGATGTGTTGTCTTGTGATTCCTATTTTGTATTGGATCCGTTGGTGGGCGTGCAAGATACGGCATTGCCAAAAAATGCGGTGTTATCCTTGCGGTATTGCCCGGGAAAAACCCAAAGTAATAACAAATGTGTAACTTCTAAAGAATTTCAGTTTGAATATAGAATTTGGCTGACTAATTCTTCCTACCCGGACCAAACCGAATGTGTAGGGCCGTCGCCAGATGCTTGTGCCGGCTTGCTTTGAAAGATGGGAACAGAAAAGCCCCGGGTTTAACCCGGGGCTTTTTATCTTATATTTTATAGCTGCGGCCGTTTGCTGCGCTCAGCGGCGAATAAAATGGCCGAAATCATACTGGCTTCATCCGCCTGGTTTTTGCCTGCAATGTCAAACGCGGTGCCGTGCGTGGGGGACGTGCGGGTAAATTTTAACCCCGCCGTTACGTGTACGATGGGTTCCTTTGCCGCTAATTTTAAAGGCAGGAGGGCTTGGTCGTGGTACATACAAAGCACGCCGTCGTACCGGCCGCGCGCGTGCGCCAGCCACAGGCTGTCGGCCGGAAAGGGGCCGTGGGCGCAAACGTGTTTGCGGTTGAGCATACGCACGACGGGGGCCAAACAAGTCAGTTCTTCCGTGCCGAATTTGCCGTTGTCGCCCGCGTGGGGATTCAGCGCGCAAATTGCAATTTGCGGGTTGTGAATGTCCAGCTTTTCCAGTGCGGCCATAAATTCCTTAGCCGCTAAAAATACACGGTGTTTGGTGATTAAAGAGGATACTTTTTTAATGGCGAAATGTTCCGTAACCAATGCACAGCGCAAACGGCCGGAAACAAACATCATTAGGCCGTTTTTGCCGGCTTTTTCGCGCAGAAATTCGGTATGCCCGGTGTAGGGAATGCCGGCCATGGCCCAGCTCTGTTTGGAGATGGGCGCCGTAACCAGTGAGCATCCCGTCTGCCCGGCCATTTTACACGCCAGTTCCAAAGCTTTAAAAGAAATCAGCCCTCCCGCCGGGGTGGGGCCCGGGGCGGCGTCCTGCAAACATTCGCAGGCTTCCATATTAATCAAGCGTCCCAGCCGGTCGGTAAATCCGGCGCGCGCGAGGGAGCACGGTTCTCCTAAAAGAACCGGGTGGCAAGCTTGCTGGACAAGGGGGTTTTTCAAAGCCTTAACAGTTACTTCCGGGCCGATCCCCAAGGGATCGCCGGTTGATATAAATACGAGGGGTTTCATAATTTGTCCGTTAAACGCAAAAAAGAAAAGTGGGAGTTTCCTTTTTTGGTACTGCTAATGAACAAACTTCGTTTTTATCCTTGTTTTGGGTTTATTTTTTCTTTTCGTCTTTTGCCGCGGGTTCCTTTTTGGCGTCCGCTTTCGCTTCGGCGGCGGGTTGCGCAAGCAATTTGTCCGACTCAAAGGTCTTCGTAATTTTTACGTCGGCCTTGTTGTACAGCTGTTCAATATACTGGGCCATAGCCAGTTGTACGCGTTGTTGGGCGAGGTATTGGGCCAAGTCGCGGGAGATATCTTCGTAAGAAATAGATTTTTCGGCCCGTTTTTCTTTAATTTTAATGATGTGGTAGCCTACTTCGCTTTTAATGGGTTTACTTACCTTGCCTACGCTTAAGCTAAAGGCCTGCGCGTCAATTTCTTTCGGGGCGACGCCTTTAATTAAAATCATATCCCCGCCGGCGGCCAGTGCGGCTTTGTCTTCGGTGTATTTTTTGACGGCGGCGGAAAAGTCCATCCCCGCGTCAATTTCTTTTTTGATTTGGTTGGCCAGCGTTTCTTTTTGTTTTACGTCTTCGGCCTTCATATCTTTGGTGGTGGCCAAAAAGATGTGTCCGATGCGTACTTGTTCGGCGGTAAGCTGTTTGAGTTTGGCCGCAATCAGCTGCGCTTCTTTGAGTTTCATGGGGTCTTCTTTTTCCAGCGCGTTCATCTTTTTGGTGTTGTTTTTCATCACCGCTTCCACATTGGCGTAAAGGGCTTTTGCGTCCGCTTCTTCCACGGGGGTAACGGTTTCTTTTAACTTGGTTTCCATCAGTTTGCGCACGGCTACGTCTTTTTTGATTTTTTCTTTATAGCGTTTAAGCGTCATGCCTTGTTTTTTAAGGGCTTCGTTAAAACGCTTGTCCGCGCCTTTGGGGTCTTCTTTGCCGGTAATTTCGTCAATGATAAAGCGCGTTTTAATTTCGTTAATGCCTGCGTCCACTTCGGAATCTTTCACCTGCACTTTTTCTTCTTCGGCGGCCTGGTATAAAAGTTCTTTGGAAATGAGTTCTTTAAGCACTTCACGGCCTAAAATATCCTCGGCGTGGGGCTGCTGTAAAATTTGCGGCGCGGCGGCCTGATATTGTTCCACAACGCCCTGCAGGTAGCTGTCGTATTCGGAAGCCAGCACCGGGCGGCCGTTTACGGTGGCGACGGAAGAATCAATTTTGGCGGCGTAAACGTTTGCGCCCGCGGCGGCCAATAAAACGGCTAAAAAAAGCTTATTCATTTTTATCATAAATTACGACCTCGTATTTATTTTGTAAATTTTCCAAAACGGCGTCCAACTTTTTATTTTCCAACACGGCGCGGATGCGCGGTTCGGCTTCTTTGCGCGAAAGGCGTTTTTCGCCCGTTTTCATTATTATATGAAATCCTTGCGGGGTTTTGATAAATCCCTGTACGCTGCCGTTTGCGGACGTGGCGGCGATGACTTCCAGCGCCGGAATAAATTCCCCCGGCATAAAAGAAAATTTATCGCTGCGGATGACTTCCGGCGCCACGCTGTATTGGCGCGCCATATCGTTCCATTTGGAGGGAGAAGCCTTTAACGTGCGCAAAACCTGGTCGGCCGTTTGGGCGTTGTCTAAAATAATTTGCCGCACGGTCATTTCATACGGATATTTTTTATAATAAGCGGAGATTTCTTCATCCGTTACGTTTAATTGCCCGCTTTCTTTCAGCTGGTTATACCACAGCTGTTCCAGCGTTTGGGCGGCGTATTCGTCGTAAATTTCGGCCAGCTGGGTGCGTTTGTCTTCCATTAACGTTAGGTAAACGTCGCTCTCGTTAATCTTTTCTTCCCGGGCGGCTAAGGCGATCAGCTTTTCGCGCGCGATGATATTAAGTAGATTTTGTCTGCCGATGGGCGTTTTGGCGAATTTGCGGTCCTCGTCGGACAGCAGGCGCAAACGCGTGTCAACGTCTTCCATTGTAACGGTTTGGTCGCCCACCCGCGCGGCAACGCTGGGCGCGACGGTTTCTTCCGCTTCCGGTTTGTGGCAGCCCAGTGCGGCGCAGGCGAGTAAAAAGATGATAAAACCCTTTTTCATATTATATACTATATCATTTTTCTGCCGGGAGCAGTCGCTCAAAAAACGTTAGCGTTTCGCGTGCAAAAACGGCGGGTTCTTTTCCTTGGGGTGCGGCAATGTGTAATCCGTCCCCGTTTTTGGATTTGATAAATTCCAAATTTTGCGGTCCAAAACGGTTAAACAGCTCGGCGGGCATTTGCGGCGGCATTTGGAAGCGGCGCGTGAACAACAGTTCCAGACGGTCGTCTATCCAGTCTATATGATAGATTTCCATTTTGCCCGCGCGTGCGGAAAATTCAAACAGCTGCGTCAGGTTTAACACTTCCTGCGGAACGGGACCGCACAAATCGGCCAGCCTCGCTAAAATTTGTTTTGTTTTTTCCGCGTCCGCGTTCATCAGTTCCTTATAGTATTTAAGCCGTTCGGCTTCGTCCGGCAGATAATCGGGCGGAATATATGCCGCCAGCGGCAGGCTGACGGTGGCACGGAAGTTGTTTTCCGGCCGTTCTCCGCGCAGTTTTTTTACTTCGGCCGATACCAAATCGCAATACAGGCTGAGCCCCACTTCATTTACGTAGCCGTGTTGTTTAACGCCCAGGAGTTCGCCCGCGCCGCGGATTTCCATATCGCGCAGCGCCAGGCGGAAACCGCTTCCAAGGTCCCCAAACTCCATAAGCGCGGCCAAGCGCTGCTTGGCTTCTTCGGTAGGGTCTTTTTCTTCTTTGGGTTTCCAGTAGACGGCGGCTAAATCGGCAAAGTTGTCTTCGGTTTGTTCGGCTTTTTTAAACAGCCAGTCCGGGTGGAACAGGTAGCAGAACGCTTTTTGGCTTCCGCGGCCGATGCGTCCGCGCAGCTGGTAAAGCTGTGCCAGGCCGAAGTTGTGGGCGTTTTCCACAATAAGGGTGTTGGCGTTGGTGATGTCTATGCCGGATTCTATGATGGTGGAAGCGAGCAAAATATCGTACTTGCCGGCGTTAAAATCCCACAGCGTCTGTTCCAGTTCTTTTTCGTCCATTTGGCCGTGCGCCATACAAATACGCGCCTGCGGAACAAGTTTTTTTAAGAATAAATAGCGGGACTCCATACTCTGCACGCTGTTGTAAACGTAATAAATTTGTCCTCCGCGCGCGAGTTCCTGCGTGATGGCCGCGGCGGCCAGCTCGTTATTCCAGGCGGTAACGACGGTTTTAATCGGCGTGCGGCCGCGCGGCGGGGTGTCAATTAGAGAAATGTCGCGCAGAGAAGAAAGCGACTGGTTCAGCGTCCGCGGGATGGGGGTTGCGCTTAACATCAGGGAGTGAACGCCCGTACTTTTGGCGCGGATTTTTTCTTTCTGTTTTACGCCGAAGCGGTGTTCTTCGTCAATAATTACAAGGCCCAGCTCTTTAAAAGAAATATCTTTGCTCATTAAACGGTGGGTGCCGACGATAATGTCGCACACGCCGTTTTTAAGTTCTTCTATTACCTGGCGTTGTTCTTTGGCGGTTTGAAAGCGGCACAGCATCCGTACGTTTACGGGAAATCCCGCCAACCGTTTGGAAAATGTTTTATAATGTTGGGCGGCTAAAATGGTGGTGGGAACTACAAGCATTACCTGCTTGCCCGACAAAGCCACGCGCAGCGCGGCGCGCATAGCCACTTCCGTCTTGCCAAAGCCGACGTCGCCCACCAGCACGCGGTCCATCGGTTTGGGCAGGTCCAAATCGTGCAGCGTATCGCGGATGGCTTGTTCCTGGCCGGAGGTAAGGGTATAGGGAAAGGAATCGGCAAATTCCTCTTCAATGCGCGCGTCGCCCGGCACTTCGGGCGCGGGTGTGGCCTGGCGCTGGGCTTCCAGTTTTAAAATTTCTTTGGCGGTTTTTTGCGCTTCTTCTTTGACGCGTTTTTTTACTTCTTTCCAGGTAATGCCGCCCAGTACCGACAAAGCGGGTTTTTTGCCGCCCGCGCCAATATATTTTTGCACTTTTTTAAAATCGTACATCGGCACGTACAGGCGGCTTCCGCGGCGGTATTCAATAATCAGGCAGTCGGTGGGATTGTCATCCGGGTCCATTACTTGCAGGCCGAGGTAACGGCCGATGCCGTGTTCCTGATGGACGACGTAGTCGCCCGCCTGAAGTTCCTTAAACCGCACGCGTTTGGCGCCTTCCACGTCAAAATTTTTGACGACTTTTGCCGCGTTAAACCGCCGGTTTAAAATTTCGTTGGTGGTAATATACGCCTGTCCGTCTTTTGGGCTGTAAAAACCCTGCGTTAACGGAGAGATGCAAAAACGTGCCGTCCGCAGGCGGGGATAATCGGCCGCCAGTTCCGTCATACGGTCCAGTTCGCCCCGGTTTAAACAACAAATGTTGACGGTTAAGCCCTGCTTTTGCAGGTTGGCGGTTTCCCGCTCCAGCAGTTCCATGTTGGCGTTAAAAGGGATATTTGATTTTAAACCGCAGTCTTGCGCGTCCGCTCCCGCCAGGGCGCGGATGACGGCGCGGCGGGGGAAGGCTGACAGGTTAAAATCGTTGTCCGGCTCATCAAATACAAAGGTGTAGTCGGGGGTATAATCCGTCAATACGGCGGGCGTATTTTGAAAAGTTAAAGGAATGACGACGGCTTCGTCTGCGTGTTCTTTGGTGTTTTGCGTGTCTAAATCAAACGCGCTGATAAGGTCCACCCGGTTGCCGGCAAAATACAGGCGCAGCGGTTCCGGCCTTAGCGGGGAAAATACGTCCACCACGCTTCCGCGCGCGGCGTATTGGCCGGGCGTTTCGGCGTATTCTTCGCGCGAGTAACCGGCTTCTTCCAGGCGGTCCAATAGTTCCTGCCGGCGCACCGTATCTCCGCGGCGGATTATAAAGGTGCGGTTTATAAATTCTTCCGGTTCCGGCAGGGGGGAAGATATTGTTTCGTATTGCGCGCTGATTAGCGTAGGCGCGTTTTTGCCCGCCAGCAGTTGGTATAAAGCCGCCAGCCGGCCCGTATCGGTTTGCGGAAAGGGAAGAATAACGGCGTTTTGCGGAGCGAAGGCCCGCGCGGCTTCGTCGAAATCTTCCGTATCGCGCGCGGAAACGAATAAAGTGTTTTGGTTATTTTGCAGGTATTTTTGGCAAACGAAATACGCCTTTGCGGCGCCGTTAGGCAGGCCGCAGAAATCGTGCGGAGTGGTTACTGCTTGTTTACTCATAGGCCCGGCGGAATGCGCCTACCGGACGGAGCCCTGTTAGAAACTTTGGGGTTCCGTCCCGGTGATAAACGCTTCCAAAAATTTATTCCGTTCCATAGGCATAGCCAGTTTGCCTGTGGCGGGGTTTACATACGCAAAAGAGATGCCTTCCGGCACGGTGAAATCGTCGTTGGGTTCGTCTTTTAGCACTTCCTGCATAATTTCCGTCCACCAGCGTGCGGTGGTGCTGCCGGTAAAACGCGCGCCTTTTTCGTGGGAGGCGTCATCGTCGTACCCCATCCAGGCGGCGGCGGCCGTATGCGGCGTCATCCCCACAAACCACATATCACGGTGGCTTTGCGTAGTGCCCGTTTTGCCCGCGATGTTGCGCCCCAGCCGGGCGACGTATGCGCCGCTTCCGCGCTGGGTAACGCCTTTCATCATATTAATTAAGAGGTAGGCGTTTTGGGGTGAAAATTCGGCCGATTCCAGCGGAATATGCTGTTCCAAAATACGCCCGTTGGCGTCTTCCACGCGTTCAATATAATAGTTGTCCGTGTGAATGCCGCCGTTGGCAAAGGTGGATAACGCGGCCAGATGTTCGTCCATCGCCACCACGCTTACGCCTAAGGCCAGCGCGGGCACGCGGGGCAGGGCGGCGGTAATGCCCGCCTTGCGCGCAACGCGCACCACATTGGGCACGCCCACGGCGTCAATTAAGTTAACGGCCACCAAATTTTTGGATTTTTCCAAGGCTTTTCTAAGCGTAATCCAGCCTTCGTTGCGGCCGCCGTAGTTTTGGGGGACCCATACGTTAAAATCTTTGCTGGCGATAAAATTTTGTTTGGCTAAATCAAGCGAGTACAAGTCGGCATTTTCGTCAAACGTGCGCCAGTTGCGTCCGTCGTAATAGAACATGGTGGGCAAATCTTTGACAAGTGTAGCGGGCGTGTAGCCTTTTTGCAAAGCCGCCATCCAAACATAGGGTTTAAACGAAGAACCCGGCTGGCGTTTGGCTTGCGTGGCGCGGTTGAATTTGCTTTCATCAAATCCGCGTCCGCCCACCATTACGCGCACGGCCCCGGTTTTTACGTCGCGCACCATAAACGCGCCCTGCAGGCGGGGATAATCCGCCTTAGGGTCTTTGGCGGAAGATTCTTCTTCCTCTTCCGGGTTGGCGGCGTCGGCTTCGGAGTCGTTGGGGTCTATTTCAATGCCCAGCCCTTTGGCTACCTGCTCGTCGTATTCCTGCAGTTTTTTATTCATTACTTTTTCCGCCAGCGCCTGGTGTTCAATGTCAATGGTGGTGTAAATGTTGAGGCCCGCTTTCCATAATACGTCCATACCGTATTTGGGTTCCAGTACGCGGCGGATGTGTTCAATAAAGTATTGGCCCGGTTTATCTTCCGGCGCGGGTTGTTTTTCGGGCAGGGGTTCTTCTTTAGCTTTAGCCAGTTCTTCTTTGGAAATATAGCCTTGCTGGTGCATAACGTCCAGCACCAGGTTGCGGCGTTGGCGCGCCAGCTGCGGGTTGGCAAACGGGTTGTAACGCCCCGGGGCGGGAATTAAACCCACGATTAGGGCGGCTTCGCCGGTGGTCAGTTCGGAAAGTTCTTTATCAAAGTATTTTTTTGCGGCGGCTTTTACGCCGTACGCGCCGCTGCCCAGGTAAATTTCATTTAAATAGAGCTGTAAAATTTCTGGTTTGCTGAATTGGTGTTCAATTTGGATGGACAAAATAATTTCGCGTATTTTGCGGATGAGTTTTTTCTCCTGCGTTAAAAATACGCCGCGGGAAAGCTGCTGGGTAAGCGTGGAGGCACCCTGTTTGGCCCGTCCGCTGATAAGGTCGTGCAGCAACGCGCGGATAATGCCGCGGATGGAGAAGCCGGCGTGTTTAAAAAAATCACGATCTTCCATGGCTACCACGGCGTTTTGCAAATCTACGGGGATGTCTTCCAGCGGTACCATACTGCGTTTTTCAATGGAAAATTCGTGGATGAGCGTGTTGTTGCGGTCAAACACTTTGGTGGTGAGCGACGGCGTATACTCTTCCATTTCGTACACCGGGGGCAGGCCGGAAAAAATATAGCGCATAAATACGGCGCACAAAATAATAAAAACAAACAGCCCCGCCAAGGCGGAGAATATAAAAGGTTTGGAAGTAATAATTTTTTTCAGTTTCCGGGCCATATATTTAGATTATATCAAAAATACCGCCCCGCAACCGATGTGCCCTTTTCTTACCCTTTTGTATAGTAAAAAAGGTACAAACTATAGTAAAATAATAAGAGAATGGGTTAAGAGGTTTATTATGGTAAAAAAACAAAAAAAGGACGAAACTCTTTCCTCGTGTGCCGGGTGTTCCGCTTCGTCCGGCGGCGCGTGCCCGTGCGGAGATAAAAAACATTGTTCCCAAAAAACAGATTCGGACCGTTTTGCCCGCATTAAGCAGAACGGGATTGAGGGGTACGACGTAGTGGCGCTTGTAAACCCCAAAACATTGGTGGTTACGACGCTTAGCAACGTGTCGGGCAATTTGTCCGAAGCGGATTTGCAGGAAGGGCGCGACGTACATTTGCAGGCGCTGGAAAATGCGCTTAAAAACGGCGTTCATCATTATGAATGGAGTATTGAAAAGGACGGCCGCCGCTTTTATTACCAAACCACTTTTGTTCCTTTGGGCGGGCCGACCGGCAGCATTAAACGCGTGCTGGCGCTCGTGCGCGATATTTCGGACTGGGGGGAAGCAAACGGGCACTTGCTGAAAGACTGGTCTTCCCCGCGGACGTTTTCCCAGATTTTGCTGGCCGCGCGCGAGACGGAAAAGAAAGCCATTTCCAAGGCGCTCCATGATGAAATCGGCTCTACCGCCGTTATTCTGCCCGCGCTTTTGGGGATTGTAAAGGCCAGTGTAAAAAAGGGCGACAACAAACAGGCTTTGTTGGATATCGCCAAATTGGACGGGCAGATTAAAGAAAGTATTGAGCGCGTAAAAAACATTGTGGTGTCCCTGCGTCCGCCCAGCCTGGAAAACGACGGCGCACTCGGCGGCGCCGTGCGCGATATGCTGGAAAACGTCAGTTCGTTTATCCATATTCCGTATACGTTTGACTACAAACCCATTACCGGGGAGAGCGGCGTGTCGGACAGTGTAAAAATTTTACTCTACCGTATTGTACAGGAAGCGCTAAACAACATCGTGAAGCACGCAAATGCCAAAAACATTTACGTGCTGTTGGAGCGCGAGGACGGGGAAGTCCGCCTGGTGGTGGAGGATGACGGGGTAGGCTTTAAGCCTTCCAAACAGCGTTCCATCCGGCACGTGGGTCTTTTGGCTATGAAAGACAGTGTAGAGCTGTTGGGCGGAACGATTTCCATTAAAAGCGCGCCCGGCAAGGGCACCCGCATTGAGGTGTGTTGCCCGAGCGTGGTTTATGGGGGGAAAGAATAAATATGAAGAAAAAAATTGTATTGGCGGACGACCACGCCATTGTAAGAAACGGCGTCCGCGCGGTGTTGGAAACATTAGGCAAAGATATGGAAATTGTAGCCGAAATTTCCAACGGTAAAGACTTGGTGGACTATGCCCAAAAGAACCCGGCCGACGTATATGTGGTGGATATTTCTATGCCGGTTCTTAACGGGATTGAAGCCGTGGAACGTATGGTAAAACACAACCCGGAAACAAAAGCGGTGATGCTTAGTATGTATGATGACCGGGTGTCGGTGGAAAAATCCCTCAAAGCGGGGGCGAAAGGATATATCGTAAAAGTGTCCGCGGCCGATGAAATCGTAGACGCGGTGGAAGAAGTGGCCGCCGGACGGTTTTATTTGTGCAGCAAAGTGTCCAAATATATCGTGCAGGGCTTTTTGGGTAAAACCGCTTCCCGCAAGCGCGACGCTACGGGCCTTACGCCTAAAGAAAAAGAGGTGCTCCAGCTTATTGCCGAAGGCTACAGCAGCAAACAAATCGCCAAAACGTTTAATTTGTCGCTCAACACTATTCACGTGCACCGCAACAACATTATGAAGAAGCTCGGCATCCATAAACAGGCCGAACTCGTGCGCTACGCCATTAAAGAAGGCATCGCGCAGCTGTAATAAAGGAATTATATGCGTATTATTGCTGGAACCGCCCGCGGGCGGAGAATTTTTTCCGTATCTAAAAATCTGCCGGTAAAGCCGATTTCGGATCGTATCAAACAATCCCTGTTTGATATTTTGCGCCCCCGTATTACCGGGGCTATTATGCTGGATTTATTTGCCGGGACGGGCAACGTATCTTTGGAGGCGTTGTCCCGCGGTGCGCTTAAAACCGTTATGGTGGACCGCGAACCCGCGTGTATTAAAAACATTCACCGTAATTTGGAGCATTTGGGCTTTGCGGACCGCGCCAAAGTGCTGCGCGGCGACGTGTTAAAGCCTTTGGATTGGTTAATGCCCTACAGCGACAACGAAGGTTACGACATTATTTTTATGGGTCCGCCCTACCGCGATATTAACAACAAAATGCTGTCGTTTTCGGAGCCCGCTCTTAAAAACGTGGCCGAATCGCGCCTGCTTGCGCCCAACGGAATTATCGTGTTGCAAAACCATAAAACGGAAGAGTTTGCCGTACCCGCTTCGCTGGAAGTGTACCGCGTGGAAAAATACGGCGATACCCTGGTGCATTTTATGCGCGCCGCCCAAACGGAAGCCCAAAAGGACGCTGCCCATGTATAGCGACGTGTACGAACTCAACTATTCCAAAATCAAAACGTATATGGAGTGCCCCGTTCTGTATAAATATAAGTATATGGAAAACAAGCGGGAGGGATTGGTGCCGGCGTCTTCTTTAGGCGTGTCTATTCACCGCGCGCTGGAAGAATACCACCGCAATTCCAATGACCCATCCGAACTCCTTGCGTATTACGACGACTGCTGGCTAGGGGCTGGCTATTCCAGCGCGGGCGAACAAATGGAATGGTATTTAAAAGGCAAAAAAATGCTGGAAACGTATGCCGAACGCGAGTATGAACGCAAAACGACGGTGGACAGTACAGAGCGCGAATTTATTTTTCAGGAAGGCCAGTGGACGCTGCGCGGCAAAATTGATCGTATAGACAAACATCCGGACGGTACTTGGGAAGTAATTGATTATAAAACGGGAACGGATGTGGATTTATCCTTGGCGGTGACGGATTCCTTGCAAATGGGCATTTACGCCGTGGGCGCGCGCCGCGCGTGGAATATGCAAAAAGGCAAGGCTACGTTTTATTTTGTAGCGTTTGACAAAACCGTCAGCGCGCCGTTTGAAGCGTTTGACGAAAAAAAGATTTTGGACACCTTTATTGATATCGGCAAGAAAATAGAAGTAGGCGATTTTGAGCCGAACCTGAACCATTGTGCCGTATGCCCGTTTAACACGCGGTGCGAAAAGTCGTGTGTGGCGCAAGAGCCGCCGGCGGCCCCGGTACAGTAGAGCCGTAGGTTTTTTTAAGCCCGCCTTTGGGCGGGCTTTTTACATTGTGGAAACAGTATGAAAGACATTATTAAAAACGCAAAAAGAATTGTAATTAAATTTGGCACCAACGCGTTAAGTGCCGACGACGGGGACTTGTCATTATCCCGCCTGTATTCGTTTTTGGAAGATATCGCCGCCTTGCACCGCGCGGGCAAAGAAATTTTAGTGGTAACGTCCGGCGCGGTAGGTGTAGGCCGCCGGATTTTAGGTCTTACCAAGCAAGATGAAGGGGTTTCTTTAAAACAGGCCTGTGCGGCCGTAGGCCAAACGAGCCTGATGAAAATTTATGAGGATGGTTTTAAGCGGTTGGGCGTAACGGCGGCGCAAGTGCTGCTGACGGAGGATGATTTTGCCGACCGCGCGCGCTATTTAAGTTTGCGCGATACGTTAAGCCGCCTGCTGGAACTGGGCTGTATTCCCGTTATCAACCAGAACGATACCGTATCCACCAACGAACTTCGCGCCTATAAAGACAAAGGCGTAAAGGTTTGCTTTGGCGATAACGACAAACTATCCGCTCTCGTAGCCAGCGGCCTGGACGCCGACCTGTTATGTATTATGAGCGACGTGGAAGGCCTTTATAACGGCGACCCGCGCAAAGATAAAAACGCCAAACTTATTTCCCGCGTCAAAGGCGTTACGGAAGAGGTGGAAGCGCTCGGTTTTTGCGCTTCATCGCGCGGGAGAGGCGGTATGAAAACCAAGCTGGAGGCCGCCAAAGTGGTTACGCGCTCCGGCGGCGCAATGGTGATTGCGTACGGCAAACGCCACGGCGCGGTTAGTGCGGTGTTCGGGCCGGAATTTAAAGGGACGCTTTTTGAACCCGTGGAAAATTTACCGGGCAAAAAATTATGGCTCGCTTACGCCACCAACGTGGCAGGCGGCGTGCGCGTAAACGCGGGCGCCCAAAAAGCGCTGTGCGAAAAAGGCTCCTCTCTTCTGCCTGCCGGGATTGCCGCCGTAGAGGGCGAGTTTGAAGCCGGGGACGCGGTGTATATTTTAGACGAATCCGGCAAAGAATTTGCACGCGGCCTGGCCAATTATTCTTCTAAAGACTGCCGCAAAATCGCGGGGCTTAAGTCGGATGAAATCGCCAAAAAAATCGGTTTTAAAAATTACGACGAAGCCATCCACCGCGACCATATCGTTTTACTGTGAGGAACAAATGAACGTATCCGAAATCGCTTCCAAAGCCAAAGAATCTTCTTACGTCCTGGCCGCTTTGCCCGGGGACGTAAAAGACCGGGCTTTATCCGCTATGGCGTGTGCTATGCGCGTGCACGCGGATGAAATTTTACAAGCCAACCAAACGGATTTATCGTTGGCCGAACGGGCTGTCTTGGCGGGGGAAATGAAACCCGCCTTGTACGAACGCTTAAAATTAACGCGCGAAAAGTTGGAAACCGTTATTAAAGGCGTGGAAGATTTAATCAATTTGCCGGACCCGGTGGGTAAAATTATGGCCGCCACGGAGCTGGACGAGAATTTAACGCTTTATAAGATTTCGTGCCCGATCGGGCTTATTGGCGTAATTTTTGAAGCCCGGCCCGACGTGGTGCCTCAAATCGCCGCGCTGGCTGTTAAATCCGGCAACGCTGTGGTGCTTAAAGGCGGGCGCGAAGCGCTGCACACTAACGACGCGATGGCGCGCGTACTAAAAAACGCGCTGGCTTCCGTGCCCGGCTATCCGGCGGACGCGCTTAATTTAATCCATACGCGCGAAGAATCGGCGCAAATGCTTGCGCTTGATAATTTGTTTGATTTAATCATTCCGCGCGGCGGCAATTCGTTAATCGCTTACGTAAAAGCCAACACTAAAATCCCGGTGCTCGGGCACGCGGACGGCGTATGCCATATTTATGTGGCGCGCTCGGCGGATGCGGATATGGCGCAAAAGATTTGTGTAGACGCCAAAACGCAGTACCCGTCCGCCTGTAACACGATGGAAACGCTGCTCATTGATGAGGCTTGGCCGGCGGCAAACGTACAAAAACTGTTTGCCGCGCTCCAGGCGGCAGGGGTGGAATTGTACGGGGACGAACGCGTCGCCGCGCTTACCGCGGTATCCGGTCCGGTAACGGATTGGCATACGGAATACGGCGAAAAGAAGCTTTCCGTTAAATTTGTGCCCAACGTGCTGGCCGCTATTGAACATATCAACCGTTTCGGTTCGCACCATACGGACGCGATTATTACCGCCGAGCACGACGAAGCGCAAATTTTTATGGATTTGACCGACTCTGCGGGCGTCTATCACAACGCTTCCACCCGCTTTGCCGACGGTTACCGCTACGGCTTTGGGGCGGAAGTGGGCATCAGCACGGGCAAAACGCACGCGCGCGGCCCGGTGGGGTTGGAAGGGCTTACGATTTATAAATATAAACTGTACGGAAACGGGCAAACGGTGGCCGAATACGTCGGCCCCGAAGCAAAACCGTTTACGCATAAAAAAATAGGGGGACAAAAATGAAATTAGGTTTTATTGGCGCAGGCGAAATGGGCGGCGCGATTATCCGCGGTTTACTCACCCAAGGCTGCCCGAAAGAAGATATCATTGCTTCCGTTCATACGCCGCAGTCGGCGGAGCGGATTCAAAAGGAGCTGGGCATTGAAGCGGTAACCGACAACCGCCGCGTAATTGTGGAAGCGGGCTGGCTATTTATTGCCGTTAAACCCGCGCAAGTGGAAAGTGTGCTGAAGGAAATCGCCGCGTCCGGCGTGCCCGCCAAGCCGCTTATTTGTATGGCGTTGGGATGGACGGTTGAAAAAATCCAGCGCGTTTTACCCGCCTGGCCGGTGATCCGCATTATGCCCAATACGCCGCTTGCGGCGGGGGAAGGCGTAACGCTTTTCCACTTTGCGCCGGAAACGCCCAAGCGCGCCCGCCGCGAAGTGATGGGCCTTTTTGACGGAATGGGCAAAACGTTTGAAATTTCTCTTTCCGTGTTTGACGCGGCGACGGCGTTGTCCGGCTCCGGCCCTGCGTTTGTGTACTATTTTATTGATGCGCTGGCTTCGGCCGCGGCTGCACAGGGGTTGCCTCAGGACGAGGCCGTTAAACTGGCGGTGCAGACGGTTATCGGCGCGGCTAAGATGGTGTCGCGGGAAAATTTACCGCCTGCCGAACTGGCGCAAAAAGTGGCTACGCCCGGCGGTTGTACGGCGGCGGGAATGGACGTGTTGGCGGCGTCGGACGTAAAAGCGGTAATCGCGCGGACGCTGGCCGCTACGGCTAAAAAAGCCGAAGAGTACTCAAAATAAACAAGGGGTGGACTACTTAAAAGGCGGATAAGATAATTCTTATCCGCCTTTTTTATGGAGTTGCTTTGGGCTTGACCCGTTTTTTTTTTTTGATACATTAAGGAATATCATTTTGTATAAATGGGGGGATATTTTCTATGCAAAAAAACGCGGGATTTACGCTTATAGAACTATTAGTCGTCGTCTTAATTATTGGCATCTTGGCCGCGGTGGCTTTGCCGCAGTATCAAAAGGCGGTATATAAAAGCCGTATGACGGAAGGTTTTCTGGTCATGCGCAGTTTGGTGCAGGCCGAACAGGCGTATTATATGGCTAACGGGGTGTATACCGAAAATTTCGAAGATTTAGACATTACCTATAACCCCTCTTCCCATTTTCAAATTACTTGGGTTTCTTTGGGCAGCAATTATGCGGGAATTATTGTTTCATTTCCGTTTTCTGGCGCTAGCTTGGAGTACACGTTGCATAGTGCAAATACGGGGAATATCGGTAAGTATTATTGTCTAGCTCCGTTGACGGATAATGCCGCCGTGCAGGCGTGTTCTGGTTTTGGCAAGTTCAGCCACCAAAACAGTACGATGGTTTATTATTTAATGTCCGGCGGGCAAAGTTGAGTTACTTCCAAAAATAAAATCCGATAATAAAGAGCCCCAACAGCCAGCGGTAATAAACAAATACGTCAAAACTGTGCGTTTTAATGTATTTCATCAGCCCGCCGATGACGACGAGCGCGCCTAAAAACGCGCTGATAAATCCCCAAATTAAGGGGGCGTTGAAGTCGGCCCAAGTCAGGTGTGAAATTTCCACCGCGGCCGCTCCCGCGATAATGGGGGCGGAAAGCAAAAACGAAATCCGCGCGCTTGTCCCGCGCGTAAGGCCCAATAACAGCGCGGCCGTAATGGTAATCCCGCTTCTGGATACGCCGGGCATAATGGCCAGCGCCTGCGCACAGCCGATTAAAAATACCGTTTTAAACGGAACCGCAAAAATATCCGCATTTTCGTTGTGTCCGCGCGTACGGCGGTCGGCCCACCATAAAATCCCCGCAAAAATCATTAAACACGCCGCAATCATCAGCGGGCTTCTAAACGCGTGCTCGGCTGTATCTTTTAAAAACAGCCCCGCCAGCCCCGCCGGAGCGGTGGCCGCCGCCAAATACCACAGCATACGCCCTTGCGGCGCGGTGGGGCGCGTGAGGCCGTTTTTTAACAGGATGAACCAGTCTTTGGCAAAATATAAAAGTACGGCGAGCAACGTGGCGGCGTGGAGTATAATGTCAAAAGCAATGCCTTGGTATTCCATTCCGCGGAAGTATGGCAGAAGCACCAAATGTGCGGAACTGGAAATCGGCAAAAATTCACCCAACGCTTGCAAAAGTCCCAGCAAAACGGCGTCAAAAACGGTCATAATTTATTCTCCAAAATAAGTAAGCTGCGGTTCTTGGGGATTATCCATATTGATAACGGCGAACGAACCGGGTAAAAACGTGCGCACCTGTCCGGCCAAACAGTGCGTAACGTACGTTACGTTGGGATTGTGCCCAACGGCGGCAACGCAGTCGGTGCGCAGTAATTGTTCTTGTAAAAAATCGCATACGTCCCGCTCGTCTTTTAGGCCGTTAAGTTCAAACGACGTTTCCACAGGCGCGCCCAGCGTTTGGGCTAAAATTCCGGCGGTTTGTTCGGCGCGCAAAAGTGGGCTTGTGATAATAAGCCCGGGTTTTATGCCCAGTTGGAGGAGTCGTGCGGCGGTAACGGAGGCTTTTTCCATTCCTTCGCTGGAAAGGGGGCGCTCTGCGTCCGAATTCACTCCGGCGGCGTAGCCCGGCAGTGCGTGGGCGTGGCGGACGATGACAAGGGTTTTCATAGTATTTGAATATGCGTCCAAAAATGTAATAATAAAGTAGTCTTTATTTTACTATTTATCGGTACGCTATGGAATTGTTTTACGCGCATTATCCGTCGCTCACTAAGTCGTTTGTCCACTTCGTCCGCTCCCGCAGAAAAACCCCGCTGGAGCCGTGGCTTGTCGTGTGCGCGTCGTCCTTTTTGGCGCAGCGTTTGTCCGGCCTTTTGGCGCGGGAAAACGGCGCGGTGGCGAACATCCATTTTTTAACGGGTTCCGCCCTCTTGCGCACGCTGGATGCGGAACACGGCCCGGCACTGCCGGAGTTTCCGCAAGATAATCTGCGCGATTTTCTGCTTAAAGACATTTTAACCGAACCCGGCCTAAACCGCTATCCCGTTTCCCGCGGATTTGTACACGCGTTAAAAGCTTCTTTGCGGGACTTGGCCGACTCGCTGGCCGACCCGGACGTGCTGGAAGAACATTTGCACTCCACGCCGGACCCGGTGTTGTCGCAGGAAGCGGAGCGGTTTGGGTGGTTTGTCCGCGTTTACCGGCGGTTTAACGAGCGCGAGGCGCAGGTGCCCGGCTACCGCCCGTATCAGGAAATGTTTGAACGCGCGCTTGACGGGGTGGAAAATTCAGCTTTTTTGCGCGGGTTTAAACAAATTGTTTTTTACGGATTTTACGATATGCCCGGCCGCCAGCTGGAACTTGTCGGACGCATTCAATCGTCTTATCCTGTGGCGGTGTTTGCGCCGTATAAAAAACATCCGGCGTACCGTTTTGCGCAAAAGTTTTTTGAAACCAACTGGCTGGGGGCTTCGCCTGCCGCACAAAATGCGGATGAAAACGATTTCGGCGCGCTGGGCGAAAGCGGCGGCTATGTGTTTGCGCCGCAAGGCGCGGCGGATGCGCCGGGGGTAAACATCGTGTCGGCGGCGGACCCGCGCGGCGAAGTGTTTTTTGCCGCCAAAGAAATTTTACGCCTGACGGAAAAAGAAGGGTACCGTTTTGGCGATATCGCGCTTATCGCGCGCAGTGTTACGCCATACCAGGACGAAGTCCGCCGCGTGTTTAAACAGAATTGTATCCCGCTGGACGCTTCGTTTACTTATCCGCTCCACAAATTCCCGTTAGGCGTATTTTGCTTGAATTTATTTTCATTGGCCGCGCGCGGTTTTGACCGCGATACGGTTCTGGCCGTGTTGTCTTCCCCGTATTTTAAACAAGCGCAAAAATATAAATGGCGTTCCTTGGCGGCCGCTTCGTTGGCCAGCCGCGATTTAAGCCAGTGGAAAGATTTGCTCCCGCAAACCAAAGATTACGACCCCGCTTTTTTAACTTGGCTGGAAACCTGCCAAACGCGTTTGGAAACGCTAAACGCGCCGCGCGCGTGGGCGGACGCTTCCGCGCTGGCACGCGCTTTTTTGGCGGATAATGTAGATGAATCCGCTTTCCGCGGAAAAGACGCGGAAATCTACCGTTCCGTGTGCGATAAAATCTCTTCCTTGGAAAAATATGCGGTTGTGCGCGCCCAAAGCCGCGCGGGGGAAACGGTGGAAGAGTTGACGGACGCGCTTAATTCTCTTTCTTTTAATGAAGCCGAAAGCGTACGCGGCGGCGTAACGTTTACGGATGCGGTGCGCGCGCGCGGGTTGCAGTTTAAAGCCGTGTTTTTACTCGGGATGAATGAAAAATCTTTTCCGTTGGTAATGCCGGAAGATCCCGTTTTTAGGGACCGTTACCGCTATTTACTGCGCGACGTATTGGGCTTTTGGGTTAACCAAAAGCTGGAACGCGTAGATGAGGAGCGGCTGCTCTTTTTTGCGGCGGCTACGGCGGCGCGCGAAAAGTTATACGCCTTATACTCCCGTACGGGTGCGGACGGAAAAGAATCCGTTCCGTCCGTTTATTTGGCCGAACTGGCGCGCGCGGCCCGGTTGGCGTGGTCTGCCGAAGAGACGCCCCGTATAAGCGGCCGCATTTCGGAGCAAATCGCCTCCGTCCCGCCCGAGTTTTTAACGCCTAAAGAACTTTCGTTTTCCGTTATTTTACGCCCGGAAACGGCCCTTGAAAATTATAAACAGGCAGGGATGCTGACGGATGAAATTTCCCGTTCGCTCGCCTCTGCACGTGCGCTTAACGAAACGGGCGTTCCCAATGCGTTTGACGGGTTTGTGCAAAGCGGCGCGGCGGTTTTTGCGCGCGCCGATGAAGGGGCAGGGTTTTCGCCTTCGGCTTTACAGGAACTTGCGGCCTGCCCGATGAAATACTTTTTTGACAAAGGCCTCGGCTTGGAAGACAAAGACGACGCCATGAGCCGCCGCGAACTGTCGCCCGACAAACGCGGCACCGCTTACCACGAAATTCTGCAGGATTTTTACACGGAACTTTCCCGTTTGGGGCTTGCGCACGACGTATTTGACTCCGCCGCGCTGGAATACCTAAACCGCGCGGTGGACGGCCGTTATACCCAAGAAAGCTATAAAGCGTTTGGTATTTATCCCGTAGTATGGGAACTGATTTTGACGGATATCCGCGAGAAGCTGGCCCTGTTTGTAACGGAAGATTTAAAAAATCTGGGGCCGTTTACACCGTCTTATTTTGAAAAAGAATTTATGCGTTTGGAGGTTGCCGGCCTGCCGTTTAAACTGCGCGGCGTAATTGACCGCGTGGACGTGGACGCCGCGCATAAAACGTTTGTGGTGGCGGATTATAAATCGTCCAAAAAGGGCACGAAAGATTTAGCGGCCGATTTTTTTACGCACCTTATTTTCCAACCGTTTTTATACGTATTGGCGGCTGAAAAACTGCCGGAGCTGGCCGGGTATTCATCTGCGGGTTCCTGCCTGCTGTCTATTAACAAGGGGTACGTCCGGCGCGATTTGGAGCCGTCCGCCTTTGAAGCCCTGCGCCCCCGTGCGGAAGCGTTTTTTGCCTTGCTTGCGGATTATATAAAAAAGGGTTCGTTCTTTTTAAATCCGTCTGACTTGTGCGATTATTGCCCGTACGCGGCCGTTTGCCGCCGGGACAGTTTTAAATGTTTAATGCGCGCACGCAAAAGCGCGGAAAGCCGCAAGCTGGAGGAGGCCCGCTATGCCAAATAGACGCGAAGACCGCGATAAAGTACAAACCGTTTTAAACGTCAATATGGTGGTGGAAGCCGGGGCCGGGACGGGCAAAACCACGCTCCTTATTACGCGCCTTTGTTTGGCGGTGCTGGCTTTAGGCGTACCGGTGGAAAAACTCGTTGCGCTGACGTTTACCGAAAAAGCCGCCGCCGAGATTAAAACGCGTTTGATTACCGCCTTGCACGAAGTGCTTGCCGCCGCGCGGGAAAATAAACTTGCGCCCGTGTTAACCCTTTTGCGCGAACGTTTTAACGTGCCGGACGATAAACTTATTCCGCGTGCGGAAGCCGCTTTGGCGCGTTTGGACCGCGCGTGTGTAGGCACCATTCACGGTTTCTGCGCGGAGATTTTAAAAACATTCCCGCTGGAGGCCGGGCTTTCGCCCAATGCGGAAATTGATTCGGGGCGTAAAGCCTCCCAGCTTTTTGACGCGCACTGGAATACGTTTTTGGATGTGGAGCTGGGGGTAAACGCGCCGCGCGCGGAGGAATGGAAAAAAGTTTTGCCGGAAATTTCACTCCCGGAGTTGAAAGAATTTGCGCGCGAGCTGTGCAGCGGCAAAATTGAGCGTTACAATTATTTTACGCACGCTCCCATGCTGGCCGGCGTTTGTTTGGAAAAAGCGCGCCGGGCGGAAGATTGGAGCACGGCGTTTTTGGACGGAAAAAAACCGCGCAACGCTGAAAAGGCGTTAACGTTTGCCGCGTCGTCTTTACGGCGTACGGCCGCTTTTTTGCGCGGGGAAACCGTGCCGCCCGCGCCGGAAGAATCCGCACCCGCTTTTCCCTCCGCTATCCCTAAAGGGTGGGACGAAGAAGCATTTGAAGAAGCCCGCGCGCTCGTGCAGTTTGCGGCTAAAACATCGCCCGAAAAACAGCAGATTTTTCTGGCCGCCTTTAACTTGGTTCAAACCGTTACGCAGGAAATCCGCGCCGCGTACGAGCGGGAGGGCATTTTGAGTTTTGACGATTTAATCGTCAAAACCCGCAATCTTTTGCAAAAAGATTTATACGTCCGCCGTCTGTTAAAAGAAAAATTTGACGCACTCTTTATTGACGAATTCCAGGACACCGACCCCGTGCAGGGGGAACTTTTGCTCTTTTTGGCGGAAGAAAAATCTTCTTCGGCTTCCCGCTGGCAGGATGTTGTGTTGGAACCGGGCAAACTATTTGTAGTGGGCGACCCTAAGCAGTCCATTTACCGCTTTCGCGGGGCGGATATTACGGCCTACGAATTATTTACCGACTTGATTTTAAAACAAGGCGGCGAAAAATGCTTTTTACAGCAAAATTTCCGCAGTGCGCCGGATATTGTAGGTGCGGCCAACGCCGTTTGTTCGCGCGCCATGGTGCAGGAAACGGCTTTCCAGCCCGCTTATGTGCCTATTTTTCCGGCTAAACCTTTGCCCGGCCCGGCGTGTAAATGGCTGTTTGTCCGTGCGCCGCAGGACGGCGCGCTGGCGGATGATTTCCGCCACAACCAGGCGGAACGCATTGCGGACTGGATTGAAAATAACGTCGGGCGGTTAACGCTTGCTAATGGCAATAAACTGGCGTATAAAGATATTACGCTTTTGTCGCGCGCGTCCACCACTTCCGGCCCGTATGCGGATGCGCTTCGCCGCCGGGGTATCCCTTTTAATGTGGAAACGGATAAAGATTTTTACCGCAAGCAGGAAGTAAACGATTTTTTAAACTTTCTGCGCGCGGCGGCGGACCCGGCGGACCGTACCGCGCTGGCGGGCGTTTTAAGAAGTCCGTTCGGCGGGTTTACGGATGAAGAAATTTACCAAATCGCGCGGCGGGGGGAGCTCTCTTTGTTCGCTAAGCCGCAGGATGAAAAGCTGGCGGCATTTTATGAACATATCCGTTCATTCGGCCGCCGTGCGGGGCGGACGCCGTTAAAAGAATTGCTGGAAGATATTATGCAAGACACTTTTTTACCCGAGTCCTGCTCCGCCGCCTACGAAGGGGAGCGGACGCTCTCCAGCCTGCAGCGGTTGGTGCGTTTGGCGGAAGGATACGCGGGGGAAGCGCCTGCTTCACTCGGGCAGTTTTTGGCCGAAGTACAGGATATTTTAAAGAACGAGCCGGAACGGCTTGGTTCCTCTTCGGCCGACGACGCGTTGGACGCCGTTTCCGTTATGACGGTGCATAAATCCAAAGGACTTGGTTTCCCGGTGGTGATTTTAGCCGATTTGTCCAAAAAAGATTCGGCTTCCGCTTCGCATCCTGCCGGACATATTTTTTCCTGGCAGTATAATATGCACGGGCTTCGCGCCGGAAAAGTGTGCGACGTTAATTTGGCTTTTTTGGAAGAAGAACAAAAAAAACACGGCCGGTGCGAAGAAGTCCGCGTTTTGTATGTGGCTTTAACGCGCGCAAAAGAACAGCTGCTGTTGGTGGCGGACGGCCGCAAAGGGGCCGAAAAAGCCGCCGGGGCGTTTTGGTCGGCGGGGTTGTTCCCGGACGGCGCTTGCGAAAAATTGGAAAACGGAGCGCTCTCTTTGCCCGTTGCATACGCCGCTTACGCGGAGCCGGAAACTTTTATTTACCGCCATACAGGTGAACTTTTGCCTGCCGTACCCGCGCGCGAAATGAACGCGTGGAAAACGGCCTATGCCGCGCGCAAAGCACGCTATGAAGTGTTGCTAAAAGACCCGGCTTTATCGCCCAGTGCGCTTGTTCAGTCGCCTGATTCTTTGACGGAGGAACAACGCGCCGGGGCCGAAGTCGGCACCGTCTGTCACCGCGCCATGGAACTGCTGCTTGCGCGCAAAGTTTCCTCGGCCGAAGACGCGGCGCGCAAAGCCGCCCTCTTCTGCTCTTTCCCCGCGCGGGAAAAAGACGCCGCCGCCGTGCTTGTACCGTTCTGCCAAAGCGCGCTTTTTAAAGAACTGTTGGCGGCGGAAACGCTGGCGTGTGAAATGCCCTTTTCGCTGGCGGGGGAACACGGGGTGGAATCCGGCGTGATGGACGCGGTGCTCCGCCGCGCGGACGGACAAATTTGGGTGGTGGATTTTAAGACGGACCGCGCCTGCGCCGGAGGGGAGGAAAAACTGCTGGAAAAATACCGCCCGCAGCTGGCCGTATATAAGCGCGCGGCGGAAAAAATTTTTGCGGGGGAACGCGTCAAATGTTCCGCCGTGTTTTTGCGCCTGGTTGCCGCGCGGGACTTATAAAAGATAAAATGTAAAAAATTACTTTAGGGGGACGTATATGTTTGACAAATTGGGACAGCTTAAAGATTTGTGGAAACTTAAAAGCCAAATGGAAGAAATCAAAAAACGTTTGGACAATATGGTGATTAAAGTGGACAGCCCGCGCCATATGTTCCAAATCACCATTTCCGGCTCGCAGGAAGTGAAAGAAGTGCAGGTGGACGAAGCGCTTGTAAAAAACTTTTCCGCCAAAGAAATCGCCGAAGACGTGCAGGCTGTTTTTAACAAAGCCGTGCGCGACAGCCAGGGTATGGCCGCTCAGGCGATGGGCAACTTTGGTATGCCGCAGGCGTAATTATGTACAAAAATAAAACGCTGGCGGTATTTGGCGTATCCGCTGACCCGGCCAAATACGGGTATAAAATTTTTACCGTACTGCTCTCAAAAGGCTTTCGCGTGTATGGGATTAATCCCAAAGGCGGCGAGGTGGCCGGCCAAACCGTTTACACCCGCTTGGCGGATGTTCCCGCACCGGTGGATGTGGCCGTTATGGTGATTCCGCCCGGCGCGCTGGTGCCCGCCGTACAACAATGCGTGGACGGGGGCGTAAAAGAAATTTGGTTCCAGCCGGGGGCGCAGTCCGAAGAGGCTTATGACTTGGCCTCCTCCGCCGGAATTGAGGCCGTAAACTCCTGTTTTATGGCTGACAACGGGCTTTGGTAATTTTATGAAAACGCGCCGCCTGGGCCGCACGGATTTGTTTATTTCCGCCGCCGGCCTGGGCGGTTGGCCGTTTGGCGGCGGATACGATTGGGGCCCTTTGGACGAGGCCAAAGCCGAACAAACCGTTTTGCGCGCATTGTCCGCCGGAATTAATTTTATTGACACCTCCCCCGTGTACGGGGAGAGCGAAGTATTATTGGGCCGCTTTTTAAAAGGCCGCCGTCATCAGGTTGTGTTGGCAACCAAATGCGGGCTTGTAAAAAACGGCTCGTGGACCGACCACGACTTGCGTCCGCAAACCGTTCGCCGTCAGCTGGAAGAATCTTTATCCCGCCTGCAAACGGATTATATTGATTTGTACCAAATCCACTACCCGGACCCAAAAGTTCCCTTGGAAGACGCCCTGGAAGAATTAGTCCGCCAAAAACAGGCGGGCAAAATCCGCCACATCGGGCTTTGCAACGTGTCGGCGGAAGAACTGGCGCGCGCAACGCGCATAACCGAAGTTGCGTCCGTGCAGAACGAGTACTCGCTCTTGCATCCGCAAAAAGGCGAAGCCGTATTTTCGGCGTGCCGGGACAGGGGCGTGTCGCTTATTTCTTACGGGACGCTTTGCGGCGGCATTTTAAGCGGCAAATATAAAAAAGAGCCCAATTTCCGCCGGGCGGACGCGCGAAACTATTTTTATAAATGTTATCGGGCGGACGCTTTTCTGCGGGCCAAGCAAACGGCGGAGCGCGTAAAAAAACTGGCGGAGCGTTTAAACATTCCGGGCTCGGCCGTTGCCGTTGCGTGGGCGTTGTCGCCGGAGGCGGTTTCCAGCGCGCTGACCGGGGCCCGTACGCCGGAACAGATTTTACAAAACGCCGCGGGGGCGGATGTCCGCTTAACCCCGCAGGACTTGGCTTTTTTGGAGGGCAGACCATGCACGTGCACGAAATAGAAACGTATATTTTATCCGTACTTCCCAAATTGGGCGTAAATAAATTGCGCGAGTTGGCGCGGCTGTTGTTTGAAATTTGCAAACGCGAGCGCTGCGCCCCGCAGGACGTATTGCTGCCCGCTAAAAACTTAACGTTTGAATCCGTTAAAAAAACACTGCTTGCCCGGCGGTATCCCGTCAATTTTAAAACGGCGGAAAAGAACCGCTTTTATCTGCCGAAACTGGAGCTGGATCCCGCTTTAAAAGCCGATTTGACGGACCGTCCCTTTTCCCCAAAAACCGTTTATATAGAAACATCCGCCAAAGACAGTGAACTGGCCGCCCGCGTGCGCGCCGCATTCCCAAACGCCGAATTTAAAGAAACGGACGGTAAAACCCAGGTGGGCAGCGAAAACTTTTCCCGCCGCACCGAAACGCTCGTCATTCATAACGAAAAGTATGACTTTTTAAAACCCTGCCCCTGCAGTTGTTCCGCCGCCGGATGCGGATACAATTTAATAAACCTGGGGTTTGGCTGCCGCTTTGAGTGTGAGTATTGTTTTTTGCAGCAATATCAAAACTTGCACGCCGTTTTGCTTCCGGCCAATGTGGATGAATTTTTAAGTAAAATTGACGGCGCGAAGTTTAACAAAGGGCCGTTTGACCGTCCGCGCATCGGCAGCGGGGAATTTACCGACTCTTTAGTGTTTGACGATTTAACGCGTTATTCCCAAAAAATCGTGCCGTTTTTCCGCGCGCGTCCGCATTTGCAGTTTGAGTTCAAAACAAAAAGCGTCAACATCGGCGGACTGTTGGAGGCCGGCGGCGCGGAAAACGTGGTGGCTTCGTGGTCGGTCAATTCTTCCAAAATTACCAACGGGGCCGAGCATTTTACGCCTAAACTTTCCGCGCGTTTAGCCGCCGCGTGCGAAGCCGCCAAAGCGGGCTACCGCCTGGGCTTCCATTTTGACCCGGTAGTTATTTACGACGGTTATCAAGCCGATTACGCCCGTACCGTAGCGGAAATGGCCGATACCTTGCCGCATGATAAAATTGCGTGGATCAGCGTGGGTACGCTGCGCTTCAGCCGGGAACTAAAAAAAGTGGCGGAGTCCCGCTTTCCGGACAATTTTATGCTGGACGGCGAATTTCTGTTGGATTTTGACGGAAAAATGCGCTATGGTGACGGGCAGCGTTTGGAAGCGTACCGCTTTTTGGTGCCGCTGTTGAAAAGGACGTTTCCCACCGCGCACGTATATTTATGTATGGAAGATCCTTGCGTCGTACGCGCACTGTAATTTAAACAAAAAAATCCCGGGTAATAAAACCCGGGATTTTTTATTTACTGAATGTTTTTTTGCTTTTGGTAGTAAAAAGACGCCCCTATCAAAATAACCGCCAACCCGAACAGGCCGATGATGCGGTACAGGGCTTCCAGCTGCCAAATGTCCGACAGGAAGAACTTAACAAGCGCAAGGATAATAACGCCCGCGCCCGCTTTGCTGGCGGCGGGTTTATTGCTGAATAATCCCCACCCAATACACGCTCCGCCGAACAACGCCCACGCAAGCGTGTAGGCGAGCGCTTCGGCCAGCCTGCCCGTAAACACGAAAGACAGTCTGCCGTTTGCAAACCAATGTGCGATTTCAATATTAAGCAGCCAAAATAATACTGTGCCGCCCATCGCGGATAAAGATTTTTTCCAAAACGGGTTGCCTCCTTCCGGCCACCATTTGGCCGCCAAAAACGCACACGCCGCGTAGGTTGCATAAACACCAAGGTACCAGTTCAAAACGCGTGTGGCGGGAATTGGGGCCAAGTCCGGCAGCAGCAAACGCAACGCGGTAACCGCCAGCAGGCCGTAACCCGTGATAAGGAGACCTTTGTAAGAAACGCGCGTGTTCAGCCAAATCAGCGCGGCTCCTTCCAGGGTCCAGGCGAGCGTCAGCCATTTTCCGCTTAATTCAAACGGGAAAATGGCCGTTAAAAAGAATAAAGCCGTCCCCGCCATAAAAGCCAGCGGAACGGGGTTTTTGGCAACTTCTTCCGCGCGTGCGCACAATTTTTTGACGGCGGGCAAATAGATAATCAAAAACGCGGCAGGCAGAATTCCCCAGTGGAATCCTTCCGTATGCGTTTTTAAATTAAAATATATCAGCCCGCAGGCCGCCGCGCCGGATAACGCCGCTGCCATCCAGGCGGGTTTGCTTTCCCAAAAGTATTTTTTAAATACGAACGGGAATGCGAAGAATAAGACGAAAATGCCCGCTGTCCAACAGGCAAACGCGGCGTCCGTTTGCGGGGAAAGACGCTGGCAGCCGTAAACAATTTGCACCAGCGTTGCTCCCGCCAGCGCGGCGGGCAGGAAGTCGGCGTTTTTGTAAATACGCGCCGCCAGCGCGTTAAGCGCGGACAGGGCCAGCGTTGCGCCCAAAATCCAGTGCAGGCTGATGGACAGTCCGTGCGGATTTTGTACGAGTATGGCCAAAATCAGCACAAACGGAGAAAGAGCCGTAAGTGATGATAAAATGTGTTCCCCCGGCAGCGCGGCTTGGCCGGTTTTTATTTTCTTGGCCAGGGTTAAAATTCCTCCGCCTAATACTGCCGGGATAAAACCCAACCACAGAAGCCAAATGATTTCTCCCGCGCTCCATGCCGTTAAACGGTCGGTTAAAGACCAAAGCACAAGTACCGCAATCCCCATACCGGCCGCGGCGGCTCCGGTTGCTCCTGCCAAAAAGGCCATCAGCACTGCGCCGGACATTAATATAAAAAGCAGTCCCATCGCCAGCATAGTCAGCCCAAACGGCAGATCCGGTCTTACGGCCAGCGCACACGCTGGAGGCAGCATAAGTAACGCCGGATACAAGGCGGAAAATACCGTTGGTTTTGTTGTGGCGGAGTCTTTTTGCTTACAAATAAATTCCGCGCCGCCGTTTACGGCCGCAAATACGATAAACGAGCCGAACAGCAGTACGGGGGACAGTTCGTTAAAATGCGCGTTGCTCCATACAAAAAGCGTAAAGAAAGCGATTATCTTGCCTGTATGGGCAAACGGCGCGGGAAGGTTCTTTTGCCCGGTCTGCCACAAAATCAGCAGGTTTACGAACAGCGTGTAGCCCAGTAATTTGACGGAGTTTACAGCGGACATTTCCATCAGGCCAAGCGGCAGGGCCAGCAGCATTTCGGCGCACAAAAATACGCCCACTGCGGTGCGTGCCGGTTCTTGAAACAGCCGTCTGCGCGCCATCCACGCCGCGCCAAACGTATACAGAGAAAAGAATATGCATATCCCGTTCAGTTTATACGCTTTTACCGGGAGCTGCGCAAACAACCAGGCTCCTTGGCTAAGCCAGGTGAGCGCCAGCGTGCAGACCAGCAGGCTGTTCCAGCCGCGTTTGGCGGCGGCCAGTGCGGCGGCCGCATTGATAAATAAAATGTAGGTAAACAGGGCAATCCACGCATCGTTTGCGGAATTAAGCAGCAGCGGGGTTAAAAACGCAATAATTGCCCCTAAATATCCCACGTATTTTGCATTCTTGCCTATGGCCGCTCCAAAGGCCGCAAACGCCGTCAGCGCAAGCAGAATAAACGTAACGCCCGGGGGAATAAACTGGTAGAATGCGTGCGCGCAATAAACGCTGGCGTAAATGACGGCCAAGCCGCTGCCTAAGAGCGTATGCGCCGTAATGCGGTATGTTTCCCGGCGTATTGCCGCGCCCGCGGCGGCTAAAACGAGTCCCAACCCCGTACTGAGGATAATGCGCGCGGCGGGGCTTAACAGGTTGTTTTCCACTGCGTATTTAATGCCAAACACGCATCCCAAAAACAGCATCAGGCCGCCAATCCAGGAGAAAAGTTTGGCGGGGGATAGTTCTAGGCCGGGGGCCTGCTTGGCGGCGGTTTTGTGTTCCGCCGGCAGTACGGGCGGCAGAATTTGCGCGTCGTGTACAGCGTCGTTGGATTCGGTTGCGAGGGGGACGGTTTGTTCCTCTGGGTGCTGTTCTTTTGCAGCGGATATATTTTTTTCTGTTTCCGGCAGAACTGCGGCGGCCATTACGGGCGTTGGGGGCAGTTCGGGGATTTGTTCGGCGGGTTTATCCGCCGGCTGAGAATTTTTCTGCGGTTCTTGGGAGAGGTTTTCAGCCTCTTTTATTTTTTGTTCCAATTTCCGTATGCGGAAACTCATCCCTGCCGTTTTATCCTGCAAGCTAAGCAGCCAGATGATTTGGACGACGGCGACAAGAAATAAAAATGTAGTCATATTTCTCCAAAATAAAATCCCGCACGGCGGCGGGATTTTTTAAGGTTTATTTGGCGGCTTTGGCCAAATGCTCTTGGAATTCTTCGCCTAAAGTAGGGCTGAAGCCTTCCCAGCTTTTGATAATTTGGTGTTTTTTGTTAAATAAAATGGCGTGCGGAAGACCGTTTACGCCCAAGCTTTGTGCCGCGTTTCCTCCGTTATACAACGCTTTAACGGTGAAACCGTGTTCTTTGGCCACTTTGGCGACGGTTTTCGGGTCGTTGTCCATAAATACGGCCACCACTTCGGCTTGGTCGCCGAGTTGTTCCGCTGCGGCTTGTACGGCGGGCATAGATTTTTTGCACCACGGGCACCAAGATCCCATAAACACCATTAAAACGGGTTTTCCCTTGTAATCCGTGGAAGTCCACACCGTTTCTTCTTCCTCCGCTACGGGCAGTTGAAGTTCGCCCATGCTGGGCACTTCCGGCAGCGGTTTAAACATACAGGCCGCGCCAAGAACCGCCACCGCGGCGGTAAGCCATAACTTTTTCATATTTTCTCCTTTTTTACGGGAAATCCGCCCTTGCGGGCTCCGTATATGATAGAATACAAAAGATGGGTAAATTAATCAATTCTTTGGGGCGGATACTGGGCGAGCGCGTTGACATTTTGGTTATGCCGCGCCTGGGTGGCTCCGTTAAATTTAAAGTACGCGTGTTGACGCTGGCTCTCCTTGCGTTGGCCTGGCTGGCCGTTACGTTGGGCGGGTTGTGGCTTTTTATCCGCGCGTACGATTATCATATCACCAAGGCCGATAACGAACTGATGCGCGTAAAAATGAAGCTTATCGGGGATGAGCTGGAACGCGGCCGCAAATATTTGGAGCTTACCCGCACCACTGATACGCAAATGCGGCAGATGCTGGGGATGCCCGGCGGTAAATTTATTAATTTGCCCAAAGGATGGGAAGCCGCTAAAGAAAAAGAAGACGAACGCGCCCGCGCTCTTTTGGGAAAAGATTTGAAAGATATATCGGCTGAAGAATTTGAAAAATATGTGGACTCTATAGAAGACCGCGCCAAAACGCGTTTGGCCAGTTTTCAGGAAATTGCCTGGTATTTCGCCAACCGGCGCGAAGGCTTGAACTCCACTCCTTCCATCCGGCCTTCTATGGCGCGCATCAGCTCCGGCTTTGGTTATAGGCTGGATCCGTTCGGCCAACGCACCACCAAACGCCATAACGGGATTGATTTTGCGGGCAAGCCGGACAGCCCGATCGTCGTTACGGCCGACGGCGTCGTGCGCCACGCCGGATGGGTGCCCAGTTACGGGCAGGCTATTTTGGTGGATCATGGTTTTGGGTACTCTACCTTGTATGCGCATACGACGGGCCTGCGCGTAAAAGCGGGGGACGTGGTAAAACGCGGCGACAAAATCGCCACGATGGGTTCCAGCGGGCGTTCCACCGGGACGCACCTGCATTACGAAGTGTGGAAAGACGGCCAAGCCGTTAATCCGCGTGACTATTTTAAATAATTTTAGGAGGACGGTATGGGATTTTTAAAGAAAGATTCGGATTTTTCGTCCGGCGAACACTATTCGGTGGTTAGTGCGGAATGTTATTTTCAGGGTACGCTTAGCGTACAAGGTTCTTTGCGCGTGGACGGTACGCTGGAAGGCGCAGTGGACAACGCGCGCCACGTAATCGTCGGTACGGACGGCAAAATTGTGGGCGACGTAACGGCGCAAATCGTTGTTTGCGGCGGCGTAATTGAAGGAAACGTGTGCGCCGATATGCTGGAAGTGTTGGCTCCGGCCTCCATTAAAGGCGATATCCGGGCCAAAAAAATGATTGTGGAAGAAGGCGGCCGTATTGACGGGCAGTGCGTAATCGGCGGAGAGGAAGAGCCCTCCGCGGAAGAAAAAGAAGAAGCGCAAGAAAAGAAAAATAAAAAATAAACGGGAGAGCGGATTATGATTTCGTTTCTGATTAAATATAAAAAAGTTATTCTTATCGTTACCCTGGCATTTTTCCTGGGGAGCATCGTCTATTTGGGCGCGGACGCATACCGCCGCGGCAACTACAGCACCGTAGCCGCCACGGTGGGTAATAAAGATATTACCTACCGCCAGCTTTACCGCGTAACCGAAGACCGCGCGCGTATGCTGCGCAACCAGGGCGTAGACGTGGACGAAGACACGCTGGCGTTTCTTCGCCAACAATTTTTAGCCGCGCTCATCAGCGAAGAAGTGCTTAACCAAGCCGCCGAAAACGCCGGTATGTCCGTATCCGATTACGAAGTGGCTTATGATATTCAAACTTCGCCGATGTTTTCCCAAGGCGGGCAATTTAACAAAGCCGCTTATGAAGCCGTCGTTAAACGCGGTGCGGGGATGACTCCCGCCGAATTTGAAGAGCAACTCCGCCGCGGCAAACTCTCCGACCGCTTCCGCGGGGTTTTGTACGGTTTTTTTAAGCTGACTCCGGCCGAAATCAAACAATCCTACAAAGTGCAGCACGGCAATTTGAAAAACTTTGAAAAAAATAAAAAAGAATTTGCCGCCCAATTAATGGACACCAAAATGGAAACGGCCCAAAAAGCGTTTCTTGACCAGTTTAACGAAAACGTGGACATTAAAACTTATTTACAGGATTAACGTATGGCAAACGAAGTTTTAGTGGTAGGCTCCGTAGCTTTTGATACGATTGAAAACGCCAACGGCAGCGTAAAACGCGTGCTGGGCGGCGCTGCCAGTTACGCTTCGGTTTGCGCCAGTTATTTTGCGCAGCCGTCGGTGGTGGCTGTTGTCGGTACGGATTTTGCCGAAGAAGACCGCGCCCCTTTCATTAAACGCGGGGTAGATTTGTCCGGCCTGGAAGTAAAGGAGGGCAAAACCTTCCATTGGGGCGGCAGTTACGATAAAGATTTTAATACCGCCGTTACCAAATTTACCGACTTGAACGTTTTTAAAGATTTTAATCCCGTCCTCAGTGCGGAACAAAAAAACGCAAAAGCCGTCTTTTTGGCCAATATAGATCCGGAGCTTCAGCTTTCCGTCTTAAAACAGGTTAAAAAACCGCGTTTGGTTGCCTGCGATACGATGAACTATTGGATTTCGTCTAAAAAGGAAGCGCTCTTGGAAGTTGTCAAACGTATTGATATTTTCTTTTTAAATGAAACCGAAGCCCGTCAGCTGACGGGGGAATATAATTTAATCAAGGCCGGGCGCAGCCTGCTGGCCAAAGGGGTCAAATACGTTATTATTAAGCTTGGCTCCAACGGTTCTATGCTCGTCAGCAAAAAAGGGATTGCGCAGCTTCCGCCGTATATTTTGGAGCACGTGCACGATACTACCGGCGCGGGCGATACGTTCGGCGGCGGGTTTACGGGCTATTTGGCCAGCCAAAAAAATTGGAACACCTTGCAGTCCATTAAACGCGCGATGATGATTGGCAACGTGATGGCTTCGTTTACGATTGAATCCTTCAGCGTGGACCGTTTGGCCAATTTAACGCGGCGTGACATTAAAAAACGCTTGAACGAATATACGTCTATGCTGTGTTTTTAACAGAAATTGCATTGATAAAACGCCGCCCGGTTATTTAGGGCGGCGTTTTTGTGAAAAAATAATTTGATTTTGTAAAAAAATTTGCTAAAATAGATATATAGATTTGTTGCCGGGGTGCTGGAATTGGTATACAGGATAGTCTCAAAAACTATTGCCCGCACGGGCTTAAGGGTTCAAGTCCCTTCCCCGGTATTAATTTAGAAATCCGCCTTTAAGGGCGGATTTTTTTGTGTAGGGGAAGCGGGCAAACTGCTTTGCCCGCGTAGGGACTTGAAGGCCGGAGCGCTGTTTTTGTTTGAGCGGAGCGAAAGGCAAAAACCGTGAGGCCCGGTGCGAAGGCGCACTCCCGCGTCCGGAGGCTTTTTCCGTCAGGAAAAAGACCGCAGGGCAAGCCTTCCCCGGTATTAATTTAGAAATCCGCCTTTAAGGGCGGATTTTTTTATGTGGGGGAAGCGGGCAAACTGACCCTGCGGGCCGCCTTTGAGCGCAGGGACTTGACGAATCGCTAAACCGTTATGCTTTGGCCGCCGTTTCTGCAGCGGGGCCAACAAAGGCCGCCAAAATCCCGATAATAAATACTACAATCCGTATTTTAATAAGCATAAATTCTTGTTATAGGTTTTTTCAGGTGGTACATTCCTTTAACGTAAGTATAATTTATTATAAAATTTCATCGGAATTTGTCATATCATTTCACTCTAATTAGATTACAGTATTTATTCACCGTAAGACATCTTGTTACAATATACAACATGAAAAAACTCGCTTTGTTCAGCTTCTTGTTGTTCCTTTTTCCCGCTTGTTCTTCCGCGCAAATTTACCATGCGGGCGGCGGTTCCCAACAAAATAAACCGGCGCCCGTTTTCCCTTGGGAGATGTCTGTAGGGGTAACGGGGGTGTTTTCTCCCGTAGAAGAACCGTTTGGAGAACGTTTATTAAATTTCCAGTGGGGCTTGTCCGCCTGTATTTTGTACTATTTAACTCCATGGGTGGCTGTGGGGCCGGAGGGCACGGTATTCTTTCCCGCCAGTGCCAGCCCGATTGTAGATAAATACCGCGTTCGCAGAGCGGGCGTTGTGGGGAAGTTCCTTTGGGTTGAAGATTCCTCCACCCGTTCTTACAGTTTGCTTGCGGCCGGTTTTACCCGCAGGGAAGTGGCGTATTCTTTTAACTGGAGTGAAAGCGCGGACTCCTCTTACATTGCTTTTGGTACGGGCGTGGAAACGGATATCGCTGAGGCGGCTTTTATAGGGGTTGAACTGCGGGGCATTTATAATACAAAAACGGAACTCGGAATGTTTAGCCGTATGGTTTCCCGGTGGGAGGCGGAAGTTTCCGTCCGGGCGGGCGTCCGTTTTTAGCTGTACAAAAAATTATTTTTTTGCGGTGCTTGTTTTTTCCGTTTTGGCGGGAAGCAGCACCGCTTTTTTCATCGGTTTTCTAAATGCGTTGCGTTTGGCGGGCGTTTTAGCCGGGCGGGGGGTGGCGCCGTAGAAGTTCATAATTCCTTCATATAAGGCGCGGACCAAGGCTTCCCGTCCTTTTTTACTGCGGGCCATTTCTTCCTGTTCCGGCAGAATGATATAGGCGTTTTCAACCAAAATACTGGGCATTTGCGGAATGCGCGGGATAAACAGTACGTCATTGGCGATCATCCCGTTGTCCGGCAGCGGGACGCGTTTGGTAAACGCGTCATAAACCGACTGCGCCAGCTGGAAGCTGTGCGGATAATTATAATAGACCGAAAACCCGCGTGCGCGCGCCAGCGGATTAACCGTTTCCGGCAGGGCGTTATAATGCAAACTGACAAAAATATGCGCGTTTTCTTTTAATGCGTATTTATAACGTTCCTGCAGGCTCATACGGTTGTTGCCGCTGCGGGTCATCAGGACGGTGGCTCCTTCCCGTTCCAAAAGCGGCTTGAGTTCTTCCGCCAGCGCCAAATTGGCTTCGTATTCCAAATAGCCCGTAGGACCGACGGCTCCGTCGTACGGCGCTTTGCGGCGGGGGCTGTGCCCCGCATCAATTAAAATGCGCGCCCCTAAAAGGGGTTTGTTTTTTTCGGGCGTTAAAACCGGTTTATGCATTAGATCCAGCACCAGGTTGTTATCTTCAAAATCATAGGCGTGCCCCCAGGGGCCGGAGCCTTTTTTAAAATAAATTTTAAACAGCAGCGTATCGCTTGCCGGCTGGGACCAGACGATGTTTTCTACCAGCGGGCTGGTGGCGTCCACGCTAAAGTTTTCTTCAAATCCGTCCGTGTAATACAGCGCGAGTTCCATCCGGTCGTTAAATTCGTGCACGCTGATAGGAATGGCGTTTTGCCCGCGAAATATAAAACGCGTTTTGTCGTCCGTTACGTTCATATGCATAGAAGTTATCCGGTTCGGCTGGTAGTTTTGGGCGGGTTCCGGCTTAAAATTATTTTCTTCCAGCCAAGCGGATTCCTGGTTGTTTAGCGCAATGCGGTATTGCCCGTTCATCCGGCCGTTTATAAGCACGTTTCCGTAGGCGCGGTAGAACGGATATAAGTTTTCGCGCGGGGTGGGGATTTTGCGCAGCTTTACGCCGGGCGTTAAAATACGCGCACGGGTGAAAGGGGTTTTTGCGGAAAGTACTTTTAACTTTTCTGGCGCGGTGATTTTTGCGTCGGAGCCGTTGGGCCCGTCTTGCATTTTATAAATGATTTTAGATGTTTTTGCCTTTTGGTCGGGCGAAATGACGTATTGGGTGCGGTACGAACCGGGGGCGGATACGTCCTCTTTCATTGGTAAATTTTTGGCGTTTTTCAAGCCCGGAAGCGTAGCGGTTACGTGCGCGCCCGGCGTTCCGCGCGCATAGAGGCTGACGGTGTCCCCCGGCAACATTTCCACAGGTTTTTGGGGGAAAACTTCTTCCGCGTCAAACTCCGCCTTGGCGGAAAAATCTTTAATATCCGCCCCGGGGACGGTAATATGGCGTACGGCTTGAACGGTTTGTTTTTTGTTGGAAGCGGTTAACAGAAATTCAAAAGAGCCGCTTTTTACGGGTAAAAACGCCAAAAACGCGCCGTTTTTATGCACGGGTACTTCTTCCCCGTTAATATCCAGTTTTACGGGCCCGGGGAGCGTTACTTGCCCGAAGATAAAAATTTTTTTCGCGCCGCGCGTTACTTTCATATTTTCGTGCGGATATTGGACTGTAATAAACGTTTCCGGCGCGAGATCTTTTTCCTGTGCGGGCAGGTAAGGCGCAACGGAAATTTCGGCGCAGGGGGCGTTCAGAGCGAAAAATAAGGGGAAAATAAGCAAAAAAAGAGTTCTTTTCATCCTTATAAAATGATAACATAATTCTATGGTTAATTGCGAAGACATCATCCATTTTTTAGATACATATTTGGACGTGGCCCATATTCCGGACGCCAGCCGCAACGGCCTGCAAGTGGCGGGTACGCCGCGCGTGGGGACGGTGGCTTTCGGGGTGTCGGCTTCGTTGGAGTTTTTTCGCAAAGCCAGGGCGGCCGGGGCGGACCTGGCCGTTGTACACCACGGGCTTTTGTGGGGGAAAGAGCAACCCGTTACGGGTATGTTCCGGGAGCGGCTGGCTTTTTTGCTTAAGAATGATTTGAACTTGGCCGCTTACCATCTCCCGCTGGATAAACACCCCGTCGTGGGGCACAACGCCTGCCTGATGCGTATGATAAAAGCCGAACGCGTTCAGCCGTTTGGGGAGTATCACGGCCAGCATATCGGGTTTGCGGGCGTAGTGCATACGCAATTGGAAGAGCTGGTTGCGTTGTTGGAGCAAGGCTGCCAAACCAAAGCCAAACTGCTTGCTTACGGGCCCAAAGAAATCGGCTCCGTGGCCGTCGTCAGCGGCGGCGCGGGCGATTTGTTGCCCCAGGCCATTAACCAAAAAGTGGATGTGTATATTACCGGTATTTTGGATGAACCCGCCCAGGAATGGTGCCGCGAGGGCCATATTAATTGTGTGGCTTTAGGGCATTACAATTCGGAAAAGCCGGGCGTGCTTGCATTAATGGACCTGGTGGCCAAGCGTTTTGGCGTACAAACCCAATTTATAGACGTGCCCAACCCTTTGTAAGGCGCCGGGCAGGAGGATGAATATGGAAAATACGGAAAAAGAATTATTTAAACAAATTGACACTTATAAGCAAACGGTTATTGATTTGCAGACGAATATGATCGCCTGCCCGGCCGTTTCTCCCGCGGATGGGGGGAAAGGCGAGGGCGCGAAAGCCGCGTATTTGCTGTCCGTCCTCAAACAAATGAAATTTGACGAAGTTTCCGTTATTAACGTAAAAGACCCGAAAGCCGAAGGCGGCGTGCGCCCCAACATTGTGGCCAAATACTATGGACAAAACAAGAAAAAAACGTTGTGGGTAATGGCCCATATGGACGTAGTTCCTCCCGGCGATTTGGCATTGTGGAAAACCGACCCTTTTAAAGCCGTCGTCAAAGGTGATAAAATTTACGGACGCGGCTCCGAAGACAACCAGCAGGGCTTGGTGTCCGGCCTGCTGGCCGTAAAAGCTATGATGGACTGCGGCGTCCGTCCGCCGTGCACGTACGCGCTTTTGCTGAATGCGGACGAGGAAGTCGGCAGTCAGTTTGGCATTGCCGCTATTTTGAAAAAACATCCCAAAACATTCGGCAAAGAGGACGCTTTTTTGGTGCCTGACGGCGGGAACCCGGAAGGAACGATGGTGGAAATTGCCGAAAAGAATATGCTGTGGCTGAAATTTACCGTTTCCGGTAAACAGACGCACGCCTCTACGCCGCATTCCGGCAACAACGCGCACCGCGCTTCGGCGTATTTGATTACCCGTTTGGACGCGCTGCACAAAAAGTTTAATAAGAAAGACAAACTTTTCGCGCCCGAATCGGCCAGTACGTTTGAACCCACCAAGCACGAGCCGAACGTTCCCAACGTAAACACCATCCCGGGGACGGACGTGTTTTATTTGGACTGCCGCGTACTTCCTTGCTACACCAATAAAGAAGTGCTAGCGGAAGTGGCTAAAATCGCCAAAGGCGTAGAAAAAGAATTTAAAGTAAAAATTACGGTAACCCCGGTAATTATGGAATCTTCCAAACCTACCGATAAAAACGCCGAAGTGGTAAAACTTACCGTAAACGCCGTAAAGGCCGTGTATAAAAATGCGCCGCGCCCGATGGGTGTGGGCGGCGGAACGGTCAGTTCGTTCTTGCGCAACGCGGGGTATGCGTCCGTGGTGTATTCCAAGCTGGATGATATGGCCCACCAGCCTAACGAATATTCCAGCATTAAAAATACGCTGGGCGACGCCAAAGTGTTTGTGCTTATCTCGTTAAATTTTAAATGAGGTTTCGTATGAAAAAAGGTTTTACGGTAGCCGAAATTGTAATTATGGTGGTGGTGTTTGCGCTGCTGTTTGGGTTTACGGTGCCGAAATTTATGGCGCTGGTGCATAAAGCCCAGGAAGGAAGCACCAAACATAAATTGGTTAAAGTCCGCAGCGCGATTGCCGCATATTACGGAGAACACCAGGGAACTTATCCAACGGATGATTTGTCCTGCCTGGTGCCCGCATATATTGAAAAGATCCCGCAGGCCACCGTGCCCGGCCATGCGCCTTCGTCCCACGTGTCTACAGGCTCGTTTGAACAGGCGTTTACCAAAACCGGCGGCTGGGCTTACGTCAGCGATCCGGCTGACCCGCGTTACGGCGATTTTTTTGTAAACGCGGAAAAAGAAGACAGCTACGGCAAAGCCTGGCATACGCATTAATTTATTCCCCCGCCACACCCGGTGGGGGATTTTTATGTTTTGGAGAGTATTTTATGGAAACGTTTATTTTGGTTTTTTCCGCTCTGTTTGGTTTAATTTTCGGCAGTTTTTTAAACGTGTGTATTTACCGCATTCCGCGGGAAAAATCACTCGCGTGGCCGCCTTCTTCCTGCCCCGGCTGCAACGCACGGATTAAATGGTATGACAATATCCCCGTGCTCAGCTATCTTGTCTTGCTGGGTAAATGCCGCAGCTGCAAAAAACCGATTTCTATGCGTTACCCGGTGGTGGAATTATTAACGGGCGCGTTGACGTGTTTGTTTGTGTGGCGGTTTGGTTTATCGGTTTGGACGTTTGTAACGTTGGCGGCGGTATATGCGCTTATTGTATTATCCGTCATTGATTTGGATTTTATGATTATTCCGGACCGCTGCTCCTTAGGCTTGATTGTTTTGGGGCTGGCTTTTGCGTGGTGCAACCCTAATTTTTCAGGCGTGTGGTGGCAGAAGGAGCTGGCTTCTTTAATAGGTGCGTGCGCCGGGCTTTTTGGCGTATTGGCGATTGCGCTTATCGGCACCTGGCTTTTTAAGAAAGAAGCCATGGGCGGCGGCGACGTAAAACTGATGGGCGGCGTAGGCGCGCTTATCGGCTGGCAGGGCGTGATTACCACGGTGGTTTTTGCTTCGTTTTTTGGTTTGGTGTATGCCGTATTTTTGATGATTTTTAAAGGGAAGAAAGGCGGGGACGCTATTCCTTTTGGGCCGTTTTTAAGCTTGGGCGCTTTGATTAATTTATTTTATTTAATTCCGCCCGCCCTGTTGGTTATAGAATTATAAGCCCCGGGCGGCTTTCCGCCCTTATTATTGGGCCTATTCCCCTGCTGGGTCTTTCGGCCTATTGCCAAAAAAAATGCGATTCGTTATGATAAAAGTAAGGAACTGCCCGAAACACTATCTTAAATTTGAATAACGGGCAAAGGAGAAAAATATGAATATGAAGAAAGTAATCCTCCCGTTGTTGTTAACCGCCATTAGCTCTTTGGCTTTTGCGCAGTATGAAAGAGGGGAAATTGACCCGCTCTTAGACCCGGACCGCCAACAAGGCAATACCTGGATGGGTATTAGAACGCGCCCCGGCCGCGCTGGCGAAACTATAACGGATTATAAAGTGGTATACGCCGAAGATTCTTTGCAGGGAAAAGAAGCCGGTATGCGCGGTGAAGAAGACAACGTTTGGCTGGCTCCCACCGCACAAGTTGAATTGGAAGCAAATAAACCCGCCGATTTTAATACCGAAACGGCTTATGTGTACGCTTTAAATAACGATGTAACCTTTGCGATGGAAAGCGCGTCTTACCGCGTGGCCGAGCATGAACCCAACGGCGAACAGGTGAAGCCTTCTTCCGACAGAGGCGATACTCCGGCGCAATACGTACCTTGGAAAGGCCGTGTGGACTTTAAATTTATTAAAGAAATGACGGAAAACGGCCCGGTGTTGAAAGTGCTGTCCCACGTGGTGAACCCGCACGGCGTCCGCTTGGAAAAAGCCACCATTAAAGTGAAAGAAGATAAAAAAGGGCTGGCCGTGGAAGTAAGAATGCCCAAAGCCGAATGGCTGCGCTGGATTGGCCAAACGCCTACTTTAAAGTTCCAATTGGTTGACGTCCGCCAGGACCGTACCGCCAAACAAGTTAAAGCCAAAATGCTTGGCAAATAAAATAAAATTATTTTGCACCCCCCGCCCTTATATAAAAGGACGGGGGTTTGTTATTCCTTGTAAAAAATAAATCTCCCGTCGGGGCGGGGATAAAAGACCTATGCCAAGGAGTATTTGGGCCCAGGCTGTTTTTGGGGCCTTTGACCTATTGTAAAAAACCTGATTATGCGTTATGATAAGAGTAAGGAATTGCCCGAACCTTTACTCAGTTATGATAACGGGCAAAGGAGAAATAGTATGAACATGAAAAAAGTAATCCTCCCGTTGGTGGCGTTGTTTGCTGGTTCTTTCGCTTTTGCACAGATTGACGGTTATGAACCGGATTGGAATAACCCGGACGAAGTCGGCAATGTTTTTGTATGTTTTGAAGAAGGCCAGTCCCAGGGAGAAGTGGAATGTATCAGAGGCAATTGGTTTACGGTGGATCAAATCCCGGATGGAAATGACTCTTTTAAGGCCGATGCTGCCCAGTTGGATATTTTGGTTAAGTTGTATGATGAATACAATGGCCTCTATAAAGTGGCTTCTACGGTTCAGAAAGAAGAAAAAGTTACTCTTAAAAACAGACACATCTATTTGTATCCCATAGTGGAGGATTACAATTGCGTGTTGGATGAAGTGGATTCTCTGCTGGCCTTTAGAAAAGTAACCACGAAATCCGGTTCTTTCTTAGTGATTTTGCCTTCGTTGGATGCGGATATGGAAGGTGAATTCACCCTGTTTGCCGAACGCGGCGAAGGGAGAATTTCTTACAGCTTAAAAGGCAGCAAGAGATCGGCCGTAGATGAAGTAACGGTTATCAAATAAAATATAAATATAAATTGACGCCTCGTCCCGCACCCAGCCGGTGCGGGACTTTTTTGTATTTGTACCGGGCCGAAAGTTCTAGCCGGGCCTAGGTCCTTTTTTTATTGTTATTGGGGCTTTTGGCCCAGGAAAAACCGTAGTAAATTCATTATAATAAAAATAAGCGTAAGCCCCGGTTTTTGCAAGGGGCAAGGAGCACTATGGTATGAACATTAAAAAATGGGTTCTCCCGTTATTTTTAACAATGGCCGGCACGTTTGTTTTCGCCCAAAACGGCGGCGAGCCGGACACCCCGGTATATGGCAATGTATTTATTTATGAAGACGCCGTGCCGGGCGCCGGGGGCGAGCCGGAAGCTGGGCGCGTGATTAACGCTTATGCCGCCGAGGCCACGGGGGAAGGGGGAGAACCTGCCCTTGATTTGGAGAAAATTAAAAGTATCCGTCTGGAAGACGGGATGACGGAAGAAGTGCAAGACGGCATTACTTATTTTTTCGTTTTGCCGCAGCGTTATCACGGCATTGCTTTGGAGGTGGAAAATACTTCCATCGGGGAGGATGCCCGGTTTTCATTTTCAAAACAAAAAGTGGAGAACGACGTCTTTTTAGTCATTACCACCAAACAGGCGCAAGGCGCTTATATTACCGTATACGAGGGGCAAAATTATAAAAGGGAAGACGGCCTTCAGTTTGTCGGTTCGTTAGACGGGGAGGGGCGGAATTTACTGCTCTTAAAATTGGAGTAGTTTGGTTTTATTTAAATAAACATCCCCCGGTTTTAGCCGGGGGATGTTTTTAATGTGCAAAAACTGCAAGAGCTTGTTGGCAACCGCCTGCTTGCTGCCCGCGGAAGCAAAGTCGCCCATAAAAAACCCCCGGTTTTGGCCGGGGGCGTTTGGGTATTTTATCTTTTGATGAAGCTTAAATGCGAAGCCAGCTGCGTAAATGCTTTGGCGCGGTGGCTAAGTGTATTTTTCTGTTCTTCTGTAAGTTCGGCTAATGTTTTTTGTGTGTTTCCCACTAAAAACAGCGGATCATATCCAAAACCGTTCGTCCCGCGGTGTCCCTCGGCGATAAATCCCTCTAACACGCCTTCAAACGTCTGAACGCTTCCGTGAGGGGTAGCCAGGCAGGCTACTGTTCTAAAGCGCGCTGTGCGCTTTTCTGCGGGGATTCCTTCCATTTCCGCCAGCAGTTTGCGGTTGTTGTCTTCCGCCCCGGCGGATTCCCCTGCATAGCGGGCGGTATAAACGCCTGGCGCGCCGTTTAGCGCGTCCACTTCCAAGCCGGTATCGTCCGACAGGGCCGTTAGGCCCGTGGCGTGTGCGGCAAATACTGCTTTCTGCTCTGCATTAGCATCCAAAGAGCTGCCGGTTTCGGGCGGCAGCTCCAGGTTTGTAAAGTCTTTTAAGCTTACGTATTCAACGGGTGTTCCGTCTGTTAGCCGGGCGGGTAAAATACGCACCAGTTCTTTGAATTTATGAGGATTGCCCGTGGCAATTAAAATTTTCATACCGTTTATTTGTTGCGGTTCATCATTACCACTTCATCTACCAGGTTAAGCGCAACAACGTAGGATTTGAACATATCCTCTTCGCTGAGCCATTCGGTAAACGCGTGCGGATTGTTCTGCCCGGTGAAAATGGTAAACGCTCCTTTGCCCAGTTTAATCAGGAACATAGAGGCTGTGGTTCCGGCGCGTTCTTCTTTAAAGTCCGGCGTTACGCCCGCTTTGGCAAAAGCGCTGCGGGTGATATCCATCGCTTGGGGGTGTACGGCTTCGCCGACGTTGCCATAGTTGCGGATCACTTCGCGGGAAATAACCACGTCGTACGCGCTGGCCACTTGGCGGGCCACTTCGTCGGCGTTTACTTTCCAGTTTTCAATTTTATTTTGGTCAAAACCGCGCAGGCGGATGTCCATCTGCGCTACGCTGGGCGTATTGGCGGGGTAGGACATATGGTGCAATTCCGCATACCCTTGTTTGCCGGTGCTTTTGTTGGGCATCAGTTCAATGGGGCAGATTTCGGAACCCAGTTTGCAGGCGGGGCTCCAGGCATTGCGGTAGCCGTTTTCGGCCGCGTGGGATTGGTGGCCCGGCTTGCCTTGTACGGTGTAGATGACTTGTTCGGCGTTAAAGTTGCCTACGACCACTTCCCCGTTTACACCGCCGTCAAAGTCAAATGCGATGCCCGGGTTGTAGGGGGTTTCTTCAATAAATTCGGCGGCGCGGCCCACGTCTTCGTTCGGGGCGATAACAAACTGTAGTTTGCCGTGTTTTTTATCGGGGTTTTGGGCCAGGGTTTGGAGCGTCGTCATAATAATGGATACGCCGGCTTTATCGTCCGCGCCCAAAATGGTGGTGCCGTCGGACGTAACAATCGTTTTGCCGACTTGGGTGGGCAGATAGGAACCGTTGGGCTGGGACGGGTCAATTACGTGGCCGTTTTTAAGTTCAATGGGGTTGCCGTCGTACTTTTGGATGAGCTGGGGTTTAATGCCGGTGGCCGGATTGTCGGGCGTTACGTCGTAATGGCAGCTGAAACCCAGGGTGGGGGTTTCCCACGGCACGTTGGAGGGGATTTCTACAAAAATATAGTGGTGTTCGCTCAAAATGGCGTTGAGGCCGAAAGACAAAATCTCCGCGTGTAATTTTTTAGCCGTTTCAATTTGTACGGGAGTGATTTGTTCGGTTTCGCTGCTTTGGCTGTCGTAGGTAGTGTATTGTAAAAAGCGGTTAAGCATCGTGGTGCGGTAATGGTTTGCCAAACGCATATTGGTTTTGGCGATTCTGTCGCTGACGGTGGTTGTTTGGGCGGATTGCGCAAATGCGCCGGTGCCAAACAAAAAGAACGCCGCTAATAGAAAAATTAGATGTTTCCCTTTCATTTATTCCTCCAAAAATATTTATAAGTTATTTTATTCTAATAATCTCACCCCGTGCCCCGCAAGGGCCAAAAGACCTATTTTAATTTTGGGCCCCGCTCCGAAAAAATACCCCCCGTTTTATAACGGGGGGTGCAAAAAGGCGTATTGTGTTTATTCTTGCGTTTTGGCGGGCTGCATATTCCACAGCGCAACCAGCCGCAGAGCGGTGCGCAAAGAGGCTTCCATTACGTCCGCGTCCGCGTATTCCAGCGGGCTGTGAATGTTGTACTGTCCCGCAAACAAATCCGGCGTTGGCAGCCCCATAAACGACAGTTGGGACCCGTCCGTTCCGCCGCGTGCGGCGGTGCGCACGGGGGTGATTTCTTCCTGGCGCATAGCCATTTCCGCCAGCGCAACGGCTTGTTCGGGCAGGACGGATTTCATATTTTTGTATTGGTCCGTAAAGGAAAGGGAGAAATCTTTTCCTTTATTATGGATGCCTTTGACGGTGTTAAACGCGCGGGTAACTTCGCTGACGAGTTCTTGCGTTTCTTCGTCCGAAAACGCGCGGATGATACCTTTTACTTCCGTGCGGTCTCCCTGGGTTTCCACGCTGTCCACCAAAATAAAACCGCGGCGGCCGGAAGTGGTTTCCGGGCGGCGGTGGCGGGGGAGAAGCGTGTGGAAATCCGACGCCATAAGCACATTGTCGGCAAACGCGGAGTTCATAGCGGTGCCGGGGTGCACGGCGCGGTTACCGTTAAATACGGCGGTAAACGCTTTGGCGTTAAAGGTTTCGTCCGTCAGTTGGCCGAGGTCCATGCCGTCTACAGTATAGGCGTAATCCGCGCCAAAGGCGGGTACGTTGAACTTTTCCACGCCTGTACCGACTTCTTCATCCGGCGTAAAAGCGACTTTCACCGTTCCGTGCTGCATTTCCGGGTGGTCGTAGAGGTATTGGACAAGCGTCATAATAACGGCTACGCCCGTTTTATCGTCCGCGCCTAACAGCGTATCGCCGGAGGCTGTAATAATATCGTGCCCACGCGCGCGGGAAAGCTGGGGGGAATTGCCCGGGTTGATAACCAGCTTTTTTTCGGCATTGATGACGATATCTCCCCCCTGGTAGTTTTTATGTACCTGGGGTTTTACGTTTTTGCCGGAAGCTTCCAAGGCGGTGTCCATATGCGCCAAAAAAGCCACGGTGGGTGAATTTTTGGCGGAATTGGACGGGATTTCCGCCGTAACGATGGAGTGTTCATCCACTTTTACGTTTTTGGCCCCGTTCTTTTTAAGCTCTTTGGCCAGTTCTTTGGCGAACTTTTTTTGCCCCGCCGTACTGGGCACGGCGGAAGTTTTATCGCTGGACTGGGTGTCAAACGTAACGTATTTGGTAAAGCGTTCCGTCAGTTGTTGTTTGGCGGCGGCTTTATCGTAGCGGGTGACGGACTTCCAGTCCATTTCCTGCGCGGCGGCCGAAATCGGCGCAAGCGCGCAGGCCGCTACTACGGCCGCTTTGGCTAGTTTATTCATTAGTTTAAATCCTCCAGCGAAGCCGTTACCTGGGCAAGCGCCAGTTGGGCGGCGGCCAGTTCGTCTTTTGTTTTTTGGATTTGTTCCGCCGGCGCGTTTTTAATGAAGTTTTCCTGTGCCAGGCGCGCTTCGCGCGAAGCGATGTTGGCTTTGGCGGCGGCCAGGTCTTTTTCCAAGCGTTTGCGTTCTTTTTCAAAGTCAATAAGCCCCGTAAGCGGCACATAAACCGTAATGTTTTCAAACACGGCGGTGGCCGTTTGTTTGGGCTTGTCGGCATTGGCGGCGATGGTTAAGTTTTCAATTTTCGCCATTAATTTAACGTAACCCGCAAATTCGTTGACAACGGCCAGTTCTTCGTCGTTTTTGGCGGTCAGCACGGCGGAAATTTTAAGTCCGGGCGGAACGTTAAACTGGGAGCGGATGGTGCGGATTTCTTTCGTTACGCCTTGGATGATTTCCATTTTGCGCAAGGCTTCTTTATTGCACCAGGCCGGATTAAATTCCGGGTATGCCTGTTGGAGGAGGAATTCCTCTGTGGCTCCTACATACGGGCGCAGGGACGCGGCGATTTCTTCCGTTACAAACGGGATGAGCGGATGCAAGGCTTTCAGCGTTCCATACAGGATGTTAACGCACAGGGCCATCACTTTTTCTTTTTCGTCCGTTTGGAAGCGTTGTTTGGCAAGTTCTACATACCAGTCGCAGAAGTCGCCCCACAGGAAGTGGTACAGCGCGTTGGCCGTTTGCGCCAGGTTGTATTTTTCAATGCCTTCGCGTGCGGTTTTAACGGCGTTTGTATAGCGGTCCACAATCCACTTGTCGGCCAGTTCGGTTAAATCTTCCGGCATAGAGAGCGGCCCGTTAATGCCTTCCATATTCATCAAAATAAAGCGCGAAGCGTTGTAAATTTTGTTGCAGAAGTTGCGCGCGCCTGTGATGCTTTCTTCGGCGTAGGGAATGTCTTTGCCGGGGATGGCCTGCATCAGGAGCGAAAAGCGCACCGCGTCGGTGCCGTATTTGGCGGTCATATCCAGGGGATCAATAACGTTGCCCAGGGATTTGGACATTTTCTTGCCCGTTTTATCGCGCACGATACCGTTTAAAAACACGTCTTTAAACGGCAGTTTGCCCGTAAACGCCAAGCCGCTCATTACCATACGGGCTACCCACAAGTACAAAATTTCATACCCGGTAACGAGGGTGGAGGTGGGGTAGAAGTAGTTGAAATCTTCGGTTTTTTCCGGCCAGCCGAATACGGATAACGGCCACAGGGAGGAAGAAAACCAGGTATCCAATACGTCGGGGTCTTGCACCAAATCGTGCCCGCCGCAGACGGGGCATTTTTCGGGCTTGCCAAAGGAAACGATCGGTTTGGCGCCGTCTTCAAACGATACTTTGGTTAATTGTTCGCGCCCTTGTTTATCGGTGGCGAAGGTTAAGCCTTTTTCGCTGCAGTGGCGGCAGTACCATACCGGGATGCGGTGGCCCCACCAAATCTGGCGGGATATGCACCAGTCCTGGATGTTTTTCAGCCAGTTTAAGAACGGGTTTTTCCAGCTGGCCGGGTGGAATTGCAATTCGCCCGACTCGGCGGCCGCAATGGCGGGTTTGGCCAGTTCGTCCATTTTTACGAACCACTGTTCGCTCATAAACGGTTCAATGACGTTGTGGCAGCGGTAACAGGTGGAAACGGCGTTGTTGTATTTTTCTTCTTTAACGAGAAGGCCCGCCGCGTCCAAATCTTTGACGGTTTCTTTGCGGCAGAGGTCGCGGTCCATACCCAGGTATTTTTCGGGGCAGTTGACCATCTTGCCTTTATCGTTAATTACGCTGACGGCGGGCAGGTTGTGGCGTTGGCCGACTTCGTAGTCGGTCGCGTCGTGCGCCGGAGTGATTTTTAAGGCCCCGGTGCCGAATTCCAGTTCCACGGCTTCGTCAGCGATGATCGGGATGGCGCGGTTAGCGAGCGGGATGATTACTTTTTTGCCCACCATATTTTTATAGCGTTCGTCTTTGGGATTGACGGCGATGGCCGCGTCGGCGTAAATGGTTTCGGGGCGGGTGGTGGCGATGACGATTCCGTCGGAGCCGTCTTCCCCTTTATAGCGCAGGTGCCACAGTTTTCCGGCGTGCTGTTCGTGTTCCACTTCAATGTCGGAAAGCGCAGTGGAACAGCGTACGCACCAGTTGATTAAGCGTTTGCCGCGGTAGATATATTTTTTCTCCCACCATTGGCGGAAGCATTCGTACACGGCTTGGGCGCGTTTTTCGTCCATGGTAAAGCGCAGGTCGGACAAATCCAACGCCCAGCCCATTTTGCGGAACTGGTTAAAAATGGCGTTGCCGCATTCGTTATACCAATCCCACACGGTTTCTACAAATTTTTCGCGGCCCAGGTCGTGGCGGGATTTATGTTCTTCTTTGGCGAGTTTCTTTTCAATCACGTTCTGCGTGGCGATGCCGCCGTGGTCCGTTCCCGGCACCCAAAAGGCTTCGTCGCCAAACATACGGTGAGAGCGGATTAAAACGTCTTGCAAAGTGTCGTTAAGGGCGTGGCCCATGTGTAAAGCGCCCGTAATGTTGGGCGGCGGGATAACAATAACAAAAGGTTTTTTATTTTTATCGGGAGTGGCCGCGAATAATTTGGCGTTTTGCCATTTTTCGGCCAGCTTTTTTTCTACTTCTTGCGGTTCATACGCTTTGGGTAACATATTTTTCTTCCTCGGTTTTTTAAATTGCGTGATGTGACTTCACGCGTAACCTATTTATATTTTATCAATTATGACGCGTAAAAAGCGGTTTTTGCTAGGCAAACCCCTTTTTTTATGCGAAAATATACTGTATGAAAAAAGTTTTAATCCATTTAATCGGTTACCCCGCCGTAGGGAAGCTGACCGTAGCCAAAGAGCTTGTGCCCGCGTGCGGCGGTTTGTTGATTGATAACCATCTTATTAATAACGTTTTTTTCAGCGTGACGGATTTGTCCCGTACGCTTCCGCCGCAGGTGTTTTCGTATTTAAATAAAACGTACGATTTGTTGTTTGATTATTTGGCGTCTATTTCGCCGGAAAAGCCGCTTGTTATGACCAACTGCCTGACGGATGACGTTAACGACTTGGCGTTTGTGGAGCGTGTGCGCGCTTTCTGCCGCGCGGCGGGATACCGCTACGCGCCCGTTAAACTGCTTCTTTCTCAGGAAGAAATTTTAAAGAGGCTTCCGTCGGCCGACCGCAAGGCGAAAATGAAGCTGACGGATGAAGCTTTATTTAAATCGTTTTGCGCCGCCCATCCGTTGATTACCAACTTGCCGGAAGCCAAAGAGCTGGACGTAACGGGCTTGTCTGCCGTCCAAACGGCGCAGGCCGTTATTAAACTTGCGGAAGAAAAATAATCCGTTTTTGCGGATGTAAGAAGACTGATTTTTTGTCAAACTGAAAGTATGAAAAAACAAGATATCGTAACCACGGAAGAAATTGTAGAAGCCGAAGTGCTGGACGAAAACGGCCACCCGGTGTTTGAAGCCGATGCGCCGAAAGATTCCGCCCGCCCCAAAGGGGATACGGGGGGGATAATCGGCGGAATTTTGGTGCTTTCATTTGGGTTTATTATGACGCTTTTTGTTGCCGCGTTCAGTATTTTTATCGTGCTGCCGCTGATGCTGATCGGCCGGTTGCTGGGAATGGAGCTGAAGCGTTTTTCCCGCTGATTATTGCCTCTGCCGGAAATTTTAGTTTCTTTGGCCGCATTAATTTGCTATAATAAATGAGTACTAAGCCGCACACCGTTTTTGGAGAGGTGGCCGAGCGGTTTAAGGCACAGTCCTGGAAAGACTGCATACGGGAAACCGTATCGAGAGTTCGAATCTCTCCCTCTCCGTATCTTTTTTATAACATTTAGAGCAAACACCCCGACGAAAAATTATTTCGTCGGGGTATTTTGCGTTATTCCACTAAAATTTGCTCTAAATAGAGATTTAGTGCTTGTATAATAGACTAAGGCTCTTGTTATGCTCTGTTGCTCAAAAAAGAAGTGGAATTTGAGTGAGGGGTGCAGTTATGGCTTCTATTCACAAATATTATAATCTACCAGCCTTTGCATATTGTCTATTTGAAACTCGCAGAATCTTTGGCGGACTTGCCGTAAATCTTGGAGATTAAGCGTAATATCAGAAATGTTCTCTTCCAACCAAGACCGTTTCCATATAGGCCAACTTGGATATATGAGGCCAATATAATCCCCATATTCTGAAGAAAAGCTGTAGTTATCCTCATCGCACAAATCAGCCATACTTAGGTAATAGGGGTTACCTAAGATATTATTTCTTGGCTTATCCATATATACAAATACAAAAAAAGGTTTTTGCAGCTGTTTAGCCAGTTTAGGTAAAGTGAAACAATGCTCCGCCTGCCACTCTTGTAAGGAAAAAGAAAAGAAAAAAATATCCTGTGTATCGGTATAGATGGGTGTTTTTGCATTAGACCACTCTAATTTGCCTGCGGATAATGCCTGTACTGCTTTTGCCTGTACTGCTTTTGCCTGTACTGCTTTATAGATATTTTCCTGCTGTGAAATACTCGCATTTTCCAGAGAAGAAAGTGTAGGCAAAGAATATCCGCTTTCTACAGATAATAACCATTGGAAATCTTTTTGCGGTTTTGTCTGCGGTCCTCTTATACAAATATCCAGGGATTGTTGTACAAAATACCATAATAGCCACGCTCGGAAATGTTCTAAAGCCATATAGTGCTGGCTTCCCGCAAATACATAACACTCCCCAGGGGCAAACTCAATAAAAAAATCTTTTAACTGTTGATCGGGGCAAGGAATTCCTCCTCGTTTGGTTTTAGAAGTTTGCCACGTATTCTGTAATTTTTGATTATATTCTTGGATGATGTTTTGAATTGAATAACTCATAAAAGATCCTATTTAATTATTCCGCTTGGGATGTCAAAAGATACAGAGAATGGTTCGCTTGTTGAAGGCGCTTTGTTTATTTGTATATTTAACATGTTTCTCTGCTGGGATTTTTGGATAAAAATCACTAAATCATTAGGTGCCGTTTGTAAAGTAGCAGGCCGTAAATCTGATAAATTGGGCAGATCTTCTGTGGGTCCGCGTTTACATTGTGTTAATACAACAATGGATAGGGATAATTCTTGGGCAAGCGTTCTTAAATCGTCTAAAATTCTATTAATATTTTGCGGGGTACAATCTTTCATAAGTTGTAAATAATCTATTATCAATAATTTAAGCGGTGTTTTTTTCTTTTGAAGTTCTTTTGATAAACGTAAGGTTCGTTTTAGTATTTCGGAAGAATGTAATGCCGGTTGATCATCGATAAACAGAGGGGCTTTACTTAAAATTTCTATCTCTTTAGATGTATGGACCCATTGGCGGTGGGATAACCAGCCTGTTTTTAAAACATTAATTAATGTATGTGTTCTAATAGCTACCATTCGTTCAAAAAAGCTATGACGGGCCATTTCTAAAGAAAATAGAGCAACGGGAAGGTCCTTTTCAACTGAAATGTGGTTGATTAGATTGGCCGCTAAAGCTGTTTTCCCCTGGTTTGGTCGTGAGGCTACAAAAGTTAGCCTGCCAGTTTCCAGTCCGCCGATTGCGGCGTCTAATGCTTTGATGCCCGTAGGGATAAAATGTTTATTTGTATTCATATTTCCTCCTTTTCTATAGTGTAAACAACCTTTACGACAGCCTTTAGTCGTTTTTTAGCTTGAGTAAATCTTTCACGCTTAAAACCTCTTTGGACGTACCGGACAGAATAGCAAGAATAGTCTTTGCCGGTAAAAACGATATTTCCAGCAGCCGGGATATATAGCTGTCCGTACAGCCTTCTTGCTGGGCCAGTTCCAAAATAGACGCGGCTTTGCGGGAAAATAGCTTTTCCCGCAGGGCATAACTTTGGCAAATAATTCGTACCAAAGGCCCTTTAGGGTAACTAGGGATAGGGCATTCCGATCCTAAAATTATCTTTCTTCCATTACAGGCCCGTCTAATTTGAAAGGGATATTCAAAACTTGTTTGCTCATCGGTAGGGATAGCCGTAAAAGGGCGTTTTTCTATGAAAGAGAGTAAAATTTCTTTGATTTGTTTGGGGGAGACGGTCAGTTTCAATGTGTTGGGGAGTAAATCCACTCTGGTAATAAGTAATTTTCTCATTTCCGTAGGGAGGGGGAGGGTTGGAAGCTTTTTCATAATATCTTGTTGCAGGGATATGTGGCAGTCTGACAATAAGGGCGTTAAAAAGGCTGGGGAATTTAAAAGTTCTTTTAGGTGTTGGGTGACAAAATTTTCCAATTCTCCTGCCGGAACTTGCGAAATAACGCCTACTTTTTCTCTTTCCCGTTTAATGAGGGCTTGGCTTGTATAGTATCTTCGTTTCTTACTGCCGGAACCGCTGGCTTTAGGGCTCATACGGTTGCCTTTGTCATCAAACAGTTTCCCCACCAAAAAACTGGGGTGCGTATCGTGGTGGATACGGTTTACTTGGTGTGTCGCAATAATTTGTTGAACGGAATCAAATAATTCTTTATTAATTAATGCTTGGTGTAATCCCGGATACCATGTTCCTTTATGCCCTACTTCTCCTATGTAAACCCGGTTGGATAAAATACGGTGCAGATTAATTTTAGTAAAGGGTTTTCCGAGAGATGTTTGAATGTGGTTCGTTCGTACCCAGTCTAACAGTTTACCAACGCTTTTTAACGCGTGGTATTGTTTAAATAAAGAAATTAAGATGGCGGCTCGCTGGGGGTGGGGAACGAGCTTTTTATCTTGGCGTTCGTATCCAAAAGGCGGATAACCGCCCATCCACATTCCTTTCTTTTTACTGGCGGCGTATTTATCGCGGATGCGTTCGGCGGTAACTTCTCGCTCAAACTGTGCAAAAGATAGAAGCATATTAAGTGTCAGCCGCCCCATACTGGTTGTAGTGTTAAAATGCTGGGTAATGGATACAAAAGACGCTTGATGGGCGTCCAGCACCTCTATAATTTTACTGAAATCCATTAAACTGCGGGTCAAACGGTCAATTTTGTAAACCACAATAATGTCTATCTTGCACGCTTTTACGTCCGCCAGTAGTTGCTGCAGGGCGGGGCGTTCCAAGGTGCCGCCGGAATATCCTCCGTCGTCATAGGCTGTTGGGAGCAGTTGCCAGTGTTCCGATTTTTGGCTTTTGATATACGCCTCGCAGGCCTCCCGTTGGGCTTGTAGGCTGTTAAAATCCTGTTCCAACCCTTCCTCGGACGATTTACGCGTATAGATGGCGCAACGGATCAATTTATTTATCATTTTTTACTCCGAAAAAGACTTTCCCGTTCCACTGTTTGCCTGTAATTTCGCGGGCGATGGCGGATAGACTCTTATATGTTTTGCCGTTATACAAATAGCCGTTTGAGGCGACTTCTACTTTGTATTGAATCCCTTGGTAAGAGCGTATGAAATAACTTCCCTCGGCAAAGCGTTTTTCTCTGGGGCCGGATAACGATTCTTGGGCTTGGGCGAGTTGCTTGAAGAAATGTTTCAGGTTAATTTTGTCTTCGTGTGCCTGTTGGTGCCAGCGTGCATATTTAATTAGTAAGGGTTTGCGCAGCCGGGGTATTGGGGTTTTAACGTACTTATTCCAGATTTGGCGCAGTTGTTCGTTTGTGAGTATTTGTTGCTTTTGCATAGTCCCTCCCACATATATTACGGCTTACGTGGGGAGGAATAGTCAAGTCAGTTTTGTTGAAGATATTGCTGAAGCATCTTGTGTAAAGCGGTTTTGAGGGTAAGCGGCTCCACAATACGGATGTGTGGTAGCCAAGGCATAAGAGGAAATAACACTTCTTCGTCCTGGGAAATGGTGGTTTCCAAGGTTATGCTTCCGTCTTTGGCCTTGGTTAAGATTTTTTGCCGGGGGAAATAAGCCCGTTTGGTAAAATATGGGGTGACAACGGCTTTAACTTCCAAAACCACGCGTTTTGGGGCCTGTTCGTTAAAGAATATGCTGGTGCTATTTTCTAAAGCGTTTAACGCCGTTGTAGAGGGGGTAAAAGTTTCTTGCGTATTGATAATTTCCAAAATACGGTCCAACCGCAGGGTTTTAATTTGTTGGCGGTTGTTTAGGCCAAATACATACCAAAATCCGTTAGAATACACTAGTTTTAACGGTTGCAGATAGTAATTTAGCTTTTTAGCGGGATCCGCCGCAAAAGTTAAATATACGGCTGTATGTGTTGCGATGGCTTGTTCCAACGTCTGTACAATGGGGGAATTTTCATATGCGGCGGCTGAAAGTTGGAAATAATAGGGAGATTCACCGGATACCGACATTAAACGTTTATTTAAGCGGGATACCAGGTTATTTAATTGTCCGCCCAGCGGTTTGGCGAGAGCGGACAGTAGCACCAAGGCCGAAAGTTCCTCTTTGGACAGTTGTAATTTTTTAAGAGAAAACCCTTCTGTAAAGGCATAAACGCCCGGTTTTTCCTTATACAGAGGGATTCCCGCTGCTTCTAAATTAAGAATATCGCGTTGGATAGTGCGCACGGTAACGCCGAGTTCCTCGGCTTCCCGAGGGACTTTGATATGCCCATTATCTAAAACATTGAGCAGATAAATGGTGCGCGTTAATTTATTGAGCGTTTTCTCTTTCATAGTCTTGGCAAATTTGTAATAAAGCTGATTTTATTAGTTCATATTGCGTATGGAGAAAATCATCCATAAATTTTTTAATGCAATCAGTTAAATATGAGATATTTACAACATTATCATATTTTTCTTTTTCTAAGACTGTTTTTTCCAGAATACGTTCCCATTTGTTTCCTTGCTTTCCTTTGTCAAAGGGGTGCTTTCCTTGGATTTTTGTAAGTAAAAATTCTTTAAATCCAGCCTTTTTAGAGGCCAAAATCATCAATTTTAAAATTAAATTTCCATTTTGAACTTTAAATTCAAAAGTAAGCGCATTTTTTGGTTGTTTCCAGCCTCCATAATCTACGGTCTCATCAATTTGCAGACAATCAAATTTTTCGAATTCCCGGAAGTAAAATGTAATGCTGTTTTTGAAAGCTCTGTCTAGGATAAAATATTGATTCCAGGTGTGTGTTAAGGTTTGTTCTAGAAAACATTTAATTTGCGTTTGAGTATCTTGTTTGTACTCCATTACAGCATTAAATACTTCCGGATACTTGGCATATAATTGAGTGCACAATTCTTCAGTTTCTTTTTTATCCATAAGGACCTCTCTTTTTACTGTTTCAAGGTAGTGTTCTAAAAACACTTTAATTTCTTTTGATAAATTTTGTTGTTGCAATAGACTGGTTAGCATGCTGGCAACAACATCATAACTGACAAATTTCCATTTGTCTTCGTCATCTGTTTTGGGGGAGTCTCCAGCCGGGGTCAAGAATAAATAGTGTATTTTTGTATGGGGATATAGTTTTTCTAGGGCATTTCTATATCGCCTTAATTGGTTTGCTCCCTCTCCTGCTTTTACTTTATTCTCAATGGCAATAATTTCTCCGCTGTCTAGGTATAACAATAAATCAATTTGGCCTGCATTGGCTAGTTTCATTTCACGCTTTACAAGGGCAGAGTGAGCATGAGAGATATCACTATGTTTGCTTCGTAAAATCTCTAAAAAAAGACATAAAGGCCGATTTTGAAGTTGATGTGTTTCAAGGGGGGTAAGTAACCAGGCTAGTACGTTTGAATGACGGATTTCAAAATGTTCAATGTTTAACGCTGAAAATATATTAAAACGACTTAGAAGAGTGTGTAGTTTTTTGAATTGTGGATCTTGTTCCAGTTCTGTGAAATTGCTTTGAGTGAGCATAAGCCCTCCTATCGAGATGTTTAACTATACTATAACTCTATTTAACGACAACGGTTGGTCGTTTGTATCAAGAAAGAGGGTATAAAAAAGCGACGACCGCACTTTGAGGGTGATCAAACGCTCAAAAATGGGTCATCGCCGCCATGCCCATTTGGGCATAGCAAAACCATGACCTCATTCTGGTTTGATCACCATTTAGACGTTTGATCGTCTAAATCGTTGCCTTTACGGCTCCAAAACGAGTCATACAAATTTGGTACTACATCTCTATTAAAACAAATTCAGACAGAAACGACAAATTTCTGTCCGAATAATTTTAAAAGGAAAACTCACTATTTGTTTCATGCGGCATAAACTGGATAAGTAATTTTGCCGCTTTAAAATTTCCCTTCAAGGCTGCATATACCCAGTATCGGGCGATGCCTTGTTTAATTGTAATTTCAGAGGTCTCTTTCCCTTCTTTTACTGTGATTAGGCGGTTCATTTCCTCTCGAATTATTGCCCGCATACTCTTGAGCCCGGCTGGCCGACCCTTCGGATTACCCGATTGACCAGGTTTGAACTGGAATTCTTTAGGTGGGTGACCTGGTCCTACTTTATAAGGTTTATGTTTTATTTTTATTTTCATATAAGAGCCTCCTTAAATTTGGCTTTTTGGCCAGTTAACTGTTCAAAGCGGTATAGAATTACGTCGCAATAGTGGGGATCTATTTCGATCATATAGCCTTTGCGTTTTGTTCTTTCGCAAGCAAGCAGGGTAGAACCGCTTCCAGCAAAGCAATCTAGTACAATGTCTCCGATATTGCTCACGTCTAAAATAGTGTCAGCAATTATTCCTACGGGTTTTACGGTAGGATGAAATTTTAAATCATCTCGGTTTACGGGATTGGAAACCCGAACTCCGGGATAACTCCATACATTTGTTCTGTTTCTGCCATATTTTCCTAAGTCAATGTTATTAATATGAGAAGCGTTTCCGCTTTTGAATAAGAAGAAAAATTCGTGCTGCGAACGATACAAAGAGCCCGTTCCTCCGCATTGTTTATCCCATACACAGATGTTTTTAAGGGTTGTATAAGCTTTACCGGCGGAGGATATCTCAGAAATATGCCGCCAGTCCATACATACAAAATGCAGCGACCCGTCTTTGGAGAATTGAATTAAATTTTTAAAAGTTTGGGAGAGAAAATGGGTGAATTCTTGGGAGCTCATTTCTCCATGAGCCATTGCAAAATCTTTGTGCTTGTATTTGCCATTTCCGCAGATATGTCCATCTGTTTTGACGTTAAATGGGGCATCGGTAAACACCATATCGGCTTTTTCGTTTCCTAAAAGCTCTTGATAGCTAGAGGATTCAAGAGCGTTGCCGCAAAAAAGCCGGTGCCGCCCCAAACTCCACAAATCACCCGGTTTGACGCGTTGGGGAATATCAAGCGGGATATCAATAATTTCTTCGTGTGAAGTATTTATTTCGGGCAGGCATAATAAGTCAATATCCGGGGTTGAAAAGCCCGTCAAATTGATGTCTATTTCATCTTGATATGAGATTAAATCTTGGAATTCCAGTTTTAAGGCATCTTTATTCCAACAACTTTGTTCAGCGATACGATTGTCCGCTATACGAAAGGCTTTTAGCTCAAGGGGAGAAAGATGTTCAATTTTTACCGTTGGGACGGTTTTTAAGTTTAGTTTGGTGGCAGCTAACACCCGTCCGTGTCCTGCTAAGATAAAATTATCCTTATCGACTAATACCGGATTGTTGAACCCAAACGCTTTAATACTTCTTGCCAATAACTCTATTTGTTTGGGGGAGTGAATACGCGTATTATGTGCGTAGGGATGAAGACTTTCAATAGGTACATTTTCAATTTTCACATTTATCTCCTTGTGGAATATAATTTAGTTTAGCCAATAAGGAGATAAATCACGAGGACACGAAAATATAAAAGTTATGTCCTTTTAGTTATGAAGAGATCCTTGATTAGTTTTCGGGCCCGGCCACATCTTCTATGGAAAGCATCGGGACTTAACTCTTGGACAGATTTTCTTAATACCTTATCTTTTTGAGCTTTTTCAAAAAGATCGGATTCTGTCATATTTTTTGTTTGTAAACCAAGTAAGCGGATATTTTCCAAATTTGTTTCTGTAAATTTTTTTGAAAGAAGATTTTGCAAATTGCTTTTGATCGCCTCTCTTTTGGTATTAAGAAAACCGATTAATTCAGAAAACTTAATATTGTGGGTAATCCGAATTTCCAACCATGGTTTTTCTTCTGTAGCATAGTAAATAGAAATAGGTTCTGTTTCTGGCTCAATAGTATTACACCATACAATGGAGAAAAGATACGGTTTTAAAAGCGGGTGGATAGAATAATCTCCGTGAATTTCTTTTGAAATTAAATTCCATTGTACTTTTTTAGCTAATTTTGATAGTTTTTTGTGTTTTTATCTTGCAGTATAAAATGGGAGGGGCCCGCTTCAAAACCCTCTGAAGGTATGCCATATTGTTGACGAAAGTTTTTTATAAATCGAATAAAATCTTGGTTAAGCACAATTGCTCTAGCTAAAAAGATAAGTTCCGGCGATACTTTTCGATATCCGGCTGGATAATTTTCCAATGCCCGCCCACTAGTAACCACCTTATATGGAGGGTGAGTATGGATATTTACTCCCGGCAATCGCCGCAATACAAATTTAATTTGCATGACTATTCTTTCCAGAAATTGTAAGATTAAAATTAATTATATCAATTCAAGGACAAAATAATGAGAAAAGCTTTGTGTATAGGAATAGATGAATACCCTACTTCGCCATTGCATGGATGTGTAAACGACGCAGAGGCAATTTCGAATTTATTAAATAGACATTTCGATTCTTCAACTAATTTTTCAATTCGTTCTTTGCTAAATAAACAAGCTACTAAAAAAGATGTAAAAAGAGCAATTAGAGAGCTTTTCTCAGGTGATTCAGAAATTGCTCTATTATATTTTTCTGGACATGGATCTTATATGAAGTCTGGGAGCTCTATAGTTACTGTTGATGGAAGCTCTGGTGATGAAGGAATTTCTATGTCAGATATATTAAATGATGTGAATAATTCTTCTGCACAGAATAAAATTATTATTTTTGATTGCTGTTTCTCAGGAGATATGGGAATAGCGCATAATTGCACAAGCGATAATTGTAGCCTTGCAGCGGGAGTAACAATTTTATCAGCCAGCAGAGCTAAAGAAACATCTAGAGAAATTAATGGCCACGGTGTATTTACTAATCTGTTATGTGCAGCACTAGAAGGAGGCGCTGCTGATTTATTAGGAAGAGTTACTCCTGGCTCTTTATATTCTTATGTTGATCAAGCGCTGGGAGCATGGGATCAGCGCCCCGTATTTAAAACTAATGTTAGCCAATTTATTACAGTTAGAAGGACAAATCCTCAAATAAAGTTAGAAGTCTTACATCGCTTGCCACAATACTTTTTATCTCCTGATAAATACCATCAATTAGATCCAAGCTATGAAGAGACCTCTAATCAAGGAACCCAAGAACATATAGCCATTTTTAAAGACTTACAGCAAATGGTTAAGGTTGGATTAGTATTGCCTAATAATGAAGAACATATGTATTATGCCGCCATGAGGAGCCAATCTTGTAGACTGACTCCTTTAGGGCATCATTATTGGCATTTGGTGAATGCACAAATAATTTAACGTTTTCCATCTACTAATAATTTTAAATTATTCCAAGTCCATGCGTACATGATATCCGTAGGTTTGGCAGTGGTTGGTTTCCGACATATTTTGTCGGAATATCCCCTCAACAAAAAATAAGGTTTTTCCAGTTGCTGCGTTAATTCAAGTTCTATACTAACGCCTTTAGCGCAATCAGTATTTTCTCCGCAAATTACAATTACCAAATCAGATTTTTTAATTCTTTCTGCGGCTTCTGTTTTCCATGTAGAAGACTCTTCTTTAATAGACCAATCAGAAATTGAAAAAGGAGAATTTTCATTTTTTGATTGTCCAACGAGTGCTTCCTTCAAAAAAGAATCATGATCATAATCAAAGCTGATAAATGCACGTTTTTGTTCCATACAACCCCCATAAAGTTAAAAATAATATCTAGTATAGCAAATTTTCCCTGTTTCTCCCTGTTATGCAGGGAGGACGAATCTTGGCCAAAAGAGCATTTGGCTAGAGAAATTCAGCTCTCCGTAGGAATTTAAAAGCGTCCCTTAAAAAGGGGCGCTTTTTTGTCTAAAGAAAACCCCCGGCTACGCCGGGGAAGTTTCATTTACTAAGGAAGACTGTGGAAATTTAATCGGCGGCAGAAAAATGCTCTATATAAAAATCGGCTTGTTCGCGGATTTTTACCGCATCGTCCGGCAAGGTGTGCGGGTCCGCAATTCCTGCGGTGGGAAAGCCGGCCGCGCGGGCGGTTTCCAGCGCGTACAAAGCGTCTTCCGCCACCAACGTGCGGGATTTTTGCGTGCCCAGGCGGCGCAGGGCTTCTTCATAAATTACAGGCGTGCGTTTACCGGCGCCAACTTCATCGCAGGTAATTACAAAATCAAACAAATCAAGCAGTTCAAGCCGTTCCAGGGCGGCGCGGGTGAGTTCCCCGTCCGACGCCGTGGCCACGCACAGCTTAATGCCTTGCGCTTTCAAACGCCGCAGCGTTTCCGGCACGCCGGGTTTGGCGGGAATATCTTCAAAGTAACGGCGGCGGATGGGTTCCAGCGTAAGACGCAAAATCTCTTCGGGCTCCTGCGGCAGGGAAAACCGTTCTTTTATCAGCCGCGCTCCGTCTAAAAGCGACATTTTAACCAATTCTTCCTGCAGTCCTTCCGGCGGTTCAATTCCCTGAGAACGCAAAAAATTAACGCCGGAATTTTCCCACGCGGAAAGGGAGTCTAGCAGGGTGCCGTCCAAATCAAAAATTACAGCGTCTAAGTGTTCTTTTCCGGGAAGAACGGAACGGAATTTAAGCGGTGCGGGCGCGGTAGGAACGTGCGCGGCGGAAACGGTGTTCAGGCTGAGCAACGGTGCGGGCGCAGACGGCAGGGAGGGCGCCGAAGGGCGCCGTACTTGGCCGGTGGAAGTGGGAACCGTGCGGATACGGGTATTTTTTAAACGTTTTAATTCTTTGAAGGACTGCTTTCGCAATGCGGCAACCGTTTTTTGGGTTTGCCGCCATACTTTTACGGGGTTGCGCTGGGCGTAAGCGCAAACGGATGCGCTTGTTGCGCACCACAACGCAAATACAGCCGGTAAAAAGCGAAATATATTCATTATATATATTGTACTTTTTTACCAAAACCGGCCGCAAAAATACTTGGGCCCATATGCGGGGTGGGCCTTTTCGTTCCTTTGCCGGGCGGCTTTTTTTAAATTCCCCTTGACTTGGAGCCAACTCCAAACTTTATAATATTTGAAAAGGAGACTCTTATGACTATTTCCGAAGTAAGCGAAAAATACGGCCTTCCGGCCGACACCCTGCGTTATTACGAAAAAGTAGGTTTAATTCCTCCCGTAAACCGCAAAGAAAGCGGCGTGCGCGATTACACTCCGCAGGACTGCGGCTGGGTGGAGTTTATTAAATGTATGCGCGGGGCGGGGCTTTCCATAGAAACGCTGATTGAATACGTGGCCTTGTTCCGCCGCGGCAACCGCACCCTGCAAAAACGCAAAAATCTGCTGATAAAAGAACGCGATGCGCTGGCCGCGCGCGTGGCGGATATGCAGGCGGTGCTGGAGCGGTTAAACCATAAAATTGAAACATACGACGAAAAAATCGTTGCTTGCGAGAAAAAACTTTTAAAAGAGGATTAATATGAAAAAAGTACTTATTATTTCTTCCAGCCCCCGCAAGGGCGGCAACTCGGACTTGCTTTGCGACCAATTTTTAAAAGGCGCGCAGGACGTCGGGCACAATGCGGAAAAAATTTTTCTGCCCGCGCACAAAATCAATTACTGCCTGGGCTGCGGCGTGTGCAACAATACGCACGTTTGCGTACAAAAAGACGATATGAAAGACCTTCTTGCCAAACTGGTGGAAGCGGACGTAATTGTGCTGGCCACGCCCGTTTATTTTTACTCTATGGACGGACAATTAAAAACGTTTATTGACCGCACCGTCCCGCGCTATACGGAAATTTGCAATAAAGATTTTTACTTTATCGTTTCTGCCGCCGATTCCAGCAAGCAAAATATGACCCGCACGCTGGAAGCCCTGCGCGGTTTTACCGAAGACTGCCTGGACGGCGCGCGCGAAAAAGGAATTATCTACGGCGTGGGCGCCTGGCAAAAAGGCGAAGTAAAAAACACCCCCGCCTATCAGGAAGCGTACGAAGCGGGCAAAAACTGTTAAAAGGACGCAAAAGTAAGTATGCAAAAGTATGAAAATTTAACGTTGGACCAGGAACGCGCGCTTTACGGCGTAACAAACGCCGAAATTGTAAACTGCGCATTTGCAGGCCCGGCGGACGGAGAATCCGCCTTGAAAGAAACGCGGAGCATCCGGGTGCAAAATTCCCGCTTTCTCCTGCGCTACCCGCTGTGGCACGCGCACGACGCCAGCCTTGAAAATTGCGAAATGACCGATACGTGCCGCGCCGCACTGTGGTACGATAAAAACCTGCACATCGTTTCCAGCCGTTTGGGCGGCATTAAAGCGCTGCGCGAGTGCGATAATTCCGTACTGGAAAACTGCCAAATCAATTCGCAGGAATTCGGCTGGTTCTGCCGCGGGATAAAAATGACGGACTGCTCGCTGGTGTCCGAATATCCTTTTATGCACAGCAAAAATATGGAATTTAACCGTCTGAATATGAAAGGGAAATACTCTTTTCAATACGTTAAAAACGTGCGGATTACCGATTCGGTTTTAGACACGAAAGACGCGTTTTGGCACGGGGAAAACATCACCGTGGAAAACAGCGTGGTAAAAGGCGAGTACTTGGGTTGGTATTCCAAAAATTTAACATTTATCAACTGTAAGATTATCGGCACCCAGCCGCTGTGCTACGCCCAAAATTTAACGCTTAAAAACTGCGAAATGCAGGATACGGACTTAGCTTTTGAATACAGCTCCGTCCAGGCGGACGTACGCGGGCACATTGTAAGCGTTAAAAATCCGGTGGCGGGGCACATTTTGGCGGGCAGTATCGGCCAAATCATTCAAGACGAACATCAGCTTCCCGGTGCCAACTGCGTTATTGAAACTGCCCAGGAACGGGAAGTTGCTTTAGTTTAACAGGAGGATTCATAATGAAAAAAATGACAGGCATTTTATTATCGGCCGCCATCATGATTTCTATGGCCGCCTGCGGCAACGCCGCCGGAGCGGACGGAGCCAATTCCGCCCTAACGCAAGCCGCTGTTAAAACCGCCGCGCCTAAAAAAATTTTAGTGGCGTATTATTCTTATTCGGGCAACACACAGGCGGTGGCGGAACAAATCGCCAAAGCCACGGGGGGGACGTTGTTTGAAATTACCACTTCGCACCAATACCCGGAAGCGTACAATGCGATGACGGCTCAGGCCAAAAAAGAAATTCAGGCGGGGTTCAAGCCGGAACTTTCTTCCAAAGTGGAAAACTTTAACGAATACGATATGGTTTTCGTTGGGTCGCCCAACTGGTGGGGAACCTATGCCCCCGCGGTAACGGCGTTTTTGGCCGCGTATGATTTTAAGGGTAAAACCGTAGTGCCGTTTTTCACCCACGGGGGCGGCGGGATGCAAAACTGTGAACGTGATATGAAAAAACAACTCGCGGGCGTAAACTTCGCTCAGGCCAAAGCGTTCCCCGGCCGTTCTTCGGGCGCGGATGAAAAAGCCTTAGTCGCGTGGCTTACCCAATTGGGCGCCGCCAAGTAGTATAATAAAGTTACTTTAAACCTGGGAGGACGGTTATGCGCCTGAAACGAATAATCCAAATTACCGTGGATGCGTTGATGACCGTCCTCCTTTTGGTTATGTTTGCCGCTCCTTGGACGGGTGTTCTGCGGCACGAGCGGTTGGGCTGCGTTCTGTTTGTTCTATTTATATTGCATAGCGCGCTTAATTTCCGCTGGTATCTTTCGTTGGTGCGCGGGCCGTATAACGCGCGGCGGACAAGTTGGGCGGCCATTAATTTATGTTTGCTTGCCGCGATGGCGTTGACGGCTTATAGCGGTATTATAATTTCCCAGCATGCGTTCGCGTTTTTACAGCTGGACGGTTCCCTCCTGTGGCGCAAAATTCATCTTTGCGCTTCTTACTGGGGGCTGATATTAACCGGGATGCATATCGGTTTGCACGGATCCGCCATAGCAGGCGCGCTGAATAAAAAACTTCCGGCTAAAATCCTCTCCGTTGCGCTAATTATCCTCTGTACATACGGGCTGTATGCCTGCTGGCAACTGGCATTATGGCAAAAACTCTTCTTTTTGGAAACTTTTTCCGTCCCCGCCCCGTCTGCGCTTATAAGTACGCTGCGCCACCTGGCCGCCGCCGGCCTGTTTGCCGGGCTGACACACTGGGCCTTATCAAATAAAACCCCTATTAAATAGATGTTTTTTTTGCTTGACTTGGAGCTAACTCCAGGTTTTATAATAAAATAAAAAGCATTTGCGGGAGGGGAATATGACGGATGTGGTGTTATGGACAGGCGCGGGCCAAATCGGTATGGCTATTGCCCGGCGCATAGGTTACGGTAAAAAAATTATTTTAGGGGATAAAAGTTTAAAGCAGGCGCAAACCGTCGCTCAGCTTATGAACGAGGCCGGGTTTGACGTATTGGCGTGCGAAACGGATATTTCCAGCAAATCTTCTATTTTAAATTTAATCCGCACCGCGCAAGAATATGGTGAAGTGTCCCATTTTATTAACGCGGCCGGGGTATCCCCCAGCCAAGCATCCATAGAAACTATTTTAAAAGTGGACTTATACGGCACGGCCTTACTGCTGGAAGAAGTGGGCAAAATCATCAAACCCGGCGGAAGCGGTGTAACCGTTTCCAGCCAATCCGGCCACCGGATGCCCGCACTTGGGGAAGAAACGGACGAACTGCTGGCAACAACACCCGTGGAAAAGTTGTTAAGCTTACCCGTTCTGCAGCCAGACAATATCCAAGACACGCTCCACGCATACCAAATGGCTAAACGGTGTAACGTTAAACGCGTAATGTACGAAGCCGTCCGCTGGGGCAAGCGCGGTGCGCGCATTAACTCCATTTCCCCCGGCATTATTGTTACGCCGCTTGCGTTAGATGAATTTAACGGCCCGCGCGGAGATTTTTATAAACATATGTTTGCCAATTGCCCGGCGGGACGGCCCGGCACGGCGGATGAAGTGGGGACGCTGGCGGAGCTGATTATGGGCCCGGCGGGAGCTTTTATTACCGGCAGTGATTTTTTAATTGACGGAGGGGCAACGGCCTCCTATTTTTACGGGCCGTTGAAACCGAAAGATAACTAAAGGAGGATAAAATGACAAAAAAAGTAATGGGAGTAATCGCGGTGGGGTTAGTGGGCGCTTCTACGCTGCACGCTTATAATTGGAAACAAGCGCAAAATAATTTAACGCCTAAAGAACAGGCTTTTGTTGCAGCGGCCGCTACTGCGGCGGTGGGCAGCCTGCCCAAACTGCAAAACGCTTTTAACCGTGCGCTTGACGAAGGCTGGACGGTAGCCGAACTGAAAGAAATGGTGTTACAGCTATACGCTTATACGGGGTTCCCGCGCTGCTTAAACGCGTCAGCCGCCCTGCAAGCGGTACTTGCCGAACGCCAAGCCGCCGGAAAAACGGACGCCCCGGGCCAAACGCCTAATATTATTCCGGTTGGAACGGATAAATACGAACTGGGCCGCCAAAACTTGGCCCGTTTAATGGGGGCCGATATCCCCAGCCGTCCGGCCGCATTTATTCAAGATACGGACACCTTTTTAAAAGAACATCTGTTTGCCGATATTTTTGCGCGCGGTATTTTAACAGACCAACAGCGCGAAATGGCCACAGTGTCTTTTTTAACCGCTTTGGGCAACGTTAATTCGCAATTACGCTCCCATATGAGGCTTGCGATGAACGTAGGGGTAACGCCCGCGCAAATTGAAGGGATTTGCGCCGTCATTAAACAAGAATTGGGCCGCAAAACTGCCCAAAACGGTTTACAAGTATTACAGGAGGTAACAAAATGAAAAAATTAATGTTACTCTCGGCCGCCGCCTTATTTTTAGCGGCTTGTGCCGGAAACCAACCCAAAGTGCAGCCCTTGTTTGGCAAAGGGGACGTAAACCCATACGCCGCGCATTTTACGGGCACCACTTACTTGAACCCCGTCAACGGGTATGACGAGCTGGTCAAACTCCCCGCCGCCAACGTAACATTTGAACCGTGCGCCCGTACGGACTGGCACAAACACACGGGCGGACAAGTATTGCTGATAACCAACGGCGAAGGGCGGCACCAAATCCGCGGGCAGGAAATAGAAGTTTTGCACCCCGGGGACGTGGTATCCGTTCCGCCGAATGTAGAACATTGGCACGGGGCCGCGCCGGACAGCTGGTTCAGCCACGTAGCTCTTACGCCCAATGCGCCGGACAACGAGCCCATTTGGCTTGAAAAAGTAACAGACGAAGAGTACGAGTAAAACCAATGGATATTATTACTTTTAGAAAAAGAATGGCGGAAGAAAAGACTATCAAAGAGGGTTCTGATTTATTTCTCGCGTTCCACCGTTTCAGCCAGGAAGCTCTGCAAATAACAATGGAACTAAATACCAAATACCATTTGCCCGAAGAGGTGATAAAACTTTTTTCCCGCCTGACGGAAAACCCGGTGGATAACAGCTTCCGGCTTTTCCCGCCTTTTTATACGGACTGCGGCAAAAATATTTCCGTTGGCAAAAACGTATTTATTAACAGCGGGTGCAAGTTCCAAGACCAAGGAGGCATCCGTATCGGGAACGGGGTCTTAATCGGACACAACGTAACACTCCTTACGTTAAACCACGAAGAGGATCCCTCCTCCCGCCAAAACCTGCACGCCGCCCCTGTAACTATTGGGGATAACGCTTGGCTGGGTGCAAACGTAACTGTTTTACCCGGCGTAACCATTGGCGCGGGAGCCATTATAGGCGCGGGCGCGGTTGTTACCAAAGACGTGCCCGAAAACACAGTGGCTGTAGGCGTGCCCGCCAAAATTATCCGCAAAGTAGGAGGAGCTAATGCAAAATAAACTGGCCGTTTTTATGGCGGCAATTCTATTTATTTTAGGAGGAACGCTTGTGAGCGAAGCCAAAAAGTGGGATAAAACATTCCCGCAAAGCGACAAAGTAACCGTTAAAAAAGTACATTTTACAAATCGTTACGGTATTGAACTTACCGGGGATTTGTATACGCCTAAAAATAAACCCGCCGGAAAACTGGCCGCCGTGGCCGTAGCCGGTCCGTTCGGCGCGGTAAAAGAACAAGCATCCGGCCTGTACGCCCAAACGCTGGCGGAACGCGGATTTATCACCCTGGCGTTTGACCCGTCTTATACGGGCGAAAGCAAAGGTATGCCGCGCCATGTGGCCTCTCCGGATATTAATACGGAAGATTTTTCCGCCGCGGTGGATTTTTTAGCCAACCAAAAAGATGTGGATGCGGAAAAAATCGGCATTATTGGCATTTGCGGTTTTGGCGGATTCGGCCTCAACGCCGCCGCGATGGATACCCGCATTAAAGCGACGGTAACCTCCACTATGTACGATATGACGCGCGTAAAAGCTAACGGCTATTTTGATTCTATGGACGCAAACGCCCGCTGCGCCTTAAAACAAACGCTTAACACCCAGCGCACGCAGGACTTTAAAAACGGCGCGTACGCTAAAGGGTCCGGCCTGCCCGAAAAATTAACCGGCGATGAACCCCAATTTGTAAAAGATTATTGGGATTATTACAAAACGCCGCGCGGCTTCCACCCGCGTTCCATTAATTCTAACGGCAACTGGAATATGACTTCGGTCCTCTCTCTGATGAATTTGCCCATTTTGGCGTATTCTAATGAAATCCAAAACGCCGTATTGGTAATCCACGGCGAAAACGCACACAGCCGCTATTTTAGCGAGGACGCGTTTAAAAAGCTGAAGGGAGAGAATAAAGAGCTCCTTATTGTTCCGCAGGCCACCCACGTGGATTTGTATGACAATTTGGACAAAATACCGTTTGATAAAATAGAAAACTTTTTTAAACAGTATTTACAGTAAGGCAAACGCCGCCCCGGTAAATCCGGGGCGTTTTTACGTTTAGGATGAAACACACGTCCCAGGAATTGTATAATTAAATGTAGACTACTGATTAAAGAGGAAAAAATGTTTGCAAATTTTAACCCGTGGCACCATGTGTCCCCCGGAGATAAAAAAACGTTGCCGTACGTCGTAAACGGCATTATTGAAATCCCTAAAGGAACCCGCGCCAAATACGAATTGGACAAAGCCAGCGGCCTTTTGCGTATGGACCGCGTTTTGTATTCGTCCGTTTATTACCCGGCCAACTACGGTTTTATTCCGCGCACGTACGGCGCGGACAAAGACCCGCTTGATATTTTAATTTTGTCGCAGGCCGAAGTGGTGCCGCTGTGCATTGTGCCGGCGCGCATCATCGGTGTTATGCGTATGTTGGACAACGGGGAAGCCGACGATAAAATCATCGCCGTGGCGCAGGGCGACCCGAACGTCAGCCATTATACGGACGTTTCGCAACTGCCCGACCACTTGATTTCGGAAACCATGAGCTTTTTTGAAGATTATAAAAAGTTGGAAAATAAAACCGTTGTGGTGGAAAAAATCTTTGACAAAAAAACGGCTATTAACATTTTGAAAGAAGCGTTTATCGCTTACGAGGAAAAGTTTGTTACGTACAGTAATTTTTCCCGCCTGATGGACAAATAAGCCGTTTGGGCTGATTTACAAAAGCGTCCCCTAAAGGGACGCTTTTTTGCGCTTAAAATAACCTTTTTTTGCCTTGGTCTGCGGAAGTAAGCCGCGTATAATATAACAGCAGGCTTACTATACTCCAGGAGGGGAACCCTATGTGGGAAAAAGACATTAACATTCATGAAGTGCGCGAAATCCGCAGCCGCACGACCGTTTATTTCGGGGTGGGCGCCATTGCCAAAATTGCGGATATTTGCAAAGATTTAAAAGCCAAAGGACTGGATAAAATTATCGTGATGACGGGCCGCGGCGCGTATAAAAAAACGGGCGCGTGGGACTATGTAACCAAAGCGTTTGAGGATAACGGCATTTCGTATGTTCATTACGATAAAGTAACCCCAAACCCCAATACCCACCACGTTAACGAAGCCGCCAAAATGGCCGCGGACTTCGGCGCGAAAGCAATGCTTGCCATCGGCGGAGGATCCGCCATTGACGCGGGCAAAAGCGTAGCTATTTTGATGAAAAACCCCGGTAAAACCGCGGAGGATTTGTACGAGTTTAAATTTACTCCCGCCGCAGCCGCGCCCATTGTGGCTATTAACCTAACGCACGGCACCGGTTCGGAAGCCAACCGTTTTGCGGTGGTTACCATTGAAGAAAAGAATTTCAAACCCGCCATCGCTTACGATTGCATTTATCCGATGTATTCCATTGACGACCCGGCCTTGATGACGGGCTTGTCCGAAGACCAGACGCGCTACGTGTCCATTGACGCGGTAAACCACGTGGTGGAAGCGGCTACCACCAAAGCCACTTCGCCGTATGCAATTGATTTGGGCATTTCCGTTGTTAGACTGGTGGCCGAGTATCTGCCCGCCGCGCTTAAAGACCCGCAAAATTTAGAAGCCCGCTACTTTTTAGCGTATGCGGCGCTCATCGCCGGGATCAGCTTTGACAACGGCCTTTTGCACTACACGCACGCGCTGGAACATCCGCTTTCCGGCGTAAACCCGAACCTGACGCACGGGCTCGGTTTGGCAATGCTCTTGCCTGCGGTAATTAAGAACATTTATAAAGCAAAACCCGCCACGCTGGCTGATGTACTCGCGCCGCTGGCGCCGGGCCTTACGGGCTGCGCCTGCGAGGCGGATAAAGCGGCTGAAGCGGTGGAAAAATGGCTGTTCTCCGTAGGAGCCACGCATAAGCTGGAAGATGAAGGCTTTAAGGCTGGCGACGTGGATAAACTGGTGGAACTGGCGTTTGATACGCCGTCTTTGGGCGGGCTTTTGTCTATTGCTCCTACCGAAGCCACTAAAGACGCGGTGCGCGCGATTTATACCGAATCGCTTAAACCGTATCAAAAATAAGTTGTTTTACGATACAAAACCCCGTCCTGGCGGCGGGGTTTTTTGTTATACTGAAAGAATGGAAGAAATCCTTTTAATAATTGCTGTATTTGTTTTTGGCGTTTTGTGGTTGTTGGGCGGTATATGGGTATATAAACGTTCCAAAAAACGGGGATGTTTGGCGTGCGCGGTTTTGGTAGTATGTTTTATGTTGGCGCTGTTATGTTGGGCAACTGCGCTGCAAGGGGTTATTGCGCAGGCCCCTAGGGAATTTGGGGGCGTGCTTTTGAGCGGTTTGGGCGGAGCAGTCTGGTTCCGCCAGCGCCGTTTTTTTAAACGCGCCATTATCATTCCCGGCGTGGTAACGGATTATAAGACGCTGGAAAGCCGGCAGGAACGGTTTAGAAAAGAAGCCGTTTCCCGCGGGTTTAAACCGTCCGGCAATGAAGTGATTTCCTTTGGCGCCCGAAGGGAAACGCCTATGTATGCGCCTGTCGTTCAATTTGAGTTTGACGGACAAATGCGGCAAATAACCGGCACCGTGTATTCTTCCTCTAAGCCAAAAATGGGCGCGGCGGTAAAAGTGGGGGTAGACCCGCAGAACATTGAAGACGCGCGTATATTGTCCAAATTTTCTTTTGGGGCGGTGTTTTTTGTGATAGGTTTATTCCTTTTAGCCGCAGCGGTATATGTGCGCTTGGCGGGGATTTCGTAGAGGGGGCTGATATGGAAGCGTTCATATTAGTGCTTGCCGGAGCGGTATTGGTTATGATAGCCTGGCTTGCCGGAAAACAAAACGACGGGGCCGTTATTGTTACGGGTACGGTGGTGGCTTCGCGCCGGACGGTGGAATACTTTAGCGAAGAAGAAAATAAAGAAAAAAGCCTTTTAATGGAAGGCTTGGACCTTTTTACTAAGAAGCCCCGTGGCAGCAGGAGCAGAGAGCTGGTTGTGGTATACAGGCCGATTGTGCGTTTTACTTATTTGGGCGACACGCGGGAGGCTGTTGTGGACGAACGGGAGTTTATTAAACCGACGTTAAATGTTTCTATGGAGATTGCTTTTTTCCCGGAAGACCTCAAGCACGCCTGGCGGCCCGCCAAGCAAGCCTTGTGGGGGGACTTCTCTTTAGTGGTCGGGCTTCTATTTATTATATTGGGCGTTTTTTTGTTTTTAGGGGTTCCGTTGCCCTTTGAGATTTCTCTTGATCAGGTAAGGGATCTGCCGCAAGATTTTTAGCGCAGTACGCGGTTGCCGCGCACGTATTCAAAAAATTGCTTTACGCGCGCGTCGCACAGTACGTCGCGCACCATAATGTCTTTTTTTAAGTGTACGCCGTTTAACGTGCGGCAGCGGCTGAGGGCCACATACGTTTGCCCGGGTGCAAAAGCTCCGCGGCCGATATCCAAATAAATGTTGTCAAACGTCAGCCCTTGGGATTTGTGGATGGTAATCGCCCACGCCAGTTTCAGCGGGTACTGTTTAAAAAATCCTTTTACGCTGGGTTCCAGTTTTTGCGTGAGGGGATTGAATTCGTATTTTACGTCTTCCCACACGTGCGGTTCCACCTTATAAACGCATCCTTTTAATTCCACTTTAATAAAGTCCGGCCCCAGGTCGTATACGGTGCCGATGTCTCCGTTTACCCAGTCGTCATCATTGACGAGCATCATAATTTTAGCGCCCTTTTTTAATTTTAGCGTTTGTTCTGCGGGGGTGGTTTTCTTTTGAAAGCTTTCATCCGCCGCCGCGGCGTAGGTGAATTCTTCGCCGGGCAGCATAGATAAATAATGTAAATTCCGCCAAGCGGCCTCGCGGTTGGTGGGGGCCAAGATGATGCAGTTTTCAAATTTTTCGGGCAATTCAAACGTTTTTCGCGTGTTTAAAAGCGCATCCAGTTCCGGCTGGGTAACGCGTCCTTCGCGGATGAGGTTTAAGAGGCGCGCAAAGTCCGGGTCCGTTTTTTGGCGGAAAATGCGCCGCAGTTCAAACACTTCCGTCGGAAGGCGGCGCAGCACCTGCGCTTCAAAAAAATACGGGCTGGGATATACTTGGCGAAAATAGTCAAAGAGTCCGCCGGAGGCTTGTTCCTCCACGGGCGGCAGTTGGAACAGGTCCCCGAACAGAACGATTTTTTTGCCGCCGAAAGGTTCGTCCGAATGGGTGGAGATTTGCAGGATGTGGTCTATAGCGTCCAAGAGGTCCGCACGGAGCATAGAAGCTTCGTCAATAATAATGGTGTCCACGGCGTCTACGGTTTTGCGCGGCAAGCGTTTTAGGTTGCTTTTATCCAGCAGGTTGCCCGGTTTTAAATGGAAAAAAGAGTGTACCGTCTGCCCGCGCACGTTAATGGCGGCCAGGCCCGTTGTGGCCAGTACCACGGTATTTTGCCCGGAATGTTCGGCAAAATAGCGCAGGAGGGTGGTTTTGCCCGTTCCGGCGCGGCCCGTTATAAAGATGAGCGGTTTAATGGGCGGCTGGGCTTCCAGCAGCGTTAGCGCATCTTTAAATTCATCGGTTAAAATAATGGACGAATCGGCGGCGGACATACTTTATTATAGCAATTCGCGCGCGGCGTCTAATCCGTTTTTTGCGGGCGGGAGGGGTGCAATTTCTTTATAATATACATATGGAACATTCTGTATTGGTTGCGTTGACGCTGAGTTTTTTGGCCGGTGCCGCCACCGCCGTGGGCGGTGCGCTGGCTTTTGTGATTAAAAAGGAAAATCTGTCCGCTCTTTCATTGGGGCTTGGGTTTTCCGCCGGGGTGATGATTTACGTTTCGTTTATGGAAATTTTACCCCAGGCGACGGAGTCTCTTTCGGGGATATATGGGGAAAAGCCGGGCGCGTGGATGAGCACGGGGCTCTTTTTTGGCGGGATTGTAATCGCGTGGCTTATTGATACGCTTCTGCCGTCCCACCATGTGGAAGAACATACGCTGGATAAATCCGCCAAACTCAAGCATTTGGGGCTGTTTACCGCGTTGGCGCTTGCTATTCATAATTTTCCGGAGGGGCTTGCTACGTTTATGGCGTCTATGAAAGACGCCGCGCTCGGCGTTTCCATCGCCGTGGCGGTGGCTATTCACAACATTCCGGAAGGGGTGGCCGTCGCATTACCCGTTTACCATTCTACGGGCAGCCGTTCCAAAGCGTTTTGGTTTAGCGCGCTGTCCGGCATGGCTGAACCCGTCGGGGCGGTGCTGGGGTTTGTTTTTTTGCGTTCCTTATTGGGGGAGCAGGCGTTTGGCGTGATGTTTGCGCTGATTGCCGGGATTATGACGTACATCGCGCTGGATGAACTGCTGCCCACGGCGCACGAATACGGCGACGGACATAAAGTAATTTGGGGCGTGTTGGGCGGTATGATGATAATGGCTTTATCTCTTTTGTTGTTCTAATAAAAAAAGCCCCCGGAGAGGGGGCTTTTTATCAAATCCGGTTGTTAAAAAATTAACGGAGCCAGCCAAAACGAAATAATCACTCCCAGTGAATAGCTGGTTACGTTCATTACCGCACTGAGGGTCAAGGCGTCTGTCATCGGCATTTTGCGCGGATTCATCAAACGGATGATGGCCGCTTCCGCCAGCAGGCAAAACAGCCACAACAGGGCCGTTTCTTTTATAAATTGTACGAAAATCAACCACGCCGCCGCGGTGGAAAGAATATTCGCCAATGCCACGCTGTACAGTATTTTAAAGCTTTTTTGCGTGTATACCAAATAGGCCGCCGCGGCCAGTATTTCCAGCGTCAAAATGATCAGGAGCGATATCCATGCGTCCGTACGGGCCCACGAGGCCGTACCGGGAGCGGCTTCCGTTTGTTCCACCGTTAAGCCGTTTTCGTTTACAAATACGTTAAACCGGGAACGGAGCGTATCGGGCGCGGGAAAGATATTGCTTTCCCGTTTGGAGCCGTCCGCAAACGAGATAATAAGTTTTTGAAAATTATCATATTCATACGCGACGGAAAAACAGGCCCCCGGCCCGCAGTAAAGCTTTTGGATGCCATAGTGCCCCAGCGGCGCGCTTTGCAGGCATTGGTTGTCTGCGCATTGGATTTGCTCGCTGTGTACGGCGTCAATCAGCGGCTTGTTTTGCGTATTGTAGATAAAGGAAAATTCCATTTCCGGCTTGGGCGAAACATTCGCCCATAAAGGCGCAAAAGCGCATAAAAGCAACGTAAAAACCAATAATTTTTTCATTTTTTTACCCGGTATTCTTTATTTGGTATTATAACATTATAAGAGTTAAGGGGGAACGAAAATGTTTTTTACAAAAACACAAAACGAAAAATATGCGGACGTGATGATTTGGGCGCTGCAAACCGCGCGCCGCAACGGCAAATTTAAAAAATATGATTCCGTGCTTTTGCGCACGGATCCGGCCGCTTTGCCGTTGGCTCAGGCCGTATACGAAAAGTTGCTTGCCGCCAAATTCAACGTAATTACGCGCGTGAACGCGCCGGAAGCGTTTTCCAAAGCCTTTTACTCCAATGCCGATGACAAACAGCTGGCGTTTGTGGCACCCGGGGAAAAAGAATTTCAAGGCGGGATAAACGGGCTGATTTCCCTCCGCGCGCCGGAAGACTTAACGCATTTAAAAGACGTCAATCCCGCCCGCATCGCCAAAAGCGCGGTGGCGCACAAGCCCTTGCGCGAAATTTTGGACGTACGCGAACAGCAGGGGCTTTTCTCTTGGACGCTTTGCAACTATCCTACGGAAGAACTGGCCAAACGGGCCGGGCTTAGCGTAAAGGAATACGCCGGCCAAATCGCGCGCGCGTGTTTTTTAAACGAAAAAGATCCCGTCAAAAAATGGAAAGAAGTTACCAAGCAAATTACCGAAATCGGCGCGTGGCTGTCCTCCTTGCCCATTGAAACGCTGCGGGTGGAATCGGAGCATATGGATTTTGAGGTTTTGTTGGGAGAGCGGCGCAAATTTATTGCAGGCGGCGGGTGCAACGTGCCTTCGTTTGAAATTTTTACGTCGCCCGACTGGCGCGGTACGCGCGGCGTGTATTTTGCCGATTTGTCTTCTTACAGAAGCGGCAATTACGTGCGCGGCGTAAAGTTGGAGTTTAAAAACGGACGCGCCGTAAAGGCGGATGCGGAGCAGGGCGGCGAATTTGTGCGCAAAATGCTGGCGATGGACCGCGGTGCGGCGCAAATCGGCGAGTTTTCTCTTACGGACAGACGGTTTTCCAAAATTACCAAATTTATGGCCGATATTCTGTACGATGAAAACTTCGGCGGCAAATACGGCAACTGCCATGTGGCGGTGGGGGCCAGTTATGCGGACACTTTTTCCGGCCCGCAGAGCGAACTGGACAAAAAACTTAAAGAAAAGCTTGGGTTTAACGATTCTTCCCTGCATTGGGATTTAATCAATACCGAAGACAAGACCGTTACCGCCCGCCTGAAAGACGGCTCCACCTGCGTGGTGTACGAAAAGGGGCAGTTTAAATACTAGGGCCCAGGGCGGGCCTAGGGAAACCTAGGTCTTTAGGCCCTTGTCGTTTAGCCGTTTGTTTATTAAACTGGATATAGAAGCAAAGAATTTTGCATAACAAGGAGAAGGGTATGAAAAAACTATTTGTTGCATTAATGGCGTTAACGGTGCTGGGTTCCCAGGCCTTTGCCGCTCCCGCCGGGCTGGAAGGAAAAGTAGCGCGTGAAGTAAAATCCGGCCGTGATGTAATTACGACAAAAAGAGCGGAAGTGCTTAATAATTTGGAACGTTTCCGTGATGTTACGAAGAACCGCACGGAATTTAACGCTTCTTATACGATTCAGGATATGGTGTATTTGATGGACAGCTACCTTGAGCTGGTGAAGCTTTCCCGTGATGTGGCTTTCTCTTTAAATGGCGAAATTAATAAAAATTTTGAAGCCGGCTGGGGAAAGACTGTTACCGTTAAAGGCTTGATTGGCGCCGGTGTTCATTCTATTGCTCCGTCTCCAACCCGGGACGATTTTGAAACATTTAGCGATCTGTTGGACAATGATCCGACTTTTGTGCACGTGAACAAAACGATGGAAGCCGCTCCCCGCTTCCTGAGCGAAGAAAATAAACCCGGCTTGAGAAATGAAGCCGCCAAAACGTTTGTGGAATACTTTTCAGCAAATCCTTCCGGCGAAGTGCAGGAAGCCGCTTATAAACCTTTGGCCGATTTGCTTACAAGCGCGATTGGTTTGAACCAAATGATTGCCCGCACCCACAATGTGGACGATAGAGAAAACTTTGCCATCCAGTGGTTCTTTTCCAACGACATTCCCGGCAAATACGCGGCTTTGAAAGCGGTAAACCCGGAACTGGCGGCCGCGACCAATAAACTGATGAACTCGTTCATTGACACCGTATCCAACGGCAACTTTTATGGCGGTGCCGATCACCCGGATATGAAAGCGTTGCGCGAGTTTAAAAAGGACATTGGCGCCCGCTACTAAGCAGCTGATTTAGATTAACAAAAGCCGTCCGAAATTTCCGGACGGCTTTTTTGTTGGCTAATGAACCCCCCGGCTATACCGGGGGGTTTAGGTTACCCCGTGGGGAAAGGCCGTTTTAGTGTGAGAATATAAGAACAAGAATAAAATGGGTTTTGACAAACAGGGGAACAGAAAGTATTTTTAATAAAATAGAGGTTATTCCCGAAGGCAGCAGGCGGAAGTTTGTCGTTTGCCGTCATCCCTAACGGACGCGTCTACTTTATTCGCCTCACCCAAAACTGACGGTTCTAGCTTGTTGCCGTCACCCTGAACTTGTTTCAGGGTCCAGTAAAATAAGGGCAGGGCCTCAATGTGCCCCGGCTACGCTGGGGGATATTTATGTTGTTGTTTCCGAAGGCAGCAGGCGGAAGTTTGTCGTTTGTCGTCATCCCGGCCATGGAGCCGGGATCCAGTTTGTTTACTGGGCTGTTTTCTTTTTAGATCCCCGCCTAGCGGCTGGCCTGGAAGGTCTGGCCCGGCGGGTGCCGCTAATCCTCAGGGATGACCAAATAAAAATGGAAATAGGGGCGGAGGGCGCTATTTAAGTGGTAGCCAGGAGAGTGCTGGCCGTATTGAAAAAAACGCCCGGCCTTGTAACAGGACCGGGCGCGATAAACAAGTAAAAATTAAATTTCTTTATGCAAAACTTTCAGCGTCGCTTTCTCTTTGGCGACGGGCAGGCACTCCTGCACGCGGTAGTTCTTGCCGTTTAAACGCTGGGTAATGGTGGAAATATCGGCATCCGTCAGCACTTCTTTGTCGTAAGTGGTGCGGAACTCGTAACCCAGGCCGCTTTGGCGGATAAGATCCATAGACTGGCGCAAAACTTCCGGGTTAAAATCAACGCCCGTTATCACCGAGTACTTTTCCAGCGGCGCTTTAATATCCATAGCGATATAATCCAGCAGTTTCGCATCCAACAGGCTTTTTAACATTTCGGGCCGGGTGCCGTTTGTATCCAGTTTGGTGGCGTAGCCCATTGCCTTTAAATCGGCCATAAACGAGGGTAAATCTTCGTGCAGGGTTGGTTCCCCGCCGGATACTACAACGCCTTCTAAGGTGCCTTGGCGGCGTTTTAAAAAGGAATAAATTTCTTCCATCGCAACGGGTTCGGCGAACATATGCGGGTAAACGAGCTCCGGGTTGTGGCAATAGCGGCAGCGGAAGTTGCACCCTTGGGTGAACACCACCGCGGCCGGCCGGCCCGGGAAGTCTATTAACGTGAATTTAATCAGTCCGCCTATTTTCATCCGAACTCCGTTGCAGTGTAAAATTAACTTATTTGTCGCTGGCGCATTCGCAGCCGCAGTTGCAGGAACCGACGGTCATCGTTTTGCGCATGGCGAATTCTTCTTTTTTGCCTTTGTTCCAGTTCTGTACGGGGCGCAAGTAACCCACTACGCGGGAGTATACTTCGCATTTGGAACCGTGCGTTTCGTTCATTTCTTGTTTAAGTTCGGAAATTTTGTTTTCAATGGCTTGTTTTTCTTGAGCGGTCATAAGAGTTTCTCCTAATTGTCTTTTAATTGGTCCGGTTGACGGTGCGGGCCCGTGAAAACCCGTACCCTTATTATGGCACTTTGCGGGTGCCGGTTCAACTTCTTTTTTGGGTTATTTTAACCGTGTAAAATAACCCAAAAAAGGTAATCAAAAAAGAACTATTTGCTGTAGAGCTGTTCTTCCAAAAGTCTTACTTTGTGTTCCAGTTCCTGCATACGTTCGGCTTTACATTTGGGGCATTCAAAATGTTCGCCTTCAATGTAGCCGCACTTGGGGCAGACGCTGAACGTGGGCGTGATAGAGAAGTACGGCAGGGTGTATTTCTCGCACACGGTTTTGATGAATTTCTTCATCGCTTCCAAATTTTTAATCTTTTCGCCAGTGAAAATATGCTGTACCGTGCCGCCGGTGTATTTGGACTGGATGGTGCTTTGCAGGTCCAGCATTTCAAATACGTCGTCGGTATAGTTGACGGGCAGCTGCGAAGAGTTGGTGTAGAAAGGCTGGTGGCCTTGTTTATACAGTTCTTCGTTGGCGCAGATAATTTCCGGGAATCTTTCTTTATCCAGCTTGGCCAGACGGTAGGAAGTGCCTTCGGCGGGCGTGGCTTCCAAGTTATAGTTGTTGCCAGTTTCTTCCTGGAATTTTACCAAGGTTTCGCGCATAAAGGTCAGCACTTTTTCAGCGAATGCCTTGCCTTTTTCGGTACCGATGTCTTCGCCGATCAGGTTGACGGAGGCTTCGTTTAAGCCCACCAGCCCGATGGTGGAGAAGTGGTTTTTCCAGTATTCGTTAAAACGCTGGCGCACGGAGCGCAGGTAAAAGCTCATATACGGATAGAGGTTGCCTTTGGTGAACCGTTCAATGATTTTGCGTTTAATTTCCAAGCTGCTTTTGGCAATTTCCATACGGTCTTTTAAATTGGCGAAGAATTCTTCTTCGTTTTTGGACAAGTAACCCAAACGCGGCAGGTTGATGGTTACCACGCCGATGGAACCCGTCAGCGGAGCGGAGCCGAAAAGGCCGCCGCCGCGTTTTCTGAGTTCGCGGTTGTCAATGCGCAAGCGGCAGCACATAGAGCGGGCGTCTTCGGGGTTCATATCGGAATTGATAAAGTTGGCAAAGTACGGAATACCGTATTTGGCCGTCATTTCCCACAAGGGGGTGAGTTTGGGGTTGTCCCAGTCAAAATCTTTGGTAATGTTGTACGTCGGAATCGGGAACGTGAACACGCGGCCTTTGGCGTCGCCCGCCAGCATTACTTCGCAGAACGCGCGGTTGAGCATATCCATTTCGGCCTGGAATTCCCCGTAGGTTTTATCCTGTAATTTCCCGCCGATGATAACGGGCTGGTCTTTATAATAAGAAGGCACTGTCAAGTCCAGCGTCAGGTTCGTAAACGGGGTTTGGAAGCCCACGCGGGTGGGTACGTTTACGTTAAATAAAAATTCCTGCAAGGCCTGTTTTACTTCGTCGTAGGTCAGCTGGTCGTAATAGATAAACGGGGCCAGGAGCGTGTCAAAGTTGCTAAACGCCTGCGCGCCGGCGCTTTCGCCTTGCAAGGTGTAGAAAAAGTTGACTACCTGCCCAAGAGCGGTGCGCAAGTGTTTGGCGGGTTTGCTTTCGGCTTTGCCGACGACGCCCGTAAACCCGCTGAGCAGCAGGTCCTGCAAATCCCAGCCTACGCAGTAAGCGCCTAAAAGGCCTAAATCGTGTAAGTGGAAATCCCCTTCCGAATGCATTCTCTTTACATTGTCCGGGTAGATTTTGTTCAGCCAGTATACTTTGCTGATTTCGGACGAAATATAGTTGTTAAGACCTTGGAGCGAATAGCCCATATTGCTGTTTTCGTTTACCTGCCAGTCAATTTTTTGCAGGTATTGGTCCACCAGGTCTACGTTAAATTTAGAGGTAATTTCGCGCATACGGGCGTGCTGGTCGCGGTACAAAATGTAAGCTTTGGCCGTTTTGTGGTAATTGGACGTCAGCAGTACGTCTTCCACGATGTCCTGCACGTTTTCTACATTGGGAACGGTGTCGGAATAAAGCTGCTGGATGATGTTAATGGCGCGGATGGTCAGTTTTTTGGCGGTTTCCGCATCAAATTCTCCGGTGGCTTCGGCGGCTTTGGCAATGGCTTTGGTGATTTTTTTTGAATCAAAACGTTGCGTCGTACCGTCTCTTTTGACGATATGGGTGATTACTTCGGAGTTTTCCATAATAATTAAGTGTCCTGATAGAGATTAAGCCGCTGGGGAAAACAAACGGCTTCTAAAATTTTGGCAAAATCCAACCTAAAATGCAAATTACGTCTAAGCGTATTTTTTTTGCCGGAACTGAATTTTGGGTTTCCCGTCGGAAAAAACGCCTTTTCTTAAACACGGTTTAAGGGATGGGTCAGTTTTTCTTAATAGTAATTATTACTAATAACGCAAACACTGTCAACTTATTTTTGGACCTATATAAATAATGTTTAAAAAATAAGTATATTTTTTAGAGAAAAAGAAAATCCGCGTGCGGGGAAACGTGGGCCGCGCCCGCAAAAAAATCATTCCTCCGACGGAGCATCCAAAATATCACTTTTCTAATCTTTCTTTGGGGTTGACGGAGAACGGGGAAACTGGTTTAATTTAAATAAATGTAAGGGGGAATTCTATGGACTTTTACCAATGGTGTGTACTTGCTGCTGTTGTAATTTTTGCCGGGTTGGCGGTTTTTGCCGTCCGCGCGCTTTTGCAAATTACGCGCACGGCTGAAGCGGTGGAGTTTTTGGCCGTTGCAACCGCGGAAAATGTAGAAAAAACAAAAAGCGCGTTTGAACTGATTGACAACGTTTCTTCGTTGTTGGACTCTTCTTTTTATAAAGCGATGAAGCTGGGGGTGGAATTAATCCACCGTCTGCGCAAATAACGTTTCCAACGTTTGGCAGGCCCGCGTAACCGGCGGGCCTTTTCTTTTTATATAGTGCGTATGTGGCGGAGGGGGCGTAAAAATGGTAAAATAAAACCAATCGTATTTCTATTTTAAATCCGAGGATTTTATGGACACCAAACTCATTACGGAAATTACCGACTGGCTTAAAACCACCGATTTGGCCGAATTTTGTTATGAAAAAGACGGCGATTGCATTGAAGTAAAAACGAAAGAAGCGCTGCCGGAGCCTGCTCATTTTGAATGTTCCCTTACGGCGGTAACCGCGCCTGCGGTGGGCATCTACCGTGCGGCGGAAAAAGGCAAAAATTTGGTCTTAAAAGAAGGCCAGGCCGTTAAAGAAGGCGACTCGCTCGGTTTGGTGGAAACCGTTTCCCAAAAACATAAAATCACCGCTCCGTTAAGCGGTAAACTGCGCGTCGTAACCGCGCAGGACGGCGCGCCCGTGGAATTTGGTCTGCCGCTTTTCTTTATTGAAAAATAGGAGCCGCTATGTCCGCCGAAATTAAAATTACTCCTTTTAAAAAAGTTTTAATCGCCAACCGCGGTGAAATTGCCTTGCGCGTTATCCGCACGCTTAAAGAAATGGGCATTAAGTCCGTCGCCGTTTATTCGGAAGCGGACCGCAACTCCATGCACGTACGTATGGCCGATGAAGCCGTTTGCATCGGCGCGGCCCCGTCCCCTGTCAGCTATTTAAATATTGATGCCATCGTTACCGCCGGTAAAATCACCGGGGCGGACGCGGTGCACCCGGGCTATGGTTTCCTGTCCGAAAACGCTGACTTTGCCGATGCCGTTACCAAAGCCGGTATGACGTTTATCGGCCCCACCGCCAAAGCCATTGAAATGCTGGGCGTTAAATCCACCGCGCGTGAAATTGCCGTTAAAGCCGGCGTGCCGATAACCCCCGGTTCCGACGGTGTGGTAGGCAAAAACTTCCGCGAAGTGGCCCGCAAAATCGGTTTTCCGATTATGATTAAAGCTTCTTTGGGCGGCGGCGGCAAAGGGATGCGCGCGTGCCTAAAAGAAGAAGATTTGGAACGCATGATGAAAACCGCCCAGGGCGAAGCCAAGGCCAACTTTGGCGACGACCGGGTATACTTTGAAAAACTCGTTTTAAATCCGCGCCATATTGAAGTGCAAGTGGCGGGCGACAATTACGGCAACGTCGTGGCGTTTGCCGAGCGCGACTGCAGTATGCAGCGCCGCCACCAAAAACTGGTGGAAGAATCCCCGTCCCCGTTTGTAGATGAAAAAACGCGCGCCAAACTGCGCGAAGCCGCCTGCAAGCTCGTCAAAGCCGCCAAATACCGCGGCGTGGGCACCGTGGAATTTTTAATGGCGCAGAATAAAGAATTTTACTTTATGGAAGTAAATACGCGCCTTCAGGTGGAGCACCCGGTAACGGAATCGGTCTGCGGGCAGGATTTGGTTAAAATGCAAATTCAAATTGCCCAGGGCGAGCCGCTCCATATTACGCAGGAAGAAGCGGCCGTTATCAAATGCCACGCGATTGAGCACCGTATTAACGCCGAAGACAGCGAACGCAACTTTACACCGTGCCCCGGCACGATTGAAGAATGGATTCCGGCCGGCGGTTTGGGCGTGCGTGTGGACAGCCATATGTATACGGGTTATACCATCCCCAGCTATTACGACAGCTTGATTGCCAAATTAATCGTTACCGCGCCGGACCGCGCCCACTTGCTGGAACGCAGCCGCCGCTGTTTGGGCGAGTTCCAAATTGCGGGTGTAAAAACCACCATTCCGTTCCACCAAAAAATTGTTAATAACGAAGATTTTGTGGCGGGCAATATGGATACGGGCTTGATTGAACGCATGATGGCCAAGGAAAAAGAAGCCGGTGAAAGCGAAAAATAAAATTTTGGGTCCGCGCTCGCTTAAAAAGTTTGTAGACGAACAGCGCGCCGCCGGGAAAAAAATCGTATTTACCAACGGGTGTTTTGATATTTTACACGCCGGGCACGTCAGCGTGCTGGAATTTTCCCGCGCTAAAGGCGATGTGCTTATCGTGGGGATGAACAGCGACGCTTCCGTGCGCCGCTTAAAAGGCCCCAGCCGTCCCGTCAATACGCAGGCGGACCGCGCGTTGGTGCTGGCCTCTTTGGAAAGCGTATCCGCCGTCAGTATTTTTGAAGAGGATACGCCGTACAATTTGATTAAAATCGTCCGGCCGGACGTGCTCGTTAAAGGCGGGGACTACAAGCCGTCGGAAATCGTCGGCAGAGAATTTGCAAAAAAAGTGGTGCGTTTTGCGCTGTTAAAAGGCCGTTCCACTACTAATATTATTAAAAAGGTAAGTAAATAACCGCTTGCGGGGGGATTTTTAACCCCGTCGGTTTTGCGCCAAAAGGATAAAAATATGTCTGATATTTTTGAGAAATGCAGAAATTTCAAAGACGCTAAAATTGCTATGCGAATGGGCATTTACGGCTATTTCCAGCCGATTGAATCCGCGCAGGGGCCGGAAATTGTACTGGGTGGAAAAACGTATATTATGGCCGGTTCCAACAACTACCTGGGCCTCGCCAATGACCCCGAAATGAAAAAGGCCGCCAGCGAAGCCGCCCTTAAATACGGTTCCGGCGTGGCGGGTTCCCGCTTTTTAAACGGCAATACCAAGGCGCTGGACGAACTGGAACAACGCATCGCCAATTTTAAACGCAAAGAAGCCGGTTTAGTCTTTTCCGCCGGGTATCAGATGAATTTGGGCGTAGTTTCCTGCCTTCTTAAAAAAGGCGACTACGCGATTGTAGATAAATTAGACCACGCCAGCATTTTGGACGGTGTAAAACTGTCCGACGGCGAAATGGTGCGTTTTAAACATAACGATATGGCGGACCTGGAACGCGTCCTTTCCAAGCTGCCCGAAGAAGCCGGCAAACTGATTATTGTAGACGGCGTATTCAGTATGGAGGGGGATATTTGCCCGCTGCCGGAAATCGTTAAAATCGGCAAGAAATACGGCGCGCGCATTATTGTGGACGACGCGCACGCCACCGGCATTTTGGGTAAAACGGGCCGCGGCACCTGCGAACATTTTGGCCTGGAAAACGGCGAAGTGGACCTTGTCGTCGGCACCTGCTCCAAAACCTTTGCCACCGTCGGCGGTTTTGTGGTGGGCGATGCGGATATTATTCACTACATCCGCCACAACGCCCGCAGCCAGATTTTTTCCGCCGCTTTGCCGCCTGCTTCCGTGGCTTCCATTACCAAGGCGCTGGAGCTGATTGAAAACGATACTTCCCGCCGCGACAACCTTTTCCGCCTGACCGATAAACTTAAAAAAGGCCTGCGCGATTTAGGGTACGATTTGGGCCACAGCACCACGCCGGTTATTCCGGTACACGTCGGCAGCAACGAAAATTGCTTTAAAATGTGGCGCGCACTGCACGAAATGGGCATTTTCTCCAACCCGGTCGTCAGCCCCGCCGTGCCGCCCGGCCAAGCGCTTATGCGCCTGACCTTAATGGCCACGCATACCGACGAACACGTTGAAAAAATCATTGACGCGTTTGCCCAGGCGGGCCGGATGGTTGGTATTATTAAATAGTTTTTATCCTGCAAAACCCCGTCATATGGCGGGGTTTTATTTTTTAGGGGAGATTATGAGTATTGAAATCCGTCAGTTGTCTGACAAAGAATTAAACGCTTTTGTTAATTTTCCGTTTGAACTTTATAAAAATGATCCGTATTGGGTGGGGGAATTAAAAGCCGACACCAAAAAACTGTTACGTGCGGACAATACTTTTTGGACGCACGCCAAACGCGCTTTGTTTATGGCGTACCGGGATGGTAAAGCGGTGGGCCGCATCGCCGCCCTGGTGAATGACGCCCATAATAAATACCATAAAGAAAATATCGGTTTTTTCGGCTTTTTTGACGCAGTGGAGGACGAAGCCGTTTCCTCTTCTTTATTTGCGGCGGCCGAAACGTGGCTGCGCTGCCAGGGCGTTACGGCTGTGCGCGGCCCGGCCAATCCGTCAAGCAACCATATTTACGGGCTCTTGGTAGATTCTTTTGATTCTATGCCCGCCATTATGATGCCGTACAACTATCCGTATTATGCCAAACTGATTGAAAACGCGGGGTTTAAAAAAGTAAAAGATTTACTGGCTTTTCACCGTACGAAAGAAGATAAATTTTCCGAGCGGTTTTTGAAAGTTTGCGCCCGTTGCGAGCGCGCCCAGGGGATTACCCTGCGGCGGCTGGACCTTAAAAACTTAGCCAAAGAAGCCGGTATCATCCGCGAAATTTATAATAAAGCGTGGGCGGAAAACTGGGGCTTTGTGCCGATATCCGAACAGGAAATGGCCGATATGGTGGAAGAGTTAAAACTAATCGTCCGGCCGGAAGGTACGTGTGTGTTGGAGGTGGACGGTGTTCCCGCGGGGTTTTACATCGCCATTCCGAATATGAACCACGCGCTGAAAGAATTAAAAGGTTCCTTGGCCAACCCGCTGCGTGTGTTAAAAGCCGTGCGTGCCTGGCGGAAAATCAAGGATGCGCGCTTAATTATGCTGGGCGTTGCGCCGGAGTTCCGCAAGCGCGGGATTGACCTTATTTTGATTAAACACATCATCACGCACGGGGTATCGGTGTGGAACGAGGCCGAACTTTCCTGGGTGCTGGAGGATAACGACGGCATTATCAGGGGCATTTTGGAATGCGGGTGCAGGCAAAGTAAACGCTACCGCCTGTATCAGAAAGACTTATAACGGCTGTTGTTATGTTACGTTTTGTGCACAACGGATAAGAAAGGGATTTCTTATCCGTTGTTGCTTAGTTGGGCAACTATTTTCCAGATTTGAGCAACCTTGCGCTCCCTTACCCTTGACGTGGCATCCAGCCACGCCTATGAGGGTAACTGGCCGCGCAAATTTATCTTAAATCTGAAAAATCAGCCGAAGTGAGAGCCATGTTATTCTGTCTTGCCCGGTGTGGAATTAACGGCTGTTGTTATGTTGCGATTTCCGTAAGTGGAGCAGAAAAACTTTTTCTGCTCCACTTTACTCTTTAGGATAAACAATTTTTCAACTCCTGCCGATTTGCGCATACCTTGGGGCTTACGTAATTACCACTACGCCGCGCCCCAACTAGTCCGCGCAACTCGGAGCGGATTTGAAAAATCATATAATCATCTATTATGGTACTCTATCTGCACGGCGTTAGGGTATTGCTTTTGGATAAATCAAGGTCATCCCATAGTGTTTCTGTACGGGATCTCCCTTATATATGGTTAAAAAGGGTAGATCCTGACAAAGACTTTTCAGGATGACCTCTTTAGTTAATAAACTGTCATTCCCGAAAGTAGGCGGCCCGCAGGGTTCGGGAATCTATTCTTTTTTAATAACAACAGATCCCCGACAAAAACTCTCGGGGGTGATTTCTACCTGGCCGCAGGGGTTGGGAATTGGTCGTTTTAATAAAAAAATCATTTCTATATAAAATAAAAAAGGCCTTATCCTTCCCACGGGAATAAGACCTTTTATTTTTTATGTCCGGTTGGCGGGTCCCCTCCCGCGTCCGGATCGGATGAAATCTATATTATTACTATATTGTTTTATCCTTCTTCCGCCAGGCGGAAAAAGTAATTAGTTTCAAAAAGCCCCGGGTTTTCCGGGCCGGGGCTTTTGATTGGTAAGGACGTTGCCCACATCCGGCAGTCCTTTCATCCCCCGCCGGGCCTTTCTTTCGGTTTTACCGTTCCCCCAAGGCCTCGGCTTCATATTAATAAGATAAGAAATCCAGCTTCCCCCGGCAACCCAAAAAAATGATTAGTTTTTGGCGGAGTGCTTTGCCTTTCAATACCGTAAGTTAGCGGTATATCTAAAATAGTGTGGCTTATGTAATCAAAAGAGTTCGGATAAGAGGAGAGCCCAGCCTTTGGGCTTGATTCGTTTTTTTTTTTTGATAAACTGGGTTTTGTAAAAAATAAGGGTCATGCTGAACAACAACTTTTCAGGATGACTAATGTATATTATCCGAGGTATTAAAATGAAAGGTTTTACTCAATGTCGTTATGCTGAATGTATTTCAGCATCCAATCAAAAAGGGTTTACGTTAATAGAGCTGTTGGTTGTTGTATTAATTATAGGCATTTTGGCTTCCGTGGCTCTGCCGCAGTACCAAAAGATTTTTGTCCGTTTGGATGTTTTAAAATCTAAACTTGCCTTGGAAAATATTATTAAAGCTGAAAAATTGTATTTTTTGGCAAACGGCGTCTATACCCGGGATTTCAGTGCGCTGGATATTGATGTAAATGCTGTGGCTTTAAACAATGTAGGAGAGGGCGTTTATAGTGTTGATGGCGGCAGCCGTATCTTTATGTTATCCGGGGGGCTGCCACAGATTAATTTGGACAATTGGAAATACGGTTACCGCGTGGATGTTCGGCTGGACCGGGACACCCGCAGCTGTAGGGTTTTGACAGGCAATTTTCGCTATGGGGAATATGCCTGCCAAGTTTTTTTGCAGGAATAGATTAAAAACCCCCGTCTAAAACGGGGGGGAAAATTATTTTGTTTCCGTTACGCGCTTCCAGGCGGCTTCAAAGTCCGGCGGAACGGGGGCTTCAAACATTAGTTTTTTGCCCGTAAACGGATGTTTAAATTCAATCCGCCGCGCGTGCAGCATTAAGCGGTCCGCCGTTGCGCCGCGGTACAGCCAGTCCCCCAGTACGGGGTAGCCCAGCCAGCTTAAGTGTACGCGCAGTTGGTTGGTACGGCCCGTTTTGGGGTAGAGTTCAATATAGGTAAAACCGTTTTTTCGTTCCAATACTTTGTATCCGGTTACGGCCTCGCGTCCGACGTCGGACGCTTTTATTTTTCCGCCCGCCACGCGGCCTATCGGCACGTCAATAATGCCCTCATCATCCGGCACTTCGCCGCAGGCGATGGAGTGATAGGTTTTATGCACGTCCCGGTTGGAAAATAATGCTACCATTTCGGATTGGAACTCCGGGTTTTTGGCCACCACCATAACGCCGCTTGTTTCGCGGTCCAAGCGGTGCACCAGGCCCGCGCGGGGGGTGGACAAATCAAACCCTTTTGGCGGGTTTGCCAAAATGACGGACACCAGCGTTTCCTCGGCCGAGAATACGGCCTCCGGGTGTTCTTCCCACACGGGGCTTTGCGGGTGTACCAGCATTCCGGCGGGTTTGATGAGAACAAAAAAATCTTTTGCGTCGTGGATGATTAAGTCGGACAGTTTTGTTTTGCTTCCGGCTTCGGGCAGTTCAATTTCCACCGTTTCGCCGTCGGTAAGCGGCCAGGAGGGTTTTACTTTTTTGCCGTTGACGGTCACGCGGCCGTCCTTAATTAGCTTTTGCACCAGCGAGCGGGAAAGCGTTTCCAGTTCGTCGGAAACGAATACGTCCAAGCGGCGCGAATATCCTTGAAATACGACGGTCTTTTTTTCAGCCATTTTTTGCTTCCTTTTTCTTCAAATAAATCCATACGGCTCCGGCCGCCAGCGCGGTCAGGAGCGAAATCAGTTGGGAGGGGGAAAGCCCCAGCATATATTCCCCGCGGAAATCCCCGCGGAAAAACTCAATCATAAACCGCATAAACGCATAGCAGGAAACGTACGCCAATAAAATCATCCCGTTTTTATGCGGGCGGTTGTAGAGTTTGTGTAATATAAAAAACAGTATTAAATTGCCGGCGGCTTCGTACAGCTGGGTAGGGTGAATATGTACACCCAGCAGTTCCGGCGCGACCAGCGCGTGCGGATTGGTAAACGTTACGCCCCAGGGCATATCCGTCGGGCGTCCGTAGCAGCAGCCCGCCAAAAAACAGCCAATGCGCCCAAGGGCGTGCCCCAACGGCAGACCGACAATTAAAAAATCGGACGTTTTTAAAATGGCGAGGCCCTTTTTCTTCATATACAAAATGAGGGCCGCCACCGATGCAATCATCCCGCCAAAGAAAACGAACCCGTAGCGAAAATCCCGCACGATAGTGGCCATTTTTTCGGCTAATGTATCGCCCAGCTGCGGCCAGGATACGAGGATAAACAACAGTTTTGCGCCGATCAGCGCGCCCATAAAGGCAATGAAAATCAGGTTCCAAAAAGTGTCTTTATCCAGGTTTACTTTTTTTAGGCGGGGAAGCAGATAAAACGCCGCCGCCGCGTAACCAAGTGCGGTCATGAGGCCATAGCTGGCCAGTTCAAAAGAGCCGATTTTTAAAAGTACGGGGTGCATTTATAACATTTCCTCGTCGCGTATGGCATTGCGCATAAACGGGTTTTTAACGCGTTCGTAGCCAATGGTGGAGCTGCATTTTCCGCCATAGCTGTGGCCCGCAAAAATTTGCGTGTCTTCCGGCAGTTTGGACAGTTTTAATAAACTTTTGCGCATATCGCGCGGGTTGGACGATGGTAAATCCACCCGTCCGCACGCGCCGGGGAAAAGCGTATCCCCCGTAAACAAAGCGTTGCCGATTTGAATACACACACAGCCCGCCGTATGGCCGGGGGTGGGAATTATGTTGAGGTGAAAGGGGCCAACGTCCAGCGTCTGCGCGCCTTCATATGTATTTAGAAATTGCGGGTCTATGCCGGAAAGTTCCACATCGTTCTTTTCTATATACGCTTTTACGCCTGTTTCTTGCAGAAGGGTTTGGGCGAATTTGACGTGGTCAAAATGTCCGTGCGTAAAGAAGACGGCTAACAGGTTTAAGTTCTTTTGCGCGAGCGTATGTTTTAAAAAATTCATATCCCAGGCCGGGTCAATTAAAAGGGCGTCTGACCCCTCGGTTACGAGGTATGTGCAGTTGTCCATCGGGCCCAGATTGATAACTTCAATATTCATAGTTTCGTCCTATTTAACGTGAAAGCGGAATTCCGTTTCGCCCGGTTTTACCAAATGGTATTGGGTGCGGGCGATATGTTCCAGGTATTGCGGATCTTCTTTTTCAAGCAGGTCTTTTTGCGCAAGCAGTTTTTCGTGTTCTTTGTCCAGCTGTGCGCTTTGGCGGGTCAGTTTGCTCAGTTCCAATTTATTATGCACCAAGCTTAAAAAACTTCCGCCCAGGAAAAGGATAACCACTGCCGCCGCGCCAAGCGCCAGCAGCAGTGGTTTTTTGTTTTTTATTAAAACATCGGTTAATTCTTGCGTCATTAGCGTTTAAATGCGCTGTCCTGCGCGTAGACGGCCTTGCCCGCCAGCTCGCTTTCAATTTGCAGCAGGCGGTTGTATTTTGCCGTACGTTCCGACCGGGCGGGTGCGCCGGTTTTGATGGCTCCCGCGTTGGTGGCTACGGCCAAGTCGGCGATGAACGTATCTTCCGTTTCGCCGGAGCGGTGCGACACGATGCGCGAGTAGCCGTGCTGTTTTGCCAGTTCCATTACGTCAATCGTTTCGGACACGGTGCCGATTTGGTTGACCTTAATCAAAATAGAGTTGGCGGCTTTAAGTTCAATCCCCTTTTCAAGGCGTTTAAGGTTGGTGACGAACAAATCGTCGCCCACCAAATTGATTTTTTTGCCAAGCTTTTTGGTAATGTTCTGCCAACCGGCCCAGTCGTCTTCCTGCAGCGGGTCTTCAATGGACACAATCGGGTATTTGGCGCACCAGGCGGCATAGATGGCGGCCATTTGGTCGGCGTCGTACGAACCGCCTTCAAAATGATAGGCTCCGTCTTTAAAAAACTCGCTGGCGGCGCAGTCCATCGCCAAAGAAATTTCCGGGTGGCCGGCTTTTTTGGCGGCGGCTAAAATGGTTTTTAACACGTCTTCGTGTTTGGCGATTTTCGGCGCAAATCCGCCTTCGTCGCCTACGGCGATAACCATCCCTTCGGCTTTTAAAACATTTTTGAGTGCGTGATACGTTTCACTCGCTTCGCGCAGTGCTTCGGCAAATGTTTTGGGCGCGGTGGGCACGATCATAAATTCCTGCACGTCCAGGCCCGAATCGGCGTGTTTGCCGCCGTTAATGATGTTAAGCATCGGTGCGGGCATAATGTAAGCTTCGTCTTTTAATTCGTAGACGTTGCGGATGTGCTGGTAAAGCGGCAGTTTTGCGCTGTGGCACCCGGCGCGCAGCGTAGCCATAGAAACGGCCAGCGTGGCGTTTGCCCCCAGGTTGGATTTATTTTCCGTCCCGTCCATGGCAATCATACTTTCGTCCACCAGACGGATGTCAAACGGATCCATTCCCGCAAGCTGCTGGGAAATGCGTTCCACATTTTCCACGGCTTTCAAAACGCCTTTGCCGTTGTAGCGTTCCCCGCCGTCGCGCAGTTCAAGCGCTTCGTGCGAACCGGTGGAAGCTCCGCTCGGCACCGCGGCGGTGCCGGTGTTTCCGTCATCTAACAGTACGTCGGCGGCAACGGTGGGATACCCGCGGGAATCCAAAATTTCCCGTGCCGTAATTTTTTTAATGCGAACCATATACTACCCCCTTTGGCCGCCTGACGCGGCCGTTAAATAATGCTTTCAATTATCTTTTTGCCTTCTTTGATGAGCGCGGCGGGCAGTTTTTCGTCCTGCGCTTCCGCGTACATACGAATCAGGCGTTCGGTGCCGGACGGGCGAATTGCCAGCCAGCTGCCGCCTTTTAAGATAAATTTAAATCCGTCCGTGGAGTCAATGCGCCAGACGGACGTCTTGTTGATGGAAAGCGGCGGGCGGATGTCCAGCCGTTCCATAATGCGGTTGATTTCCGTTTCGGTTTTCGGCATGCTGACCTTTTGGTCAAACAGCTGTTTGTATTTTTTATAGAAATCTTTTTTTATTTGCTTGAGCGTTTTGCCTTCCGTCGCCAGCATATCCACAACGAGCAAACACGCCAGCAGGCCGTCTTTATCCGGGATATGGTTTGCTACGGCCAGGCCGCCGGATTCTTCCATCCCCATAATATATTGGCCGGTGGTCATCAGTTCTGTAATATATTTAAAACCTACGGGCGTTTCGCGCAGCATAAGTCCGTTTGCTTTGGCCACCTGGTCGATGAGGTTAGAAGTGATGACGCTTCTGCAAACGCGGCCTTTAATTTTTTTATTGCGTACCAAATGGTCCAAAATCATCGGGGCGATTTCGTTGGGGGACACCCAGTTGCCTTCGGCGTCAATAATGCCGAACTTGTCGCAATCCGGGTTGCAGGCAATGCCCAGGTGCATTTTTTTGGAGGTAACCAGTTTTTTCAGTTCCGCCAGACTGACCGGGCCCGCGTTGGGCACTACGCCGCCGAAAAGAACGTCGTCCCCTTCGTGGATTCCTTCTACGGTAACGCCGAATTTTTCCAGAAAATCCCTAAAATAGTTTTTTGCCGTTCCGAAAAGAGGGTCTACGGCGATTTTGAGTTTGGATTTTTTAAGCGCTTTTACGTTAATCATCTGTTCCAAGCGGGCCATATAGCTTTTGCGCAGGTCTTTGGTGATGGTAACGGCAGCGTTTAACGTGCCGAATTCGGTGGAGGAAGCTTTTAAAATTTGGGCGCTGGGGGAAGGGATGCGTTTTTCAATATCTTCCATAATTTCGTTGTTGGCGATACCGCCGTAATACGAAATCCATTTTACGCCGTTGACGTAGTATTCCGCTTCGCTGCCGGTAATAACCACCGCGCCGGCGGCGCACTCGTTGAGTACGGCCCATTCGGCTACAGGGGTGGGCAGCGGAAATTCCGCCATGCGTACGGTTAATCCGCTTTGTACCAAAGCGTTTGCGGCCACATACGCAAACTGTTTGGAAGGGAAACGCGTGTCAAACCCCACGAGTACGAGGGGTTTTTTAGGTTTTTTGCCCTGTTCCTGGCAGTGTTTGCGGTACCCGGTACCTTCAAATCCATAGAAAGGATGTTCCAAAACGTGTTCGGAAATCCCGTAAGCGAGGCGCTGTACGGACTGGGCTGTCAGCCCGTCCGCGGTAACGGCACGGAAGCCGGCGGTGCTAAATTTAATATCTTCACTCATCGTGCCAGTATTATACTAAAAAAAAGCGATTTTTTCACCCCCGCAATAAGGGTTAAATTAAATAAGGGCGCGCGCGGGCGCGTACGGTAGGATTAAAAGCCATAAAATGATAAAATAAATAAAGCCCATTATAAGGATGAACGCATGAATTTTGAATACGTAAAACAATATATCAAAGACGCCGGCCTGCCCAACTTCCGCATTGCGCAGGTGAAAGACGCTATTTTTAAACGTGGTATTTCGTCGTGGGAAGAGGCTTCCTCCCTCCCGGCGGATTTGCGCGCCAAACTGGCCGAAGAACGGCCGATTTTGTCTTTTAAAGTAAGCAAAATCGTTTGCTCGCAGGAAGATAAAGTAGCCAAAGCTCTTTTAACGTTAAAAGACGGGTTGCAGATTGAAACCGTTTTGTTAAAACCGCAGGATACGTGGAGCGTGTGCGTATCCAGCCAGGTGGGCTGCCCTTTGCGCTGCGCTTTTTGCAGTACGGGCAAAATGGGTTTTAAGCGCGATTTGACGCAAGAAGAAATTACCGACCAGGTGCTGATGTGGTACCAATATGTGCGTAAAGAAAAACTGGGCGAACGTATTTCCAGCGTGGTGTTTATGGGGATGGGCGAGCCTCTTTTGAACTATTTAAACGTAGTAAAAGCGGCGCGGGATTTGTCCAACCCGGACTATTTAAACATCGGCGCGCGGCATATTTCGGTTTCCACGTCGGGCATTGCGGACAAACTGCATAAACTGGCGGTGGATTTGCCGCAGGCTAATTTGGCCGTTTCCCTGCACAACGCCGATAACGCCGAGCGCAGCAAAATTATGCCTGTTAACCGCCGTTTTGATTTGGACGACCTTAAAAAAGCGTTGGAAGAATATATCGCAATGACGGGCCGCCAGGTGTTTTTGGAATATTCCGTTATTGAAAACGTAAACAGCCGGCCGGAACATATCCGCAAGCTGGCGGACTGGATTTACTCTATTAAAGACAATTATTTGCTGCACGTTAATTTAATTGCGTGCAACCTGGGCCGCGGCGAAAAAACGGACGACCGCGTAGTGAAAGATTTTGCCGCCGGCCTGAAAGGAATGGGCATCGGCGTAACCATCCGCAAAAGTATGGGCAACGATATCTTAGCCGCTTGCGGACAGTTGGCTTCACAAAAAAGATAGGAGGGGATATGAAAAAGTTATGGATTTTAACCGCTTTGTGCGCGCTGTTTTCGGCCTGTGCAACGCTTGACCAGACCAATGTGGACTGGATTGCAATAGGGCCCGATTTCCCGCCCACCAAAGCTAAAGACGTACAGATTATCGCCGGGCGGGAAGACGTTACCCGTCCCTACGGCAACTTGGGGCTTTTGCGCATTAAAAACTTGCGCCCGGACCGCGATACCCTGCTGATGGGGGTGGAAAAAGGCCGCAGAATCGCCGCGTCCAAAGGGGCGGACGCCATCCAGGTGGGGCAATATAACAGCGCGGAAGACGGAGCGAGCGATCCGCGCGTAACGCTTATCATCTATGCCATTAAATACGTGGACAATTTAAGCGAAGCGGACGAAAAAGCCATTGAAGATTTTAAAGTATTGGGGATTTTAAATGAACGTACTAATCGCTAGAGCGCAGGCTGAATGTTCGTCCTGGACGGACGTGGCCGTGGTGGTGGATGTGCTGCGCGGCGCGACTACCGCGTGCGCGCTTATTAACCGCGGCAAGCAGGATGTTCTCCTGTTTCAAGATGCCAAAAAAGCGGACGCTTTTTTGGCGCATCATGCGGATTTTGAAGCGTTTTCCGATGAACCTCTTTCCGCTCCGTTTGCGGACAATTCGCCTTATTTAGCGTCTAAGTCCGTGGCGCGCCAGCCGGGGCTTTTGCTGGCCTCTTCCGGCTGTAAAGCCGCCTGGGCGCTGCGCCGGGCGAGCCTTGTTTTGATGGGCGGATTTTGTAACTTTTACGCTTTGGCTGAAGCGTTGACGACGCAGGATAAGGACGTTCTGTTGGTTCCCGCCTCGCTGTTTGGAACCGCCGACGAAGTGGAAGACGTATTATGCGCCGAAGCGCTTAAAGATTTTATTCAAGGGATAGGCCTGCCCGAACGCGCGCTGGGCGAATTTGGCAATACGATGCGCTCGGTTGAGTTTCGCCAAAACGGCCCCAAAACGGCAGAGAAAGATTCCCGCTTGGCGTTTAAAATAAACGGGATGACCGTGGTGCCCCAGCTGACGTTTGCCGAAGACGGCGCATTCGCCGTTTGCCATCCGTACGGTTCCGCCGCCCGGTGGCTGGCAGTTGCCGCCGCTCCCGAAACAGCTCCCGCCTCCGCCCCGCAGCAGGCGCAAGAGGCTGAGCAAGTGGCCGCGGACGCGGCGTCTTCCGCCCCGCATCCGGAGGATGTTCCGTTGGAAGCCGCGCCTAAAACCTCTTCGTTAAAGAATTTATTTTCGGGTATTTCCAAGTCCGTTAAAGAGGAAGCCCACTCGCTGAAAGAAAAAGCTTCCGCCGCGGCTTCCAGCCCGAAAACGGAGGAAACAAAATCTAAATTAAAAGGCTTCTTTTCGGAAATTGTCCGCTCCGTAAAAGAAGAAAAAAAAGAGTTGGAAGAATCCCTTTTTAAAGCTTCCTCCGCTCCTCAGCCGGAACGTGCTTATACGTTAAAGAGCGACGATCCTTTTGACGCGCTGATGAAGCAGGCTGCCCCGCAGGAAGTTTCCGCGCCGGAAACGGCGGAAGCCTCCGCCGAACCGCAAGCCGCCGCGGAGGGGGAAAACCAAGTTTCGCAACCGCCGGCGGAAGTAAAACCCGCGCCTGCCGCGCAAGAACCCGCCCGCGCGGATAAGGCTCATCAAGCCCAAGCCCCGCAGGCAGCCGTTGCCTTGCCCGGCGAGGTAACGTTTTCCGGTAAAAATTCCGGCTTTGACGGAGCAAAGAAAAAGAAAAAAGCCATTGTACTGTTTTCCGGCGGGCTGGATTCCACCACGTGCTTATATTGGGCCATTGAACACGGGTACGAATGCGAAGCGTTAACCGTTTCATACGGCCAACGGCACGACCGCGAAGTGCTGGCCGCGCAGATGATTGCGCGTAATTTAGGCGTAAAACATCATTTAATTACGCTTAATTTGCCGTGGCTTGTTTCCAGTTCGTTGGTGGATAAAAATCAACAAATTCCGGATGTGGCGCTGGAAGATATCCCGAAAGAAGGTATTCCTTCTACGTATGTTCCGGGGCGGAACCTGATGTTTTTATCTATTGCCGGGTCTTTGTTGGATTCCGTCGGCGCGGACGCTATTATCGCCGGGCCGAACGCAATTGATTTTTCCGGCTATCCGGACTGTACTCCCGCTTTCTTTAAGTCGGCGGCGGACGCGCTTAACCGCGGCACCAAGATGGGCGTGACGGAAGGCATAGAGGTGCTTGCGCCGCTTATGCGTTTATCCAAAACGCAAATTGTACAGTTGGCGGCTAAACTTAAAGTGCCGTTTGAATTGACCTGGAGCTGCTACGCCGGCGGACAAAAACCGTGCGGGCATTGCGATTCCTGCAAATTGCGCGCCAAAGGCTTTGCCGAGGCAGGGGTGCGCGATACGTCTTTGGATTAAGGAGCATTTATGAAAAAAATCTTGTTAACCTGTTGCTGCGCCGTTTTATTTACGCCTGCGTTTGCGGAAGCGGATAAAGCGGGTTTTGTAGAAGCCGGGCAGCCTGCCGAATGCAGCCTTCCGGCGGAAACGGCTGTTCCCGCTGCCCCCAAGGCGTTGACTCCTGCCGAGCAGAAAAAACAGTTTAAAGCCCGCCGTAAACTGATTAAAAAGCTGGTGAAGGCGTACCGTAAAGCCCCGGAAGCGGAAAAACCCGCCATTAAAGCGCAGCTTTTGGAAGTGGTTTCACAAGGTGTTGACGCAGGGCTTGCATATGTAAAAGAACGTATTGCGGCGGAACGCGCCAATTTGGATAATTGGGAAGCAAAGGTGCAGGCGGAAGAAGCTAATTTGCCCGCCGTAAAAGCCCAGCGGGTGGATGATTTGCTTTCCGGCGAAGCCAAACGCAAGCATAAAGCCGCAAAAAAGGCGTGGAAAAAACAGATGAAAGAAGCCAAACGCGGTATGCGTTAAGAGGTTTTAGAATAAAAAGACCGCCCGGGGCCAGTCGGCCCCGGGCGGTTTTTTTAGTTGATAATTACTCAAACAGGCGGGAAGCTTCCAGCGCGTTTAGCGCTTTGGTGATATCGTTTACCACAACGATCCAGCGGGAATTTTTCCCGGTAGAAGCGGCTCCGTAAATGCTGGTAATGTTAATACCCTGTTCAAACAGCACGGCGCCAATGTCGCGCGCCAAGCCAACGCGGTCCGGCGCGTCTATACAAATAGCGTCGGTTTTTACGCTGGTAAACCCCGCTTTGGTAAGCGAATGGCTGATTTCTTTATCGGCCGGAACGGCCAGGCGGACTACCGCCGCGTCGTACCGTACGTCCTGTGATAAGGCGATAAGGCCTACGTCCTCGCGCACAAAAAGCTCCGCAAAGTTTTTGAGCGCGCCCGGTTCGTTAATTAAAAATACGCTGTATTGTTTTACTACGCTGATAGACATGCAAACCCCTTTTAATGCGTACTGTATCCTCTTTTTCATTATATCAAACCTGCAAAAAAAACGGAACGGATTTATCATAAAATCCGTTCCTCTGTTATACGTCGTAGAAAGAAAAAACATTTGCAGAAAATTTTTATTGTTTTTCCGGCTCCGTTTGGCGTATGATTTTTAGCATTTGCGTATGTACTTTGCCGTTGCTCGCCAGGAGCGTTTTTCCGTAATCTGGGATGCGTTTAAACGGCTTGCCGTCAAAACCCGTTACTTTGCCGCCCGCTTCCTGCAGAATAAGAATCCCGGCGGACACGTCCCACGGGTTTAAAGCGTCTTCCCAGTAGCCGTCGGCGCGCCCGGCGGCCAGCCAGCATAAATCAAGCGCGGCGGAACCTAAGCGGCGTACGTCGTGCGAAGCGTTTAAAAAACCGGCAAAACGCGAAAGTAGCTCGGGCATACGTTCAAAACGGTCATACGGGAAACCCGTAATCAGCAGGGAATCTTGCAGTTTGGCCGTTTTGGAAACGTGTATTTTTTTGCCGTTAAGCGTGGCTCCTTTCCCTTTTTGCGCCAAAAAAGTTTCGCCCGTAACGGCGTTTTTTACGCCGCCTAAAACGGGTTCATTTTTATAAAACAGCGCAATAGAAGTGCTGCACTGCGGGAAGGTGTGGGCGAAGTTGGTGGTGCCGTCAATCGGGTCCACCACCCAGGTGTAGTCGGAGCCCGTATTTTTTACGCCGTTTTCTTCGGCCAGGTAATCGTGCCCGGGGAAGTTTTTGCGGATGACGGATAAAACGGCTTTTTGGCTGGCAACGTCTGCCGCCGTAACCAGGTTGGCTTTGCCTTTTAATTCGTACCCTACTTTGCCGAATTTGGCGCGCACCACTTTGGCGGCGGCTTCAAGGGCTTGTTGCAGGACGGTAAATTCTTTTTTCATTTTTTTAAATCCAGTACGTCGGCGGATTTTAGTTTGTTTTCCAAATCCAGCATCGCTTTGCAGTCGTCTTCGTTATACATCAGCACTTTATTAAGAAGATCGTCATTGCCGGTTTTCAGCCAGTTGGTAAAGTAGACCATACTGTCCATCGCGCCGCAGTCATCCTGCCGCCAGTTAAACCCAAACGCGGGCGCGGCCGCTTTTAGCGAAAAGCTGGGCGCAGGCAGATAAAAAGCTTTATTGACGGCTACTTTTAAGTCGTAGCAAATGTTGCAGAGCGCTTTTAGCTTGGCGGCGTCCTGCGGATTCTTTCCTGCCAAATTTTTCATTTTTTTGACTTCATACTCCGTCCAGTGGTAGAGGGCGGTGTCGTTAAAGTCTTTGATATAATCGTAAAATTGTTCAAAAATTTTGATTTCTTCTTCCGGCGTTTTGGCCACAAAGCTGACGTATTTGTCTTCTTCTTTATCCCAAATGCCGATTAAATATACAAAGGATACGTTGTCTTTGGTGAATGTTTCCGTGGCTTCAAAATCAAAATATAAATTGTATTTTTTGTGCGGCGGGGGGAAATGGCCCGCTTCGCGCAAAACGGGTTTTTTGTGCAAGTACGCCAGCGCGTTATAGTAAGAGTCGGTGGCGTGGGGTTCTTCCAGGATACCTTGCAGTTTTTCAAGTCCGGCGCGGGCTACGTCGTCGGTATTATGCATACCGTTTATTTTCAGGCATTGGCGCATTTCGGTATTAAGGCCCGGCAGCATAAGCAAATCTTTGGTTTCGGCCATTAATTTGTTGGCGTATATGCGCCAGGGCGCGCCCGCCCCCTTGGGGGGCTTGTGGGCTTCGGGCTTGGCGTGCCCGTCGCGGATACTGCGCCAGTAGGCCAGTTCACGGGCCAGGCGGTCGCCGTGGTCCTGGTATTCTACGTCAATTTGACGGTCTTTTAAAAATACGCGCGTAGCCGCGGGGGTGTGTTTTTGCGCCACGCCCAATATGCGGTTAAGCAGGCAGACCTGTAAGGCGTAATGTTCTTTTAAATCGTGCGCGCGCTTGAATTGGAAAATACGGTAATGATAGTTACCAAAAACGCTTTTTGCGTCGTTAAAACGTACGAGCAAGTTAACGCTTCCGTAGACGCTTTCGGGCAAATTCCACAACTGGGCGTTGGCTACGGCCGTTTCGCCGCGGGCCATAGCGGCCAGGGTGTTTTTAAAGCGGTCCGTTTCGTTTTCGCCCGACACAAATACCACACCCGGAAATTCTTTTTTAATCCATTCGTCGCGTGCGTTGCGGTCGGTGCGGATTTTTAAATTTTCATAACGGTTCGGTTCAGGGACGGCTTCTTCCCGCGGCGCGTGGAAAGAACACCATACGCTGAAAGGATCTTCCAGCAGGGTATACATCCGGGAAGCGTTGAAATCTTGCTTTCCGGGGGTGCGTCCGGCCGAAAGGGTGTTAAATAAAGTTTGAAGGTCTTGCTCTGTCATTATATAGCTATTTTATCTTTTTTGGGGAGGGAATAAAACCGTTTTTTGGCCGCTTGCCAAAAGGGCGCGTATTTGGTAGCATAAAATTTCACGTATGACAGTATCTTTGCAAAACAAAATACATCCGGGAGAGCTTGTTTCTCCCGATAAAATTTTAATTGCGTCCGGCGCTCCTTCCAAGAGGGAGCTGGTAGCCCGGCTGGTGCATTTGGCCTGCCAAGGCGCCCCCCGGCTGGATGAACAAGACGTTTTGGCGCAAGTGCTTAAGCGGGAAGAAGGCTTTGGCACCGCGCTGGAAACGGGGCTGGCCATTCCGCACGCCCGTTTGGAAGAATTGGACGCTTTTTCCGCCGCGATGGCTGTTTTGCCGGAGCCGATGTCGGACGATCCGCTGCCCCAAACGCCTACGCGGGTGATGTTTTTATTTTTGTCGCCCGGATGTCCGGCGTTTTTTAAACAACATTTACAGCTGCTCGCCTCGCTGGCGGAAACGTTCCAGCCCGCCTTGGTGGAAGAACTCGCGGGGTTGAAAGAGCCCGGGCTTATCGTGCAAAGGCTGGCCCGTCCGAATATGGTAAAATAGTTTTATGGCAATACTGCGCGTAACCAAATACGGCGAAGATATTCTCCGCCAAAAATTAAAACCCGTTGATTTTGAAACGATTAAACCCATTCTGCCCAAACTGCTTAAGGATATGGAAGAAACGTGTCTTGCGGTGCGCGGCGTGGGGTTGGCGGCCAACCAAATCGGTTTGGATTACCGCCTGGCGCTGATTTTAATCCCGGAATCGGACGAAGAAAACGCTCCGCTTAAACGCTACGTTATTATTAACCCGCAGATCGTGTCCAAACGGGGGGAAAAGCTGGAAGAAGAAGGCTGCCTTTCCCTGCCCGGTTTATGGGCCGAAGTAAAACGCGCGACGGACGTAACCCTTAAATATACGGACGAAAACGGTGAAGAGCACGTTAAACGCGCGCGCGGCCTGCTGGCCAAAGCGTTTCAGCACGAGGTAGACCATTTAGACGGCAAACTGTTTATTGATTTGGTAAACCCCGCTTTAAAGCCGGAGCTTAAAAAAGCGATTAAAAAACTGCGGCCGAAATGGAATTAAAGTTTTAGCTAATAAAACGCCCCGGATGAAAATATCCGGGGCGTTTTTAGGTATTATAAAGAACTATCGGAAATAATCAAAACCATGATAATTCCGCTCAAATGCAAAGCCCATCACTTTGGTGCAGAAATCTCCTTTGCTGTAGTTTCTTGTCCCTGTAGATTCCACGCAATATAACTCGTTGCCTGTTGCCACTTCGCTTTTGATATAGGCAAATCCCGCGCAGTTGTACGGTCCCTCGGTAAATACGGCAAAGAGATCGTTCCACAGAGCGCTTTGCCCGATTACCAGCGCGTACCCTTTGCCTTGTTTGAGGGTGTTTCCTCTTCCTACTGCTAAATTGCAGACCGTCCCGGATTGGGATGGCAGCGGAAAATCAAGGTCTAATCCGTCAAAATTATCGGGCCAGCTGCCGTTGGCCAAAAAATAACTTTGCACCGCTTTATTTAAGCCGTTAACTGCCGTATATAATTGCGCCGCGCGGGATTTGACTACCGTTTTTTGGTACTGCGGCAGCGCAACGGCTGATAAAATACCAATAATTAACACAACGACTAACAACTCAATAAGCGTGAATCCTCTTTTGTTTTTTTGCATTTTGTTCTCCTGATTATATTGCCTGTTTTGGGAAAACGCACGCAAAAAAACGGCTGCCATATCCGAGCTAATCCTAGTAACCCAAATATAAACAGCCGCGGCTTGCCGCCCTAAGGGCGGCAAACACCAAACGCAAAACAACCGGGTAATTAGTCCGTTTGCTTTGCGCTTGAAACGACTGTTTTTGGACTAGGATTATGCCTTTGGATGCCCAAAAGCGCACCGTATTCTTTATACGGTTCCAAAAACAGATTAAATTGTTGTCCGGGCGTTTTTTGCGTGCCCGGGGAACGGCGGTAAAACTCCTTTTGTTGGAATAACTTATTCTAGCATATTAAAATACAGCCGTTAGTGCTTCGTTTTGCCTTGGTTGGCGACGGAGGCCATTTTTTGTTTTATTTCTTCCGGGTCGCCTAAAAAATAATCTTTTTGCAGCACCCGCCCGTTATTAAACTCAAACACGTATGGAACGCCTGTGGGCAGGTTTAAATTAATAATTTCGTCGTCGGACAAATTTTTTAAGTATTTCACAATGCCGCGCAGGCTGTTTCCGTGGGCCGCCACCAAAATTTCGTCCACCTCCGCCAGACGCGGGAAAATGACCTCTTCCCAATATGGCATAAGGCGGTTAACCGTATCTTTTAACGATTCCGTCAGCGGCAGATAGGAGGGCGGAATGTTTTCATAGCGTTTATCGTTTTGCGGTGCGCGCGGGTCATCCGGGTTTAGGGCGGGGGGACGCACATCGTAACTTCTGCGCCAAATTTTTACCTGCTCTTCACCGTATTTAGCGGCGGTTTCGGCTTTGTTAAGTCCTTGCAGTGCCCCGTAATGTTTTTCGTTAAGCCGCCAGTCTTTTTCCACTTCCAGCCAGTCCTGGTCCAGTACGTCCAGTACTTCGTTTAGCGTTTTGACGGCGCGTTTTAAGTAAGAGGTATACGCCGCGTCAAAGTAAAATCCGGCCTGTTTCAGCAGTTTGCCCGCCTGGCGCGCTTCCTGTACGCCCAGCGGCGTAAGGTCCACATCCGTCCAGCCCGTAAAGCGGTTTTCCAAGTTCCACTGGCTTTGCCCGTGGCGCAACAGTACGATTCGTTTCATAAATATCCCCCTATATAATAGGTAAGCATACGGTTTGTTTGGTTTTTTTATAAGCGGCAAAAAGGATTAGGCCGCGCGAAAAAGTTATAATAATAACAAGGTGATTTTTTATGAAAAAAGTTTGCATTATGAAATTTGGCGGCAATACGCTTGCCAATAAACAAAAACTTTTAATGGCGGCCGATTTGATTAAAGCCCGTTACGACGCTGATTTTATCCCCGTCATTGTGGCTTCGGCCAACGGCAATTTAACTGATGTTCTGTTGGACCATGCTTACAGTATTGCCGCCAACCCGGATAAGCGCGAGCTGGATATGCTTATCACCACCGGCGAACGCGTGAGTGTGGCGTTATTGTCCATCGCTTTGCGCGCTATCGGCGTGCCGGCCGTATCGCTGACGGGTTCACAGATTGGGTTGATTACCACGTGTACGCATACGGGGGCGGATATTTTATCTTTAAAAGGCGACCGCTTGGCGCGGGAAATTGAATTTGGCCATGTACCCGTGGTGGCGGGTTTCCAGGGCATTGGCGAGAATAAAGAAATCACCACCCTTAAGCGCGGCGGGTCGGACGTTTCCGCCGTATTCCTGGCCAGCCAGCTGGGGGCCAAACACGTGGAAATGGTAAAAGACGTGGACGGCGTTTACTCCGCAGACCCTAATAAAGACGAAAAAGCCCAAAAGTACGAAGTGCTGGATTTTGACGAAATGTACAAGCTGGCCCTTAACGGCGCGAACGTCCTTCACCCGGACGCCGTCCGCCTGGCCAAAGAAAAAGGCGTGGAAATCCGCATCGTTCACTACCAAACGGGGCAAACCGGGACGGTGATCCGCTAGGAGGATTTATGGCTTTTAAATTCAGTTTAATTAATTTGGTTGCATTTCTTCTTTTGGGCGGAGCCGTTTATTTATGGGGGCCGGGCTGGGGTGGCTTGTGGCGCGCGGCCGTCAGTTTAGTTTTATACGCCGTGGTATTTTTTGCCTGTTTTGTGGTGGTAAAACGCCGCTGAAACGGAAGTCTTTTTTATTGGAAAAGCGCAAGCGTTTGCTTGCGCTTTTTTGCTTATTTGCCCCTGGGCTTGTATCGTTTTTTTTTTTTGATACGATGTGTTTTGTGGAACATAAAATAAAGTCATCCCGTAAGGTTTTGGTACGGGATCTACTTTATATGTGTTTTTCCTCAAATCGGTAGATCCTGAGCAGAAACCTCTCAGGATGACTTTTTTAATGGAGAAGTGTATATGAAAGGTTTTACGTTAATAGAATTGTTAGTAGTGGTATTAATCATTGGTATTTTGGCTTCGGTAGCGCTGCCGCAGTACCGCAAAGCAGTGTTAAAGGCGCGTGCGGCGGAGGGGATAACCTTAATTCATTCCATTGAAAAAGCGGAAGATGTTTATTTTATGGCTAACGGGCAATATACCACGGATTTGGAAGCGTTGGATTTGAATTTGCCCAAATTTCACTGTCATTCTAATCTGTGTCAATTTGTTTCTACGGGAGATGATTTCTTGTGGGAAATAACTTTTAATGGACCTCTAACCGCTTATTCCTTATATTGCGCCGCCAAAACCGGTGATGCCCCTGCCAACCAAGTATGCGCCTCTTACGGTACGTATACCCATATTAACGGATCCAGGAGTTATTATCGTATTTTGTATAAATAAATTGGCATGGGGAATTTATCTGTTAAACCGAAAATATAATATAATACCTCTAAATATAGAAAATATTTTCGGCGCACAATAAATATTATGAATCTATTCTCCCTATTGCCTATTATTATGGTGCCCTGGCGGCCGGGCGGGCAGCCCGTTATACGGAATGCTTCCTTAGCCGGATTAAAGGGGTGTTGCGTTTTTGTGATAGTGCTTGGCCTGATAATTTATTTTTGGTTTTTAAAGTGGTATCAGGCTCATCCCGTGCTGGGCAAAATCATTATATGGACGGTTGCCGTGTGGTGCGTTTTGAGGCTGGTCGGAATTATCCGTTCTTTTTGTGATGACCCCTATACGCGCGTAAAATCCGGAACGGACAAATAAATCCCATAAAAATATGCTAATATAAGAACATGGAAAACACTGTCATTTTACAATTAATCGGGTTTACCGTTTGTTTTATTTTATTATTCGTTTTTACGGCTAAATACCGCGCCGCGCTGGCGCACGAAACGGATTTTGAGCCGGCGGTGGAAGATTTGACCGTGGTTACCGTGGCCCAGCAGCCTGCTTATAAACCGCGCGCCGCTGTGCTGCAGTCTTTGCAGGGGACCGCTTCCTTGGAAACGGCTGACCTCAAAGAAAAAATGAAAGATTTGCATTACCGGCTGGAAGAACTCAAAATCGCGCAGGACAAAACCAGCGGCGAATTTGCAAAACAAATGGCCCGTATGGAACAGCGCATCAGCACTTTTGAACAAGAATATGTGGCTAAGCTGCAGCCCACTCTTTTGAGCTTGATTGAAGAGCTTGAAAATATGAAAGTGGCTGAAAATAAAGCAGAAAAATAATTCGCAAAAATCTTTTAGTATGCAAAACCGCCGCTCTTTTTGCGGCGGTTTTTATTTTTTAAGAGCTGGGTGGCGTTGTAAAAACGCAAAAAGTTGTTTGATTTTGCAAATTGCGCGACCCTTTTTTCTCGGCCGCGTGCGACGGTGGGCGCATTTGGAGGGGGATGAAAAGATTGAAATTCTGACAATGTGAATTAAGTTTTGTCAACCCTTTGCGCAAAAAAAGCGTGTACAAATTTGTTTTGCCTCTCCTAAAATTATAAAATATACCTATATAGAAGTAAGCAAGGAAAAAGGATTTCCGTTAGGAGAACAAATGAAAAATAAACACCTTGAACCTATCGCCGTAGTTGGTATCGGCGCTATTATGCCCGGAGCTTTAACGAAAGACGAGTTCTGGAGTAACATTAAAGAAGGAAAATATTGCATTACCGAAATTCCCGCTTCTTACTGGGACTATAAACTTTTCTACAGTCCCGACCATAAAGCCGAAGACAAACTTTATTCCAAAATCGGCGGTTTTATTCCCCAGTCGTTCAAATTCAATTCCCTGCAGTACCGCATTCCGCCGCAAATCGCCAAACAGATGGACACCGTACAGCACCTGGCTATTGAAACCACGCGTATGGCTTTGGAAGATTCCGGCTATGACAAAAAAGAATTTGACCGCAACCGCACCGCGGTGATTATCGGCAACTCTATGGGCGGCATGAAGAACGAAATGTCCAACACCCGCCTGAACAGACCTTTCTTGTACGAAATCCTCAAAAACACTTCCGCTTATAAATCTTTAACCCCGGCTGACGCCCAAAAAATGATTGACGAAATGGACGCGGGCGTTCGCGAAAAATTCACCCCGGTTACGGAAGATTCTATGCCGGGCGAACTCGCCAACGTAATCCCGGGCCGCGTGGCCAACGTGTTTGACGTGCACGGCACCAACTTTGCCGTGGACGCGGCGTGCGCCACTTCTTTGGCCGCCATTGACCAGGCCGTAAACGGCCTGCGTATGGGCAATTTTGATATGGCCATCGCCGGCGGTGTGGACCAGATGATGTCCCCTTCCGCCTATATTAAATTCTGCAAAATCGGCGCGCTGTCCGAAAAAGGCTCCTGCCCGTTTGACGCCAAGGCCGACGGATTCGTTATGGCCGAAGGCGCGGGTATGGTGATTTTGAAACGCTTGTCCGATGCCGTAAAAGACGGCGACAAAATTTACGCCGTTATCCGCGCGGTCGGCGCGTCTTCCGACGGCAAAGGCAAAGGCATTACCGCCCCGAACCCGAAAGGGCAAAAAATCGCCGTGGAAAAAGCTTTTGAACAGGTGGAATACACCCCTGGCGATGTGGGCCTTATTGAAGCGCACGGCACCAGCACCCGCGTGGGCGACGCTGTGGAACTTAACGCGTTAAACGAAATTTTCGGCGCGCACGCCAAACCCGGCACCATTGGTTTGGGCAGTGTAAAAAGCCAAATCGGCCACGCCAAAGCGGCGGCCGGTATCGCTTCTTTAATCAAAACTTCGCTCGCCTTATATAATAAGGTGTTGCCGCCGTCCGTAAATTTTGAAACCCCGAACCCGACCGTGGACTGGGCCACCTGCCCGTTCCGCGTGATTACCAAAGCGGAAGAATGGAAAACGGACAAAGTGCGCCGCGCCAACGTTTCCGCGTTTGGTTTCGGCGGAACCAACTTCCACGTGGCTATGGAAGAAATGAACGACGGCCTGCTTAAAAAAGAAGAAGAAGCCAAGGCCCAAGAAACCAAAGTGTGCCAATCGGCCGTAACCGCTACCCCCAAACAGGAGAACGTAAACATGACTTATACCCTTCACGTGCCCGGCGAAAAAATCCAAAGCGACGTTTTGACTTTCTCCGCCGCCACGAAGCAGGAACTTTTTAACGTGCTGGACAAAGCCCTCGTGGCCATTCAGTACGATCCCACTTACCTGCCCAGCATTTCCTACAAAAACCACATCGCCAAACCGAACAAATTTGCGGTAACGATTAACGTAGAAAACCCGGAAAAACTGAAAGATAAAATTGAATTTTTCAAAAAAACCGCGTCTTCCCAGGATGTTTGGGAGCAGGAATCCTTATACCTTCGTATGAAAGGTATTTATCCGTTTACGCCCAGCGAAATTAAACCTAAAGTTTGCTTTATGTTCCCCGGCCAGGGTTCCCAGTATGTGGATATGATGAAAGATTTGGCCTCCAAATATAAAGTGGTGCAGGATACGTTTGACGAAGCCGACCGCTTGCTGATGGGCATTATCGGCCAAACTTTGACGGAAACCTTGTGGAGCAAACCCGGCGAAACGAAAGAAAAAATCGCCGAACGCGAAGCCGCCATTAAGAAAACCGAAATGACCCAGCCCGCCGTGTTGACGGCCGACATCGCCATGATGCGCCTTTTGTCCTCTTTCGGCATTAAGCCGGACGTGGTAATGGGCCACAGCTTGGGCGAATACGCCGCCGCCGTCGCCGCCGGAATTTTTGATTTTGAAAACGGTTTAAAAGCCGTTTGCACCCGCGGTAAAGTAATGTCTGAAATTAAAGTGGAAGACAATGGCAAAATGGCCTCCATCGCCGCCCCCGTGGAACGCGTGGAGCCCGAACTCGTGCGCATCAGCGGTTACGTGGCTGTAGCCAATAAAAACTGCCCGACGCAGACGGTTATCGCCGGCGCCAGCAAATCCATTGACGACGCTATCAAAATGTTTACCGATATGGGCATCCAGGCCGTGCAGATCCCGGTTTCGCACGCTTTCCACTCTGCTATCGTGCGCCCGGCTATGCCGCAGTACCGCGCGTTCTTGGATACCTTAAAATTCAACGCGCCCACCATGCCCATTACTACCAACGTTACGGCGGAATTCTATCCGTCCGACCCGGAAAAAATCAAAGACCTTATGGTTACGCAGATTTCCCACTCCGTGGAATGGATTAAACAGCTGCAAACCACCTACGATTCCGGCGTTCGCCTGTTCGTAGAATGCGGCCCCAAACGCGTACTTTCCGCCTTGGCTTCCAACACCTTGTCCGACAAGAAAGACATCAAAGTGCTGGCCTCCAACCACCCCAAAAAAGGCGGTATCGTGGAATTTAACGACTTGTTCGCCAACCTTATTTCTTCCGGCATCCACTTGGACTGGACCGGCACCGATATGTTCGGCAACAATTCTACCTTTAACCCGGCTTTTGTAAACTGGGTAACCGGCAACGCCACCCCGGTGGAAAAAGCCGAAGGCACCGTTTCCGCCCCGGTGGCCGAAGCCCCGGCCTGCGCTTGCGCGTGCACCGCTTCCAACAACGGCGGTAAAAAATCCGTGGTTATCAGCGGTATCGCCGCCGGCGGCCCCGGCAGCTGGGACAAAATCTTCCGCGAAGGCGTGTTGGATGAAATCCTCTCCGGCCGCAATATGATTGAACCCGTTTCCGCCGAAATCCAGCAGAAACAAATTGATAAACACGTGGAATTTGTCATTAAATCCAAAGACGGCAACCACCGCTTTGAACGCTTAACCTCCCCGATGCAGGCCATTAAGTTGGCGGCCAAGGGCGGCGCGTTTGATTTGGAAAAAGAATTCGGCCTCCCTGCCAAATGGGTGCGCTCTATGGACCGCTCCTTCCAGTTGGCGATTGCCGCGGGTATCCTGGCCTTGAAAGACGCGGGTATTCCGCTTGTCCTTTATTATAAACCCACCTCTACGGGCGGCTACTTGCCGGACCGCTGGGGTCTGCCGGCCGATATGATTGACGAAACGGGTGTGATTTTCACTTCCGCTTTCCCCGTGGCCAACAGCATGATGGGTGATCTTTCCAAACGCGTGGCGGGCCTCCTTAATAATAAGACCGCCAAAGAAGTCCGCGCGTTCTGCGATAAATTTATCGCCCAAATTTCCGACCCGGCCTTGAAAGCCGAAATTGAAGCCTGGTATCAGGCCAACTTTAAAGATAAAGAAGTGGAACCCGAAGCCTTTACTTCCGAATTTATCTTAAAAACCATTATTATCGCCCACTCGCACTTCTGCCAGTGGATCCGCGCCCGCGGGCCGGCCACCGCGATGAGCGCCGCTTGCGCTTCCACCGCCCAGGCCATTTCCGTAGCGCAGGACTGGATTAAGCTCGGCCGCTGCAAACGCGTCATCGTCATCAGCGCCGACGACATCACCAACGATAACGTATCCGAATGGATTTTGACGGCCTTCTTGGCCTCCGGCGCCGCCACCACGGAAGCGGACGTAACCAAAGCCGCTCTTCCGTTTGACCGCCGCCGCAACGGTATGATTGTGGGGATGGGTGCGGTATCCTTGATTGTGGAAGACGAAGCGGAAGTCGCCAAACGTGGCATGAAACCGCTCGCTAAACTGCTGTCTACGGAAATTTCCAACAGCGGTTTCCACGTAACCCGTTTGGATGTCGGCCACGTAGCCCAGGTGATGGACCGCTTGGTTGCCACCGCCGAAAAGGAATACGGTTTGAACCGCTCCGACATTGCCAAACAGCTCGTATTTATCTCGCACGAAACCTATACGCCCGCCCGCGGCGGTTCCGCCAGTGCGGAAGCGTATGCCTTAAAATCCACCTTCGGCGCGGACGTAAGCAGTGTTATCGTCAGCAACACCAAAGGTTTTACCGGCCACTCTATGGGCGCCGGTTTGGAAGATGCCATCGCCGTACGCTGCCTGAATACGGGCCTCGTACCGCCGATTGCCAACTTTAAAGAGGCCGACCCCGAACTGGAAGGCATTACGCTTAGCAAAGGCGGACATTACAACTTTAAATACGCCTTGCGCTTGGCCGCCGGTTTCGGTTCCCAATTAGGTATGACTTTACTTGAAAGAGCCTGGCAGGTGGGCGAACCGCGCATCGCGGATGAAGCTAAACACCAAGCGTGGCTGAAAGAAATCTCCGGCCAGCAGGCCCCCGTCTTGGAAGTAGTGCAGAACACGCTTCGCATTAAAGACAACTACCAACACGGCGTTAAACCCGCCTTGGTGATGGAAGGCTCCCAAGCGTTTGTGGACAAAGTAAACACCGTCCACGCCGCCAAACCCGCCGCCGTTGCCGCGCAGCCCGCGCCCGCCGCGGCTCCTGTAGCCGCCGCTCCGGCCGCTGTAGCTGCCCCGGCCCCGAAAGCCGTTGCGCTGGATGAAGCGACGGTAACGAAAGAAGTCGTCAAAATGGTTGGTGAAAAAACGGGTTATCCGGAAGATATGTTGGATATTGACCTGGATATGGAAGCCGATTTGGGCATTGACACGGTTAAACAGGCCGAACTGTTTGCCTCTTTGCGCGAACATTATGGCATTACCCAGCAGGACGGCATCCAGCTCAAAGACTATCCGACGATCCGCCACTGCATTAAATTTGTGCTCTCCAATGCGGGTGCGTCTTCTGCTCCTGCGGCGGCTCCCGCTCCGGCGGTAGAAACCCCGGCAGTAGCCCCTGTTGCCCAGCCTGCCCCTGTAGCTCCGAAAGCCGCCGCGTTGGATGAAGCGACTGTAACGAAAGAAGTAGTAGCGATGGTCGCCGAAAAAACGGGTTATCCGGAAGATATGCTGGATATTGACCTGGATATGGAAGCCGATTTGGGCATTGATACGGTTAAACAAGCCGAACTGTTTGCCTCTTTGCGCGAACATTATGGTATTGCCCAGCAAGACGGTATCCAGCTCAAAGACTACCCGACGATCCGCCACTGCATTAACTTTGCTTTGAATAATGCGGGTGCGTCTTCTGCCCCTGCCGCGGCTTCTGTAGCCGCTCCTGCGGCCCAGCCCGCCGCTCCGGCTCCGGTTGTAGCTGCGAAATCTTCCGCCGCGTTGGATGAAGCGACTGTAACGAAAGAAGTAGTGGCTATGGTCGCTGAAAAGACGGGCTACCCGGAAGATATGTTGGATATTGACCTGGATATGGAAGCCGATTTGGGTATTGATACCGTCAAACAAGCTGAACTGTTTGCCTCTTTGCGTGAACATTATGGTATTGCCCAGCAAGACGGTATTCAGCTCAAAGACTATCCGACAATCCGCCATTGCATTAACTTTGCTTTAAGCAACGCTGGCGGAGCTTCCGCCGCTGTAGCGGCCCCTGTGGTTGAACCCGCTCCTGCGGCTCAACCCGCCGCGCAAGCTCCCGTTATGCAGGCTTCTGTAACGCCTGCCGGCGCTCCGGCTCCGGTTGTAGCCGCGAAACCTTCCGCCGCGTTGGATGAAGCGACTGTAACGAAAGAAGTGGTAGCTATGGTCGCTGAAAAGACGGGCTATCCGGAAGATATGCTGGACCTGGACTTGGATATGGAAGCCGACCTCGGCATTGATACCGTCAAACAAGCCGAATTGTTTGCCGCTATGCGCGAACATTACGGCATTGCCCAGCAGGAAGGCATCCAATTAAAAGACTATCCGACGATCCGCCACTGCATTAATTTTGCTTTGAATAACGCTGGTGCGTCTTCCGCCCCTGCCGCGGCTTCTGTAGCCGCGCCCGCGGCAGAACCTGCTCCGGCGGTGGTAACCCCGGTAGAGGCTCCGGCTCCTGTAGCCGCCCAGCCTGCCACGGTGGCTCCGAAAGCCGCCGCGTTGGATGAAGCGACGGTAACGAAAGAAGTAGTAGCGATGGTCGCCGAAAAGACGGGCTATCCGGAAGATATGCTGGACCTGGACTTGGATATGGAAGCTGACCTCGGCATTGATACCGTCAAACAAGCCGAATTGTTTGCCGCTATGCGCGAACATTACGGTATTGCCCAGCAGGAAGGCATCCAATTAAAAGACTATCCGACGATCCGCCACTGCATTAACTTTGCTTTGAATAACGCTGGTGCGTCTTCTGCTCCTGCGGCCCAGCCCGCGGCAGAACCCGCCCCGGCGGTGGTAACCCCGGCAGCGGAAGCTCCGGCAGTAACGCCTGCTCCTGCGGCCGCGGAAGTTCAGCCGGCCGTAGTGGAACGGGACAACGGTCTTCCCAAAATCCACGTGGCGACGGTAGAAGAAGCCGTCCCCGCCGCGGACAAAGTGGAAAAACCGTCGGAAGATATGCTGACCACCAACCCCACCGCGCCCATTAAACTGCACGAATCCCTGGCCGAACGCCCGGAACGTGAAGGCTATGCGGGCGAACACTGCCACGAAAAGAAACTGCGCAGCGTAACGGTGGTGGCCCCGGCTCCGCTTTCCGAACGCGAAAACAGACGCTTATCCAAAGATCGCACGGTACTCATCTTTGCCGACAATTCCCAGCTTATCAAAGCCTATACGGAAGAATGCAAAGAACTGGGCGTTAAATACCACGTGTTCACCACGCTTAAAACCCGCAGCAAAAACACCACGATCGTAAACTGGGAATCGTACGAAGAAACCGAAGCGGCCTTGAAAGAATACGCCGCCGAAGATCCGAACGTACAGGGTATCGTGTACTTGCTGGGCGCGAGCGTTAAGAAATTTGACAAAAAAGCCAGCCCGCACGCCGAACTGACCAAATACGTTATGCCGCTGTTTATTGCGCTGCGCGTATTTGAAAAGGGTCTTTCCAACCGC
>JAAGKN010000169.1_pt1 | contig 172239 bp, 163 predicted proteins | sample 6206371 | NCBI WGS metagenome assembly JAAGKN01 (sample SAMN11533720, study PRJNA540317) | gut metagenome | isolation source: fecal pellets from male and female animal of same cohort | host: Peromyscus leucopus | place: USA:CA | collected 2017 | reverse complement strand
ACAAAGAAAACACAAAAAAAAATAAAAAATTTTTTTTTTTTTTTTGAGTTGTGGAAGTTTAAAATAACAATAACAACAAAGTTTTTCAATTTCAATCCGGTCTTACGTTTTTTTTGGGGGGAGAGCGAGGCGGCGGGGGGGGGGGGGGGGGGGGGATTTATCTAACCACCGCGCTTTATGGACAGCACGAGGCACGAAAGAAAATGCGATTGCGTCTATACTCCCACCTTGCCCTTTTGACTTGCTTTTGATTTTCGTATAAGTCAGATTCTCAAAATAAGGCTTATGCGTGTAAGGGCTCACTTGTGTGAGTTTTAAAATAGCAGGTTTTAACACTTGTCTATCAATATCCCTCGCTTGATATGATTTGGGGATACTCATCATTTCTTTAAAACAAGCGTATTTGATGATGTATATCCCTATGGCTTGATAGGGCTTTAAGAGACGATAAAGATTCTTTGCATACTTATTGTTTAAGAAGCAAAATTCCCTCACTTCAAAACTCGTAAAACACGAAGTAATGTCATTAATCAGCTTAAGGGAGCTTTCTGTAATCTTTATAGTTAGCATACAAGCTTTTTCGTCCGCACTAATCTTTTCAAAAAAAGCATAAGCGGAAAATATCTCATATCCCTCTTTATCTATTTGGGATTTTTGGGCTTTTAGGGAGTTTAGTTTTTTAGTAAAATTGACAATATTTTTATAGAATCGTTTTTTATTTTTGTCATTGACCACAAAATAACGCATTTGTTCAAAATGAATACGAATTGTCCTTGAGCGTTGATACTTGACTACTTCGCAAAGGATAAAGAAGATATTCAAATCAACTTCTGTAAAATCTTGAAAAATAATGTAGCTAGGCTGATTGGGGTATTTAATCTCTGATTCTTCATACATTTTTTAAAACTCATTTGAGCCTTTCAAGCTCATAAAAAATCTTATCCGCCATAAGCCGATACCCTAAGGGCAACAAATGCACATCAAGCTTAGCAAGTGAAAGCTCTTCCCATTTTTTCTTCCCTCCGCTTTCATTCATAAAATCGTCCATATCAAAAAGGAGCGTGTGCTTTTGCTCGGCAAGCTCGTGAATGCTTTTTTTCACGGGTTGGAAATTTTTTGTGATTTTGTAGGTTACTTTGGATTTTTTTGTTTTTTTGGCAGGTGTGATTTTACTCACCACCGTAGGCGGAGCGATGAGCAGGATACTCGCATCGGGATTGGTGATTTTAATCTTATCAATCAAATCCCCATAGTCTTTCAAAAACACTTGTGGATTGAAATTATCATAAAGCGCGTCATTTGACCCATAGCACAAGATCACTAAATCCGCAGGTAATAATCGCATCGTCTGCATAAACACGCGCTCCTCCCATTTGCGCCAAATATCGGATTTTGCGCCATTAATGCCGATATTTTCAACAAAACGATTTTCTTTGGGTTGATAGATAAAAAATCCCCCCAATTCGACTTTTTCATCAAGAAACTGCACTTCAAAGGGATACTGCAAATTAAGCTCAATTGTCTGCCACACATCGGCGCGTTTGGCATTAATCTTATAACGCTTATCGTGCGCATCTTGAATAAGAATCGCCTCTTTTTTATGCGGTGATTTGAATATGATTTTTGTCAAAGTCGCCATAGGAAGCTGGATCTTAGGCGTAAGCTTGATTCTCGCGGGAAGCTTTGAGGGCTGCGCGACAATGCCCCCCATAGGATAATCAGCGTATTCATCTTTACGGACATTGATTAATGTGATATTTTCACTCTCATAAGCAAGGGTAATATTTTGATGATAGGCAGGATAAAGAGGATAGACGAATCCAAAGGCATTGCTTTCAAATAATAACCCTCGCAATTGATGAGAGAGAAAATCCCCCGCAATATGAGAATCTCCAAAAATGCGGATTTTCAAATCTTTCTTATCGTGAATCTTTTGAGCAAGCAACGCACTTAACTCACCTTGATAATCAAACCAAGCGTGTGTCTGCTCTAAGAATTTCTTTGTTTTGGGCATAATGATTGGTTTAGAAGTAGGCGTATTAAGCTCTTTGACAATATCTTTAAGCGCGATATTTTCAAGTGAAAAAAGCGGCACTAAAAAGCATATCAATAAAGCAAAAATCCTACTCATTTTCTAATCCTTATCTTCTTGAGATTCTGTGTGAAATGCTTGATTTGGCACAATAATCAATTGATTAAGTAAAATGTCCGCCATAATCTTATAGCCTCGTGAGGTGAAATGCACACCATCATCGATACGCACCTGCACGCTTTTGCCTTTGGCATTTTTAATAAACGCCGAATAATGTGCGCCTTGCGTGATAATGCCATTAGTCTGCAAAAAAAATTCTCCTGATTCTCGCACACTTCGCTCATACAAATCATTCAAATATGCGATTTTTGCGTTGAGCTTTTCTTCCCTTACCGCAGGCACTTCATACCACACGACACGCGCACCATAGTCTTGAGCCACATCAATAATCTCTTGAATGCGTGAAAGGTAGATTTCTTCCCATGGTGGTGTTTTAAAAGCAATGCTTTTTTTCATCGTCCAAGGGTCATTCGCACCTAAAATCACCACGACAAGCTCAATGTGAGGATTTTTACTCAAAGCCTCTCTTGTCGCACTTTCCCAATCAAAATAATGCTTGTAAGTAAGTCCGGTGCTGTGTTTGCTAAGGTTAATCCCGTGAATATGATGTTTTTTGAGTGATTTGACAATATAAGGCGCGACACCTTGCATCATAGAATCTCCAATCAATAGCACATTAGCACCCTCATTGACTTCGATATAAGGATTTGCGATGACGCGTTGAGGGATAGGGCTAGAAGATTCTAAAAGATCACGAGGAGTTTCTTGCTCTTGCACGCGAGGCAGAGAATCTTGCAAAGATGCGGGATTCTCTGAAGTTTTAGACAAATCATCAGATAAGGATTGCGTATCGTGATGAGTAGGCGCGGGAAAAAGCTCTTCAAGGTTTGAAGCAAAGTCTTTTGCCAAATCATTATTCACAGAATCTTCACTCGCTTTTAAAGAAGATTGTGTTGGAATGTCGCTAGATTGTCGCATATCATTTGCATCAAAAGTAGTATCCAAGCTTGATTCTAAACTTTCAGCATCAGGCTTAGAGTGTTTGGATTCTTGAGATTCTGTGGGGGGCGATACTCTATGAACCTCACTCATCGCGTGATTTTGGCTAGATTCTGTATCTTCACCCTCTAAAGACATATCAAACGAATCTCCGAATCTAAAGATGTCTTTGCGCACTTGCTCGAGTGTATCACTCATTAAATCCATTGCGACAAAAAGCGCGTTATCATCAAGCATCACTTGAGCGTAAATCGTGCCGAAAAACTTTCCGACCACACTTTTACTTTCACTAAAATTATGATAAGTTTGCTCGACATAAGTCAAAATGCTTTGATGAAGCAAGACAACCAACAACACCAACGATACCCATGAGATAAAAATAAATCGAAGCTGTGCCATGTCAGAAGCTCGCATAAATAAAATTGGGTATGCCTTGAGGCATCATACCCACAAGTAGCGTAAAAATCGCAGCCAAGACAAAAGGTTTGAGCGTCCAATGGACAAGGCTTGAAATCTTTACACACAAATCCATAAAACCGCGCATAAAGGGATAAACCATAAAAACGACTAAAAAACACGCCAAAATAAGCCAATCTTGATAAGCAAAATCCGCATTAAAGCCATTCGCACACGCAGAGAAAAATTCCAACGCCTCATCAAAGCTCGGATAATAAAAGAAAATCCAGCAAAAGGTTACAAATATAAAAGTAATCAAAGATCCCAAAAATGGCACGCCCTCGAGGCTAAAGTCGATTTGTCGCAGACAATTTAGCACCACCAAACCTAGCCCATGCAAAAGCCCCCAAAGCATAAAGTTTAGGGTATTGCCATGCCAAAGTCCGGAGAGTGTAAAAGCAATAAGCACAAAGATTTGCGCGTTTAAGAATCCTTTGCGATTGCCGCCTAAAGGGATATAAATAAAATCCCTAATAAAGGTTGAGAGGCTAATATGCCAGCGACTCCAAAAGTCTTTGAGATTTTTCGCCATATAGGGCATATTAAAATTTGGCGGCAGCGAGAATCCAAGCATCAGCGCAAACGCACACACGAGATTCACATACCCGCTAAAATCACAATAAAGCTGCACACTATACGCGCAAATCCCAGTGATAAGCTCTAAAATATGATGTTCGGAGGGATTTTGTAAAATCGGCGAAGAATAAATCTCAAGGTAATTTGCAATCAATGCCTTTTTCACCACACCAAAGAGGATAAGCACGATGATTTCATCGATATGTCCAAAAGTGCGGATTCTGTGGTATTGCTCAAAGAAAAAATGACTGCGCATAATCGGACCTGCAAGCAATGTCGGGAAAAATGACAAATAAGTCGCAAGGGCGAAAAAGCCCTCAAAAGCGGGATTGCCCTCTTGATAATGCGTGTCATCGACTTCGGATTGCGCACCCTCATACACCGCCCGAAGATAAGTGATAGAAGCAAAAGTGTAAAAACTAAGCCCCAGAGGAAACACAATATCCACAGACAAACTAAGCCCGATAAAGGCTAAAAGCGCGTCAAATTCGTCTTTAATCAATGCGTAGTATTTGAAAAAGCATAAATACAACACGACAATAAGCACACAACAAATAAAAATAAAGCGCACCCGCGCCGTGTCAATCACCAAAGCCAAAAAATAAACCAAGCAAGTAAAGACAAAAAGCACTATCGCAAAATAAGGGCTGAGAAGACAAATGATAAGATAATTAAAGGCAAGAAGCAAAAGATTCTGAATCTGATAAGCCTTGCCCCAAGCCCAATAAAGCATAAAAAACGCCAAAAGCAATAAGGCAAATTCAATCGAAAAATAACTCATATTTTTATAATCCTAGTTTTATTAAATCAGTTTGTAATAATAATTCCGCGCGATTATAACACAAAATCCTTGAGTGTGTGAATCTGTGGTTTTAAAGAATTTATGGTTTAAATATAAAATTATTAGGGATATATTGTGATTTAGCATTATTAAATTTAAGTATGTATAATTGTATCAACAATGATACAAGGAGATTCAAAATGACAAGTGAAACCAAGCTTAATAAATGGGGGAATTCATTAGCCTTGCGTATCCCTAGTAGTTTTTTAGAAAATTTGGGATTAAGTCAAGATTCTAAGCTAAAACTTAGCATTAAAGATGAAAAACTCATCATTGAAAAGCAAAAAGATTTAAAGCAGATATGTAAAGCAATTAATAAAAATAATCTTAATACAGATACTATCTGGGAAAAAGATATAGTAGGCAAGGAATGGTAATGGCAAACTATATCCCCCAAAGTGGTGATTTGATTTGGCTTGATTTCACTCCACAGAGCGGACACAAGCAAAAGGGTAAAAGACCTGCGCTTGTCGTGAGTCCAAAAGAATATAACCAAAAAAGTGGCTTGTGTCTTTGTGTGCCTCTGACAAGCAAGATAAAGGGCTATCCTTTTGAAGTGCCTTGCACAATCCAAGATAAAAAGGGCGTGATTTTGAGCGACCAGCTGAAAAATGTAGATTTTAAGGCAAGAGGGGCGGGCTTTATCCAGCAATGCGATATTGAAACCTTAAAGGCAGTTAAAGAAAATCTTGCTTTGTTGCTCGAGCTGTAGATTCCAACCAAAACAAACTAAAGCTTTTATAACACAAAAATGAGCAAAGATTCTGTATGGGGAATCATACAGAATTCTAGTGTGGGATTATGGAGTTTTTACGCGCGGTTTTTTGCAAGGAGAAAATCAGTAAAAACATTAGGATTGCATAAATTACGATAAGTAAATTTTCTGCTGCGGATTGATTGGATTCTAAGATTTTATTCACGATTTTTGGTTTTATTTGAAAAGTTCGCTGTGGCTACCTATGCGGACACAAAGCAAAAGCAAAGCCTTTTTATCTTTTTTATAGACAAGCAATAAGTCGGGCTTGATATGGCATTCTCTGTATCCATTATAATTACCTATTAAGGCGTGGTCATTATGCTTTGGCTCTAATGGCTCATCATTAAGGAGGATTGTTAGGAGTTGATTTGTCTTTTCTTTGTCTTTCTGACTTAATTTTTTATATTGTTTTTCAAATTTGCTAGAAGTTTCTAGCTCATATTTAGGCATTCATAGCCTTTTGAAATTCTGCGATATTTTTATATCGTTTTGTTTTACCCTCTTTGCGTTCTTTTTCAAACGCTTTAATCGCTTGAGTAATCTCTTCATTCTCTTCTTCTATGCTGATTTTTGCCTTACTAAGCCTTGCTACTTCTTGAAAAAGTGGCAAAAATTTTTCACTCGCATTTTCAATGATTAAAGTCATATTTGCTCCTTAGCTTGAATCTTGACATTATATATCAATGAAGTTTTAGATTTTATAATTTTAATCTCTTCTTCGCTTAAATCTATAGAGTTTATACACCAAAGAATCAATGCGAGATTGCCAAGATCAACAATCCATTTACTAATACCCAAAATAAGCAAAATTAGATCAATGATAAATCTTTAGTTCTAATGCGGCACGATGGAGTTTTTGCGTGCGGTTTTGATAAAAGAATAGAGAATAAATCCAAAGAGAATCGTATAGACTCCTCCGGCGATAGACAATGGATCAAACATAACCCTTTTATCAGTAAAAATACCAATCGCAGGAATCAAATACTTGGGAGAGGAGATAAGAATAAAAATTGTGATAAAGTAAGATACTCCTATAAATAGGTTTCTTGCTCCTTTGATTATTCCTTTACAATAAGCAAATATAGCCATTACCAACAACACCACAATAAAAATAAAAATCATACAATAAATCAACATACATTCGGGAATACAAAGCCTCAATAAATAAGCAAATGCAAATATAATGACAAAACAACATAAAGCTATTGATACAAGTCTTAGTATTGTAAAAATCTTTCCTATCATTTCATTAACTTGATTTAATATCATCGCTAGAAATAATCCCACAAAAAGGACAAAAAGCAAAAGATTAATTATCAGTGCGCATATGGTATGAGCAAGCACAAAGTGCTTGATATATGTGTTATAGAGTTCTATCAGAGTATGGGCATTCCAATCCCACGCTTTTAAGCAACAATAATCAAAGCCTATCACAACACCGCCGCTTAGTATCCCAAAGATACCTATCAATATCAACAAGGTATGCCAAATCTTCAATAAATCCGTGTGGTGGTCGGAAGTATGGCGGTAGAATTTAAGCACACAACTATCTATTAATTCCTTAACTGATGCTTGGGCATTAGAAATTTTAGAATCTAATTCTATTTCTTTGCAATAAAGCTCTATTCTGTGATGATTAGAAGCGTCTAAAAGATTATTATCTTTAATCAACGCATTTTTAAAGAGCCGAAATGAATCGCGAAAATCATTGGCACATTCTGCTAAAGATTTTGTATCTGCGGTTGTTTCGCATTCCTTTTGTATCGTTTCTCCTAATCCCTTAAAGTCAAAATCAAGCTTTGCATTGACGAGATTCAGACTGCCTTTAAAAATCACTTGTGAGAAATTTGGCGTTTTTTCAAAGGTTACATCATAAAAACACGCTACTTTTTCAAATTCACATTCGTGAAAGTCTGCAGATTCTTTAAAAGTCGCGTTATTAAAATAAGCATCTGTATGAAACTTGCAGTTTGAGAAATTCACATTTTGCTTAAACTCACATTTTTTAAATTCTGCTGATTTGTCAGAATCTTTTTCCCCAAAAATACAATTTTTAAAACTAATATTCTGCAATTTATTTTCTATGCCATAATCTGAAAATTTGCATTCTCCCAAAAATTGTGTTCTATCAAAATTTGTCTTATTCGCCTCACTCCATAATAATTTAAATTTTTCTTCGAAAACATTATCTTTAAAATTTACTTCCACTTCGTATTCACTAGAGTTTGAAACTTTAAACTCTGCATATTGTTTAAAAGTGCATTTTTCCAAATCAATACTTGTTTCTTGAGTATTGGTAGCGTTAAAATACATTTTTACATCTCTCATAAAAATAACATTAGCCCAAACAAAATTATAAAAACCATCGACTTCAATATCCAACTCAACCTTTACTTTAAAAACTCCCTTATCAAAGCGTTCTCCCCCTCCTTTTGAATCTTCAAACTCAAAAATATCTTCTTTCTTTGCGTTGTATGCTTTTTCTAAAAACTTATCCAAATGTTTTAAATTACATATGTTTTCAAATGTTGCTTGAAATTTGGGTTGATTATAATATTCTGGAGATATTTTGTTAATATAGAGTGTCGAATTTTGCGTATTAAAATAAATCTCTAAATTATTCACTTTGCACCTCCTTGTATGATACTGATTTCTTTTTAAACTAAGTTGATCCTCAATTTTACATTGTTTATAGCATACTTCATATATACTTTTAATTAATTTTCTTCTTGATTAAGGGACATACAATGGAAAAGTTTATTTCAAACCTTGAGGCGAGGGCTAACTACAAAAATATTAAAGCAGGGTTTAAATGGAATAATATTCCAAAATTTGCAGTTATTACAGGGGAAAATGGTTCAGGCAAAACTGCTCTTCTAGATCAAATAAAATCTCTTGATAGCAGAAATATTTTGCTTGGAGAAAGAAGATATGTGCCTAGAGATTCTATTTTTTCCAAACATATTACAAGCACTATTCAATACTACAATAATATTACACTTGAAAATAAACATTACAATCATCAACACCTATCTATAACCTCTCTTGAAAGAGTTATGGATTTTGTATTGAGCGATAATTCTTATAATGAAGCGAACACCAAACTTAAAGAAAGATTCAATAAAACAATCTCAATCGAAGAATTTATAAAAGGAGATTTAAAAAACTTTAGCGAAGAAGAATGTCATCTGATCAGGTCTTATAAACAAAAGATAGATACACATCTTAGTCCATACGAGAAGTTTTTGAAACGCCATAGTGCGGATACAAAAGATTTATTGCTAATGAACAAAAATGAAATGAAACAATGGTTAAATTCACTTAATGATATAAATTTAGATTCTAAACCCACAATATTTGATGAGCAACTTTTAGTTAATATATTTGGGTATTATTTTATTAAATATACAAACCATAAAAAAGAGTTTGAAAAACAATATCCCCAAAAACGAGTATATGAAATTTCTGAAGAGCTAGAAAAGAAAATTGGGGAAGATCCTTTGATTAAAATCAATACAATTCTACAACAGTATTATCCAAAATATGAGATTGAAGTTACAAGAGATTTATCAGATAAACTTTGTTTAATTTGTGTAAATAGATGGAATAAAGAAAGAATTTCACTTGATCAGCTCTCTTTGGGAGAACAAATCATTATCTCTCTTGTGCTTTGGCAATATGAAAACACTACTTTAGATTCTGTTATTTTACTTTTAGATGAACCCGATGCACATCTCAATCCAAAAATGGCAAAAATGTTGATAGATATTCTAAAAAATATTGTGGTAGATAAATTTGACTGCCAAGTGATAATGACCACACATAGCCTTTCAAGCGTTGCATACTGCGAAGAAGAGGATTTATTTTTTATGCAAGAAGGAGAAATACGCAAAATTGAGAAAAAAGAGATTATCGAAAAATTATCCGATGGTGTGATGACTTTTAATAATGCGATGAGCATCATTGAACAAATTCAACAATCTTCTAAACTCATATTAATGGTAGAGGGTAAAACAGATAAACTTCATATCGAAAATTTTTATAACCTAAAGAATAAAAAGATTCCTTTTAAAATTATTGTGTGCAATGGTGCAGACAATATGAAATATTTTGCCATTGCTTTTGAGCAACTAAAAATTTCACAAGAAAAGATTTTGTTTTTATGCGACTATGACAAAGAGGGCATAAAAATATATAATCAAATAAAGGATAAATACAATACTATTTATACCCTAGATGCAGGATCTTTACCTAAAGATGATGATAAAATAAGGCTAAAAAATTACCCTATTGAAATGCTTTATCCTTTAGAAATACTTAAAAAACACAATATGATTACAAAAATATCTTTGAATGATTTTATAAAAGAGTTAAGTAATGACGAACAAGAGCAAAAAAGTGAGGAATATAAAGATAAAAAAGATGACAAATCAAAATATCAACTAGACACATCAAGTGGTAATACAAAAAAATCTAATTTTGCTACAACTATTATAAACCATCTCGATATAAATAAAAACTTTGAAGAGTTTAAAGAATTGATTAAACGAATAGAACATTTTATGCTAAACTAAAGTTTTAGCATAAAATCCTAATTAATTATTTGCATTTATCACACCCTAAACTTCGCATTAAAGCCAATGATAAAGCGCGTTTCCTCATCGCTTAGCCCATATAAAGGACAAAGGATAGAATCTATCTCATCGATAATAGGCTTTGATTTGCGTATGATATAGGTTTTCACACCATTCCGATACTCTGCATTTGCTTCTAAATCTCCCTCGTATCTCTCCCCCAAATCGCGCAAATTCTCAATAATAGTATTACCAAAATACGGGATAGGAAAGGATTCAAACTCATAAATATAGCTATGCCTCCCCTCTGAATACAAATTTCTATACCACCAAAAAAGTGTGCTAGACATTATCGCTACAAGCACTTGAGATTCTGTTGTAAAAAATGATTTTTGCGTGGTAGAGCTTGTAGTTGAATAGCTTGTGTATAAATCATAGTATCGCCCACCTGTGCTTCTATAATACACTTTTTCCTCACCTTGCATCAGCTCCTTAAATGTGCATTTATGAGTATAGAGTTTATGCAAAATGTCTTTTTCTATCTTTAAGCCAATTTTTGCAAACGCCCCCTCTTTGATAAATTCCAAGCTATTCACAAAGCAAAGATTATTAATAATGCTTTGAATAGGCGTGTTTTTATCTCTTAGATTTACTTGTGTGGTAAGTAAATTTTTGCAGGGGCTGAAAGTCTTTGCAAAAGTTATGATAGATACCCTTTGGTCGGCATTGAGGAAGATTCTAGCGGGAGAATTGCCATAGCTACTTACTTTTATCTGCTCACATTGACTTAAAAGCAATTTATGCAAGTTAGCATTTGATTTAGAGCTTGTAATGCTAATAGGCGTGATAAAACTTAAAACTCCTAATCCTAAGAGATTATAACCCAACTCTACAAAGAATTTATAGCTATCGAGTGCACCGCTAATGGTGTATTTATAAATATCCTTGTATATTTGTTTCTTATCGCCCATATCTGCTCCATACGGCGGATTACCCAGCACGATGTCCCAGCCTTGCGAAGATTCATCATTTAATGCCCCCCCCCCAGCAGCGTTTTTCACCGCTTTGACGCCAAACATCCACTCACTATCGAAAAACTCCGCGACAGAATGCGGGTCGAAAGGATTCCACGAAAGCAAAGGATTGCTAGAAAAATCCCCCTTAGAAGTGTGCCAAGTGCTTTGCATTTTTTTAGCGATTTCATCTCTTAGCTTGAGATAGGCAGATTCTAGCTCTTGCTTATTTTGAGCGTCAAAGGTGCGCTCCCGCAGGGCTTTAAGCTGCGCCATATCCTCTGCATAGCCTATATAGCTTAGTCCCTCTTGTTTAGGCAGCGGAATAAGACTATTCGCACTGATAAACTTAAACTCCAAGTTTGGCAAAGGCTGTATGTCATCATTAGGCGCATCGCAAATGAGTGAGAGGAAGCAGCGCAAACGCGCTATTTCAGTCGCCATGGGTTGGATATCGACACCGAAGATGTTGTTTTGTAAGATATTAAGCTTTCTTTCATAAAGCGAGGGCATTAGCGTTGTATTCGAGCGATAAATTGCAGATTCTGCACTCTCGGCTCGGTCATTTAGGCTTACTAAACTCCCTTCGCCTCGAGTTTGAAAACTACAATTTCTCATCTCGACTACTTCCGCCTGTGAATCTTTCCCTTTGCCTTGATTTTCATCTTGTTTCAAAAACAGATTCTTATAATGTGGAGAGAAATCTTTTTTGAGCACAAAATCTGTAGGATGGGATTCTAAGCTTCCAAGATTTTTCAAGTGTGGGTCAGTTGCCAACGCAACGAACGCGGTGGGGCTTTGAGAATCGTGCAAGTCAGATTGGCATTCTAAGGTTGTAGATGAATTTTTGGGGTTGTGCGAAGTAAGCGAATGAGGCGTATTAGACATACTCCGCAATGAAGCGTCTGAAGCACTCCCCAAAAAGTCGCTACAAACTGAATGCTCACTAAGCGCGGTTTGTATTTCGAGCAATTCGCTAAGCATTCCTAACGGAAACGCCCCGCTCCCGCACGCCGGATCAAGGATCTTTAGAGAATCTAGCACCGATAAAATCTCGCGCGATTCACAAGGTGAAATCTCTGAAGCGTCCTTGTCAAATGTCAGCTTTTCAAGTGCAGATTCTGCAATATTCGTGCGGTTTTTGAGACTTTCACAGAGTGAAGACGCACACATATAAGAGACTATCTCTCGCGGCGTGTAGTAGCTCCCTGTGGCTTTGCGCAAGTCTTTGTCATCTTTAAGATTATCAGTAAAAAGCACCGATAAAAGATTCTCAAACACCATTCCCAAAAGCTCGGGGTCAAGCCCGACTTCTTGGCTTAAAGGCGTGGATTCACTCAAGGTAAAATGATAGCCCCTAAAAGTCTCAAAAAGCTTTTCAAAGCAAGGATTAGGGATTTGCAAGGTGTTGATATAGCTTTGTGGGCTTTTAGGGTTATAGTAGTCGCTTTTATGCGGGGCAAAAAGTCCGCCATTAAGATAAGGGATAGAATCTAAAAGCGCGATAATCGATTGGGGCAAGAAACCATAATCCCTTTTATCCGCGTGGGTGTTAAGCGTGCCAAAAAAGAGCGGTTCGCACACTTCGTGATAGTAGTTTTCACTTAAAGTGCTATCCCAAAGTGCCGAGCTAATCAAGCCCTTTTTCTCCAAAAATTGGCAAAAAAGTAGCCGTGAGATAAGCCTTAGGACAAACTCACGCTTAAGCTTGATAAACTCCTTATCTTGCGCATTTTGCATCTCTTGAGGCAAGATGATACAATCGCAAAAATCCAAAAACCGCTCCCTAATCTCTTTAAAGAATTTATCATTGAGCGTCTCAATGCTTAAGGCTTCAAGCAGGCTTTGATAGAATCTATCAAGGGGGAGGTCTTGGGTGTAGAGGTTTGCCAGTGCGTGGAGATTCTGAATATGCGCGGGGTGCGGCGTATGCAATGAAATGTCTTTAATCAGTGTGATTTTCTCTACCACATCGACTTTTTGCTTCGTTTGCTGGGATAGTCGGCGCGTGGCAAAGGCGATAGAGAGAGTGTCTGCACTTAGGAAAAAGAGAATGTTATAGCTTGGTATTGCCCTATTGATAGCCTTTGTGGCGGATACGAGGTCGGCTTTGTGATGGCTTGAAGTGGGGATTAAGCTAAAGGCTAGGTTTGTGTGTCCGCTTTGGGCTTCTTGGAGGTGAGATTCTGAATCTGTGGTCGTAAAGTAGATGATTGCCTTTTCAAAGCTAAATGCGCTTAGTGCGGGATTAGCATTAAGAGATAAAAGCGTGTGTGTCCCTCCTTGTCTAAGATTTGCAAAGCCAAAAAGTTCGCTCAAGAAGTCTTTGAAGTGATGGCAGAGGTTGTCATCAGTCGCTAAAATGCTTAAGTAGGATTGGATAGATTCTTTTGTCATCGCACACCTCCTGTGCTTTTGTGAGTTTTATTTGCGTTTTCGATAATGGCGATTTCTTCTTGAGTCAAGTCATAGAGGGCATAGACTAGAGAATCTATTTGAGATTGCAAGCTCTCAATATCTCGCCCGCTTCGTGGTGCGGAAAATCGGATTAAAGGAGGCAGTAGTGCCTCCGCCGATTTGGAGCTAGAAGCGGAGATAGCGAGGCTCTCCCCTTGATTGCCAAAAAGAAAAAGCGGCGGCTTTATTCTTTTTGGGGCTAAGGGGAGCGGGGAGGGGATAAACCCTTTTTCTTTTTGCGATAAAGAAAAAGAATCTTTGTTTTTAGAATCTTGGGATTCTGTATTTGTGAGATTCTTCGGTATAAAGCCCTTGTGATGACAAGAATTAAGAGCTAAAATCTCATCAACTAAAGCGATAAAAGGCTCTTGATCTTTAGGAGCTATAAGCTTGATAGGGATTTCACTAAGCGGGATCTGATAGAGTTCTAAATTTTCTCCTTTTCTCTTGCCTTTATGATAAAGCCAAAAGTAATAAAGCTTAGAATTAAGCAAAGCAAGGATATATTTTAGGCTAAATTCTGAATCTACTGAAGTGATAAAATACACATCAGCACTTGCATACCAAGAGACTTCATTGTAGCCAAAGGTATTGGTTTTACTTCGTTGGGGCGCAACGATTTTGGCGGTCTCGAAAATCTCTTGTTTTCGAGACCACCACAGCGACCACCACAGCCTACTACCTTTATGCACTTCTCTGCGTTCCTCTAAGTTAGCTTTGAAGTTTGATAAATGCTCTAAAATATGCGGGATAGAATCTTGACTTTCTTTACCCGTGAGATAAAGGAAATATTGACTGGATTTGAGTTTGGTTGTGTATTTTTGTATATCAGAGTTTTTAAAACAAGGCTTAAGATAGGCTTTCTCTAAATTTTTTGCCCTAGCTTCTGCTTCACTCACAACATAAATACCATTGCCCTTTTTCAAACCTATATCTTGCCAATGGTAAGTCTCTAGATGCTTTTGCGTTACTTTATCCGCCCCGCTTACAATGCCTTGATTAATCGCACAAATTTCGCCAAGTGCTTTAGAATCTGTCTTAAGTTTGATAAAAACAGATTCCATAATAGCATTTTTGGGGCTTAAGCGCATATAGGATTCTTCACTTTCATATAAACTATCGCTTTTAAAGTGTGTGATAAGGTTTAAATCTTTCAAAGTGTCTTTGAGATTTTTTACAAGATTTGAGGCTTTAAAATGATATATTTGGGCTTCTTCTTGAGGGGCTTTACTAAGAATGCTTATGGCATTATGCTGCCCTGTCGCACTCTTGAAGACTTTATGCTCATTAAAATTAATAAAAGTTTTGATATTGGCATTTTGTTTTAGCTCTTCTCTTAATTTTCTACCACCTTGTGCTGTGGGGAAATAATTTGTAGTGATAAAGCTTAGGATTCCATTTGTTTTAAGCAAATCATAAAAACACCGATGAAAAAAGAAATAAAAATAATCCATTTTGCCTTGATAGCATTCTCTTAGCTCACTATTTTTGACCTTTTGGAATATCTCTCTATTGCCTTTTTCGCCTATGAAAGGGGGATTACCTAGCACAATATCCCAACCCTTTTCATTATGGCTAAAGTCAGATTCTAACGCTTCTTGCGCAGTTGTATTGAAAGATGTAGTCGATAGCTCATTCATCGCACACCTCCTGCGCTTTGTCCGCCTAAAGCGCGTAGAGATTCAAAGTCGGGATTGAGCAAAAGCCACGCGATAAGCTTAAAGTGGCGATCTTTTATCTCAAAAAGCCCTCCATCGCTTTTTTTGGCTTGAGCGAGACTTTGCTCGTGGGTTTGGATTTGGCTATTAAGCTGCTGGGTAAGTCGCTCAAATATGTCTTTGAAAATGGAGAGATTTTTAAAATCATTTGTCAAATCCTCTAAAGGTGCAAAGAGGCTTGCTTCTTTACTCTCTATGTCTTTTAAATGGCTTAGGGCGCGTAAAGTAGCCGCTCCCTTATCACTCGCACGCGATTTTAGCTCGCGTGTGCTTAAGTCAAAAAGTGTGCAATAGTAGGCTTTAGAATCTATCTCTTGCACAAAAGCTAAAAGGTGATTTTGATGATTTTGCGGTAAATGCGGGGCAATGGAGAAAATGCCATCAGGCAAGGAGCTTAAAGGAGCATCAAAAGAATGCGACAGCTCCCCTAGCACAGATTCAAGGGTGATAAATTGAAGAAGCTTGTTTTCTTCTTCAATACATATACTCTCACTCTCAAGGCTTTTATAGGCAGCTTTGCGCTTTTTCTCAAAGGCTTTACGCTCTTTTTCTAGCTTGATGCTGTGAGGGTCGTTAATCGCCGTGGCACTTTGGGCGGCTAGGATTTTGAATTTGAGCTTAGATTCAAGCTGGATATAAGAATCTAACTCAACATTGGGGAAAAAATGCGTGATGTGATTGATAGCGTGAAGTGAGCCGATACGCCATATCCGCCCTATGCGCTGAATGCTACGCACAGGATTAAAGGCAATGTCCCAATTGAGCAGATTCTTACAATCCTGCAAGTTCGCGCCCTCGCTTAGGCAATCACTCGCTATTAAAATGTGAATTTGCTGCTCGTGGGGTTTTAGCTCGTAGTTGAGTGAGCGCGGGGAGAATCTATTTTTACGCGAGATAAACTCTTTAGGCTTTGTGTTTCCGCTGATAGATTCTATAATGTAGTGTGGATAATCCCTCCTAAGCGCATCTTTAATCGCTTCTGTGGTAGGGATAGATTCAGAAAAGATAAGGAGCTTTTGAGATGCAATATCAGGGATAGCATCAATGATTTCTCTAAGCTTTTGGTATTTTTCACAAGTTTGGAAGTCTCTTTGTGGCGCGTAGCTTTCAAGCTTTGTAGCAATGCGCTCTAAAAGCTCTAAATCGCGCCGTATGACCTCTGCAAACTCCGCGCTTAAGCTGCCTAAAAAGCCCTTTTCTTTGATAAAAGCTAAACGCGTGGGGAAAGGCACATTAGGCTCTTCTAAGTCATCTTGAGGCTTAGAATCTGCTTCAAAATCAATATGATTAAGATAACTACGATGATAGGTAATGATTTTTTCGATTACAGGCTTAAAAGCATCAAGAGAACTCTCTAGGGATTTGAGTAGCGACATACAGATAAAACCGCGTGGGGTGGTGTATTCGCCAAGATTCTCTAATTGTTTATCAGAAAGTTGCGCTCTAATGTCATCGGGCAGAAATTTATAAGGGTCATAGATACTAAAAGAAATGACTTGCGATTGCTCTGTATTCTCGCTTAAGCCAAGCAATTGGCTAAGCCTTTCAAAGCTAAAATCAACGCTAGGCGGGATAGATGAGAGTGCATAGGACTTAATATCTTGCTCTGGCATATCCTTGTTTAATGCCTTAAGATAGCCTTTTATCTGCTCACTGGAGCGAGAGAAAATCAAATGTGTAAGCTTGAAGTAGTCATCTTCAAGCTCTAAATCCTCCTCTGAATCGAGAGATTCAAGGGCTTTTTGTGCGCTCTGGCAAATGTCTTGAGGGGCAAGTGTGGTGTGGGTGATATTATCAGAGATAATATCAGATTTGAGGCGGAGTTGATTAGCTAAATCAAGGAAGCTGTTGTTAATCGGGGTCGCTGAAAGGAGTAAAATCTTTGCGTTTGCATTGAGATTGCTTTTAAGTTTTTGGTAGCCATTTTGTTTAAGATTTTTTGTGCGAGGTTCGCCGTTGCGGAGGTTATGCGACTCGTCAATGACAATGAGATGGGCGGTTTTAAGGCGGATTCTTTGAATGTCAGAGGGGCTTTGTGCCTCATAATAGCTAAGAATCTGCACTCTTTGCGCCATTCCAATGACAAAATTAGAGTGCGGTGTGTGGGCGTTAGGCTCAAAATAACTCGCCCATTGCGCGCAGAGATTTTTAGGAGCAATGATAGTAATACCATCATAAATACTCGCTACACCTAGCGCAGTGAGGGTTTTTCCCGCGCCCACAGAATCTGCCAAAAGCGCGATACCATAGCGTTTAAGGCGACTTATAAGCTCCTGTGCCGCTAAAGCTTGAAAATCATAAAGCCCAAAGGCTTCCACTGCTGTTTGCAAGGCTTGAGATTCTGTGCGTGTGGGGGATTCTTGCTTAGGGAGGGTGGATAGAATCTTGCTAAAAATATCTTTAGGAGAGTGATAAAAAAAGCTCGTATGAAGCATATCAAGCACTTCTTGCTTACAAGATGTGCTTTGGTCGCGGATTGATTCAAAATAATTAAGAGCTTCTTGCGTATCTCTTTTGCTATCACAAAGGAGATTGAGCTCTTTATTGCTTTTATCACCATAAATCCCTAAACCACTTGCAGTAAAATTTGAACTCCCGATAATTGCACTTTGTTGATAAGGGCTTTGCACAATGTAAAGCTTGGAATGCAGCAGGACATTATTTGCCCTAAGATTTAGAATCTCGACATTGGCATTTGCGATAAAATGATGAGCAATCCTCGCATCGGTGATACATTGGAGCTGATAGTCAAAATCTTTGACAGACATATCAAAGGGGTCATTATGCAAATCAAAGCTAAGAGTCGGTGTGTGATTTTCACTCGGCTCTAACCTGCCGATGATAAGGCAAAATGAGCGCAAAAGATGTGCATATCGGCTAAACTCCACGAATGCTTTTGCATTGAAAAAGCCACTGATGATAGAGAGTGAAACTTGAGGATTAGAATCTGCAAAGTTTTTATCTTTGAGAGAATCTGCATGGTGGCTCTGCGCGCTATAAGCCTCTATCAGAGAAATAAGACGTGTAAAAAGAGTGTTGGGATTTTGGTTAGTGATGAGGTTTGAAGAAAGGTTAGGATTGCTGCTTAGGTAAAGCCCCCCCCCCCCGCTCAAATGTCGTATTTGCGGTGTTTTGATACATTTATCTGCTCCTTGGTTTTAGAAATAAATTATATAAGGTTATTGATAAATTACTTCTTTTTTTGAATCAAGATTCTTAAAACTTTCTTAGAATCTTATTTTTAAACATCTTCACAAAGCCAAAAGCCCACACTAGCGCGTAGCGAAAGCCGACTTTGAAATGAAACCATTTGTTGAGATTGATTTCATTTGTGAATGTCAAATGCTCTTTGGGAGAAGCAAACTCAAAATCCACGACATTAGATTCAAAATTAAATGTATGCACGCCTGTGCCATCAAAGCCAAAGTTACGCGTGTAGGAATATAAGCTTGGCCAAACGCACACTTTATCTTGACGATACAAAACATGGGAGAGATGCAAATCCCACAAATTCCCCACCGTGTAGCCGTTAATAGAAGAATTGCGAATAGCAATCAAATGAAACCACGAAAGAATCGTGCCGATAATCCAATGTTTCGGACTACGGACAAACCACGAAATATCCGCATGAATCCAATCAATCTGCTCCCAGCGATCTTTCCACATTCCCCAGCCCCAGCTATGAAACGCATAAGAAAAAAGCACATCGTGGGGGTATGTGCGGAGTGTCTTACTTTTGGTATTAGCGATTTGATGCGTAAAAGCAGTAACTGCCATCACGCGCTGATTGTCTTGATAAAAGTTAAGCGCGTCATTCATATAGGAAAGGAAATAAGGGTGTGTTTGTATATCATCTTCAAGCCCGATAAAACGATCGTATTGCTTAAAAATCAGCTCCCCATAGCTCAAAATCGAGCCTAAAATACCTAGATTCTGCTCTGCTTTGACAATATGCAAGGATTTAAACCCCTCTCCACTAAGAGAATCTAAATAATCCCGCACTTCTTGCACGCCTTTTGCAGCTTGCTCGTTTTTGGGCGCATCGGCAAAGATATAGACATCTGTCTTATCCGCTAAAACATTTTGTGCTAGGCATTGGATAGTTTTTTTGATTTTATCCACGCGATTATACGCGATAACGCAAACAGGGGCATAAGAGTGATGTTTAATGTCTTCCAAAATTCTGACCTTTCTTAATTGTTAGGGTTTATTGCAGTTAAAGAGAGGGATTATACTACAATTTGCCTAAAGTTATTGTGGGTTTATTGCCTGTAAATGTGTTATGATTCTAAGAATCTATTTGGACAAAAGATTTTCACACATTATAAGGAGTTTTTATGCTACTCTCTCAAGCCATCAAACAAACTTTTGAGGGGTATATGACGCTCGATTCAGAGATTAAAAAAGACTTTGAACTTTGCGGTATTGCTCCGCTTGAAAGTGCTAATGAAACACAGATTAGCTACATTGACCAAGACAAATACAGCCATAAGCTTGCGGATTCTCGTGCTGGAGCAGTGCTTTTGCGCAAAGAATTGCTTGATTGTGTGCCTCCTCATATCCAACCGCTTGTCGTTGATAATCCTCATCTTGCTTTTGCGCTACTTTCGCATTTGTTTGCGCGGAAAGGCTTCAGTGCGTGTGAGAATCCAAGCATTGATCCTCTCGCAAATATTGCTCCAAATGTCCATTTGGGTAAAAATGTCCGCATCGGTGCGCGGACGATTCTTATGCCGGGTGTGGTCATCGGGGATAATGTAGAAATCGGCGAACATTGCAAGATTTATCCTAATGTCGTTATTTATCGTGATACTATCATCGGAAATCGTGTCAATATCCACGCAGGGTGTGTAATCGGCTGTGATGGCTTTGGCTACGCGCACACCAATGACGGCAGACATATCAAAATTGAACACAATGGCATCGTGGTGATTGAAGATGATGTCGAACTCGGCGCAAACAATACGATTGATCGGGCTGTTTTTGGGCAAACATTGATAAAAAAAGGTGTAAAAATCGATAATCTCGTGCAAATTGGGCATAACTGCGTGGTTGGCGAACACAGCATTTTGGTATCACAAGTCGGATTAGCAGGCTCTACCACTACCGGACGCAATGTCGTTATGGGCGGACAAGCCGGCACGGGTGGGCATATCCACATTGGAGATTTTGTGCAAGTAGCAGGTAGAGGTGCAGTCGGCAAGAATCTACCCCCACACACCAAATGGGGCGGACACCCGCTTATGGAACTTGATGAATGGATGAAATTTTTTGTCTCTTTACGGCGAATGGTGAAGAAACAGAATCCAAAATAATTTTAATTTTATTTTACTTTTTATTTTTTGATGCGATAATGACATTTTACAAAAATGCGTTTCTGTATTGCGAGATTCTAAAATCTATAAAATAAGGGCATCATAATGACACTTTCACAAGCCTTTTTTCATACTATTTACGCTCTTGCTACGCCTGATATTAAGCCATTAGAGCGCATCAATATCCCACCAGAGATAATTGCTTCTCCTCAATCTCTTGCGATTTTATTATCGCTTAATAATGACAATTTCGCGCTATACTCGCAAACACCGAGTTTTCTTCAAATCTTTTCTCATCTTAAAGATTCTAATCCCAAAATCCCACTTGAACTCACTCTCCAAACAATACAAACACTTCAATATCAGCTTTTAGAATCTCTCCAAGAGCAACACATACATTTTGAAGAACTCCTGCCTCATTTTGTGCAGCTTAACCTTGCAACAATCCTTAGCAATGATGAGATTCAAAACCTTGCGAGCTTGAGCCAACGCGCCGCGCCTACACACACAGAATCTGATAGCAATAATGCACAGATTCAACAAATGTCCCTAAAGACTTTAAATCAAAATTTTCACACCCTATCCCTTGCGCTCACGCATCTTTTGCCACAAAGTTTGCAAGATAAATTAGAATCTATCACTAACGACTTGCAACATCAAAAATTTTCTATCGGCATTACCGGAGTGCTTAGCGCAGGGAAAAGCACCTTTTTAAACGCGCTTTTGGGTGAGGAGATTCTCGGAAGCTCAAGTGTGCCAGAGACAGCTAACCTTACGATTTTACGCTTTGGTGAAACGATGCACGCACGCGTGCATTTTTGGAAAGAAGAACAATGGAGCGAACTTCATCATTTGAGCCAACACGATACAAATATCAAAGCATTTCTTGAAGAGAGTGAAAATATTTTTGGCACATCGCTCAAAGAATACATCACAAAAGAGGGGGCTACACGCGATATACAAGCATCAGAACTCGCCACTTACACCTCTGCCAATCACCCGAGCAAATTCTGCAATCTGATTCAAGAAGTCGAGCTTTTTACGCCGCTAAAATTCCTTCAAAATGGCGTTGAGATTGTCGATACACCTGGTTTAGATGACCCTATCACCAAACGAGAAGAAATCACGCGAGACTATATCCAAAAATGCGACTTGCTCATACATATTATGAATGCGAGCTGTGCTGCGACACAGATTGATATTGATTTTATTTTAGAATCTCTCTTGGAGCAAAATATTTCACGATTGCTCGTGGTGCTTACACGCATTGATTTGCTCACCCCCAAAGAGCTTCAAGCATCGCTTGATTACACCAAACAAAGCCTTATCACACAACTCAAAAAAGCACATTATAAAGGCGATATACAAGCGGTGATAGAGAGAATCGACTTTATCCCACTCGCAGGATACACTGCTCTGCTTTATCGCACCAACCGAGAGCAAGAGGCAGCTCAAAGCGGGATTTCACTCCAACAAAGCGGGATTCTCGCTATTGAAAACTATCTTGATAAAATGCTTTTGGGTGAAGACAGCCTAAAACACAAAGACATTTTGTATCTCGCCTACAAGGCAATGGAAAAACTTACTCAAGAAGCCCTTGATTTATTGACATTAAAATCCAAACTCCTTAATACAGACAAGGCGGAGCTAGAAAATTTTATTGCGCAAGTGAGCGCGCAAAATGAAGAGCTTTCTCACTCACTTTTAAATCTCAAAAATCACTTTGAATCCCAGCTTGATGAGCTTAAAGCCTTTCTCGTATCCTTAGAACATTTTATCGACAACACCTTAGAGAGTGCAAAAAACCAACTTAAAGATACATTTTTCGGTGATATTGCCTATGCCTACGCGCAAGGACAAAAACCTTCTTCAGAATCTTTATCGCCGATGATAGAAGTCGGCATCAAGGATTGCTTTGCCAATGTGGGACGCGAATACAAATACAAACTAGGCAAAAAAATCGCCCAACTCACACAAATAGGAGAACAAAGCATACAAGAAACACAGGCTTTAGCAAAATTGCAACCCCCTCACATTCATTTCCAACTCACAAAAGAACAGCTCACACAAAGCACACACACGCTTTTACAAGCCTTACCCTCACTCATACAATCGCATTCTAAATCCAATCAAAATGCACTTAGCATCAAGCTTGACGCGCTATTTGGGGAAGCATTTGCGCATTTTGGGAATCGCTGTCGGGAAAAAAGTATCGAGATTAAAGAGGCATTTTTGACATATTTTGATAGTATTGCGCTTGTGCATCAATCCCACATACAATCGCAAATCGACCACAAACAAGCCATACTTGATGATGCGCTTAAACAAAAAGATTGCAGTGATGTTGAGAATCTAAAAAACACACTTTTGAGCCAACAAACGCAATTAGAAAATATCCATACGCAGATTCTATCGCATTTGCAATCTCTTACATAATTTTATCTTTGGACAAAGGAAATATAATGTATCAAGATAATAATTTACTTGAATGCTTTATTCAAGAATGCCTCACTATTAAAGATCAAAAACTTTTCAGTGATAATCCTCTATACGCGCTGATTGCAAAGGCGCGTTACGCACTTGCACAAAGTTTAGGCGAGGAAAATGACACTCTTGAGAAACTTTCTCAAAGCATCAACGAACCGATGAAAATTGCTATTATCGGACAATTTAGTAGCGGGAAAAGCACCTTTTTAAACGCGCTTTTGGGCGAGGAAATCTTGCCTAGCGGTATTACACCCGTTACGGCAAAAGTATGCCAAATCAGCTATGGTGAGGAAAAAGCTCTTGAGATTCACTACAAAAATGGGCGAAGTATTTTTAAGCACATTAGCTTTCTCAATGAAGTGAGCGATCTTGAAAATGCCAAAATCTCACACTATCAGCTCTTTCTCCCACTTGAATTGCTTAAAACGATTAGTTTTTTAGACACGCCCGGATTCAATTCTCAAAATCAAAGCGACACCGACACCACAAATGCTGTGCTTGAAGAAGTCGATGGGATAATATGGCTGACACTGATTGACAATGTCGGCAAAAACAGCGAAAAAATGATTTTGCAAGAGCATATCAAACGTTACGCGAGCAAAAGCCTGTGCGTGCTTAACCAAAAAGACCGCCTCAAACACCAAAGTGAAATTGACACGAGTTTGGATTATGCTAAAAAAGCATTTGCAGGACTTTTTGAAGATGTGATTGCTATTTCTGCCAAAAACGCACTCAAGGCGAAACAAGCAGAATCTCCGCTTTCTCAAACTCTTCAAGAAGATTCTAATATCCAAGCAGTGATGGATTTTCTCCATACGCATATTTATCCCTTAGCACAAGAAGCGAAAACTTACAGAATCTGCACACAACTAAGATTTTTGCTCCTTTCACACGCTCGCAAGATTCAACGCTCTTATTTTTCACTGAAAAATCTTTGTGCGATTTTGCGTGCGCATAATGATGAGATTTACCATTTAGGGGAACAAAGTGTGTTTTTTCAACACTTCCCCACGCTCTTTACGACTTTAGAATCTCATCTTGATTCACTGACCCAGCATATCTATAATGCGCTTGAGAGACGCGAAGAAACTTTTGAACGAGAAGATAAAAAATTTGGAATCAAAAGCAAAAATACTTACACCAAAGCTGTTACTTTCCTCCCTAAGGACCGCGTGATTAGTGAGCTTAACAATACAGATTCACCTTTATACAAGGAATTTATCAAGCTAGGCTTTGAAATCACGCAAACGGGTGAGGAATTTGAAGACTTTATACATTCACAAACTTCTCAACTACAAAATAAACTCACACTTTGGCTACAAGACTATCATCGTATTGATACACCTAATGCACCGCTTCTCCAAAGCTTGATTCAAGATGATTTGAATCCTGCGCGTCTTGTGCAAATGGGCTTTTTATCGCAGATTCTTAATGATTATGAAGCACTCAATGCGCATCATTGTGCAAAACTTGATGCTCAACTTGCACTTTTGCGCAACCTCATCACGCTTCAATACACGAATGCAACGACCATTTGCGCCCTTCAGATTCACACTGATATTCAAGAAGCTTTAAACAAACACCGCAAAAGCCCTGACACACTCCCTCTCTTTAACCCGACACTTGAAAATATTCGCGATGGATTGAATCTAGGCTTTCATTTTTCTTTCTTGCAAGAGAGGCTATCTTTGACTTCGCCTCTACACAAGAAATCATTATGGGAATTTTCGCAAGAAATGAAAACACTATGTGAAGAAAAATGCCAAATGATTAATCAATGGAGAGATTCTAAAAAACACAAATGCCGCATTCTCAATGATTGCGCAAAAGAAATTAAGATGTTTTGGAAGGATTCTTCAAAAACAAAAAAATCAGCGCACTGACAAAGACAATCGCTGCATTCACACCAAACATCATTTCCATTCCTCCAAATCTCACAAGCGGTTGTGTGAGCAATGGAGAGCAAAACTGCCCCATAAAAAGACTTGCCGATAAGAATCCTAACGCTCTCGCTCGTTCGTATTCCTTAGCAACACTCAAAAGCCATGAGGTATTATTCACCATAATGATGCCATTTCCTAGCCCCACTAAAGCCAACGAAAAAAGCACAACCTCATAAGTATGAAACACGCTAATAAGCATAAACCCTGTGCCGATAAGCATCAATGACATAAAATATAATTTAAAAACGCTAAATCGCTGACGCAAACGCGGATAAAATAAAGAAATGATTGCTGTGCAAATCGAATTCACTGCCAAACTCACGCCGACAAGATCGCCGCTTTTGCCAAGATACTGCGTGATAAAATGAGGAATCTGGGTAGGAGTAACATAAAACATACTCATTGCGTAAAAACAAAAAGCATAAATAGGCACAAAAGACCAAAAATGAAATTTTTGCTCTGTGGCATTTGTCGCAGAATGCTCGGATTGAGATTCAGTATGAATTTGTTCATTATCCCTTGGCGGCTCAAAAAGCATCAAATACGCAATAAGCAAAATAGGTAATCCTGACAAATATACTAAAAAGGGGTATCGCCAATCAATATCACTCAAGAATCCGCCCAACATTAAAAAGATTGACCCGCCTCCTGCCATAAAAAAGCCTTGCAAACCTAATGCCTTTTCGCGTTTCGCACCTTGATAATAATCCCCTATCAACGCGCTAATCCCTGTCATCACAAAAGCCGTAGCGATACCAAAAATCGCACGCGAGATAAGAATCCAATAAATATTCCCTTCCAATAAGAATCCACTCGCACCGGCGATACTCCACAACAAAATAGCAGGATAAATGAACTTCAAACGCCCGTATCGCTCCAATAAGAATCCACTGATAGGAGCAAAAAAGCATACAAATAAAGCTGGGAGCGTAAGCACAAATTTTGAAAGCATATCAATATGAGGCACAGCATCAAAATGTTTCTCAAGAAGCGGAAGAGAAGCAGCGATAATTGTGCCGCCAAGCACCGTCATTGAGGCAGCTGAAAAAAGTGCAAACTGCACCCATTTAGAATCGGCGAGATTCTGACGCTGCTGGGGAGTCATTGCGGAAATATTTCTAGGCATTACAACCTCCAAAATTTATAAAACTTACAATATGAATGGGCTTTGAGAATCGTTAAGTTGGTTAAAGATTGTAATACTTTTTTTTAAACATAAAAAAGCATCTTGGGGGGAAATTTAACTTGATTGTTCGATTTTGCTTTTAATATTCTCTACGATAGATTTTGTCGTGAGATTCTCATTCATCTCTGTTTCAATTGCTTTCATTGCCTTGCTGATTGCGCTGTGATCTTTCATACCGAGATTCTTAGCAAGTATGGGTGTTGAATTAAGCGTCAAAGAACGCGCGAGATAAATCACAATGCGTCTAGCAAACACGATATTCCTACTGCGCTCTTTGGAAACAATCTCACTAGGTTTGATATTGAGCTCTTTGCTCACCGTTTTGATGATATTCTCTAAAGTAATCCCTTCAAGATTTTCAGTCTGATAATTCCGCAATACATTTTTAGCGATTTTAATCAAACTGCCCTCTGGAGAAAGGCTTGATTGGACATTAATTGTAGCGAGAATCCCCTCAAGCTGACGGACATTGTTATGAATATTTGAGGCAATATAGCTGATTGTCTCGGCATCAAGACTGATATGATTGATTGCACATTTGGATTTGATGATAGAAATCTTTGTCTCAAGCTCTGGACTCGTGATTTCTGCCATATTACCCCACTCAAAACGCGAACGCAAACGATCTTCTAATCCCTTAATCTCTTTAGGCGGCTTATCACTAGTAATCACAATTTGCTTTTTGCAATTGTATAATTCATTAAAAGTATGGAGCATTTCCTCCTGCACACCCTCTTTACCACCAAAAAATTGCACATCATCAATCAAGAGATAATCACACTTGCGGTATTTATCTCGAAAACTATCCATTGTGCCGCGTTTAAGCTTCGTCAAAAAATCATTCAAAAAATTTTCAGAAGTCGTATAAAGGACATTTTTATTACAATCTTTTGCATAATTTCCTATCGCATTGATAAGATGCGTTTTGCCCACGCCTGATTGCCCATAAAAAAGCACCGGATTATAGGCAGTCGCTTGTTCTTTTACAATCATTTTTGCAACGGTATAGGCATGCTCATTACTCTTACCCACAATAAAATTTTCAAATGTATAAAAGGGATTAAGCGAAAAAGAATTACTTGAAGCGATGAGTATATTTTTATTGTTTTTTAAACTTTTCACATTTTCTTTTTTTTCTTTCACTTTGATGTGAATAATTGGCTTTACTCCATTAGGATTTGCCTCTTTAAACAAATCCGCAATTATTTCCAAATAGTTACTTTTTATCCAATCTGCCACAAAAATATTTGGCACATAAAATACCTCTATATCTGATCTGGAGGCATCTTCATCATATTCCATTAATGAAATATAAGAATCATACTCGGATTGATTAAGCTTAGTTTTAAGTTTATTTAATATATCATCTATCAGCAATTTTGTTCCTCATTTTATGGGATAGAATCTACGATTCACAATGTGAAAAAAATGTGAAAACATAAATATTTTTTTAACTCATTGATTTATGGACACGGAATAATGCAAAAGCAAAATCATAATACAAAAATATTTAATTTGGATTAAATTTTGAACATTTTAGGCATTGACCCCGGAAGTAGAAATTGTGGCTATGCAGTATTGCATTGTGGATCAAATGGGCTTAATCTGCTTGAAGCAGGGATTATTAAAATCAAAGAGCGTATTTTGCAAGATCAGATTCTTGAATTTGTGGAGGGTATTGATTTGGTGCTAAAAAGTTTTACCATTGATGAGGTGGCGATTGAGGATATATTTTTTGCCTACAATCCCAAAACCGTTATCAAACTTGCTCAATTTCGTGGGGCATTAAGCCTCAAGATTCTTCAAGAATTAGGAAACTTCAGCGAATACACACCTTTACAAGTCAAAAAAGCCCTCACCGGCAATGGAAAAGCAGACAAACAGCAAGTCGCTTTTATGGTCAAGCGGATTCTAGGTATCAAAGGCGACATCAAGCCTCTTGACATCACAGACGCCATTGCGATTGCTATCACCCATTCCCAACGCATTGGGCTTAAATCCCCCAAAAACCCTCTCTAAGCAAAAGCAGATTCTGATGAGTAAAGACATTTCTTACTTTGACACCTCATCGCAAAAACTATGGAAAAGCGATTTATCTTGTATCACGTTTCATCAAACACCCAAAAAAGCTGACATCACCACACTAGAGGCAAAAAACTTCATATACGATCAATGCGAAATCGACAAAAATGACATTGACAACGCAGACGCTGCCGCCACATCATTAATCTTTGCCAAAGCACACCAAAAAGGTCTATTTACCTCCGAAAAACTCTCTTCTTGCAAAAACTATACTTTGCATTTCACACCTAAAGAACATCTCTACGATGATTCGCAATATATGTGTGAGGTCTTGTTTTTTGACACATCATTATGCAAAACATCTTCTCATATTATCACTTGTGATCTTTTTTTGCCTCTTGCGTGTTTTTGGACTAATCCATCACTTCAAGCAATGCTTGTATGGATAGAGGGATTTTTATGCTATTTCCAATCCCAGCAGCTTTTAGAAGTTTTTCCTTTGACTTCCTATGAAGAGTGTATGGCAAAATGTGCCTATATCCAAGATGCCTACCAACAAAACACGCAATCAATGTGTATTTATTACCTGCAATATCCCTCATTTTTATCAGAATCTCACGCTCAATCTGACAAAGATAATTATCTCCAATGGGTGTATTTGGGGGAATTTTGCGGACAAACACATTTAGATTCTGCGCAGCTTAAGGCTTATCTTGCATTTCACTATTACCACATTTATACGCAAGGGCATCACTTGCCCAATTTTGCCCCAAACAAAAACAGATTCAAAAAACCTCTTGCAATCGCAAGCATTTGCGCAGGGATTCTTATCATATTTTTATTGCCATTATTTTTGACTCTTCGGTGTCATATTTTAGAATCCCGCATTGCGCATCTCAATACCCAAAGTCAAGAGTTGTTTCAAACTGATGAGAATCTCTTTTCTTACGCACAAAGCGCGCAAGAGTTGGCTTATTATCAACAACAAAATGCCTCTCTTATCTCACAAATCAAGAATCTGCACCATTGGCAACAAACCTATCACCAACGCCTTTTATTATTTCAAGAGGTCTTAAAAGATATTGACAATACACATCTTACTTTGCAAAAAGTTGCCCTTTTTGGCACACCCGAAACAATACTCATTGCCCTTGATGTAAGCTCTACTTCCCAGATTCACATTTCTCATCTCCTTGCACATCTCAATACACCCACCCAAAGTGCTTTGATGTATCCTCCAAAAGACTTGCAAGATTCGGAGCAAGATAATCTTGTCCATTCACAAATTTTGGTGATTCATAATGTCATTTAAATCAATCTTTCTTCCACCCTTGCATACTATTCAGATATTTTTAAACAATAAAACTCCTCGAGAAAAAATACTTCTTGCTACGGCGAGTGCATTGTGCATACTTTTTGTTATGATTGATTTTGTGTATCTGCCACTTGTAGAAAAATACACTGCGCTTTCATCGCTTTATCAACATACTTTTGTAGAATTTACACAATCCCAAGATTCTATCAATCACAGCAAACAACGCTCCAAAGACAAAATCATCAAACTTGAATCAAATCTTGAGAAAGAGCGACATCTCTACACGCAACTTCTCAATGAGATTCACACTTTGCAAGGTGAATCTCAAGATAATTACGCATTAATGAAAAATATTATCAAGTTTGTTGAAACACAGCCACTCACGCTTTCTTCAATCAAACCTCATCACGCCACTCAATCATTACAAATCAAAGGCGCAGGAGGATTTTCAGATATTATTTCCTTGCTTACATTTATAGAATCTGATCCTTATTTGAGCATTGATTACTTAGCATTCGCACACACACCTAATCAGATTGATTTTGAACTTTTGCTTCTGAATGAACACCTTGAGCTGCCCCAAAAGTATAAACAATGAAATACATTTGTATCTTTATACGATTAATTATACTTGCTTCACTGCCCTTATGGGTTTTAGCTCAAGAGTCAAATACCTTAGAGCTTTTTCAAGCACTCCAATCCTTTTCTAAAGAATCTAGCCTACTTATTTTAAATGAGCTTGAAAATCCCTTTGCCCCTATTGCTTCCACACAAGAATCTGAACCTTTACGCTTGTATGCCATCATCAATAAAAAAGCCCTTATCAACGACCAATGGTATATGCTTAATGACACGATAAGAGGCTATAAAATCACCGCGATTTATCCTCAATTTATCCAACTTCAAAAAGCCCAAAACACGCTGGATCTTTTTATCAATGAGAAACTCCCATGAGAAAAATATTCTTTTTTATGGGTATATTAGCACTATACGCTTACGCACAAAATATTCAGATTCACTCTAATAATGCCACACCTTTAAGCAAAATCATTGAAGAAATCGCCTCACAATCCAATGTAAGCGTATTTTATTTGCAAGAAAATGTCAAAGAAATGCTTGATTCGAAAAAAACCTCGATTCACATTACAGACAAGTCTCTCCAAAGCACATTAAAGAATCTCTTGACAGACAATGACTTTTATTACACATTACACAAAGACACGCTTAAAATCGGATTCTTATTGACTAAAACTTTTGAGATTCACTACATTGCCACCACACGCGTAGGATCAAGCAACACAGATATTGTTTTTTCACAAGACAATCAAGTCCAATCTTTATATAATAACGGGCAATTTAATGCCATTTCGGATTTTGAAATCCCCTCCCAAACGCATAAAATGGCGATGAGCAAGGCGACTTCTAATAACCCTAGCATCGGTAAAAGTGGGACAAAAATTTATTCGATTGATGAAATTGATTTTTGGGGAGATTTGCAAAATGAAATTGCAAATATCGCCTATCGACCGGGTGATTTGTATCAGCCTGATTTTACTTCTGAATTTAAAAATGACAATAAAAAAGACCGCCATATCGTGATTAACAAAGCAGCGGGATTGCTCACTATCACCGGCACACGCACACAAATCGATAGGGTGCAAAAATACATTCATAACCTTAACGAAAGGATTCAAAAACAAGTATTAATCGATGTGCATATTTTCAATGTGCAACACACAGATAATCAAACCTATGGCGTGGATTGGAATGAGTTTTTCAAACTCGGCAATCTCTCAATCCTCTCGCCCAACAATAATATCGGTCAAGGTGCAAGTTATGCAAGTATGGGGACAAACGGCACAAATTATGAAATCAATATTTTTTCTCAAGGTGCAAGCATTAATCGAATCGTAGAATTTTTGCAAACTTATGGAAAAGTGCAATCCATTTCTAATCCTAAAGTCCTTACGCTCAACAATCAGCCCGCCATTATCAGCGTGGGCAGTGTGCTGCGTTATGCGCAAAATACGACTTATCAAACAACCACTCAAGGCACTTCTGTGCAAAATAATTCTCAAGCTTTCCCTTCAGTATTTGCGGGAATCTTGCTCGATGTTACACCAAGCATCAAAGGTGATAAAATCATTCTCAAAATCAACCCTTCTATCACAAAAGCAAAAGATATTTCCGTAGAGAATCAAAGCACTGCCCTTAATGCACCACCTAATCTCTCCACAAAACAACTTTCTTCACTCGTCCAAGTCCAAGACGGACAAAAAATCATTTTGGGAGGGTTGATTGATAAAACGCAAGGGCAAACTATACGCAAAATCCCATTGCTTGGTGATATTCCTTTGATTAAATATCTTTTCCGCTATAAAAAAGACATTAAAGAAACGCAAGAAATGATTATCGTGATTTCTCCTCATATTATTCATCTTGACGCAAAGCAAGATTCTAAAGACTTGCAACGCATTCAAGAGATAGAAGACTTTAGCCAATCACATCAAACCACCCCGACATCTAAAACAGAATCCACACTATCAAATCCACCTCCCACAGAGCAACCAAAAGGCAAGGAAGAGCAATGACAGAGATGCCCTTTGTGAATCTTAGCGAGCAGATTCTTAGTCTTGAATGCAAAAACGCACTTGCGTATAAATTTATCCATAAAATGGGTTGCTTAATTTTTGCAATCCACCCTCAAGAACAAAAACTTCATATTGCACTCATTGATGAATCATGCGCTTTGGGGATTATCAAATCACATATTCGATCGCTTTTCCCTGATTTTCATATGTGCTTTTTCCTCGCTAAAGAAGAAGATTTTAGACTTTTGAGTGAGCAGATTCACACGCACGAGAGATTTTGTTCGCTTGTTGATGCTCTCAAAGCTGAACATCGCCGCCCAAATGCTTTAAAAAATGATGACAAAAACGATATGAGTGTGGCAAAACTTTTGGATTTTATTTTAGAAATATGTATCCAAGAAAGGGCGAGCGATATTCACTTTGAAAGCTCCGCTGATGGAGCAAAAGTGCGTATTCGTGTCGATGGGCTAATGAAAGAGCGTTTTTGTCTTGAAAATGATATTTTTAAAAGTCTAAGCTCACGATTAAAGCTTGAATGCGCTTTGGATATTAATCAAAATCGTAAAAGTCAAGACGGACGCTTCACGCGCGTATTGATACAAAAAGAATTTGATTTTCGTCTCTCAAGTATGCCCGCTTTTGGTGGCGAATCACTCGTTATCAGAATCCTTGACAAAAATGCACAACGATTAGAATTAGATTCTCTAGGTTTTGATACCATTAGTCTCAAACGCATTAAAGAATCTATTGCGCTTCCTTATGGCATTATCTTTTTGACAGGTCCCACAGGTAGCGGGAAAAGCACCACTCTTTATGCAATGCTAGAATCTATTAAATCACCGAGCAAAAAAATCATCACACTTGAAGATCCTATTGAATATCAAATAGATCTTGTTACACAAGTGCTTGTCAATGAAAAATACGATTTTGGATTCAATCAAGCTTTACGCGCTTTGCTTCGGCAAGATCCCGATGTGATTATGATCGGTGAAATACGCGATGAAGACACTCTGCAAACAGCGATAAAAGCTTCGCTCACCGGGCATTTGGTGCTTGCTACTTTGCATGCTAATGATTCTCTAGGTGCGATTGATCGTTTGCTTGAAATGGGCGCACAAGATTATCTTCTTGCTTCTACACTCAATGCTATCATTTCTCAACGACTTGCGCGTGCGTTATGTCCGCATTGTAAGATGCCCATTTCGCCTCAAGAAGTTTTTGAGAATCTTTACCAATCTGATAAAAAAGACGAAATTAAAGCATTAGAAAGATTCAAAAACGGGACATTTTTTGCGCCTAAAGGTTGTGTGCATTGTGATATGCAAGGTTATAACGGACGATTATTGATCGCTGAATGCTTGAGTAATTCTCCTGATCTTAAAACTTATATCAAAGATGTCTCTCAACGCGAATCTTTGCAGCATTTGTTGCTCAATCCCACACAAGAAGGAGGCTTTATCAGTATGTTTCAAAACGCTTTTCAACATTTTGCCCAAGGCGAAACGAGCCTTGAAGAAATCTATCGGGTGTGCAAAGTATGAACAAATTACCGCGTAAATATTTGATTAAAGGCATTAAAGACAATCAAAATGTGCAGATTACACTTATAGCGACTTCCACAGAAAATGCTAAAGACCAAAGTTTGCAAAAATATGATATTTATCCTTTAGAAATCAAGCCTCTCACAGGGTTTGAATTCTTACATTTGCAATTTCTCAAGCTTGACCAAAAGATCACCAAACAAGATCTTAGCACTTTATTTTTGCAAATATCCATTATGCTTTCGGCATCTTTGCCTATTTTAGAAGTCATTGAGGTGTGCGCAAAAAATACCAAAAAAGCCTCTCTCAAACGCATTCTGCTTGAAATAGCCTATCGTCTGAATCTCGGACAAAAGCTTTCTTTAGCATTTAAAGAACATCGTGATGTTTTTGGCGATATGGCATGGAGTATGATTGCATTAGGAGAAAAAAGCGGAGAGTTGAGCGAGATTTTTAATATGCTTAGCACACATCTTGCACGAGAACACAAAAACAAAAGTCGCGTTAAAAGGGCTTTATTTTATCCTTTTCTTGTGCTAATAAGTGTCATTGCTGCATTTTTGGGGATTATTATGTTTGTGTTGCCTGAATTTTTGATTATGTTTGAAGAGTTTAGTGCAAGTTTGCCTATATATACGAAGATTCTCATTAATACAGAATCTTTCTTCCGACATTTTGGTTTGGTGTTTGTAGGATTGCTTGTTTTAGTGGGATTCTTACTTTATCGGTATTATCAATCCTCACTCTCTTTCAAAACAAAACTGCATCGCCTCTCCCTATCTTTGCCTATTGTCGGAGAAATGATTAAGCTGCATTATTTCTATCAATACACTTTTACGCTTTCTTTGCAACTCAAATCCTCAACGCCGCTTGACTATGCCTTAAGCCTTACAAATGAGTGTATTCACAATCTCTATCTGAAAAATTCATTCAAGCAAGTTTTAGAATCTATCAAAAATGGTAAAAGCTTTTCGCTTGCGATTACAGAAAAAGATTTGCTTGATGAGATTTCACTCGCGCTTATCGCTACGGGTGAGCGAAGTGGCAAACTATCAGAAATGTTAGAAGTATGTGCGCAAAGATTCCAAGAAAATGCTCAAGAGAAAACAGATTTTCTTATCTCTCTTATCGAGCCTATTTTAAGCCTTGTTATGGGAATCTTGTTGTTATTTTTGGCATTAGGCGTATTCGTGCCAATGTGGGACATTAGCTCACACGCCATAGGAGGAATGTAGCAAAATCCTAGCTCATAAGAGGCATAATATCTTGGATAATTGCTTCAAAACCGGCAATTTTAGGCTCAAAGAGTCTCTTTTGTAGAATCTTTGGCGCATTTTGTCGCAGAATCTCCCGTGCAGATTCTAAAACCTCCTTAGCATTTTTGCAATGTTTCATTAAGCCATTATCGAGCAAATACCGATCGTGAAAAAGAAAAAGCGAACGCGTAGAAATTACAGGGATTCCCAAATAACACGCTTCAAGATTCATTGTCCCACCGCCACCGATAAGTAAATCAATATGAGGATAAAAAACTTTAGGCTCTAGCTTTTCCTCCCAAATCACGACATTTTGTAATGATGAAAATGACTTTATCAGATAATCGCTCTCATAACGAGGCATAATTATAATATTTGCATTCAGATTCTGTGCAAGTAGAGTAATACTTTGTTCGATAATCGGTAATTTTTCCTTGACATAATGCGCTTTGTATTCTTCCTCACGCACTAAAATTATAGGCAATCTCTCATCAAGCCCGAGCTTAGCGCAAAATGCCTTTTTTGAATCGGGCGTAGATTCTGGTATATCCTTGAGCCAAAGTGCCACATCAATAAAATCATAAGCTTTAACATTACAAGAATCTAATCCTAAACTTGTATAACAAATCTCCGGCACGACAAAAGGACGAAAAACAAGTGTAGAGAGAGGCAAAGTCAATCGTGAAAGAATAGTGATAGAATCTAATGAAAAATGATCATTTGCCACCGGTGTGTCTGCAAAATTTACCACAGGGATTCCTAGTCCAAATGCGGTTTGCACACCCTCAACGCTTGCACCTGTGATAAACAAACGCGGCATTTGCTTAAGATCATTAAAAAGCTCCAAAAATGCCCTTTGTCGATCTAATCTTGCTTGAAATTTACCCTCTTTACTCGCTCCACCATAGCCACCCACACAATGTGACTGTATGCCAAAAAGCTCTAAAAGTCTCGCACATTCATCATAACCTTGACTTTTGCGAGTAGTAATAAGAATCTCATCAGTCGTCTTTAATAAAGGCAACATCTGCCGAAAAAATAAAACATATTTAGGATCAATAATATCAAGCCAAATCATCACTAATCTCTCTTAAATTTAAAGTAAAATAAGCTAATATTCCGACATTTTACCGCATATTTTTATTTTATTAAAGGATCAATGTGAAACAGATTCAAATCACACTTTTACATTTTACACCTATTCATATTTGTAGTAACGCTATCCGCACTTGTTGGCAAAGCTTTGCAAAAGGCGATAATGGAGGAGAAAAAGATAAAGAACTTATTGATCGTGTGGGCAATAAATACAAACACGCAAGCACTTTAGAACATTTATATTATAATTTTTATATCAAAGGCATTTCAAGGGCATGTCTTCAAGAGCTTGCGCGTCATCGTCTTACAAGCTTGAGTGTCAAATCCTCGCGTTATACACTCAAAGAGCTTAGAAATGTGCCAAGCTTTTTGCCTGTCAATGAAGAGAATTTCGCTCGTGCAGAGGCATTTGTCGTTTTCACAAATAATGAAAAAGTCAATATCGCCTCACTGAAAGCCTTAGAAAATTTGCGTGAAATACTGCATGAAGGTATCAGCAACGATTTAGCTAAATTCGCCATGCCTGAATCCTATCGCACCGAACTTAGTTGGAGTATCAACGCACGCAGTTTGCAAAATTTCCTCTCTTTGCGCACATCAAAAAGCGCACTATGGGAAATACAAGATTTAGCAAAGGCTATTTTTGAGGCACTGCCTGATGATCATCGCTTTATTTTTGAAGACTGCATACAAAATCATTCGCATAATTTAGCGGATTGATTTGATCATCAGATTCACAGCTTCATCACTTAAATCTCGAAAATCTAAAGCAAAAAAATCGCCGTCAAATTGAACAGGCTTTTGCACGATAATCGTATCATTTTTAGACAGAGAATAATTATAGGCATTTTGGATTTCATAAAATAAACCCACTTGCGCAAAATAACCTTCTGTTTTCTTGATAATTGCAAAAGAAGTCAATGTGATTTTAAGAATCTTATCGAGTTTTTGCGTGCCAAAAGGTTGTAATGATGCCTCATAGCATTGATTTTTTAAAGCATAGAGAATCTTTGTTTTAAACATCTCTTTAGGTGTGCTTACCCATTTTTTATTTTCTAAAGATTCTATCTTTAAGGTTTCATTATTAATCACAATCACATCTGTGCTATTAAATACAGAAGCAACATTGACATCAAGCACTCCTATTTTTTTTGATGTTTTTTGGTTTTGACATTTTTTAGTATTTTTTGATGTTTCATAATCTTGTATATCAAAATAGCTGATTGAGGGAATCTCGCTAGCAATCTTGACATTCACACACCCTGTCCAGCTTATACCCGCGATAATCATAACCGCAAAAAAGATTTTTTTCATTCTTGTTATCCTTAAGTTTTGCTATTTTTTCGGAGCTTTTCCAAAAATACTATCGTAGGGATTCTTATCAACCTTTTCAATCAACGCCGAAGCTTGGGTGAAAAATTGACTCATATCTTGCAAGCTCCCTTGAAATTGCAAAAGTGTAGGTGTGAGAATCTCACGCATATTGTATTCACCTCTTTGCATATTTTTATCCATTTGCAAGGTGATAGATTGGAGATTCTGCACACTTTCCCGTAAATCTTTGACAATCAAAGAAATCTCATAGAGATTCTGCTCGTTTAAAATGGCATTAGCATTTTTAAGAAGCGATGCCGTATCATCACTTAATTCTGTAGCTTTACTCATAATTTTCTCTATACTGCCTTTATCAAGCTCCAAAATCTTCTTTCCATCAATTTCTTCTAAAGGCTCACCATCACCCTGAATCAATGCAAGGTAATTCGCTCCTGCAAGACCTTGTGAGCTTATAATGACTTTAGCATTTTTTCTGATTTCAAGTTGAGAATCAATGAGCATTTGGATTTGAATCGTGCCTTCTTTGAGACTTGCAAAATCAACCGAAATCACGCGTCCCACACTGATACCTTTGTATTTTATAGGTGTATTTGTCCCTATACCTCCCACCTCATCTTGGCTATAAGTATAATAATGCTGAAAACGATGAGAATCAAGCTCAAAACGATTAAGCCACATAATAAAGGCTATCATTAATATAAGTATAATAAAAAAAATTGCGCCAATCCAAACATATCGGACATTACGTTCCATAGAATCTCCTTAATTTTTATGATTGAAATCTTGCCAAAATCTTTCTCCACGCTTACCTGAAAAGATCGTAGCCTCATTAATACCTTCTTGTTTTTGATGATAAAGCTCTGCTAAGGTCCCTTCAAAAAGAATATGTTGATCCTGAAGTAAAATAAAACGATCGACAATGTCTTTAATAGAATCCAAATCATGCGTTACCATAATAATCGTGATTTCTAAAACTTCTTTCAGCTTTTTAATCAATGTATCAAATCGTTCCGCACTTTGTAAATCAAGCCCGCTTGTGGGTTCATCTAAAAACAAAATATCCGGGCTTAATGCTAAAGCTCGCGCTAATGAAACGCGTTTTTTCATTCCACCAGAAAGCTCATAAGGGTATTTATAAGCAACTTCTGAAGATAATCCTACTAAATCCAACCACATTCGCGAGATTCTATTAATCGTATTTTGGTCATAATCACTTTTTTGTGTGAGCAAAAATCCTACATTGTCTAATACATTCATCGAAGAAAATAACGCTCCAAATTGAAAACACACGCCACAACGATCAAGAATCTTATCCCGCTTATGCTCGCCTAATGCCCAAATATCTTGCCCGAAAAAATTAATCACACCTGATTTTGGTTTTTGTAAAAAAAGCATATTCTTAAGCAATGTGCTTTTACCACTTCCACTTCCACCGAGAATCCCAAATATTTCACCTTTTTTCACATCAAAGCTAATGCCCTTGTGAATAATCACATCACCATAAGCCGTGAAAAGGTCGCGCACTTGGACAATACTCATACATCAAGCCTTGTAGTAATAATTGAAAAAATCGCATTAATCAAAATCACCCAAAAAATCGCATTAACGACACTCATAGTCGTAGCAATCCCTACAGATTCTGTATCACCTTTGACATAAAGCCCTCGAAAGCAGCCCACCAAAGCAATTGCTGCCCCAAAAAAAGGAGCTTTTACCACACCTACCCAAAAATTATTAATACCCACATATTCATAAAATCGCTCTAAATATTGCACGAAGTTAATGCCTGTCTGCATTTTCACAGCCAACATTGCAGCAAACAAACTCACTGCATCAGCTAAAAAAACTAAAAGTGGCATAGCAATCACCAAAGCCAACACACGCGGTAAAACCAAATAATCAAAAACACTAAGATTCATTGTTTTGAGCGCATCAGTTTCTTCAGTAAGATTCATCACACCAAGTTGAGCTGAAAAAGCTGAAGAGCTGCGCCCTGCAATCACAATCGCAAGGATAAAAGGTCCCATTTCTCGCAACGAAAGCTTTGCGACAATCTCCACACTCATAATCGGCACACCCATTCTCTCAAGCTGTAAAACACCTTGTAAAGCAATAGCATAACTCACAATAAAAGCTGTCAATAATGCCACGGGCAAAGCCTTAAAACCTGCTTGATTCATATGATAGAGAATCGAGCTTACTTTAATATATTTAGGGTGCAAAAGAGAACGAAAAAAATACGATAAACACATACCACAAAAATAAAGAAAATTCAAAAAACTTTGAAAAAAATCACTCAAATAACGCCCGAAAAGTAAAAAAACTGAAGATAAAGAAAAAAGAGAAAAACGCGAAGGTAAAACAGGAGATTCTAAAGATAAAGACATCTCGAGTGTTGCAAAAATCTCATCTATTTCAGTATTTGTATGAATAAGCTCATACTGCTTACCTTGTAGCAATTCTTTCAAAAACGCACAAAAAACAAAATCAACCTTACAAACTTCAGCAAAATCAACACGAACACGAGAAGCCGATAATATAGCATTTTGAAGAGATAAACGCTCATTTTTAAGCAAAGAAAAATCACATTGTTTCAGAAGCTTTATTTCTAAAATATCATCAGAAAATCTTGTCTCAAAACACATCATAAATCCTGCATCTATCCTTCAATTAAATTTAAATCATTATATTAACACATTCAAACACTTCCAAACAAAACATTCTACCCTAATACATTCAATAGAATAATTACCAAAATATAAGGAAACTTAGATATAATGACAGGGAAAAAGTGTGAAAAACGCCTCAAACTTATTCACACATTATAACAAAGCCCTGAGTAGATATAGTAGCAGTTTTCACATTTTCACAATACCTACTATATTTTACTAAAATAATAATATTAACTAAAGGACTTCCAATGAAAATTTCACTCCCTAAAAGCTCATTTGAAACAATTCTCAATGATTGCCAAAATTTCCTTGAAAAACGAGACCGATCACAAATCACTGCACACATTTATTTCAAAACACAAGAAGATCAATTGCAAATCAAAGCTACTGATTACGAAATATGGCTTGAATCTACGATTCCTGTTAAGTGTGAAACTCAAGGTAGTGGGACAGTCAATGGAAGACAAATTCTTGACATTATCAAAAGACTAAAAGATGCAGAAATAACTTTAGAAACTGACCAAGATACAATCCATATCCGACAAGGTAGAGCAAAATTTAAACTTCCTATGTTTAATGCTGACGAATTCCCTAAATTTCCAGAATACGATTCTCATGCTCAAATCAACATTCAATCTGATAAATTTCTTCACTCTATTCGTAAAATAAACCCAGCCGTAGATACTAATAACCCAAAATATGAACTTAATGGTTCATTACTAGACATCAAAGAGTATAGTTTTAATTTTGTCGCCACAGACACAAGAAGACTAGCTCTCATTGAATACAAAAGTCAATCAGTTGATACACTTTCTTTAATCATTCCTAAAAAAGCAATTAATGAGATTCAAAAACTCTTTATCGAAGAGCTCCAAATTTTCCACAATCAAACTCATCTGATTCTTAAAAACAATCGCTACACTTTTTATACTAAACTCATCAGTGGTAAATATCCTGATTATGAAAAAATCATTCCTAAAGAATTCAAACACAAAATCCAACTGCCTAAAGATCAATTTGTCGATGCCTTAAAACTTGTCAATTCTCTAGCAAATAACATTAAAATTACTATTTCTTCTAATGAGATACTTTTTGAGACATTAAGCGAAGATAATGCCGAAGCTTCAACACAAATTGAGATTCAAACACCTATTACTGAATCTTTTGCCTTAGGACTCAATTCAAAATATATCCTTGATTTCCTCTCACAAATTGATTCAAGTGAATTTACACTTTGCATCAATGAATCAAATACACCTTTTGTCGTTAATAATGACAATTTTTCAACCGTTATTATGCCTGTGATTCTGTAATTCTAAAGTGAGCAATAAAATTATGGAAAAAAAAGAATATCAAGCAAGTAATATCAAAGTCTTAAAAGGTTTAGAAGCCGTCAGAAAGCGTCCCGGAATGTATATTGGTGATACCAATGTCGGGGGCTTACATCATATGATCTATGAAGTCGTAGATAATTCTATTGATGAAGCAATGGCAGGACATTGTGATTGTATTCGTGTTACACTCACAGAAGAAGGAAGCGCGATTATCGAGGACAACGGACGCGGAATCCCTGTAGATATTCACCCTACAGAGAATCTCCCTGCTGCTACACTTGTGCTTACGACACTTCACGCTGGAGGAAAATTCGACCAAGATACTTATAAAGTCTCTGGTGGTTTGCACGGAGTGGGTGTGAGCGTTGTCAATGCACTTTCAAAACGTCTGATTATGACAATCAAAAAAAATGGCAATATTTATCGTCAAGAATTTGCGCAAGGGATTCCTCAAAGTGATTTAGAGATTATCGGGAAAACGCAAGAAAATGGAACAACAATAGAATTTTTCCCCGATGGTGATGTTATGGAAGTCTTAGAATTTGATACACAGATTCTCACACGACGTTTTAAAGAAATGGCATATCTTAATCGCAATATCACTTTGCATTTCAAAGACGAACGCACACAATTAGAAGAGCATTATCATTTTGACGGCGGTTTAAATCAATTTGTCCAAGATATTAATCATAAAACTTTTATTTCATCAATTATCAGTTTTGATTCAAATGAACAAGAAAGCGAAATTGAGGTCGCTTTAGCTTATAATGAAAGCTATGATGAAAAAGTTTTGAGTTTTGTCAATAATATCCGCACACCTGATGGCGGGACGCACGAGGCAGGATTTAGAGCAGGACTTAGTCGTGCGATTATGAATTATATTGAGGCAAATGCTTCAGCGCGTGAGAAAGATTCTAAAGTTACAGGTGATGATGTGCGTGAAGGACTGATTGCAATCATTTCTGTAAAAATTGTCGATCCTCAATTTGAGGGGCAGACTAAAGGTAAATTAGGAAGCTCTTTTGTTAAGCCAATCATGCAAAAACTCACCTATGATAAACTTTGTAAATTTTTTGAAGAAAACCCTAATGAAGCAAAAGCTATTATGCAAAAAGCTATTATGGCAGCGCGTGGTAGAGAAGCAGCGAAAAAAGCACGTGATCTCACACGCAAAAAAGAAAATTTTTCTGTGGGGACATTACCGGGCAAACTCGCAGATTGTCAAAGTAAAGACCCAGAAAGATCTGAAATCTATCTCGTAGAGGGTGATAGTGCGGGAGGTAGTGCGAAACAAGGAAGAGATCGTGCTTTTCAAGCAATTTTACCTTTGCGTGGGAAGATTCTTAATGTTGAAAAATCGCGTCTTGATAAGATTCTCAAAAGTGATGAAATCAAAAATATGATCACAGCTTTTGGTTGTGGAATCGGCGATGAATTTAATATTGAAAAGCTTCGTTATCACAAAATCATCATTATGACTGATGCCGATGTTGATGGGAGTCATATTCAAACACTTCTTATGACATTTTTTTATCGCTATTTAAAGCCTCTTGTCGCAAATGGGCATATTTATATTGCGCAGCCTCCACTTTATCGTTATGAAAAAGGTAAAAAAGAGATTTATCTTAAGAATGAGCGGGCATTGAGCGAATTTTTGATTGAAAATGGCATTGAAAATTTCAGTTTTGAAGGCATTGGGAATCAAGAGCTTTTGGAGATTCTAAAATTTATCTCGCATTATCGTTCTATACTCAAAGAGCTTGAAAAACGTTATTCAATGATTGAAGTTGTGCGCTATTTAGTTGAAAATGAAGAACTTGATGCGTTAGATTTGGAGAATCTCTGTGCAAAGATAGAATCTTTTCTTTCCACACAAGAATGTAATATTTTGAATAAAAATATCACGCAGGAGCGTTTGACACTTTATATCCAAACCAAAATGGGCTTAGTTGAGCTAAATATTGATGATTCACTTTTTATTGATAATTTCTTCCAAGAAGCGCGTTTTATCTATCAAAAGATTAAAGATCGTGAATTAAGCTTCCTCAATGATGAAGATATTTTTGTTTTCTTAGAAAAGATTGAGGAAAGTGCGAAAAAAGGTGCGAAGATTCAACGTTATAAAGGTCTGGGTGAAATGAATCCTGATCAATTATGGGAGACGACAATGACACCGGCAAATCGCACACTTTTGCGTGTGAGAATTGATGATGATGAAAACACTGATCAGATTTTCACACTTTTTATGGGTGATGAAGTCGAGCCGCGAAGACTTTATATTCAAGAACACGCTAAAGATGTCAAGCATCTTGATGTGTAAAAATCATTTTTACGCGAATTTTATAAATTTTAAGAATCTTGAGAATCTTTTTCTTCTATTGCCCAGCCTTTAGGGGTTGGAGAGATTTTATATTGTTCTCCTGAAACAAGATCAATCACATAACAAGGTGAGCTTTCTAATTGCGCTCTCTCCACGGGAATGACTTTCAAGCGATCGCGCACTTCTTGCATATCTTCGCACATTGCGCTAAATCCGCACATCATTAATTTATACCGCATAAATCTCCTTTTCATAGATTCTATTTGTCTGCTATAATATGGCTTATTTACTATTTTTGAGCTTAAAAAAGGAGCAAGAATGTCTCAACAATCACATAATTTCAGCCTATGGTGTGATTTTATACAAAAAGAGTTTTTGGAAAATGAATTTAAATCTTTGCTAGATTCTCAAATCATTAAGGGAGCGACAAGTAATCCTAGCATTTTTGCTCAAGCACTCAAAACTCCCATTTATCAGCAGCAGATTCAATCTCTCAAAGGACAAAAAGCAAAAGAGATTTATGAGCATCTCGCACTTTGTGATATTAAACGCGCAGCAGAGATTCTTTTGCCTTTATGGGAAAATAATCCCGATAATGGCTATATTAGCATCGAAATTGATCCTTTTTTATGCGATGATGCAGATAAAAGTATTGATGAAGGGATAAGGCTTTATCAAAGTATTCAAAAGCCTAATGTGATGATAAAAGTCCCCGCGACAAAGGCAGGTTATGAAGTGATGAACGCACTTTATGCAAAAGGGATTAATGTCAATGCGACTTTGATTTTCACACTTGAACAAACGCAAAAATGTTTAGAAGCATTCCTTAGCGCATCAAAAAGCCATTCACAGCCTCGCGCAGTCATCAGTGTATTTGTTTCGCGATTTGATCGTGCAGTAGATTCACTTTTATATGCAAAAGCTCCGCATCTAGGTAGCAAGCTTGGTATTATCAATGCAATGGAATGCTATGATGCAATCGAGTATCAAGGAGATTTGACAATCCGCACACTTTTTGCTTCGACAGGGGTAAAAGGTGGTGATTTAAAGCCTAGTTATTATATTGATGCGCTTAAATTCCCTCATAGTGTCAATACCGCACCTCTTGATGCGATTGCTGCATATCAAAGTGATGAAGCACTTAAAGCTCCTCTTGATAAAAAAGCGCGAGAGGATTTTTTCACCGAGATAGAATCTTTTGGGATTAATCGAGATTCTATCGCTTCTACACTTTTAGAAGAAGGATTGAGTGCGTTTAAGCAAAGCTTTGAAGAGCTTTTAAAGACTTTTTAAAAGCTATTTTGTGCTTTCATGGATAAAAGGCACACTTTGAATCCCCGCTTCTACAACCTTTTGATTGATATTCATAATCTCTTTGACATCAATGCCTAAATAACTGCTAGGGATTTTATAAGAGGGATTATAGACTTCTTTGAGTAAAGCGATTTTTTCTTTATTATCTTTAGAATCAAGTAATCGATCTTTAATCATACTTGACTTCATCGGTGAATCTTTCCCCACAAAGCCTACAAGTAACATATACACATCAGAATCTTTTAGCCTCTCTTGAATATTTGCAAGTTCTTTTTGGCAGCTAGGGCAATTAGGGTCGGAAACAATATAAGTAATCTTTTTAGTATTTTTATTGTTTGAAGTTAAAATAATATAATCATCTTTAGATAATTTTTTAAAGAATGTATCAAGTCTCGCACTATCTGGCTTTTGCGCACTTTGGGATTGTTTGATTGCATTAGAGATGATGCCTTTGTCGTTTTCATTATCGGAGAAAAAGACATTAGAAACACCCATAATCACTTTGCCGTCTTTACTTGCAAACAGCGGCACTTGCATTTCACCCGCTTGGATCATCACAAGTTTGACATCAGGCGTGCTTTGAAGATTCTGAATTTTGAGAATCTTCACATCTTGCTTGGTATTTTTCTTGATGATTTCTTGCAAAGTCTGTTCAAAACTCGCTGCAAAAGTCAATGAAGCAAGAGCGAAGAGAAGAAAAAAGCCACTTTTTTTCATTTTTGATCCTTTTAGTTTGATACTTATTGCGAGTAAGATTCTATAATGTTTTAGATAATCTAAAACCACACCCGCGCAAAAAACGCAAAAGGTCATCAATGTCTGTTTCTTCTGATACCAATATGCCTAAGATTCTGTGTTCTTCACATTTTCCTTTTTCTGTGCGTGAAAGTGTGCGATTTATTCATCGTATTACTTTGGGGCTTGGGTCAAATCAAGGGCAAAGTATGAAAATCTTAGAATCTGTCTTTAGGCATATTAGCAAACATTCACAGATGCAGATTCTCTGGAGTTCTCCAATATGGCGCAATCCCCCATTTGGTTATACACAACAAAATGATTTTTATAATGCCGTGCTTATCATTGCGACAAGTTTGAGTGTGCGTGAAGTGTATGCTCTTATCTTTTATATTGAGCGGCGATTTGGGCGCGGACGCAAGAGGGCTTTTAAAAATGCTCCGCGCACATTGGATATTGATCTGATTTTTTATGATGAGGTGCGCATCAATGGAGGGGATTTGATAATCCCTCATCGATGTTATACACAAAGGGCTTCGGTGATGCTGCCTCTAAGCTTTTGTCCTAGAAATTTGCACTAAAGCTAATCCAATAGTTTCTGCTTGGCAAGATTCTCTGATAGCGGTTTTGTGAACTTGTGTTACCGTTGTTATTAGTATATATCGCATAATCCATAAAATACACATCAAAGAGATTATTGATCGCAAAGGTGAGCATATAAGACTTATTAAACTTATAAGTTGCAGCAATATCTACTAATTGATAGTCTTTGTAGTATGGTCCTACAACTTTACGCACATTTGTTCTTGCACTTCCTGCGATTGTTGGTGTTTTAAATTTCCCACTCCAGCGGATATAAGCACTGAAATTTTGATAAGTATAGCTTGGCTTAAGAGTAAAAGTATGTTTAGGGATAGAGTTGATAGGCTCACCTTTTGAAGAACCGCTAAGATTTTTTGTATAGGTGAATCCATAGCTTGCATCAAGCGCAAATCCATAGAAGGGCTTGACTTTTAGGCTTGCCTCTGCACCAGTTACAAGGCTTTTATCGATATTACGATAGGTAGTGCAACCCCCTGTGCAGGTAATTCCTAAGGAGGGAATATAAAGACTACTATCAGAGCTTAAGGTCTCGATTTGATTATTAAAGTCGGTGTAATAGCCTGTCAAGATAAACATTGCGGGTTCTGTATCTACGATCGCAGACAATTCATAGTTCCAGCTTTGCTCGGGTTTAAGGTCAGGATTCCCATAAGTATAAGTAGTTGTGTTACCACTAGTTGAAGAACTCCACTCACCTTCAAATGTTTGTTGGAGTGAAGGGATTAACATACCATTAGCAACCCCTGCTTTGAAAGTCAGCCAATCGGTAGGATTATAATTCACATAGAATCGCGGATTGGGCACAGTCGTATAGCGATCAGCATAGGTGTAGCGTAAGCCCAGTGTCGCACTCACATAGCGATTGATGAGGTATTCGCCTTCGGCAAAGATTGCAGCTTGATTTTGGTGCATATCTCTGTATCTGCTGCTAATTGTCCCCACTAATTGTTCATAGAGATAATACAACCCGCCATTAAAGATAAGGCTTCCCGCTCCGCCAAAATCAAAGTCGTTATTATAGACGGATTGCAACGCGACATTTTGGTTAGTGCGTTTATTTGCCCAGTTGATATAATCGCCCTTTGTCGCACCGATAGGGAGTCTGCCATTAGCTGAATTACTTGCATGTGGAGCGATGATATTATAGGTGTATTGTGCGTAAGAGGAGAGCTTACCCCAGCTATAATCCCCATCGTGGTTTAAAATCGTATTGACTTTATACATTTCTTGCACGCTTGTGATGTTGTTTTGTGAGGTATTCAGAGTGCCAAATGTCCCGTTATACACTTCAGAATCTAAATAGAGATAATCACTCTTCGTGGGCGTGTAGTTGAGCCGAAATCCTGCATTCCAATTTTGCGAACCAGTGCTAGAGTGCGCGGCATAGGGATTGCCATTACTTGGACCAGTAGGATTTAAAAACGCGTTAGGTTCGTTATAGCGGTAAGAACCGCGGAGATTAAGTGAAAGCTTGTCTTTGATAAGTGGTGTATTCACATACGCGTTTGCGCCGTAGTTATTGCCCCATTCATTGTGTGGCTCAAAGAGTTGTGTGTTGAGCTGCACACCTGCGCTTACTTTGCTAAAGTGTTTTTTCGTGATAATATTAATCACCCCTCCCATCGCATCAGAGCCATAAATCACAGAAGCAGGACCACGAATGACTTCGATGCGTTCGATCATTTCGGGGGGTGGCATAAAGGAAGTGGCATTCCCCAAACCATTTTGTATGAATCCTCTTGTGCTATTTTGTCTTTTGCCATCAATAAGGATTAGCGTATAAGATGAGCTAAGCCCACGCATTGATATGGTGTTTTGTCCGGTTTTGTCTTGCTCGACATACACACCCGGCACATCTTGCACGGCATCACCTAAATCTCTGATAGGACGAGTAAGTATTTCTTCTTGTGGGATTATAGAAATGGAAGCAGGAGCATCTTTAATATCTTGTTCATAACCTGAAGCTGTTACAACAGATCGTCCAAGATTCACTTTACGGACATTAGAGGAATCTTCTTCTAAATTATTACTTTGCCCCCCCCCCGCTACTATTTCATCGGCTAATAGCACATTAGTGAGCAATGAAGCAGTAAGCACACTTAATGAAATTTTATTCATAGATTCTCCTTTTTTAAATATAATATCATTTACAAACAATAATAAGAACGATTTGTAAAAGTATCGAAATACTACAAAATCTAAATTTAATAAAAAATAAAAAATATTATTAAAATTATTTTATGTAATGATTATAGAATCTGTTTAATAATCAAGCACGATATATTTTAACAATAAGAATCTTGCTAAGGTTAAACTTTTGCTTAACATCAAAAGGCTAAAATAAAGATTTAAAGTTATTGTGAATAGGAAGAATTATGGCGAAAAAATTACACACTTTTATGGGTGATACTCCTGCCCAAGCACTCAAAGAAGCGCAGGAAAAATTTGGCAGTGATATTTTGCTTGTAGAAACGAAAGAAATTCGTAAAAAATCAATGACTCAACCTGCACTTTATGAAATGGTCGTGGCTGTCGAAGATAACACACCAGCAGCTACTCCACAACCAGCACAAGATGCACCCACGCAAGAAAATGTCCCACCCCCTGCCCTTGATCCTAATCCTGCTCCTAATAGTGTCCAAAAAAGGCTTGATGAAATTGCAGAAAAAAGAATGACAAAGAAAAAACAAGAAGCCCAAAAGCCTAAGATTTATGATGATGTAACGCTCCAACTTTCTGATGCGGTAAGGCAGATTTCAGAAGCTGCGGGTGTGCCAAGTAATATGCCAAGCACTCCTCCTAAACGCGCTGTATCTTCGGGGTATCCCAAACCCACCGCGCCTTTAGTGTCCAATCGTGGGATTGATGAACGCGCTGAAGATAAGATACAGGATTTGCAAAATACGCGTTTGGCTCAAAGTGTGAATGAACGACTTGAGCTTAAGGAAATCAAAAAAGAGCTTGATGAGATTAATGACAAAATGAAGCTTATTCAAAATATGTTTTGGGAAGAAAAAAGCCCTAAAAATGAGGGGCTTAATATCCCTCAAGAATTTGCAGAAATCTATCGTATCGCCAAAAGTAGCGGTATGAATCGCGAACATCTTGATACGATTATGAAGCTCTCTTTAGAGTTGATGCCACTTAAAATGCGCTCTAATTCTACGACAATTAAGCGATATTTTCGCGAGGTATTACGCAAGATGATTTATTGTAGGAGCGAGAATCTCCAGAATAATACCAAAAAGATTATGATGCTTGTCGGTCCTACGGGTGTGGGCAAGACAACGACACTTGCAAAGCTTGCAGCGCGTTATTCTCTGATGCTTAATCAACGTTATCGTGTGGGTGTGATTACGCTGGATACTTATCGTTTGGCTGCTGTCGATCAGCTAATGGCGTATGCGCGTATGATGAAGCTTAGTATTGACACGGTGGTCGAACCTGAAGAGTTTGGCAAAGCGATAGATTCTTTGAAACATTGTGATTATATTTTGATTGATACGGCGGGGCATTCACAACATGATCGCTCTAAGCTTGAATCGCTCAAATCGTATTTAAATAATGACTACAAAATCGATGTGAATCTTGTGCTTGCGATTAACGCGAAATATGAGGATCTCAAAGATACTTATAATGCTTTTAGTGAGATGAATATTGATACTTTGATTTTTAGCAAACTTGATGAAAGTCGCAATTTTGGTAATATGTTTTCACTCGTGTATGAAACCAAAAAGCCTATCAGCTATCTTTCGATTGGTCAGGGTGTGCCAAATGATTTGATTCTAGCGGGTAATGATTATTTGGTGGATTGTTTGCTTGATGGATTTAAGCGTCCTAAAGTCAATTAAAGAAGCACTATGATTCATAATCAAGCTTACGAACTTCAAGCTATCGTCCAAAGCCAAGATAAACGCAATTTTAGCGCGACTAAGTTTATCGCTATTACTTCGGGTAAAGGAGGCGTGGGCAAGTCAAGTATTAGCGCGAATCTTGCGTATTGTTTATGGAAAATGCACAAAAAAGTCGCGGTGTTTGATGCGGATATTGGCTTGGCAAATTTGGATTTGATTTTTGGTGTCAAAACGCAGAAAAATATTCTTCACGCATTGCGCGGAGAAGCGAGCTTTCAAGAGATTATTTATCCTATTCAAGAAGATTTGTATTTGATACCGGGTGATAATGGCGAGGAGATTCTCAAATACGCTCATTCGGGTGTTTTTGATAGATTTTTAAATGAAAGTGATATTTTGGATTCTGTAGATTATATGATTATTGATACCGGTGCAGGGATTGGCGGTATCACACAAGGATTCTTAAATGCAAGTGATGTCGTGATAGTCGTTACAATGCCTGATCCTTCGGCAATCACTGATGCGTATGCGACTATCAAATTAAATGCAAAAAATCGTGAGGAAATTTTTATGATTCTCAATATGGTGAAAAATCAGAAAGAATCTTCAATGGTTTTTAATCGTATTGCTCATATTGCGAGTAAGAATATCCCCTCTTTGCGCTTAGAGATGCTAGGATTTTTGGAGCAAAATAATGCAGTGGCAAAAGCTGTGCGTTCAAGGGAATTGTTTGTCAAATCAGAGCCTTTATGTGCGCCTACCACGCAGATTAATGCAATCGCACAGAATCTTGTTGCAAAGTTGGAACAAAATATGCTTCCTACTTCACAAAGCAATCATTTTGCTCATTTCTTTAAGCGAATGTTGGGCTATATTTAGGGGATAAGGAACGAAAGGGATAATATGAAACCTGATAATTATATGAGTTTTAGTATTGTCGCAGGATTTTTCGTAGGTTTGGCGTTTTCGATTGCTAAATTTGATGAAGCTGAATTTGTTGTATTATGGACGATTATTACAACAATGGGTATTTATTTGATTGTAGCAGTGTGTATTTCGCTTTATTTTTGGTTTTTGGATTTTGAAGATTCTAAATTGAAAAAAGGCAAGCTTGAGAGCAATTTGGAATTTTATCGTTTAGAGTTTGATAAGCGTGAAAAAGAATCTGCTAAAATTCGTAACTTTATCAAAAGTATAGAATCTGATGATGAAGAGGCAAATAATGACAAATAAATCAAACCCTAAGGCTCGAGAATGAAAAATGTCAATGGATACAATCAAACCCTAAAATATTCACAAGATGAACTTGCATTGCAATATCTCCCTGCGGTTAAAGCAATGGCTTTTCGTCTTAAAGAACGTTTGCCAAGCTCTATTGAAATGGCGGATTTGGTTTCTATTGGCACAGAAGAGTTAATCAAGCTTGCACGCCGTTATGACAGCACGATTAACGATTCGTTTTGGGGATTTGCGAAGACGCGTGTAAATGGAGCAATGCTTGATTATTTGCGTAGTCTTGATGTGCTTTCTCGTGCTAATCGCAAGCTTGTTAAAAGTATTGATTATGAGGTTTCTAAGTATTTTAATGACCATCAAGAAGAGCCTAGTGATGAATATCTCGCAAAGGTTTTGAATGAAGATATTCAAAAGATTCGTGAGGCGCGTATCGCTTCTGATGTCTATGCACTTGTGCCGATTGACGAACAATACAATGCGATTTGTTCAGAAAATATTTTAGAGAATCTACAAAAAGAAGAGCTTATGGAAATCATTCAGAAGATTCTCAAAAAGCTTGGCAAAAGGGAACAGATGATTATCCAGCTGTATTATTTTGAAGAGCTTAGTTTAAAAGAAATCAGTGAGATTCTTGAGATTACAGAATCGAGAATCTCTCAAATCACCAAAGAAGTGATTAAAAAAATTCGAGAAGCGATAGGAGACATCAATGGCTGATATATTAAGTCAAGAAGAAATTGACGCCTTATTGGAGGTTGTTGATGATGAGGGCGATACCGCCGAGATAGAGACCCAAGACATTGGTCATCAGAAACAAGTAACACTTTATGACTTTAAACGCCCTAACCGCGTCAGTAAAGAACAATTACGAGCATTTAAATCTATCCATGACAAAATGGCACGGAGTCTTTCTTCGCAAGTCTCTGCAGTGATGCGAAGCATCGTGGAGATTCAGCTCCACAGCGTGGATCAAATGACTTATGGGGAGTTTTTGATGAGTTTGCCCTCCCCGACAAGCTTTAATATTTTCTCTATGAAGCCATTAGAGGGTGCAGCGATTTTGGAGATCAACCCCAGCATTGCTTTTCCGATGATTGATAGACTTTTGGGTGGTAAAGGCGACCCTTATGAAAATTCTCGTGAATTTAGTGATATTGAGCTGAATTTGCTTGATACACTTTTGCGACAAATTATGCAGAATCTTAAAGAGGCATGGTCTTCGGTTACAGAAATTTTCCCCTCTGTCGATGCGAAAGAAAGTAGCCCTAATGTCGTGCAAATCGTGGCTCAAAACGAAATCGTTATTATGGTTGTGATGGAAATCATCATCGGACATAGTAGTGGAATGATGAGTATTTGTTATCCGGTTATTTCTTTAGAATCTGTGCTTTCAAGGTTGGCGAGTCGGGATTTGATGCTTAGTGATACGAGCTCTAAAAAAAGCCGAAACAAGGAATTGCAAGCTTTGATTGCTGGGACAAATGTCATTGTTTCGGGATATTTAGGCGGTGCGACTTTGACGCTCAAAGAAATGCTTGATTTGCAGGTAGGGAATATCGTGCGTTTGGATCGAGTCGCTGATGATACGATTCTCGTATCCATTGATGGTAGAGAAAAATATGTTGCAAGCGTTGGATTGCAAAGATACCGCAAAACGCTTCAGATTAAAGAAGTTATCACAACAGAAAAAGATCAAGTCAAAGAAGTGCTTGAAATGCTTGAAGCTCAACGCAAGAATCGTATTGCTGATATACAAGAGGAGGCTGAATGAAAGCACTAACTGATTTAATTGTCGCAGAGACGACTTCCACGGTCGAAGGATTAATGGGAAAAACCCCAACAGTCAGCCACACAAGAGATGATGATGTGAGTCTTGGCAATCTCCCGTTGCCCTATTCTATCAGCTATATTCAAGCAAGCGGTGATCATAGTGGTGAAATTGCGATGGTAATCCCAGCGCAAATGGGAACAGCATTAGCTGATATGATGCTTGGCGGTGATGGAGAAGCTAAAACAGAAATGAGTGATGATGACCTTGATGCGATTAAAGAAATCAGCTCCAATATTTTTGGCGCGATTTCTACTTCGTTGAATTCTCAAAAAGAATTGCCTAAACTTAACTTTACTTGCTCTAATATCGAGTTTATCACTCAAAGTGTGGATTTATCGCGTTTTGATAAAGCTTATATCTTTAACTTTTCGCTTGATTCGATTCAGTCAAACTTTATTGTATTGGCTAATTCTCTTTTTATGGCAGCATTTGAAGGGGGAGGTGAAGCTCCACAGATTATGGCTGCAGCTCCACAAAATGCTCCTACGCATGCGCTTACGCCGGTTGAGTTTAAAAATATTAATATGATTTTAGATGTGCGACTTAATGTCAAAGTGCGCATTGGGCAAAAACGAATGTTGTTAAAAGATGTGATAGCAATGGATATAGGTAGCGTGATTGAGCTTAATCAGCTTGCTAATGACCCTTTGGATATTCTTGTTGATGATAAAGTGATCGCAAAAGGCGAAGTTGTGATTGTAGATGGGAACTTTGGCATTCAGATTACAGATATTGGCACGAAACGCGATAGGCTTGAGCAATTGCGAGGGTAAGAGAAATTCACATTATGCTTTAAGTCTAGCGGGATTTTCAATCCTCTTTTTATTAAGTATCGTGCGATTTTATTATATCGTTGAGACGGAAATATTTACTGCTAGAAATTATGATTCTCGTTTTTTAATTTCATTGGCAATTTCATAGCCATGCTTGATAGCAAGCGCAATTGAACCTCCGCTTTTAAGTCCAATATCTCCAGCGACAAAGCAGTTTTTCATACTACTTTCATGTAAGTCATTGCACAAAGGCACACCTTTTTCATCAATCTCTAAATGACATTTTTTAAGAAAATCCACCGGTGAAGCTCCACCAATGGCATAAATTGCTCTGTCAAAAGTTTCTTTGTTTTCATCAGAGAATCGCACTCCTACTTTGCCATTATCATCAAAAAGTTCGACAATATCTACACCTAATCGTGTTTTAAGCTTGTTTTGTTCTATTGCTTGCGTAAGTTGTTCGGCATTGGTTTCGTTGATTCGCGTAAATTCTTTTCGGCGATAGTTGAGCGTTACATCGGCATTTTGAGCAAGCATACAAGCATATTCTACAGCAGAATTACCTCCTCCTACAATCAATATTTTTTCATTGTTTTGGCAATCATTGACATTAAAAGATACGATTTTACGGATTGAAGATGGGATAGGATAGCTTGGTTTATTAGGTTGCCCCATTTTGCCAATCGCAATCACAACATAGCGCGCTTGATAAGTTTTGTTTTGTGTATTTGTGATCACAAAAATATTATCTTTTTTGTTGATAGATTCTATATCAGATTGGTATTCTACTGGGATATTATGGTGTTGGAGCAATTCATCAAAGAAGCTTATAGTGCTTTCTTTTGTGCCATCAACGAAAGGTATATTGCCTTCAAGATCAATTTTTTGTCCTTTATAATCTTTATCAACACGTTTGCCATCTTTGTAGAATTTTTGAATTGTTGCAGAGTGGTTATCGCTTTTTTCCAGCAGAATAACATTTTTGATATTTTGAATAACGCTTTCTATCGTGGCACTGATTCCACCGGGTCCTCCCCCGATAATGGCAATATCATAAATATTTTCCATTTTATTTTTCTCCTTTTGTTTGTAAGCTGATGTATGTGTATTTTGTGATTTATTTGTGGCTTTAGCGGCAAGATTCAAATCCTCAACCGAATCAAATAAAACACCTTGCATCATTTTGTTTGCATCATCAAATTGCCCATTTTTAAGTCCCCAAATGAATGCTAATAATCCAAGAAGCCCTAACACTAAGGAAACTCCAAGCATAACAGCGACCATTTCAGTGCTCATAATTAACTCTTTGCAAATGTAAAATTTTTAAGTGTGGGATTTTAGCATTATTTTTACAGATAAAGATAAACAAGAATCTTTGTAGCTTTGCATATTAAAGCTTGTTAATGTTTGTCAAGTTAATCTTAGGTCTAACATTAATTATACTAGTGTATAATCAGAGATAATTTTTATCATTAATTCGGGAGCTATGTAATGTCAAGCAAAGCAGATGTGCAACCAAAGAAAAAAGTTAGTGTAAGCTTTATGCTTAGCTTTGGTTTTGGAATATTAGTCATTCTTGTCTGTATTATTGTATTTGTAAGCCTTAATCGTGTTAATAATATTATTGTTTCGCTTAATGAAATTAATGATGTCAATGCTCAAGCTCAACGTTATGCAATCAACTTTAGAGGGAGCGTTCATGATAGAGCTATTGCTATCCGTGATGTGGTGCTTATAGATGAAGATGATACTCAAGGGTTACAAAAACTTATGCAGCAAATCAGCAATTTAGAGAAATTTTATAAAGATTCAGAAGATATGATGGAGGAAAGGTTTCTTAAAACAAATCTTTTGGAAGATCATCAACGGGCTATTTTGAATGAAATTTCAGCCACTCAGGCGAAGGCTATCCCTTTGATTGTGCAGGTTACACAAGCGAAACTTGCAGGAGACACGAAAAAAGCGCGTGAAATTTTATACACACTTTCGCCTTATTTTGTTCAATGGCTTGCACAAATTAATGAGTTTATTGATGATGAAGAAAATGCAAATAGTGAGCTTACAAAAGATTTGAGAGAATTAGTTGATAGATTCAAAATATTGCTTTATGTTTTACTTGGGTTTGCAATTATATTTGGTGTGGGAATAGCGACAACGGTTATTCGTGGGCTTTTGCGTATGTTGGGTGGTGAGCCACATAAAGCTTCAGCTATTGTTGCTAAAATCGCTAATGGGAATCTTTCTGAACCTGTTCATTATCATGGTGGCAAAGATTCAATGCTATATTCAATTGCTTCAATGCAAGAGCATCTTAAAGAAACGGTAAAATCTATTTCTGCTTCTTCTTATCAGATTAGTGAAAGTGCCTCTATTGTTTCAAAGACATCTCATGAAGCACAAAATGCAGCCAATGAGCAAAGCCATCATTCTAACCTTATTGCACAAAAGCTTCAAGAAATGCACCAAGTCGTTGCAAATATTTCTGATATTGCTAAACAAACAGAAGAAAACTCTTCTAAGACGGTGGATATTTCAGTTGAAGGTATGAAAACGATTGGTGAGACTGCAGAAGAGATTGGTAAAATTACTGAAATGATCAGTGTTTCTGCCAATAATATTCGAGAGTTGCAACAACAATCCGTAGAAATTAGCAATAGTGCTAATTTGATTGCAGAAATAGCCGACCAAACAAACTTACTTGCGCTTAATGCAGCGATTGAAGCGGCACGAGCAGGTGAACATGGAAGAGGATTTGCGGTGGTTGCTGATGAGGTGCGAAAACTTGCTGAAAGGACAGCAGGAACGACTATGGAGATTTCTAGTGCTATTTCTCTTATTCAAGAAAGTATTGGAACTTCGGTTGCTTCGATTGAAGAGATTGTACCTCAAATCGATAAGGGGCAAAAACTCATTATGGATTCTGTCCAAATTTTAGAATCAATCCAAGATCAAGCTAAAGATTCCTTTGAAAAAGCAAAAATCGTGGCAAGCTCATCATTAGAACAAGGCAATACAATGGCGAGCATCACACATGATATGGAAAATATTTCTAAGCTTTCTAATGATACAAGTCTTTCTTTGCAAAATGCAAACAAACGAATTGATGAGCTTGAACGAATCTCTCAAACGCTCAAAGATAATGTGGCATTTTTTAAAGTCTGACAATTTTCTAAATATTTGCCAAAGAATATGATTTGTCGTATTCTTTGGTATCTTCATATTCTTTATTCTCAATGATTTTCTTTATTTAAAGCCAAATAAAGAAAATGTTTATTGTTTTTAATAAATACGCATAAGCTAAAGCTTTATAAATCAGTGAATCTGTAGTTTTACTTCTAAAGTTTTCCATAAAGATACATTTTAATTTTTAATATCATTTTTTATATCTTATTTCACTTATATTTCATACTTTTAAATATAAAATAGCAATTGTAATTATTTTATTTTACAAGGAAGGGGCTTATGAAATTTGATCGTAAATTGTGGATGCAAATTCACCTTTATTTGAGTTTATTTTTTTTGCCAGCAGCATTTATTTATGCGCTGACAGGAGCTTTATATCTTTTTGATTTGAGAGAAGAAGCAGGAGCGAAAGTTCATGAAATAAAGCTTGATTCTATGCCAGAAAAGGGGCAAGAGAAAGAGTTTATTATCCAAACTTTGGAAGCAAATCAATTGCCTGTCCCTAAAAATACAGATGTTCGTATGCACAGAGGGAATCCCGCTATGGGTGGTTTGACATATAGCGTAAGTCTTTCTCTAAATAAGCAAGGAGAACCTCAATTAAGGGCTGTTGATAGAAGTTTATACGGAATCTTGTTGCTTATGCACAAAGCAAAAGGTTCAAAATACGAAATCGGCTCTTTCAAGCTTGGACTTTTTGATTTTATTGCGATTGGTTTTGCACTTTCATTGATGATTTTTTATTTTTCAGGCTTAGTGGTTACTTCTTTTTGTAAGAAAAACCGAGCGAGTGCATTTGGTGTATTTGTCGGTGGTTTATTCATTACAAGCTTAGCAATATATTTGAGTGTTTAAGGTCTTATCGTATTGACACAGAATCCAAAACTAACTCTAATTATTTTAGATTCTGTGAATTTAGTTTTGTAACTTTAATATTAGGTTTTTTAGGGGCATTGCACAATACTCAAGATTCAAAAAACTTTTGAATCTTGAGATTTAAAATAATGGTTTGTCCATTTCTTGAGGAATAGGAATGCGCATCGCCTTTAAAATGCTTGGAGCAATGTTATTTAACCCGCCATCGTTGATTTTATCGACACCTTCAATCATTCCAAAGCACCACACTTGCCCCACGGTGTGATTAGTGAGTATATTTCCATTTTCATCTTTCATCTCTTCACAATTCCCATGATCGCTTGTAATGAAAAGTGCGTAATGGTGTTTTTTTGCAGATTCTATGATTTTTCCTAGCTCCTTATCCACCGCTTCCACCGCTTTAATGGCAGCTTCAAAATTACCAGTATGTCCGACCATATCACCATTAGCGAAATTAACAACAATGAAATCAAAACCTTTCTCAATCCCTTCAACAACAGCATTTCCGACTTCCTCGGCACTCATTTGAGGTTGCATATCATAAGTTTGCACTTTTGGTGAGGGGATTAGCACACGCTCTTCACCCGCAAACATTTCTTCTTTGCCGCCATTAAGGAAAAATGTAACATGAGCGTATTTTTCAGTTTCTGCCACATGAAGTTGTTTTAAACCCTTTTGACTAATGACTTCGGCAAGTGTGTTTTGAATAGTCTGTTTGGGGAAGAGAATCGGATAGGGGAATTTTGCATCATATTCTGTCATTGTGGCAGTATAAAGTGTTAATGCTTTATGGGATTCAAACTGCTTAAATGCAGGATTGGCAATCGCATCGACAATTTCTCTCGCTCTATCACTTCGAAAATTTACAAAAATAAATCCCTCGTTATCGTGCATACCTTGATAGTTTGTAAAACTTGCAGGCACAATAAATTCATCAAAAATCCCTTCATTGTATTGCGACTGGATATAGTCTTTAGGAGAGAGAGAAGTTTGATGTTGTGCCAAAACAATCGCTTCATAGGCTTTTTGGATTCTCTCCCAGCGATTGTCTCTATCCATTGCATAGAATCTCCCCGAAATACTCGCAATCTCAATATTAGGTGAGAGAATCTCCTCAATTTGCTGCAGATAAGTTATCGCGCTTTGGGGTAACACATCTCTACCATCAGTGATAAGGTGGAGATAGATTTTTTTATCTTGTGAAGAGAGAATCTGTGCTAAGGCGATGATATGTGATAGATGAGAATGCACACCACCATCACTGATTAAGCCACATAAATGTATCGTTTGTGCATTTTGGCTCACATATAGCAGTGCGGGATTGTTTTGAATTTCATTTTTTTCAATGGCTAAGGAAATTTTTACAAGATCTTGATAGAGGATTCTGCCTGAACCGATACACATATGTCCGACTTCGGAATTGCCCATTTGTCCTTTTGGTAATCCCACGCTCAAACCAAAAGTATCAATCATACCATAAGGAACATTTGCAAACAAATAATCATAAGCAGGTTTTTTGGCATGGAAAAACGCATTATGCGTTGTTTTAGCATTATAGCCGATGCCATCGGTAACAACAAGGATAGTTTTCATATACACTCCTATGATAAAATACTTTTTTTGTAAGATTGTAGCCAAAATCTAAGATTTTTTAAATAAACCGCAACACTAAATTGTTGCATTTTCAAGGAAGGACGATGCTTTATCTTTTATATCAGCATTTTAATGTGAATCTGCTCTCTTATATTACTTTTCGTGCAGGCGTGGCTTTTTTTGTTGCTTTTGTCTTAAGTGTTTTGTTGATGCCTTATTTTATTAAGTGGGCTAAGGCAAAAAAGGCAAATCAGCCGATTTCGACTTATGTCGTAGCACATGAAAACAAAAGAAATACCCCCACAATGGGAGGTCTTGTATTTGTCGTGAGTATGTTTATTTCTTCTTTGTTGTGTGCTAATCTGTTTAATCCTTATGTGCTTTTGGGGTTGTTTTGTATCGCAGCTTTTATGTTGATTGGAGCAAGAGACGATTATATGAAAATTTCTGCTAAAAGTAATGCTGGAATGAGCGCAAAGATGAAGTTTGGTTTGCTCTTTATTGTTGCACTGCTAATTACCTCAACTTTGCTTTACATAGGACACAATACTAATCTTTATATTCCTTTTATGAAGAATCCACTTTTTGATATGGCAGCATTTAAACTGGGAGGCATTCCTGTCATTGCTTTAGGATTCTGGCTACTTGTCTTTTTGGCGACTACTAATGCTGTGAATATTACTGATGGGCTTGATGGATTAGCCACGGTGCCAAGCATTTGTGCGCTTTTCAGCCTTTCTGTTTTTGTTTATGTTGCTGGACATGCAGGATTCTCGGGATATTTGTTGTGGCCTAAAGTCGTTGATAGTGGGGAGCTTGCTGTGCTTTCGGTCGCACTCATTGGCGCACTTTTTGGATTCTTGTGGTATAACTGCCATCCCGCTCAAGTTTTTATGGGAGATAGCGGAAGTTTAGCGTTAGGTGCTTTTATCGCATATATGGCGATTGTCTCCAATAATGAAATATTATTGATTCTGATAGGAATCATCTTTGTGATTGAGGCACTTTCGGTGATTTTGCAAGTGGGAAGTTATAAATATCGTAAAAAGCGTATTTTTGCGATGGCACCTATTCATCATCATTTTGAGGTAAGAGGTTGGGCAGAAAATAAAATCATCGTGCGTTTTTGGATTATCGCAATTTTGGCAAATATTATTGCCCTTTTAAGCCTTAAGATTCGTTAAGAAGAGATTTAAGGAGCTTCATCAATGAAACATAAAAGCATTTTTGGATATGGCGTTACGACTACGCCATTAGTCGCATTTTTGAACAAACAAGGTGAGAAGCTTTATATTTATGATGATAAGTTTAAAGATATTTCTGCTGATGAAAAAGGTAATACTTTTTTGCCCTCAAGCGCTTTTGAATCTGCATCAAGCAGTATGGAGATTCTTAGTCCGGGCATTCCCCCTTATCACCCTTTGATTCAAAAGGCGCAACATCGTATCAGCGAATATGATTATTTTGATATGCTCTTGAATGATGAAGCCCAAAAGCCTTTAAATATATGGATTAGTGGCACGAATGGCAAAACAACCACGACCGAAATAACGACACTTTTACTCTCGCCTTTTGGAGCAAAAAGTGGAGGAAATATCGGCACACCTTTAGCCACACTTTATGAAGAAAAAGCACCCGTGTGGGTGCTTGAAACAAGTTCTTTCAGTTTGCATTATACGCAAAAAGCTTGTCCTCATATTTATGCGTTGCTTCCGGTGAGAGAAGATCACATTACTTGGCATGGAAGTTTTGAGAATTATGTGAGCGATAAGCTAAAACCTCTTACATTAATGAATGCTCAAAGTTATGCAATTATCCCCGATGAGCTTTCTTCCCACCCAACACTCAAGGCTTATAAAGGGCATTTGATCACCTATAAAGATTCTATTGATTTGGCGCAAAAATTAGATCTACCGATTGAACGCATTGTGTTTAAAGAACCTTTTTTGCTTGATGCTTTGATTGCGCTTGGGATTGCTAAAGTAGGTTTCAAATGTGAAGATATTGAGCGGTTAAATCTATTTAAAATTGGTAAGCATCGTATTGAAGAATTTTATGATGCACAAGACCGCCTGTGGGTTGATGATAGTAAAGGCACAAATGTCGATGCAACGATTGAGGCGATTAGACGTTATGCAGACAAGCATTTGATTATCATCTTGGGTGGCGATGATAAGGGCGCGAATCTCACACCGCTTTTTGATTTTATGCAAGGCAAAGATATTTGTATTTATGCGATTGGTAGCAATGAAGCGCGACTTGCAGATTTCGCCAAGAAATATGCTCTGCCTTGCGTTCCTTCAACGACACTTCAAAAGGCAATGGAGCTTATCAAACAAGTGCGAAAAACTGATGATGTAGTCCTTCTTTCTCCTGCCGCTGCAAGTCTGGATCAATTTAGTTCTTATAAACAAAGGGGTGAAATTTTTGTAAAATTAGCATTGCAATAGTTTTTAAGCCAATATTTAAGCGTTATTGGTTAAAATACAAGCCTTTTTTATTTTATGGCTCGATAGCTCAGTCGGTAGAGCAGGAGACTGAAAATCTCCGTGTCGGTGGTTCGATTCCGCCTCGAGCCACCACTGCTATTGCTTTTTTACTCAATTTCCCTAACAATTTATCGGCATAACTTTATCTATTTTCAATACTTTAAAGGAATACAATATGCGTTTTTCTAAAGGATTTTTTTATGGTTTGTTGCTCTTAAGTGTCATTAGCGCGGTAGCACTTTTTGTCTCTTATACTTTTGTATTGTTTCTTTCACCGCTTATTATTGGAATCTTGCTAGGGGCATTGCTTTCGCCACTTTATCCGACTTTAAATGCTCAATTTCATATCAAAGATGGCATTGAATTTGGTGCAAAAAAACTATTGCGTTTAGGTATTATCTTTTATGGTTCGTATATCACTTTAGGAGAAATCGCTAGTCTTGGTTTGAATGGCTTTTTAGTTGCGGTGAGTGTTGTGGGTGTGATTTTTTGCCTAAGTATCGTCATTGGTGTAAAGATTCTTAAACTGGATAAAGAGATTTGTATGCTTGTAGGAATTGGCAGTGCTGTATGCGGTGCTGCTGCAATTCTTGCGTTAGAATCTACCCTTAAAACAGAGCCCAGCAAAAGCTCTGTCGCCTTAGGGTTTATTGTGCTTTTTGGGCTTATTGGTATGATTTTAATGCCATTAGTTTATTATGCAGGTATCTTACCTTTAAGCGATTATCAATGGGGTGTATATATCGGAGCGAGTTTGCACGAAGTAGCAAATGTCGTAGGTGCATCGGCAGTTTCTCCAGAATCTCAAAATGTCGCAATTATTGTCAAAATGACGCGAGTTGTGCTTTTAGTGCCTTTATTGTTTATCATTTCGTGGTTTGCGTGTCGGCATAGTGTGATAGGGGATTCTCCTAAATCTTCTAAAATGTATATTCCCTACTTTGCTCTTATTTTTTTAGGCGTGATTGTTTTGCATTCTTTGATTGCATTTCCCCCTGTCGTTGTTGAAACAGCGCAATTTACTTCTAAGCTTTTGCTTGTAATCGCAATGGCTGCATTAGGCTTACAGATTGATTGGAAAAAATTTGTCTCTTTTGGGGCAAAGACATTTATCCTTGCTTTGATTTTATTTGTTATCCTACTGGTCGGCACTTATGTGCTTGTCGATTTTATGATTTAAGGAAAAGCAATGGTAGAGATTATTGATACAGCGCGTTATAAAGAAGAGATTAAGACAGGTTTTGTAATGATTGATTTTGGTGCGTCTTGGTGTCCAGATTGTCGCCGAGTAGAGCCTATTGTGGAAAAATTAGCTCAAGATTATGCCAATCAACTCAAGATCTTTAAAGTCAGTTTTGATACTGAAGATTCGCTCAAGGAAGAGCTAAACATTCGCCGTATTCCGACTATTATTTTTTACAGAGATGGTGTGGAAGTCGGAGAAAGATTGATTGAACCTTCATCTGTGAATGATTTTGAAAAGGCGATTCAAAATATTTTAGGCGCATAGATTCTGAAATATTTCAAAGCAAGATTTTACAGAATCTTGCGCTATAAATTTGCCTAAAGTTTGCCCATAATGTTAAGAATCTTGCACAAATATCGTTTGATGCACAAAGGCAAAAGATTATAGAATCTTGCAGCAAATCCCAGCCAAAAAGGAAAAATATAAAGCCATTTGCGTTTAGCAGAGGCGGCAAGGATTTTTCGTGCTGCTTGTTTGGCACTCATCATAGGTATCCATTGTGCTAAATGTGCCGTTAAAGGCGTGGTGATAAATCCCGGGCAAATAGTCGTAATAGTGATGTCAGGATAAGAGAGATTCAGTGCTTCGCCGAGGATTCTCACAAAATGCTTTGATGCGCTGTAACTTTGCGCATTTGGCATTGCCAAAAGTGAAGCGATAGATGCAATCAATACGATTTGTCCGCGATACCCTTTGATTTTCTCTTGTTGTTGCATTTTTTCGAGTGCGTAAAATACGATGTTTGCGACACCCATTACATTCGTTTGGGCGACTTGTATTTGCTGATTCGCACTTTCATCTTCACCTAATGCCATACCTGCATTGATGATAAGCAAATCCACACGCTCTTGAAATATATCCTCACACCATTGTTGGCATGCAGATTCATTTCTGACATCAAATGTGTTTTCTTGCACTTTTGCACCTTGATTGACACACGATTCTTTAATGTCTGCGAGTCGCTGCGTGTCTCTTCCTGTGAGATACAATGATGTCTGCGGTGAGGCGAGATAAAGTGCGATTTCTTTGCCAATCCCGCTACTTGCTCCTGTGATAGCGATGCGTTGATAATTTGCTCTGATTTTTTCAATATTCATTCAAACCCCTTTAGTGTTTTGTCAGCCAAAGTCAAACTCATACTAAAGATTATAACAAAATATGCTAAAATCCTTTTGCAGTTTTATTGGGAAGGGAAGGACAATGATAAACCTTGCTATCAATGGTTTTGGTCGCATTGGAAGAAGTATAATGCGTGTGGCATTAGAGCGTGAAGATGTGCAGATTGTCGCTATTAATGATGTCGCGGATTGGGAGATTCTCACTTACTTGCTTGAGCATGACAGCACACACCAAAAACTCCCCTATGCAGTGGATTATCAAAATCACATGCTTTGCTTTGATTCTGATATGTGTCCTCCTATCCACACTCTTAGCTATTCTCGCAGTGAAGATATTGATTTTAAAGCGTTGGGAGCAGATATTGTGATAGAATCAAGCGGACATTTTCTTCAAACTTCCCAGCTCACACATCATTTACAAAAGGGCGTTCAAAAAGTGATTTTATCTGCTTCTGCGCTTGATTCTATGCCAACTTTTATCAAAGGGATTAATGAAAAGCACTATCAAGGAGAAAAGATTATTTCAAACTCTTCTTGCACCGCGAATGCTATTGCTCCCATTTGTAAGATTCTTCATGATGCTTTTGGTATAGAATCTGCCACACTCACGACTATTCATAGTTACACAAATGATCAATCTTTGCTTGATTCTGTATATACGAAGGATAAACGCCGCTCACGAGCTGCCGCACAAAATATTATCCCTACAAGCACAGGTGCAGCGAAAGAAGTGATGCGTGTTTTACCCCATCTTTTGGGTAAATTACATGGATACAGCGTGCGCGTGCCGGTGTCTAATATCGTATTGTTTGATATGAGTTTTACACTTTGTAAGCCTACTACGACAGAGATTCTTAATGAGACACTTTCCAAAGCCTCCGAAAATGAGATGTTTGGTGTTGTGGGTATTGATACCAGAGAGGGCGTGAGTAGCGATTTTATCAATAGCCCTTACAGCGTAGTAATTGCTCAAGATTTAAGCCATGTATTTCAGGGTAATATCGCGCGTGTTATGGCGTGGTGTGATAATGAATGGGGTTATGCGCATCGGATTCTTGATCTTGCCGCATTGATTGGTAAATAACAGAATCTATGCTTCCCGCACAAGATATTCTTGCTTCTTTTGATAAAGAAGATCAAAAAAAACTTGCAAAACTAAAAATTACCAATTTGTTTTCTTTAGTGTTGTCGCACACACCGAAATCCTATACAAACACCACACTTATTCCCACGCTTGATTGTGAATCTCCGATAAATGGAGTATTGCGTGTGCGTGTTACACAGATTAAACCCGCAGGTTTTGGCAAAAATGCTATGTTACATATTTATGCGCAAATGCTTGATTTTAATGAGTTTCTTCATATCACTATTTTCCATGCCAAAGCCTTTCACAAAAAGCTTTTTGTGCTTGATTCTGAAATGTATATTATGGGTAAATTAGAGCTAAAATTTGGCGAATATTCTATGACACAGCCAAGTATTGTCAAAGAAATTAATACGATTAAAACGCAGTTTAAAACGACACTTTTTAATGCCCAAACGATGCAGCAACTCACCCAGCGACTTATCACACAAAAACATCTTTTAGCTTGCGGGTTGCCCTTAGATATTGCGTGCAAGATTGAAGAAATTTTTAATCCTACAAAAGTATTTTTACAAGCCTATAACGCAAATGGCAACACCTTTCCTAGAGATTTTCTTGATGCGCTTAAATTTGTTGAAATCTATCATTATCTTCAGAATCTCTCATGCAAAAAAAGACATTTTCCTGCAAATTTTGTTTGCACGGGTTGCGCGGAAGACTTTATCAAGACGCTTCCTTTTGATTTGACAAAGGGACAGAATCATGCGATTAAAGACATTTACAAGGATTTGACTTCACCTATTGCTGCTAAGCGTCTAGTGATGGGCGATGTGGGCTGTGGTAAAACAATGGTGATTCTTTGCGCAGTGATGATTGCCTATCCGTATAAAAGTATTCTTATGGCACCCACAACGATTCTTGCTAAACAGCTGTATGAGGAGGCGTGTAGATTCTTGCCTCCTTATGTGAAAATGCAGCTGATTACCTCTCAAAGTAAAGTAGCTTTCGATGATGAGGTGCATTTTATTATTGGCACGCAAGCGTTGCTGTATCGTGATTTGAGGCTTAAAGATCTAGCATTGGTGATGAGTGATGAGCAGCATCGTTTTGGCACGATTCAACGTTATAAACTTGAGAAAATATCTAGTGATTCTGAAAGTTTAGATTCTGTAGAATCTGCCATATTGAAAGAATCTACGCAAAATAAAAAGCGCCCCCATGTCTTGCAGTTTTCAGCGACACCTATACCACGCACTTTGGCAATGCTCAATGCACAATTGATTGATTTTAGCTTTATCCGCGATGTGCCTTTTAAAAAGGAGATTCTCACGCGTGTGATTGGCAAAAAGGATTTTTCACATCTTTTTTCACATCTTCGCAATGAAATCGCACAAGGACATCAGGCAATTATCGTTTATCCGCTTGTAGAGGAAAGTCAAAGTATTGATTATGCCTCTTTGAGTGAGGGGAGTAGCTTTTGGCAGAAGCATTTTGAGGGTGTTTTTGTTACTTCGGGCAAGGATAAAGAAAAGCAAGAAGTGCTTGATGCGTTTAGAGAAAAGGGCTGCATTTTGCTTGCTACGACCGTGGTTGAGGTAGGCATCTCCTTGCCTCGTGTTTCGACAATCGTGATTGTCGCACCCGAGAGACTTGGACTAGCGACATTACATCAGCTTCGAGGGCGTGTCAGTCGGAATGGATTAAAGGGGTATTGTTATCTTTACACACATTCTGTGAATGATGAGCGATTAAAGGCGTTTGCTGCGACTTTAAGTGGATTTGAGATTGCAGAATTAGACTTAAAATACCGCAATAGTGGGGATTTATTGAGCGGGGATCGCCAAAGTGGCGATGCGTTTATGTATGTGGATATGGGGAGAGATGAAGCTATTATCCATCGTGTGCAAGATCTCCTACACTCCCCTTAATTTGAGAATCTAAGAAGATTCTCAAAAGTTTAAAAGTCATAGCTTAATTGTATATAATATCTTCTTCCTTCTAGCACATTGGCGTAGTTGTTAGCGAGTGTGGATTGATTTTGCGTATTTTGATAGACATAGTAGTCAAAGAAGCTTTGGTTGAGGAGATTATAGATGCCAAAGTTTGCTCTAAGTCTTTGTGTGAAATTATAATTTGCTCCTAAGTGTAAAAGAAAATAAGGATTATAGTATTCGCTCCTACCGGGATTATTTGCTTTCCATGCGTCAAATGTAGCATTAGTGTAATTTCCATTGCGTCCAGCGACATTGGTGCGGAATTGTTTGGCTCGATATTCTCCGCGAATCCACACGCCTAAATCTTTATAAGTATAATTAATCGCCATATTGAGTGTGTGTTCTGGCACTCCTGTGAGCGGTAAGCCCTTACCTTCGCCTGAAGTCGCTTTATTTTTATTCCAAGTATAGGAGAGATTCACACCAAGATCGCCCACGCCTACACTTATAGGCTTGAGCTGTGTGAAAAGCTCTAACCCATAGCTAATGGCTTTATCGATATTATAAGAAGTTTGGCATGAGGTATAATTTTTATTATTTGGGCAAATATAACCTGCGGGTAAGGGCTGTCCAGTAGCTACGGTTTGTGAGAGTATTTTATTGGTAAAGTCTGTATAAAATCCGGTGATTTCGATATTTGTCCAATCTGTCTCGTGCATCGCAGTGATTTCATAGTTGATACTTGATTCTGGTTTTAAGTCGGGATTCCCATAAACAGGTACTAAACCTCTTCCTGTGCTTGAAACCCAGCCGGGTAAAGCAGAGGTAATATTGGGAGCTTTATAACCTGTGGAGACACCACCCTTAAAGGTTAAGTCCCCAATCGTGCTCGCTTCTAGGGCTTTATAGACGAGGTATCCGCGTGGGGAGACATTGAAGGCAAAAAGGTTGCTGTAATTACCCCTTAAACCAATGGTAAAAAAGAGATTATCAAGCACTGCCCATTCATCTTCAGCAAAGATACTGAATTGATGTCGTGAGACAGAATCTGTGTAATCCCCTCCAAAGACAGTGTCGCCTAAGGCAGCAATCGTGTCAAATGTGTATTGTGCTCCGATATTGAGATTCATACGCCAAAAGGGTATGATACTGCGATGTTGGGCTATGGCGGTTTGTCCCAAACGACTGCGGGCTATTTGTTGGGCTACATTGTAGCTAAGTGATGTGTTTGTGCGGATATTCCCATACGACCCTTTGTGCATCAGTATGGTATTGTATGAGTAGAATTTATTGTCTGTGCCGAGAAGTGTAGAATCAAAGTATTGTCCAAGATGTGAGAAATCAAGATAAAAGTAATTGCTTTCGTTCATATCGTAGCCTAATCTTCCCCCTGCTTGCCAAGAATTGCTTTTGCCTGTGCCTACATAATTCGTCCCTATGGAGAGTGTGGGTGCGTCAAGATTAATTGAGTCTGGAATAGGTATAGTATTTTCGCGAGGATCTTGCGTGAAAGTTTCTTTTGCGCGGAGCTGTAAATTCCATTTTTTCGCGCGATCAAGCGGACCTGCACCATAGAGTGAAACTCCATAGGAATGCCCAAAATATGGTTGTTCTTCTAAAGTCGTATTGAGCGTGGCGTTTGCGCTCCATTTGTCAAAGCTCTTTTTGGTGATAATATTGACTACCCCGCCAATCGCATCTGTCCCATAAATCGTGGAAGCAGGACCACGAATCACTTCGATTCTGTCAATGGCTGCAATAGGCGGCATAAAGAATTGTTGAGAATAAGTATCATTTGGAAAAGTTGTCTGATCGACACCTTGCCTCGCTCCATCAAGTAGCATTAGTGTGTAACTAGCAGGCATACCGCGTATAGAAATCATATAGCCCCCATAGCTTGAGCTTTGGTAATCCACACTCACGCCGGGCAAATCGCGTATCGCATCGCCGATGTCTCGCACGGGTCTATCGCGTAATTCTTCTCCGGTAACGATTGACATTGAAGCCGGTGCGTCTTTGATGTCTTGCTCAAATCCGGTGGCTGTTACAACAGATCGTCCAAGATTGACTTTACGGACTTTAGAATCTTCTTCTGTGCTATTACTTTGCCCCCCCCCCGCTGTTTCATCAGCTAATAGCATATTTGCACATAGCAATGAAAGCACAACGGCACTCCATTGGAATTTGTTCATAGATTCTCCTTTTATTAATAATCACAAATCATTCTTATTTTTAAAATGATTTTATGGCTAATTGTATATTTTATTTGTTTAAAATATTAAGATACATAATCATTTTTTATTATAAAGTGTTTCATTTATAAACTTTTTTAATTGATAATAGTATTTCATAAGATGATGAGAATCTTTGAATAATAAAATGGGGTAGATTCTAAGATTTTAGATTGCAAAGCTTATATCAGAAAAGCTTTGCGTCATAGAGAATCTGTGTAAAGAATCTTCGTGGAAGACTAAAAAACTAACAATTCTCTTTTGAGTTTGTTGAGTGCGTCAATTTCTGCTTTGAGTTTGTCTATCTCGACATCAATTTGCGACAATGTGGTAAAAGTCAAATGTTCAGGCATATCCTGCGAACCGCGTTTGATCATAATATAATCCACAAGAGAAATCTTTGCCATATTGAGTAAGATATTAATATCATCGCGAATGTCCTCAATATTTTTGAAAATCTGATCCATTTTTTCAAACATATTACTCTCCTTTATTTGATACCTGCAGATACGAGTGTGTGTAAGTGTATAACACCTTCTATATGATTTTGCTTATTTGTGATGATTAAAAGCTGGATTTTATTTTTTTCCATGAGCTTTAATGCGTCTAATGCAAGCATATCAGGGCAATCACAAGCTTTTGGATTGTGTGTGGCATAATGGCTGACAGGTGCGTGTAAATCAAAATCTTTGTGCATCATCGCGCGGCGCAAGTCTCCATCACTTAGAATCCCCCAAAGTTTATCGTCTTGGGTGATAATCGCATTGCCCAAACGCTTTTCGCTCATTATGATAATCGCTTCAGAGAGAGGTATATCAGGTGTAATCAATGGAAGATTTTGTGTTTGCATTAAATCTTTTACCTTGACAAAAAGCTGTTTGCCTAAGCTTCCACCCGGGTGAAAAGATGCGAAATCATCTTCTTTGAATCCGCGTTTTTTCATCAGACATACGGCTAAAACATCGCCTAACGCGAGGGTTAGAGTAGTAGAGCTTGTAGGAGCGATATTAAGAGGGCATGCTTCTTTGGCGACAGCAATATTTAAAAAATAATCGCCCATTTTTGAAAGTGTGGATTGAGAATCTTTACTCATTGTAATGATTGTGTTGCCTAGTCGTTTGATATGGGGAATGATATTGACAAGCTCTTCGCTCTCACCGCTGTAACTGATAGCTAAAATCACATCATCTTTTTGTATCATTCCCAAATCCCCGTGCATCGCTTCTGTCGGGTGTAAGAAAACGCTAGGAGTGCCTGTGCTTGAGAGTGTAGCGGAGATTTTTTCTCCTACAAGTCCGCTTTTGCCTACACCGCACACGATGAATTTACCTTTGCAAGCAATGATACATTCGATGATGCGCTCAAGCTCTTGTGCGTTCAGATTCTTAAATCCATTGAGCAAGGCATCAGATTCTGTTTGTAAAACTTCTTTGGCAATTTGCAAATAATCCATTTTCGCTCCTTAAACAACATAAATCATTGGCACAATCGTAGGATATTTTTTTACTTTTTTGAAAATATGTCGTTTGAAGAGATTTTGCACTTCATTTTCGAGATTCTTCGCATTGAAACCTTCGGCTTTAAAATTTTTCACCATAAATTCAAGTGTTTCATTCATTTCTTTCTCAAAGCCTTTGTCTTCTTTATCTGCGACTAAGCCATAGCTTGAGATTTTAGTTTCGAGGATTTTGCGATCTTTAGAGATTTTCGCAGAAATGATAACAATGCCATCATTTGCTAAGGCTTGGCGATCAAGCACAACATCATTTTCGATTTGTCGGTTGATTTGGTTATCAATAAAAGTCTTGCCATTTTTAACACTGCGAACTTTTCGCATATAGTTGGGATTGACTTCAATTTGATCTCCATCTTCCATAAGATAAATATTTTTTTCTAACACACCACAAGCAATAGCGGTTTGTTTGTGTTTAGCGATATGATTGTATTCGCCATGCACAGGGAGGAAAAATTTTGGTTTAATCAGACGCAACATTAATTTTTGCTCTTCTTGTGCCGCATGCCCACTCACATGGATTTCGCTAAAATCTTGATAGGCAACTTTTGCTCCGGCTTTCATTAAAAAATTAAGCACGGTTGATACTGAACCTTCGTTACCGGGAATTGCCTTAGCAGAAATAATCACCATATCACTTGGTTTGATTTTGATATGTCGGTGTTCATCGATTGCCATACGATAGAGTGCGCTCATCGTCTCGCCTTGAGAACCAGTCGTTACGATAAGAATCTCCTCATCGGGATATTTGGCGACTTCATGTGCTTCGATAAAAATATTTTGAGGTAAGTCAATATAGCCAAGCTCTCGTGCAATCTCAAGATTCTTTTCCATTGAACGTCCTATCACAGCGACTTTTCGATGATATTTGATGCCATAAGTGATAGCTTGATACACGCGATGAATGTTTGAGGAAAAAGTGCTCATGATCACTCGTCCTTGAGCTTGTTTAAAAAGTGTTTCAAAAGTAGGACCAACACTTGCCTCGCTAGGAGTAGTGCCACTGCGGTGAGAGTTTGTAGAATCGCTAAGGAGGAGCATTACACCTTCTTCACCATAATGGGCTAGGCGGTGTAAGTCTGTCGGGAGATTATCAATCGGTGTATGGTCGATTTTGAAATCCCCAGTGTGTAAAATGACTCCTGCTTCAGTGCGAATTGCTAAAGCCGAAGCGTCAATCACTGAATGTGTGATGTTGATCCATTCTACTTCAAAATCTCCAATTTTGATGGGTTTGCGTTTTTCAACGATTTTGAAGAATGAGCGAAATTTTTTTAATCCGTGTTCGTCAAATTTGCTTCCAATCATACCTAAGGGTAAAGGTGTGCCATAAATAGGAAATTGTAAGAGTTTGAAGAGATAAGGCACAGCACCGATATGATCTTCGTGTGCATGAGTGATGATCACACCAGCAATTTTATCTTTGATGGCAAAAAGATAGCTAAAATCAGGGACAAGAATATCTACTCCGTGCATATCTTCATTAGGAAAGCTCATACCTACATCAATCACAATAGCAGAATCTGGTGTTTCGATCACGGTGATATTTCCACCGATTTCCCCTAAACCACCTAGCGGAGTGATACGCACACTTGCTTTTGTGTCAAGATTGAGTTTGTGATGAGGATTGAGGCTTTGTTTTTGGATTCTTGTGTTTGCTTCCACGCCTCGCTTTAAATCTTTGTGCAGTCCAAGATTCCCTTTTTCATCGACATTTTTTATTTCTCTGACACCATTTTTGCTTTCATCTGAAGATGTTTTATTGGTATTTTGATGATTTTTGCCACTCCATCTGCGTTTTTCAAAAGTTTTATTTTTTTGATGTTCTGATGAGGGTTTTGTATTTTTAGGTTGAGAATCTTGTGCCTCACTTTGTTGTTCTTGAGGTTTTTTCTTGAAACGTTCTGTGAATGATTTAAATTTAGGGTTTTGTGTAGAGTTGTTTTGCTCTTCCATTGTTGTTCCTTTTAATGAGAAATTTTAAAATATGGTGAAAACTTTCTGTCTTTACTTCATGAGCTCTTGCATTGGTTGATATACCTATTGTGTCAAAAGCTTCTTTTAAAATATTTGCATCAAAATTGTGGCAGAGATTTGAAAAAAGCTTTTTACGCGGTGCACTGAATGCAAGCTTTAAAAAATCTTCTAATGTAGCAAGCGAAAAATCTTGTTCCCATTGACTGCAATGAGTTTTGCGCATTATGAATACTGAAGAAGTAACTTTAGGAGCAGGTGAAAATGCTTCTTTAGGAATATCAAATAGAATCTCTGCTTCACCAAAACTTTCGACTAATACACTTAAGGCGCAAAACTCTCGCATTGTGTTTTTGGCACAAAATTTTATCGCGACTTCTTTTTGGGTCATTACAAGAAAAGAATGACAAAACTTATCGCGCAAAAGGCGCAAGATAATGTGTGTGGCGATGTAATAAGGAAGATTTGAAACTACCTTATAAGTATCGCAATGTAGCCATGCTTGCTGTGATGGCATTTGTAAAATATCTTGATGATTCAAGATTAGATGACCACTGGAAATTTCATTAGCAAATTTTTTTTTAAGTAAAGAACATAAGTCTTTATCGACTTCATAGGCTATCAAGGGTTCTATTTTTAATAGCTCTTGTGTCAAATCACCCAAGCCAACCCCAATTTCAACACAAGGTATTTTGTCAGTGGGAATGGATTGGATTATTTTTTGGATAAAGGTTGAATCTTTAAGGAAATTTTGCCCAAAATGCTTTTTTGCTCGGTAATTTTCCACGATATTCAAACCCTTAAACACTTTGAGAATCATTATACCCAAAGTATGCAAATATTTTGTTTTTATAAGCATTATTCCGCTATGATACGGCTTAAATTCCAAATATACACAATAAATAGGGGAGTATTGAATGGATTTTGCAAAAAGGATTATTCCTTGTCTTGACATCAAAGAAGGACGTGTTGTTAAGGGGGTCAATTTTGTAGGATTGAAAGATGCAGGTGATCCTGTTGAAATCGCTCAAGAATACAATAGGCAAGGTGCTGATGAAATTGTTTTTTTGGATATTACAGCGAGTGTAGAGAAACGTTCTACAACACTTGATATGGTAAAAAAAGTTGCTAAGGAAATCTTTATCCCCTTTACCGTTGGAGGAGGAATCTCTTCAGTGCAAGATATGTCTGTATTATTAAATGCAGGTTGCGACAAAGTCAGCATCAATAGTTCGGCAGTTAAGAATCCTTCTTTGATTGATGAGGGAGCAAAACATTTTGGTTCGCAGTGTATTGTTGTCGCTATTGATGCGAGATGCAATGAAAAAGGCAGCTGGAATGTCTATGTGAATGGCGGACGTGTTGATACTCATAAAGATGCAATACAATGGGCTAAAGAAGTATGCGATCGAGGTGCAGGAGAAATATTACTCACAAGTATGGATACAGATGGAACGAAGGCAGGTTATGATATTGCTATGATTGAGGCGATCAATGCTCAACTTTCTATCCCAATTATTGCAAGTGGAGGTGCGGGTAGTATGCAACATTTTCGTGATGTTTTTACCGCAGGAGCAGATGCTGCTTTAGCGGCGAGTATTTTTCATTTTAAAGAAATCGATATTCTTGAGTTGAAATCTTATCTTGCACGAGAACATATCGCTGTGAGAATTTAACAAATTAAGGTATGAAAATGTGGATTTGTGCAGGTAATGGCGAAGATTTTAGTTTTGCCAAAAGTATAGGGGTAGGCTTGGTCGATAGTGCTTTGAATCTTTGCTCTTTATGTTTGAGAGAAAAAATTGATGAGCTTATTTTTTTAGGAAGTGCTGGAGCATATAGCAAAGATGTCGCATTATTGGATTTATTTGTGGCTGATAGTGCGACACAAATTGAGCTAAGTTTTTTACAACAATATTCTTATACACCTATTGACAACAAGATAGATTCTAATATTTTTGATGAGCGCAATAAAGTCTCTAGAATCTCCAATGTTTCATATGAAACATTGGGATTCAAAAAAAGTATAGTCAATAGTTCTAATTACATAAGTGTAGATAAACACTTGGCATCGCAATTTTATACTGCAGGAATTGGATTAGAAAATATGGAATTTTTTGCTGTGATGCGCGTAGCCCAACATTTTTGCATACCTTGTTTTGGTGTATTTTGCGTGAGCAATTATTGTGATGAAAATGCACACAAGGATTTTATACACCATCATCAAGATGTCAAAGAGAAACTTACTCAAGCAGCAAAAGATGCAGAAAATTTTTACCATAAACAAATTTAAGGTTGTTTGAATGAATAGTATTTCGCAATCTTTTAAAAGCAAAAATATATACAGCTATACACTTGATGAATTAATGGGTTTATTAGAACCTTCTTTCCGAGCAAAGCAAATTTATCATTGGCTTTATCATCAATATGAGACAGATTTTGGCAATATGAAGAATCTTCCCAAAAATTTGAGAGAAGCACTTGCAAATACTTTTGAAATCACTCATCTTGAAATCATTAAGTGTCAGCAAAGTCAAGATGGAAGCAAAAAATATCTTTTTAAAACGCGAGATCAACATACCTTTGAGGCAGTTTTATTGAAAATGCGTGATAAGAAAATCAGGCAAGATGGAAGCATTCAAGAAGGAGAAAAATGGACTATCTGTCTTTCAAGTCAAATTGGTTGTAGAGTAGGTTGTCTTTTTTGTTATACCGGAAAAGGTGGATTTATACGACACTTAGAATCTGGTGAAATTGTGGAACAAGTCGTGCAGATAAAAAGGGATAATTATATATCTCCACATAAAAGAATGAATATTGTTTATATGGGAATGGGAGAACCATTAGATAATCTTGATAATGTTTCAATGGCAATACGGATTCTTAGCGAATTGGAAGGGCTAAGTATTTCTACGCGAAGACAGACTATTTCTACAAGTGGTATTGCCCCCAAGATTGAAGAATTAGGTAGAATGAATCTCGGTGTGCAGCTAGCCATTTCACTGCATGCCGTTGATGATGAGTTGCGTTCCAAGTTGATACCGATGAATCGTGCTTATAATATTGAAAAAGTATTATCGCAAGTGCGTGCTTTTCCTGTAGATTCTCGTAAAAGAGTGATGTTTGAATACTTGATGATAAAAGGTGTTAATGATGATTTAAAAAGTGCAAAAAAACTTTTACAATTGCTTGATGGAATCAAATCAAAAGTAAATCTGATACTTTTTAATCCTCATGAAGGCAGTGAATTTGAGCGTCCAAATCTTAATGATGTGCGAAAATTTGCAGATTTTTTGATACATAAAGGACTTTTATGCACCATAAGAGAATCTAAAGGCTTAGATATTAGTGCTGCATGTGGTCAATTAAGAGAAAAAATTTCAAAAGAAAATGTTTCATATGAAACATTTTAAATCGTCATAAAGGAAAATAATGAGTGGATTAGATATGTTTTTGGTTATATTTTTGGCATTAGTAGCGGTTGTAGGAGTGGGAGCATTCTTATATTTTGCGTATAAAAAATAAATATAAAGAATCAAACTGGTGGAGGTAAAAATGAGTGAATCAATATTGGTGCATATTTGTTGTTCGGTTGATAGCCATTATTTTTTAAGCCAATTGCAATTAATGTATCCTGAAAAGAAATTCATTGGATATTTTTATAATCCTAATATTCACCCTCGACAAGAATATAATTTGAGATATTCTGATGTTCAAAGAAGTTGTCAAATGTTAAATATTCCTTTGATTGAAGGAGAATATGAATGTCAAGAATGGTTTGAATCTGTCAAAGGCTTGGAAGATGCTCCAGAAAAAGGTGAAAGATGTATTAAGTGTTTTGATACTAGACTAGAAAATACAGCAAAAGTTGCTCATAAAATGCGTATCCCCTTATTTACCACTACTCTTTTAAGTAGCCCATTGAAAGATTCTAAAACTCTTTATAAAGAAGGAGACCAGATTGCAAAAAAATATGATTTGGATTTTCTCAAGGTTGATGTGAGAAGTAATGGAGGGGCACAACGACAAAGTGAGCTTGCCAATAAAGATAAATTATATAAGCAAAATTATTGTGGCTGCACATTTGCACTTAGTAAGCAAAGGGATTCGCACAATCAGTTAATCCTCGAAATGATGAGTAATATAGGAAAGCAAATAATGCCCGGAAGTAACGAGCAAAGATTGGCAGTATTTCAAAAACGCACAGAGTGTGAGGCAAAAGGGATAAAGTATATTTTAAATAAATGTCCAAAGATTGTTTGGAGAAATATGAGAAGTTATTGTGTAGATAATTCTCAAGTGATTGATTCGTATTTACTTGCTTTTTCTAAAAGTAAGCGTCTTGTCAAAACAGGATATATTGTTTGTATGGAGCGTGAATTGCACTTGGATTCTGAAAGTATCAGAATCCAAGTGGGATATGCGAGCAAAGATGATAGTGTTTTTTTGGGATTGTCTGATGTTAATAAGATTCTAAAAACTTCTTATCATAATGTGCGTGAAATGATGTTTAGTCCTCCAGAATATGAGAAGGAACTTGTCTTGCGTTCATTAATTTGCGGTGCGGATAGTATCAATCCCATCATTATTATTGACAAGATAATTTTGTATAGTCTAAAAATTTTTATTGATGCACGATTTCAAGAGACAAGTGTATTTAATATAACAACAGATTCATAATATTTTTGGTAGAATAGAGAATAAAATTGTAAGGAGTTTAGAAATGATGAAGGTGGAGAAAATTAGGCAGATATTACCCCATCGTTATCCATTGTTGTTGGTTGATCGGGTAACTCAACTTATTCCACAACAAAGCATTGAAGCTTATAAAAATATCACAATCAATGAAGAAATTTTCTTAGGACATTTTCCCGGAAAACCTATTTATCCGGGTGTTATGCAGATTGAGGGAATGGCTCAAGCAGGAGGTATTTTAGCTTTTGTGAGTATGTTTGGTGATGATACAGAACAAGCAAAAAATAAAATTGTTTATTTTATGACAATTGATAATACAAAATTTCGAGTGCCTGTGATACCCGGCGATAAATTAATTTATCGTTTAAATGTTATAAAGCATAAGGGTAACATTTGGCATTTGGGAGCTGAAGCTTATGTAGAAGATAAGTTAGTTTCTCAAGCAGAGCTTAAGGCAATGATTGCTGATGCTGAAGATTCTTAAAGGAAGTGAGAATGGGTGAAAATATTGCAAAAACTGCTGTTATTAGGTCAGGAGCAAAAATCGGTCGCAATGTTCAAATAGGTGAATTTTGTATTATTGATGAGAGTGTAGAAATAGGCGATGATTGTATTATTGGTCATCATGCTTATATTACAGGTCATACCAAGATTGGTAATCGCAATAAAATTTTTAGTGGTGCTGCGGTAGGCGTACCCCCACAAGATTTAAAGTATGCTGGGGAAAAAACAGAGCTTATTATTGGAGATGATAATTTGATTCGGGAATTTACCACACTTAATCCCGGAACAGAAGGGGGAGGAGGACGAACGATTATAGGTAATCATAATCTTTTAATGGCATATGTACATATTGCGCATGATTGTATCATAGGAAATCATTGTATTCTTGCAAATAATGCTACATTGGGTGGTCATGTAGAAATAGGTGATCATGTCAATGTCGGAGGTATGACACCTATTCATCAGTTTGTCAAGGTTGGAAATGGGTGCATGGTCGCTGGTGCTTCTGCTCTTACCCAAGATTTGCCCCCTTATTGTTTGGCTGAAGGCAATCGCGCACATATCAGAGGATTAAACAAGCATCGTATGAGAAAACTATTCTCTCGTGATGAGATTGATGAAATTAGTAAATTATACAAGATTTTATTTTCCCGCACTGCCCCTATTAGAGAGCTTGCTGAAAATCAACTTGCACAGAATCCTTCTATCCATACACAATATATTTGTGATTTTATTCTTAAAAGCACAAGAGGCATACCTCTCAAAGGAGTTCAAGGTGAGTAAAAAACAACAATGCAGTTTTTGTGAAGCAGAAGGAAGCACAAGAAATCCACTTATTGCTGCAAAAGATTCAAATCCGTATGGTATTTATATATGTAAAAATTGCATTATAACTTCTTATAATGTTCTTAATGGATTTTTTGATGAAAAACATTCTTCAGATAGTGAATCTAATGATATTCAAATGTTTGATGTCCCTTCTCCAAAAGAGCTTAAAACAAGGCTTGATGAATATGTCATTGGACAAGAAGAGGCAAAACGTGTCTTTTCGGTTGCTGTTTATAATCATTACAAGCGCATTGCTAAAAATGAAAAATTGCTTAGCCCCTCACTTAGAGCTGTTGAATTATCCAAGTCTAATATTTTGCTTATTGGTCCTACGGGTAGTGGTAAAACACTGATGGCACAAACACTTGCAAAATTTTTGGATATTCCGATTGCTATTTCTGATGCGACAAGTTTAACAGAAGCAGGTTATGTCGGAGAAGATGTTGAAAATATTTTAACAAGATTATTGCAGGCGGCTGATGGAGATGTCAAAAAAGCCGAAAAGGGTATTGTTTTTATTGATGAGATTGATAAAATATCACGACTTTCTGAAAATCGCTCTATAACGCGTGATGTCTCCGGGGAAGGTGTGCAACAAGCTTTGTTAAAAATTATTGAAGGAAGTGTTGTCAATATTCCTCCAAAAGGGGGTAGAAAACACCCCAACCAAGACTTTATCCAAATAGATACGAGTAATATTTTATTTGTGTGTGGTGGGGCTTTTGATGGCTTGAGTGATATTATCAAAAGACGCTTGGGTGGAAATGTATTGGGATTCCATGGCAAGAAAAAGGGTAAAAGTGAAGAAGATTCGTTGCTTGAATTCGTAGAACCTGATGATTTAATCAATTATGGTTTGATTCCAGAACTTATTGGAAGATTGCATATGATAACCGTGCTCCACCCAATTACAAAAGAAGCAATGATTGAGATTCTGACTAAGCCTAAAAATGCCCTCATTAAACAATATCAGAAAATTTTTGAGCTTGATGGAGCGGTATTAAAGTTTGAAAAAACTGCAATTGATGCCATTGCAGAATTAGCTATTGCTAGAAAGACAGGAGCGCGTGGCTTAAGGGCAATCTTGGAAGAGGCAATGATTGACTTGATGTATGATTTACCTGAATTAGAGGGTTATGAAATCACTTTATCCAAAGAATGTATTTTAGAAAAGCAAAGCCCAATTCTTGTGAAGAAGACAAATATCCCTAAAAGAGCTTAAACTTAATATAAAATAAAAGGTTTAACAAAGGATTAGAATGTATAATTGCACGATAAGTTTTGGATTTATAAAATTTAAGGAGCTTTCATGCTGATGATGGATAGACTTATTGGAACATTTTCCAAAGATATTGCAATCGACTTAGGGACAGCAAATACTTTGGTTCTGGTCAAAGGAGAAGGTATCATCATCAATGAGCCTTCCGTTGTAGCTGTGCAGGCAGATCGATTTAGCACAGGCAAGATTCTTGCTGTAGGCAAAGAAGCAAAAGATATGCTTGGTAAAACACCAGATGGCATACAAGCGATTCGCCCGATGAAAGATGGTGTGATTGCAGATTTCGATATGACTGAAAAGATGATACGTTATTTTATCGAAAAAGCACACAAACGCAAATCATTGATACGACCGCGTATTATGGTGTGTGTCCCTTATGGGCTTACGGGTGTAGAAAAAAAAGCCGTCAAAGAATCTGCAATGAGTGCAGGAGCGCGAGAAGTATTTTTGATAGAAGAGCCCATGGCAGCAGCCATTGGTGCTGGATTACAGATTCAAGAATCAAAAGGCAATTTGGTGATAGATATTGGCGGTGGGACAACGGAGATTGGTGTTATTTCTCTAGGAGGTTTGGTTATCAGTAAGAGTATCAAGGTTGCTGGAGATAAGCTTGATGTGGCGATTATGGATTATGTGCGTAAAAAATTCAACCTTCTTATTGGTGAGCGCACAGGTGAAGATATTAAAATTGAGATTGGTTCAGCATCTCCTATGGAAAAACCTCTTGTTATGCAAGTAAGAGGGCGAGACCAGGTTAGTGGTTTGCTTAACACCATTGAGCTAACAAGTGAAGATGTAAGAGAGGCAATGAAAGATCAGTTAAGGGAAATCAGCAATGCTCTCAAAAGCGTTTTAGAATCTATGCCCCCTGATTTGGCAGGAGATATTGTAGAAAATGGCATAGTGCTAACAGGTGGAGGTGCGTTGATTCGAGGGCTTGATAAGCATTTGTCTGATATTGTCAGACTTCCTGTTTATGTCGGTGATGAGCCGTTGTTGTGTGTAGCAAAGGGGACAGGAAAGGCAATGGAAGATTTGGATTTACTTGATCAACTTGCATTTGATTAATAATAAAGCTAAGCTAAATCATTATGCGATATAAGATTCTTGTATTTGGGATTATCTTTTTTATCTGCATTATTGTTTTGATGGAGGCAGACAGATCAATCGCAAGTAAAATCTTGGGAGTAAGTGATCATATTAAACTTTTTTTTCTTAATACAAAAGACAATATCGCAAGCACTTACGATAAGCATTTTAATCAAGCAAAAACTATTGAAGAACTTCGATTAAAAACAAGCGACTACGATAAGCTTGTCTTGGAGGTCGAAGAACTCAAAAACAATCTAAGCAAATTTCAGAATCTTGTCGGTAAGAGAGATGTAACGCAAATATCTCCAGAAATCCACCTTGCACGCATTATTTCGTATGCAGGTTTGGGAGAACGCACGAAAGTTTGGTTAGACACAGACTTAAGACAATATCGTGATTATCGCCTTGATGGGCTTGAAGATAGAATCTTTGGTATTGTAAAAGACAATATGGCATTGGGTATTGCTGTCGTTAAAGATGGTCGTGTCGAAGGATTCTTGAATGGCGATGAAAAATGCAATTATGATGTCTATATTGGCAACAATAGAGCGATGGGCATCGTTTCAGGTATGCGTAATGACAGAATATTAGTAAATTTTATCCCCGATTGGATTGAGATTCGTAAAGGAGATAAAGTCTTTACAAGCGGGCTTGATGGGATATTTTTGGAAAATATCCCTGTGGGTGTGGTAGAAGATGTTCGAGAAGATTATGGCTATTTAAGTGTTGATGTGAAGCCATTTGTGCAAATGGATTCGCTTTCTTATGTATGGCTTATTGATAGGGAGCAGCCTAAGATGATATTGCAATATGATGAAATTGAAGGCGATGTAGGTGATGAGGAATTGATACAAAGTTTTTAGAATGAAACAACACAACAATCCATCATCACAAGAATCTCACTCTTCTGTCCAACAAAAAGCTCAAAATATTTTGCATTATTTGCAGTGTTTAGCTTTAAATCTTAGCACCATTTCTTCAAAGCCCCAACTTGATGCCACTATTAAAGAATTTCAATGCTTGCACCATAAAGATTTTGAATCTGCTCTCTATCTTGATACCGAAGATTTAGCTCTATACAATGCGCTTTTATTGCAAATCACGCAAGGTTTGAGAGACAAAATTTTTGAAGTTTTAATGCAAGGGCATATTTGCGCTGTCGAATATTTAAATCTTTATATGCTTTTCGCTGCTACCCCTCATTTAAAAGCCGATGAGCGTTTTGAAGTGTTTATCCAAATGGCTCAAAATGCTTTGTTTGGGGAAGGTGTAAGCGATGTAGAGAATGCAATGCTTTTAGAGCTTTTGATTCTTTCTAAGATTCTCTCTTATCCTCATGAAATGCTCCAAAAGGTATTAAAAGAATATATCGGACTTATTTCGCTTTTGGATATTAATCTCCCAAGCTCTCTTGCTCATTCTCAATTCATTGTCGAACGTTTTGAGGCACTAGGTGTGAGTATGGAATTGTTTTTAGAATCTGTCCGTTTTACCTTACAAGAAGAATATTATTTTGCCCTTACACCGATGAGAAGGCGAAGTGTGCTTAATTGGCAGCTGCATTGTTTTTGGAATGTTTCACATTTTTTTAATCACCCCTCTTGGCTCACGCTTTATACGCTGTGGAAGCATTTGTTTTATACGCTTTTAGACAAAAGCTACGAACTGCAATATCTTGATGAAGCGATGTATCTACAATTTTTTATGTATCATATGTGTGGCAATAACTATCACCATCAAGCCCAATGGAGAGTTTTTTGTGATGAGATTGACAGAGTGGGTGCGAGTTATTATGAAAAATTTGCTAAAACACAAGGCATTTATCATCGTTTTGAATCTTCGCCTTCACGCAAAGCAAAAAAGCGTATAGGTATTTTACGCGATCGTTTAGTGGCAAATTCTCCCTACAAAGTCGAGTATAGTCTTTTAAAAAACCTACTCCACGATGAAGAATTTTCTCAAGAATATGAGGTCAGAATCTACACAATGAAGCTTCTTGAGAAAAGTGATGATGATCCTGTAGTGATCAAATATTATCAAGATTTAGGGGTAAGCATTGTTGATGTTGTTTCACATTTGAATCTGCAAGGATTCTATAATTCGCATTTGCAAAAAGCCTTAGCCATTAAGGAGGCGATACACAAAGATTGTATTGATATTTTAATCAGCCCTAATAATGGCTATGGTATCAGTGATTTTATTTTGGCATCACGTAGCGCAAAAGTGCAGATTTATTATTCTCATGGCAATTTTGTCTATGACATTCCTCAAATTGATGCGAGAATCACGCATATTTGTCAAAATAAACTGAAATTGACTTGCGAGGGGTATGAATTTTTAGGAGTGCCTGTTAAGATGGACGATAGATTCTATAATCCCCCTGTGCCTTTAGAATTTATCAAAACCCATCGTGCAAAATTTCCTGATGAGATGAAAATCGTTGGCACAATCGGTCGCCTTACAAAACTTGATTCTCTAGAATATTGGCAATGTGTGATAAAGATTATGCAAGCTTATCCTCAAAGCATTTATTTAGCGTGTGGCAATGGCAATGTGCGCACCATTGAAGAAAAAATCACACAATGTTTTGAAGATTCTCAACAAGCCCATATTTTTTTGAAGAGAATTTATTTTGCTGGTTATGTGGATAGTGCTATTTATGGACATTTGATTGATGTGTGGCTTGATAGTTTCCCCTTAGAGCAAGGAGAATCTCGCATTGAATACACTGCTAAAGGCGGGATTGATCTCGTGATGAGTAAAGAAAGCCAAGATGAGCGAGAGGAGAGAATCGCATCGTGGCTAGAGCAATGGTATCATAATGATCAAACAACAAAGCAAGAGTTTTATAGTCTTGTTACGCAAGAACAGCTGTCTTTAGTAGCGTTTTCTCTGGAAGATTATGTCAGTAAAGCTATCAATTTGCTGCGCCTTTCGCCTGATGATTTATCGCGTTTAAAGCACATAAGGGCGCGTATCAAGAGTATTTTTGATCAATACAGAAGTGAGCTAGGTGTGAATGCTTTTAAACAGATTCTTAAAGATTTTGATAATGTGGATAAAGAATAATGAATAGTTTTACCCTAAAACATTCAAAAAGGGTTCTAAAATCAATCAAATGATTTCTAAGGTTATAAACTACCAATTAACATTAAAAAGCTTTAAAAGGGCATTAAATGAGTTCTAAAAGCATATTAGTTCTCGCTGCCGCAAATATCGCAACTTGTCCTCGCGCAATGGCAATGATAGAGATTCTGAAATCTCACTATGCAGTAAGCTGTATGGGGATTGATAGTGATGATGGCACACAAATGCTTCCCCCCCCCCAGCAGAGAATCCCAACCTTTAGCTATCCTGCTTACCAAAAACGCAATACTTTTCAAGAATTATGTTTGTGGGGTAATGTGGCTTTAAGACGTTGGGAGAGACTTAGTCTTATTGCCAATCGCTTGAAAATTGTCGAGCATCTCAAGTCGCATTTTTATGATTGTGTGATTTGTCATGATTTATTGTTGTTGCCTGTTTTGTATAAAGGGCTTGAGGAAAGTAGGCGTTTGGATTCGACAAAAGTCTTTTTTGATGCAAGAGAATTTTATCCTTTGCAAAATACAAGTTCTTTGCGATGGAGACTACTTTTTAAGGCTTTTAACGAATCGCTAGTGCGTGATTTTGCTTCCCGTGCTGATATGATGGTAAGCGTCTCGCCGACATTTTGCGAATTATACAAGCGTCAATTTGGCTTAAATGTGCATCTTTTAATGAGCTTACCTCCCTACTATGCACTTATGCCCAAACCTACAAATGGGAACAAAATCAAGATTCTCTATCATGGCGCACTCAATCAGAATCGCGGGATAGATGAGCTAATAGAGATTTGCAAGTATCTTGATGCGCGTTTTAGTATTGATTTTATTTTCACAGGCGGAGAGAAAGCCTATCGCGACAAGATAGAATCTAAAATTAAACGCTATATGGCGCAAGGCAAACAAGTGAGAATCTTGCCTCCTGTGAGTTTGAGAGAAATCGTGCCAATGGGCAATGCTTATGATATAGGCTTAATTTACATTCCTCCGCACAATCACAATCTCCTTGCTACTTTACCCAATAAGTTTTTTGAATATATACAATCACGACTAGCTCTTTGTTTCCCCCCAATCCCTTCATTGATACCTTTTGTCGAAAAATATCAAATGGCAGTTGTGGCGGAAAATTTTAGTATCAAATCACTCGCCCTTGCTTTGGCATCTTTAGATGTTTCACAGATTGATAAAATGAAAGAATCCTCACATAAGGCATCTTTAGAGCTTCAGCGTGAAAAAAATGAAGAGAAGATTCTGACAATGATAAGAGATTTGCTACAAGAATAAATACTTTTTATATCCCTGTTTCTCGTAAATGATGCATTCTGTTATAGTATTTTGATTGTCTCATTGTTTTAAAATATGAGCAGAATCTCTTAAAACATATCAAAAGCAACAAGGTAAAATGGCATTTTGGGATTTGATTTTTATGTGCAGTATCAATAATTGAACGATTTTTTGATAAAATGCGACATAATTTTTGCGCTAAAGGGATATGATGGATTATAAAAACACTTTAATTTTGCCAGAGACGGATTTCCCAATGAGAGGGAATCTCCCACAAAATGAACCCAAAACTTACCAAAGATGGCAAGCACAACATTTGTATCAAGATCTTAAATCTCGTAATCGTGATTCTCACACATCGTTTAATTTGCATGATGGTCCTCCTTATGCGAATGGGCATTTGCATATCGGACATGCGCTCAACAAGATTCTTAAAGATATTATTGTCAAATATCATTTTTTTAAAGGGGATAATATCCGTTATACGCCCGGTTGGGATTGTCATGGATTGCCTATTGAGCAACAAGTCGAGCAAAAAATAGGTAAAGAAAAAAAAGATAACTTGCCTAAAGAAAAAATCCGTGAGCTTTGTCGTGAGCATGCAAGGAAATTTATTGAGATTCAGTCGCAAGAATTTCAAGCTTTGGGTGTTGTGGGGGATTTTGAGAATCCTTACAAAACAATGGAGTTTAGTTTTGAAGCGCAGATTTATCGCACATTATGTCAAGTAGCCAAAGAAGGTTTGCTTGCACAGAGGAGTAAGCCTATTTATTGGAGTTGGGCTTGTCAGACAGCTTTAGCAGATGCTGAAGTCGAATATCAAGATAAGGTATCAGATTCTATTTTTGTTGCTTTTGCACTAAGTCCAGAGGCTTTAAAAAAGCTTCAGATTCAAGAGGGAAAAATCATCATTTGGACGACTACGCCTTGGACATTGCCTGCAAATGTGGGGATTGCGATCAATCCTGATGAGAAATATATCTTGACAGACGATGGCTACATTGTGGCAAAAGCCTTGCACACTAGGCTAGTAGAGAATCTCGGTATTGGAATGGTTTGTAAAGAAATCAACCCTAAAGATTTGGAGCGATTAAAGGCGATTAATCCGCTTAATGGGAGAGATTCACTAATCGTGCTTGGTGAGCATGTCAGTATGAATGATGGCACAGGTGCGGTGCATACTGCGCCCGGGCATGGTGAAGATGATTATTATGTCGGGCTGAAATATGATTTGGAAGTGATTATGCCTGTCGATGATGAGGGTCGTTTTAGCTCACTTATTGAATCTATGGGGCTTATCCCAAAAGAATCTGTTGGAGAAATCATAGGTAGAAATATTTTTGATGCTCAACCTAAGATTCTTGAGCTTCTTGGGAATGCCTTGCTTAAACACAGCAAAATCACACATAGCTATCCGCATTGTTGGCGATCACACCAGCCTGTGATTTATCGAGCCACCACACAATGGTTTATCTTGATGGACGAACCCTTTTATAAGGGTAAAACTCTTAAAGAGATTGCGTTAGGAGAGCTTGACAAGGTGAGATTCTATCCTCATAATGGCAAGAATAGAATCTATTCAATGGTGCAAAATCGTCCTGATTGGTGTATCTCAAGGCAAAGAGATTGGGGCGTGCCTATTGCTTTTTTTATCGATAAAAACACACAGAAGATTCTGCTTGATGAGGAAGTTTTGGAATATTTGGCAAATATTTTTGAAAAGGAGGGTTGCGATGTGTGGTGGAGTAAGGATATTCAATCACTTCTTCCATCTTCACATCAGCATCTTGCTCCCCAACTTGAAAAAAGCAAGCATATCCTTGATGTATGGTTTGATAGCGGGAGCACTTGGAATGTAGTATTGGGCGAAGATAATCCTATTTACGATGCAGGAGCGCACCCGGCAAGTATGTATTTAGAGGGAAGTGATCAACATCGTGGTTGGTTTCAAAGCTCACTTTTACTTTCTTGCGCGGTTGCAAAAAAAGCTCCCTATGAGACAATTCTTACTCATGGTTTTACTTTTGACAAAAATGGTGAAAAGATGAGCAAAAGTAAGGGAAATGTCATTGCTCCTGCCGAAATCATCAAAACACAAGGAAGCGAGATTCTAAGGCTTTGGGTCGCATTAAGCCATTATCAAAGTGATCAAAATATCAGTGATGATATTCTCCGACAAGTTGGTGAGCAGTATCGTAAAATCCGCAATACGATTCGGTTTTTGCTTGCAAATACGCAAGATTTAGAGAAATTTGTCGCAAAAAATGAGCTTGGCGTGATTGATCGGTGGATTCTGCAATGTTGCGATGAGGTCTTTGAGGAAGCGTATCGGTATTTTGATGAGTATGAATTTGCTAAAGCTTTTCAAATTGTGATGAATTTTATCACAAATGAGCTAAGCGGAATTTATTTGGATTTGTGCAAGGATAGTTTGTATTGTGATGATAAAGATTCTGTCTCTCGCCGAGCGATTCAAAGTGCAATCGTGCTTGTTGCTAGGCGATTGTTGCACTTTATTGCGCCGGTGCTTACTTATACTGCTGATGAGGCAATATCTTATGCGTCAAAACTCATCAAAGCAGATATGCGTGATATTTTTGAGCTTCGAAGATTCCGATGTGAAGAGGTTTTTTCACTTGAAGTAAAAGAAGACTTTGGGCATTTGTTGGCTATTAGAGAAAAATTTACCGAGATATTAGATCATCTTAAAAAGCAAAAAGTGATCAAATCTTCCCTTGAGTTGATTGTCTATACTGCAGAAGAGAGTGAGATGGATATGCTTGCGCAATGGCTGATTGTTTCACAGGTGAAAAATCAGCGCCCTAATAGTGAATCTTTAGGTGATTTTGTGCTTGAAAATGGAGAAAGATTTGAGATTTATCGAGCAGAAAAACAACGATGTGAAAGATGTTGGCAGTTTGTTGCAGATGAAAGTGATATTTGCTCACGGTGTGCTAATGTGCTAAAGAATCAAGGTATTTTGAAATAAAGGAATCGTATGGGATTTGAAATAATGGGAGAGAAAGTATTTGACTTTACCCAGCCTTTTGGATATTTTGAAGCATTTAGCGGTATTGTGGTGGTGCTTTTTATTTCACTAATAGGCTTTGCTGTGTTGCGATATTTTCGCCCTAAAAATTAAGGATTATGGCTTAGAATCTAATGAACAACAGGATCGCGCATAGTTTGGAATTGTTCTAAAATATGGGGCTCTAAGGAAATCATTGTGTTGATAAGCCAACGATCAAAATTTGCATATACAAGTTCAAGTGTTGTTTCTAAAGTCTTTGTGCCAAAAATAATGCGCACTTGAGCATTTGCTGTGGGCATAGAATCTTCATTGTGAGGAAGGTGTGTCAGGGCAAGTATTTTTACTTTTTGATATTCTCCACTTTCCTTTGCTCGTGCCGTTTCAGCAGTAACAAAGAGATTGGCGAGATTGCGTTGTCCCATAGAATCAAGTGCATATCCATAGCTTGAATATTTCACAAACTCATTCAAATCCCCTGCAAACAATCCTTTCAAATAGCCTTCTATCGCTTTTTCTTCAGGAGTTTTACTGCAAGCATTGAAAGCAAGAAGTAATGTCGCTAGGATTAAAATATGAAATATCCAAAACACAGAGCGCATAATCTCCTCCTCAATATGGCTAATGTATTTTATCATAATCAATGCAAGTATGTTCTTAAAAGTCATATTGGATTAAGGCTCAATCATTGGCTTAGAATCGGTAATAGTAAGGATATTTATTTCTTTGAAGAATTATTTATGATTTTGTGCAAAAAGTTTTATTATAATCAAAATATTGATGATTTGGAGAAGGAATAATGATAGAGATTATTTTGCTTTTGAGCCTTGTTATTTTTTTGATATTTAAAGCGTATTTGATTTTTAAATAACCCTTATGGAAAGCACACTTTTTACAGATTTAATATCTGATAATTCTGCTATACAAAGCTGGAATCCGTGGCATGGCTGCTTTAGGTATTCAGAGGGTTGTGCAAATTGCTTTATTTTTAGTATGGATTCTGCCTATGGTCGCGATACGCATAGGGTTTCTTTAAATAAAAGCTTTGATTTGCCTCTTAAAAGGACAAAAAATGGAGAGTATAGTATCAAGTATGGGACAATGGTTTATACTTGTTTTAGTAGCGATTTTTTGCTAAAAGAAGCGGATATTTGGCGAGATAAAGCATGGGAGATAATGCGGATTCGAAAAGACCTTCATTTTGTGTTTTTTACAAAACGCATTCATCGTTTGGAACAGGTCTTACCAAATGATTGGGGAAATGGGTATGACAATGTCATTATTGGCTGCAGTGTAGAAAATCAAAAACGCGCCGATGAAAGATTGCCCTTTCTGCTTTCTTTGCCTATCAAACATCGTTGGATTATTTGTGCGCCATTGCTTGAAGAGATTCATATAGAATCTTATCTCAATGGCGTTGAGTTGGTTTCTGTGGGGGGAGAGAGTGGCTATAAATCAAGAATTTGTCGTTATGAGTGGATACTTTCGTTGCGAGATCAAGCACAAAAAGCTGGTATAAGCTTTCATTTTCACCAAACAGGTGCAAGATTCCAAAAAGAAGGTAGGCTTTATCAGATTCCCAAAAAACTCCAGACTGCCCAAGCGAAAAAGGCAAATATTGATCTTTGAATCTTTGTTTGAATTGAAGTAGTAAATTTATTTGATTTGTTAGTGGGTGGGCTTTTAAAAAGAGGTTTGGAGGCTTATATAAATTGAACTCTCACTCCCCAAGGAGAGTGAGAAAGGTGGAGAGAACTACATCATTCCACCCATACCGCCCATTCCACCCATATCAGGCATTGCTGGAGCTGGTTTATCTTCTTTAATTTCATTGATGGTCGCTTCGGTTGTTAAGAGTAAGCTTGATACTGAAACTGCGTTTTGTAATGCGACACGTGTAACTTTGAGCGGGTCAATAATCCCTTCTTTAAACATATCTACATATTCGCCTGTTGCAGCATTAAAGCCAAAACCTTCTTTAGCATTCTTTTCAATTTCATTGACTACCACACCTGAATCATACCCTGCATTAGCAGCAATTTGAGCTAATGGAGCTTTGATAGCGCGTTTGATAATATCATAGCCAATTGCTTCATCACCCTCAAGTTTGAGCTTGACTTTCTTTGCAGCATGGATAAGTGCCGAACCACCACCAATTACAATACCCTCATCGACAGCCGCTTTTGTCGCTGAAAGTGCATCATCTACGCGATCTTTTTTCTCTTTCATTTCAACTTCACTTGCTGCACCTACTTTAATCACAGCCACACCGCCGCTAAGTTTTGCTAAACGCTCTTGAAGTTTTTCTTTATCATAATCACTTGTAGTGTTTTCAATCTCTGTTTTGATTTGTGCAATTCTGTCTTTTACATCTTTTGCCTTACCTTTTCCATCAACGATTGTTGTGTTGTCTTTATCAATCACGATTCGAGAAGCACTTCCTAAGTCTGCAAGAGTTGCATTTTCTAAAGTTTTACCAAGCTCTTCGCTAATGACTTGTCCGCCTGTAAGGATTGCAATATCTTGTAGCATTGCTTTTCTTCGATCGCCAAATCCCGGAGCTTTCACTGCAGAAACATTTAATACGCCGCGTAATTTATTAACGACTAGGGTTGTAAGAGCTTCACCCTCAATATCTTCAGCAATGATAAGAAGAGGCTTGCCACTTTGCATAGTTGCTTCAAGTAAAGGCAAAATTTCTTTCATATTAGAGATTTTTTTATCAGTTAAAAGCACATAAGCATTTTCAAGCTGTGCGGTCATTTTGTCAGTGTTGGTTACAAAATATGCTGAGAGATAGCCACGATCAAATTGCATACCTTCTACCACGCTAAGCTCATCATTGATACCTTTTGCTTCTTCAACGGTGATCACACCATCTTTTCCTACTTTTTCCATTGCTTCAGCAATAAGCGCACCGATATTTTCATCTGAATTAGCAGAAATAGTAGCAACTTGAGCAATTTCGCTCTTTCCACCAACTTTTTTACTTGATTTTTTAAGCTCTTCAATGATAGCTTGGCTCGCTTTATCCATACCGCGTTTAACTTCGATAGGATTTGCACCTGCTGTAATATTGCGCAAACCTTCTTTATAGATGCTATAAGCTAAAACCGTTGCTGTGGTTGTGCCATCTCCTGCTGCATCAGCAGTTTTGCTAGCGACTTCTTTTACAAGCTGCGCACCCATATTTGCGATAGGGTCAGAAAGCTCTATTTCTTTTGCTACAGAAACACCATCTTTTGTAATAGCAGGTGCGCCATAGCTTTTTTGAATCAAAACATTGCGCCCTTTTGGTCCCATTGTAACCTTTACAGCATCGCTAAGTTGTTTGATACCTTCGTAAAGCTTATTTCTTGCTGTGTCTGAAAAATTAATTTCTTTACTTGCCATTGGTTTCTCCTTAAATTGATGTATAAAATGAGTTATTTTTCAATTACGCCTAGAATATCTTCTAGCTCTAAAACGATAAATTCTTGAGAATCAAGTTTTATCTCTGTGCCTTTATATTTTCCAAACAAGACTTTGTCGCCTTCTTTTAAAATTTTTCCTTCTTGAGCTTTTGCGCCAAGTGCCTTTACAATACCCATTAAAGGCTTTTCTTTTGCATTGTCAGGGATAATGATGCCTGATTTGGTTTTGGTGTCTTCTTCAACTCTTTCGACTAAAACTCGTTCTCCCAAGGGTTTGAATTTCATCTTCGGTCTCCTTTGCAGTGTAAAATAATCAAAAAATTTAGCACTTAAATTTTTTAAGTGCGAGAATTCTATAATATTTTATTAAACGAGTCAATACTTTATAGTTATGAAATAAATAAATATTAGTCTTATAGACTAAATTTATATAAAAGTATAGCTATAAAGTTTGTAGAAAATAAGATTATAAGCTTTATTTTTATAGAATCTCAAACCCTTTGAGAATTTCAATAAAGAATATTTAATAAGAAGTAAGAAATTTAAAATGATAAGCAAGCATTCTATCGAAACGCTTAAACAGAATCTTGACATTGTTGAGATTATCGGAGCAAGTATTGATTTAAAAAAAGCAGGCAGCAATTATGTGGCTTGCTGTCCTTTTCATAATGAAAAAACGCCCAGTTTCGTTGTTAGCCCCATTAAAGGTTTTTACCATTGTTATGGGTGTGGTGAAGGTGGTGATGCGATTAAATTTGTGCAAAAATATGATCAATTGGATTTTGTAGAAAGTATAGAAAAAATTGCTTCTATGATAGGTTTTACCCTTGAATATGAACAATCTTACACAAAAAAGGAAGATTCAATTATTCTTGATGAACTTACACGTTTTTATCAAAAGCAACTTCTGTCTCACAAACCTTCATTAGATTATCTTGCTTCACGACATATTTCCAATGCGAGCATTGAAAAATTTGCTGTTGGGTATTGTGGAGCAAGTTTTGAAACATTGAATTTTATCAATGCTAGTCATCTCAACAAACAAGAAGCACTTGATTTTGGTGCGATTGGTAAAGATGGTAATCGTGAATATGCACGTTTTAGCGATAGAATCATTTTTCCTATTTATGCTGCTAATGGTAAGGTAGTAGGGTTTGGTGGGAGAACGATGAAAGAATCAAGTGCAAAATATATCAATTCCCCGCAAAGCAAAATATTTAATAAATCAAAACTTCTTTATGGGTATTATCATGCTAAAGAGAGAATCTATAAGCAAAAAAAGATCATTGTTTGTGAGGGTTATATTGATGTGATTATGCTTCATCAGGCAGGATTTGATTATGCTGTAGCGACACTTGGCACAGCTTTGACAAAAGAACATCTACCGCTTTTGCGTAAAGGAGAGCCAGAAGTGATTTTGAGCTATGATGGCGATAATGCAGGGATTAATGCTGCCTTTAAGGCTTCAAAGATTCTTAGTGAAAATCGGATAGAGGGTGGAGTAGTGATTTTTGAAAATGGCGCAGATCCAGCAGATATGGTTGCTCAAAAAAAGATCACTGAATTAGAAACTCTATTTTCTCGCCCTATACCTTTTATAGAATTTATTTTTTTGCATATTGCTCGGCAATTTGATTTAAAAAATCCATTGCAAAAAGAAAAAGCACTCATTGAATCTACCCAATTTCTTAATAGCTTGAGTCCTATTTTGCAGGAGGAATACAAACCCTTTCTTGCACGATTGTTGATGCTGCCAGTGAATCTTATCGGGACAAAACATAACTCTACTCCCACGCCACAAGAGTTGTTTAATCAACACACTCAAGATGTATCCGAAGCAATTCTGATTAAAACCTTGTTCGAACGACATGATATGATTGATTTTGTCGTTGAGTATATTGACAGCTCACTTTTTATTCACTATAAGAATGAGTTTGAGATTCTACTTGCTCAACAATATGAATCCCCAGAGCTACTTGCTCTCGCACTTAATACAAATATTAAAACCCTATCTGACTTACCCTCTCTTAAAGAACATTTGCGTTTGTTGATTATGCACACTTATAGTCATTTATTGACACAGATTCCCTATATTAATAACATTGATATACAACGCAAAGGACATATTATTAATCAGATAAAAACACGTATTGTAAAACTCAAAAAAGGAGAATTATTGCCTTATGTTAGCATTAGCGCTTTTTAGTGGAGGTTGTGATAGCCTCATTTCAATGAAACTTCTTAAAGATCAAGGTGTAGAAGTGATAGCTTTGCATTTTGATATAGGTTTTGGAGGCAACAAAGATAAATTAGAGTATTTTCAGAATGCAACCGCGCAAATCAATGTCCCTCTTAAAATCATTGATATTCAAAAGCAGTTCTTTGATGAAGTGCTTTTTAAGCCAAAGTATGGCTATGGGAAGTATTTTAATCCCTGCATTGATTGCCATGCCAATATGTTTGCCCATGCGTTTTCTTATTTGCTTGAAGTGGGTGCGCATTTTGTGATTAGCGGTGAAGTGTTGGGGCAGCGTCCTAAAAGTCAGCGGAAAGAAGCTTTGGATCAAGTCAAAAAGCTTGTGCGTGGAATAGGGGAAAATAAAAAGTTTGATTCTTTGCTTTCTCGTGATGGTGTAGATTCTACAAAACCTCGCACTCTTGATGAATTGCTCCTGCGTCCTATGAGTGCGAAACTACTAGAGCCAAGTTTTCCCGAAAAAATGGGTTGGGTAGAGCGTGAAAAGCTTCTTGATATTAGTGGCAGAGGGCGTCATAGACAATTAGAGATGATTAAGGATTATGGATTTAAATATTATGAAAAACCCGGAGGCGGGTGTTTGCTCACACAAGATTCTGTGGCAGATAAAATTAAAGATTTGATTTCTCATCGCCCAATGAATTTTGAAGATATTGATATGGTAAAAGTCGGACGCTATATGGTTTTAGAAAATGGTGCAAGATGTGTGATTTCTCGTAATGAAGAGGAAAATATCAAGCTAAGCAAACCCAATCCACAAATGGAGCAAATTGTCCTGCTTGATTGTATAGGACCAATGGGTATTATTGAAACAAACGCATCTTTAGACGATAAGATTCTCGCAGGGCGCATTGCTTTGAGCTATGGTAAAACACAGATTGGACAAAACTATCAGGTGCAAATTGGACTTAAGACTTATGATTTATCACCTATAGAGCGTGAAAAAGCTCAAACATATCTTCTTTTTCATTAAGAGGCACAGAAAGTGCTGTTTCTCAAGTAAAGATTCTAAGAGAATCTTATGCTTATAATAAATGTGTCGATATTATAAATGTATTGTATTTAGAATCTTCAAGAAAAGGAGGAGACAATGGCACTTAGCACAATTGGCAATATCACTTACCTTAATCAAAATGCTCAATTAGGCTCAATACAACAAGCCAACCAAATGCAAAAAGTGGATTTTATGTTGAATGCTAATATGCAAGAATTTGTTGATCGTCTTAAGGCTGTGCAAGAAGTTTCTCCTGCTCCACAAATTGAAGCTATTGACCCTGATGATAAACGAGACAAACAGCAATCATTTGAGCAAGAACAAAATGCTCAATCAGAAAGTTCTAGTGAAGAATCTGCTCCAGAAGAAGTATTTTCTTCAACACATTTGCTTGACATACGCGCTTAAAGCTTTCAAATCAGATTCTGTTTGAAAGCTTAGATTCTCCAAAGTGAAGAAAATGATTGTTCTGCACACCACCACACCGAGTAAAAAAGAAGCAAAACATCTTGCTAAAATTCTTTTGGAAAATAGATTTGTTGCTTGTGCGCAAATTACCAAAATACGAAGTTATTACACTTGGAATGGGCAGATTGCACATGAAAAAGAATACCTTTTAATACTTAAGACTCATAAAAAACACAAGAAAAATATCCAAAAGATTCTTAAAAAATATCATAGTTATGAATTGCCTCAAATGATTTTTCTCAAAGCGAAAGCAAGCAAAGCATATCAACAATGGCTCCATGAGAATCTTATTTAGCGTTATTCTTGAATTTTGTTGTTTTTGAGAGTATTATCTTTTAAACCTAGAGTAAAATATTCTTTTATTAACGAATTGAGTAAAAATATCAAAATTAAACTATTTTTTTACTTTACTTGCCAAAAATCGATTTATTTTCACGAAAACATTGGTAAAATTGCACAAAAAATATTTTAGATTGAGGTAAAAAATGAAGCCTAGAATCTTGATCATCGGTGGAGGATACGGGGGATTACGCACAGCGATGACTTTGCAACAGCATTTGCATCAACAAGCAGAAGTTACATTAATCAGTAAGCACGACTATCATTATCAAACCACACTTTTACATAAAGTTGCTATCGGCACATTAAGTGCAAGGAAATCCAGAATCTACTTTCGTAAAATCTTAGATTTGACAAAGGTTCAGTTTATTAAGGATAAGATTATCGAAATAAAACCCGATTCAAAACAGGTCATTGGTAATGGCGGCGTGTATGAATATGATTATCTTGTGATTGGATTAGGATTTAAGCCCGAAGGGTTCGGTATCAAAGGTGTAGAAGAGCATGCACATAAACTTTCTTCGTTAAATGCTGCTTTGAAGCTTGATAAAGCCATCGAATATAAATTTAAAGAATATTGCCATACAAAGAATCAACAAGACTTAAGCATTATTGTTTGCGGGACAGGATTCACAGGGATTGAGTTTGCAGCGGAACTTGGCTCACGACTTGATGAATTGTGTCTTATTGGTGGAATTCCTCGAGATATTCCTAAAATCACTTGCATAGGTCGTTCGGATAGAATCTTGCCAATGTTTAGCAAAAAGTCAAGCGCAATTGCTCAAAAAAAGCTTGAATCTTTTGGCGTAGAGGTGATATGTGGAGGTGATGTGCAAGAAGTCAAAGCCGATGGTGTAGTGATACGCAAAGATGGTGAATTAAAAGAAATCAAAGGCAATACGATTTTATGGAGTGCAGGCGTTCGTGGTAGTGATATTGTCGAAAAGTCTCCTTTGGAGAATACAAAAGGTCGTGTCAAGGTCGATGCGTATTTGCGTTCTCCCCAATACGAGAATATCTATGTTGTCGGCGATTGCGCTCTTTGCACCTCTCGTGATGCTATTCATGCTCCCACAGCACAACTTTCTGCGCAAATGGGGGATTATGTGGGAAAAAGTCTTTTGAAGATTCTTGATGGTAAGGAGCAAAAAGAGCCTTTTAAATTTGTTCATCGAGGCACGGTTTGTTCGATAGGACACACTGATGGAGTAGGTATTATCTATAAGCAAAGTATCAATGGTGAATTTGCAGCGTTTCTTAAAAACTTTATTGAAAATAAGTGGCTTTATGGTATCGGCGGAGCGAAGCTTGTTTTCAAAAATGGGCAATTTCGTTATCGCACAAGCAATTAATTTTACAAATATTTCCAAGATAATGGGTTTTTCAATATTTATATGTTATAAAGCCTAACATTTGCACATTTGCATAGATAAGTGCATTGAAAGCCCTATATTAAGGAATATTTAATGGATAACACACATATAAGTTATAAAGATTCAGGTGTGGATATTGATGAGGGAAATGCTCTTGTCGAGGGTATTAAACCCATTGTAAAGACGACTTTTGATGAAAATGTGATAGGGGGGATAGGATCATTTGCTGGAGCTTATGCCTTGCCACAAGGTTATAAGAATCCTGTCATATTAGGCGCAACTGATGGCGTAGGCACAAAATTAAGACTTGCTATTGATGCACACAGGCTTGATAGTGTCGGTATTGATTTGGTAGCAATGTGTGTGAATGATTTGATTTGCAATTTTGCTTTGCCTTTATTTTTTTTGGATTATTATGCTACGGGTAAGCTTCATAAAGATGATGCGCTTTCTGTTATCAGCGGTATCGCTAAAGGTTGCAAAGAAGCGCAATGTGCGTTGATTGGCGGGGAGACTGCAGAAATGCCCGGAATGTATCATAAAAGTGATTTTGATTTAGCAGGGTTTGCAGTAGGGATTGCTGAACGAGAGGATATACAAAGCTGTAAGGTTTGTCCCGATGATGTCTTAATAGCTTTGCCTAGTAGTGGATTCCATAGTAATGGATATTCATTGGTTCGCAAAGTGCTTTTTGAAAAATTGAAAATGAAATACGATGATGTGTTTGAAGGCAAACCCTTGATTGATATACTTCTTACACCTACGCGTATTTATGTGCCTATTTTCCGATCACTTTTTGGCGATGAAAACCTGCGTCCTAGCCTTCATGGATTGGCTCATATTACCGGGGGAGGTATTATTGAAAATCTTCCGAGAATCCTCCCTCCACAGCTTGGAGCAAATATTTTTAAAAAATCTTTGCAAACACCCGCTATCTTTCAATTAATTGCCCAATATGTTGATGAAGCTGAACTTTATCGCACTTTTAATATGGGAGTTGGTATGATTCTTGCTGTAGATAAAAACAGAGCAGACTATATTCTCCAACAAACGAATGGTTATATCGTAGGGGAGGTGTGTTCTACAGAGGGTATTAAATTAACCTAAAATTTTTCACAAGGCTTCCTTATGAGCATAAAATTTTTTTTTAAGCTATACCTGCTTCCGTTTTTTGTCGTCTTAAGCGGTATAGCAATTTATACATTGATCGTGGTATGGATTGACCAAAAAAGCCTAAGAATTACTCAATATCACCGTGCCAATATACAAAATATAGATGATATCACTAATGGAGAATTAGCATTATCTACACCTTTATCAATAGATTTGTTAGAAGAAAATTTGAATGATATACCATTAGACGAAACAAATACAGAGAATCTTGCTACAAATACGACAGAAATACCTGTCGATATTCTAGAGATTCCCACAGATTCTGAAAATCAAGAATCTGAAACGAACAATCTCGCATCATTAAATCTTCCACAGATTGATGAAAGGAATGAGCAAAATCCTGTTTCTCCAACACAAGTGCCTCAAATAGCTGAATCAGCAAAAGTTTATCGTTATGCCAAAGCTCGTATCAATATCCGCCGCAATCCTTCTTCAGAATCTCCGGTTATTTCGCGTGCAAATACGGATGAGAGCCTAGAAGTGATAGGAGAGTCTTTGGAGTGGAGCAAAGTAAGAAATGCTGCTGGTGTAGAGGGCTATGTCGCTACTCGTTTGCTCAAATTGCGTCCAAATCCTACTAGTGGTGAAATGTATATTGTGATTCCCAACACACTTAATGTTCGTTTGCATATGGATAGGACTTCACCTATTATCGGTCATTTGACAAAAAATATGCGTGTTGATGTGTTAGAAATCAATGGTGAATGGGCAAAGATTCAGCTTCCTAATAAGCAATATGGCTACACAGCATTAAGCTTTCTTGCGAAAGAGCCGTAATTATGCTTCGTTTTTTTGGTGTTTTCGGCTCACCCATTGCGCATTCTAAGTCGCCATTATTGCATAATGATGCTTTTCATATTTTGCAGAATCAAATTCATTTCAGTGGGTATTATAGTCGTATTTTGTTGGAAAATCCTTCGCGTTTGCGAGAGGTTTTTTGTGATTTGGGATTGAGTGGGGCAAATATTACAATTCCTCTTAAGGAGGAGGCTTACAGACAATGTGATGAGGTGAGAGGGATCGCTACCCATATCGGTGCGTGTAATACTTGGGTATTGGATAGGGAGAATCGTATTATCGGTTATAATACTGATGCACAAGGATTCTATGAGTGTATTAAGCCTTATAGGGTAAAAACTGCCCTTATTATAGGGGCAGGTGGTTCTGCTAAGGCTGTAGCAATGATTTTGGCGCATCATCAGATTGCCACAACGATTCTTAATCGTTCATCGGACAAGTTGGTATTTTTTGAGCAAAAGGGATTTGAGACCTATCTTTCTAGTGAATTTAAACCTATTCAATCTTATGATATTGTGATTAATACAACAAGCGCAGGGTTAAACCATCACGAATTGCCTCTTGCAGAATCTAAGCTTCGTGATGTTTTTACCAACGCTAAGTATGCCTTTGATTTGATTTATGGTAAGGAAACACCTTTTCTTACTCTTGCTAAATCATTTGACCTCTCTTGCAGCGATGGTAAGGATATGTTAATTTATCAAGCTGCCCTTGCTTTTGAAAAATTTTGTTTTCTTGATGAGAAAGTGTTGGATACGCAGCAAATTATCGCTTTAATGCGCGAAGTCTTATAGAATCTAAGCAAAAATATAGTCATTTTGTATTAAAATCGTGCTATTTAGGATAAAAGGATTATTGTGATTATTGATGATACTTTGCTTTCACGCCTTGAAAAGCTTGCTATGATACATATTAATGAGGATAAGCGTCAAAAAATACAAGGAGAGCTTACCGAGATACTTGGGTTTGTCGAAAATATTTCTCAACTTGATATTCCCAGCCATTGTTTTGATGAAGAGCTCAAAACACCTATGCGCGAAGATTCTCCCAAAGATGCTTGTGTCGCTAAAGATGTGCTTGCTTCCGCTCCCAATGCACAAGATGGGTTTTTTATCGTGCCAAAAATAATTGAGTGATATGTCAGAATCGACTCGTATTGATCTTGACAAAGTCAAGATGCCTGATGACTGGAAAACTCTCCTCAAAGATGAGCTTTTAAGTCCTTATTTTGCAGATATTAAATCACACTATATGGACGCGATTCACAGACACGAAGTCATTTATCCACAAGCGAAACATCTTTTCAATGCTTTTTATCTCACACCCTTAGATCGTCTTAAAGTCGTTATTTTAGGGCAAGATCCTTATCATAATGCTTACCCTATTGATGGTGTATTGACACCCCAAGCAATGGGATTGAGTTTTAGCGTCCCTAGAGGTATGCCTATCCCGCCTTCTTTACAGAATATCTACAAGGAGCTCTCACGGAGTCTGAATCTGTGTATGCCAAATCATGGGGATTTGAGCGGTTGGGCGAAACAAGGTGTGCTTTTACTCAACGCAATTCTTAGTGTGCAAGCTAATCAACCGACTTCACATAAACATTTTGGTTGGGAACAATTTACTGATGGTGTGATACAAACTCTCTCTGACCACAAGACACATCTTGTTTTTATGCTATGGGGGAATTATGCGAAGAAAAAAGCAGATTTAATTGATCAAAGTAAGCATAAAGTAATTTGCGCTCCGCACCCAAGCCCACTTTCAAGAGGCTTTATCGGGAGCAATGTTTTTGTCCAAGCAAATGACTATCTCCAATCCATTCATCAAGAACAGATTCTTTGGGATCAGCTTTAATCCCAAGCTTAGCGTTTGTGTGCGCCGCGTGAAGAATCTTGTTTTCTTTCTTGCACAGGCACTTCAAGTGTGATTTTTTCTTTATTGTCAAAGTGCAAAGTAACATCAACCTTTTCGCCCTTTTTGAGAGGAGATTTGAGGTCAATTAGCATTAAATGCAAACCACCGGGTTTAAGCTCAAGCGATTCTTTAGGTTTGATTTCAAGCTCTTTAATTGCAATCATTTTCTTGTCTTTGCCCTCACCCTCGACTTTGTGAATCTCAAAAGTTTTGCTTCTTTCACTCTCGCCAGAAAGCAAGCGAATAGGCTTTGAAGAGAGATTCTTTATGTGCATAAATACACCAACCATATTTGAATCCGCTCGTGTAGTGTAGGTGTAGGGTTGCGTGATTTCGATATTTTTAGATTCTGCGGCAAAAAGCATACCGATACCGCATACTAGACTGATTAAACTCACTTTTAGTTTCATTTTGACCTCCGTAATTTAAAAAAGATGAAAGATTATAACCATATTATTTCCAACAGACAAAATTTATACGAAGATTCTGTTAAGTTTAAGAGAAATGGGAGAAAATTATCACCCCAAGACAAGGAGATAAGGGAGAATTGAAATATTCCATACAATTTAGCCTGTGTTGCGAATCCCTTGTGCAATCCCTACGATTGTCGCGTGAATCTGCTCCATTAGCCTTTGACGCTGTTTGGGGTAATTACAAGAATGATATTTTTTGATGAGTTCAATTTGTGTGAGATTAAGCACGCTTAAATAAGGGCGTCTTAGAAGAATGGATTCTCGAATGTTTGATTCTCTATCAAGCAATACATTTTCTCCACGCAAAAATAAAAGATATTCCATTGTGAGTTGGTATTGGCTATAAATACTCTCCCACACATTTTTTTGGATATTTTTATTTTTGACAAATTCATTATAAAGTTTAGCAATGTCTAAATCCACTTTCATAAAGGCTTGAGAGATGTTATCAATCGTGGTTTTAAAAAACAGATTCTCTTCATAGCAGGCTTTGAGCGCAGATTTATCACCCGATGCCAAACCGCTTCCTAAACCATACCATGCGGGGATAATTGCTCGATTCTGTGTCCATGCAAAGACCCATGGAATAGCGCGTAAGTCCTCGACTTTTTGGGTGTCTTTGCGTTTGCTAGGGCGAGATCCTAAGTTGAGATTCTGAATAAACTCAATTGGTGTAGCATTTTTGAAATATTCCATAAAACCATTGTATCCATAAACAAGCTCTCGATAATGTTCGCAGGATTTTGTAGATACAGGTTCAAGCAGATTGATTGTGTGAGCATCAATGTGGCAAGATTCACCCACACAGAATCTGTCATAGACTTCTTTTTTGAGCAACGCGCTGATAGTGCTAGAGAGATTTTTTGTAGCACTTTTTTGTTGCAAGTATTTTGCACTAATCATTTCACCTTGTTCGGTTGTTTTAAGCACACCGCCTATGCTTTGAGGTGCTGAAGACAATAATGCTGCTTCAAGACTTCCTCCACCGCGAGAGACGCTTCCCCCTCGACCATGGAAAAAATTGATACGAATCTTGAGTTGCGATTGAAGTTTGGCAAGATTCTCAATTGCCTTGTAAAGATTGTAATTACTTGCAAAGATACCGCCATCTTTGCTTGAATCTGAATAACCTATCATGATTTCTTGTTGCATTTGGTGGTCAATAAGGTATTGTTTGTAATGAGGATTATCAAAAAGTGTCCGAATGATTCTAGGAGCTTTTTGTAAATCATCAATCGTTTCAAAAAGTGGTGTGATAGAGATTCTTGCTTTTGGTTTTTTGCTTTTAGATTCTTTAGAGGTTTTCCACAGCTCACTTTGTTTGGCAAGCCATAGCACACAGAGCAAATCACTTGCTTGTGTGCTCATTGAGACGATAAAGCTTTGCAAGACTTCTTCACAAAGACGATTTTTTGACCATTGGATTTTTAAAAATGCTTCCACGAGCCGCGCAGAATCTGGTGAAAGTTGATCAATAATCGTATGAAGATTGATTCTTTTATGGCTTAATGCTCGGTTAAGAATCTCGATTTTTTGATGTTCGTTTAGGTCTTTGAAATCGCTATCGCATAGCCCCATAAGGCAAAAAATCTCACAAATTGTTTTAACAATCACATCACGATGTTCGCGAAAATCCATTCGTAAAAGATGAAAGCCTCCTAAAAGTGCTAAGTGTCGTAGCTCAATGAGACGACTTGCAGACAGCGAATCAAGGGATTCTATCATCATATCAATATCATCTAAAAACTCTTGGATACTTTTGTAGGTAAAATTCACGCTATCAGGCACATTGATAAGAATCAAGCGATTTTCAAGTTTTTTCTTGATGAGGTAGAGTTTGGCACGGAAAGGTTCTCTCTCGAAAAGTCGTAATTCACTGCTTGAGAGCTCATGTTTTTCAGATTCGAGAGATTGGAGAAATCGTTTGCTTGGTTGGATAAAGTCAATTGACATTGAAAGCTCACGTATAAGCTTATTGACGGATTCTAAATACACATTGACAATCGCTCTTTGAGAAGTTTTCATTACTTTTGTCATTACTTCATTGCTCACGAAAGGATTCCCATCTCTATCGCCCCCAATCCAGCTCCCTAAGACAATAGGCGAAGCTTCCAGCTCTTGCCCTAATACTTCTCTCACATCGCCGAGCACTTTTGTGGAGGCATCAAGTATTGAGCTTTCGATGATATAAAGGAGATTGTCTAGCTCAAAGAGAATCTCCATTTTCTCACTGCGCACTAAATGCGTATTCCACAAGAGATTCAGTCGATAAAATAAATGTTCGCGGGCTTGTTTGCTTTGATAGGCAAAGATTGATTTGATGTCTTGGCTCATTTGGTGATGCGCTTCAAGGAATGTGCGGCGGCGAGATTCTGTCGGGTGTGCGGTAAAAACGGGATAAAATGTCAAATCTTTAAGCACTTCGATAATATCGTTTTTATCATATCCTTCTTGGAGTAGCCCTTGAATAGTTTTGGGGAGATGGTTGAGCGTGTAAGTTTCGCTAAGATTAATCTCTTCGATAATATTTAAAAGCATATGGTAAAGAGTGAATGCTTTGATGATGGGTAGAATCTTATCTTCTTTGGCAATAAGCGAAAGTGTATCTGTAAGGGTTTGTTGCAGGGTGAGTGTGGATTTTTGTGATGACGGATTATGCTCAAGGCATTTTTGAAGCATTACAAAATAAGACTTGACTTTTTTATCAGTTCTCTCAAGCATTTCAGTGAGAATCTCCGACACAAATCGAAATTCTTGAGGGCTTAAAAGTGTTGATTTTTTGGAGGATTTTTGCATCATTATCCTTTAGTTGTGATTTGATAAATTATAACCTAAGTTTGTTTTAACTATAATCTTTGTTTTAATAAACTTGAGCGATAAATGATCGCACAATGATTTCTAAGGAGAAATGATATGGCATTACGAGTGTATTACGATAAAGATTGTGATTTAGGGCTTATTCAAAAGAAAAAAGTAGCGATTATTGGCTTTGGTAGTCAAGGACACGCACACGCAGAGAATCTAAGAGATTCTGGTGTGGAGGTAAAAATCGGGCTTTATAAAGGTGGTAAAAGCTGGGCAAAGGCGGAGGCAAAAGGTTTTGCTGTGTTGGAAGTAGGAGAAGCGACTAAATGGGCAGATGTGGTGATGATCCTTATCCCTGATGAATTGCAAGCTGATGTGTTTAAACGCGATATTGAACCAAACTTGAGCGAAGATAAAATCATTGCTTTTGGACATGGATTCAATATTCATTTTGGGCAAATTCGAGCTCCTAAAGGTGTGGGTGTGATTATGGTTGCTCCTAAAGCACCCGGACACACCGTGAGAAGTGAATTTGTCAATGGAGGAGGGATTCCAGACCTTATTGCGGTTGAGCAAGATACAAGCAAAGGCGATGCAAAAGCAATTGCATTAAGCTATGCAAGCGCGATTGGTGGTGGAAGAAGTGGTATTATTGAAACGACTTTCAAAGACGAAACAGAGACAGATTTATTTGGTGAGCAAGCAGTGCTTTGCGGAGGTGTCAGTAGCCTTGTAAAAGCAGGATTTGAAACTCTTGGTTGAGGCGGGTTATCCTGAAGAAATGGCATATTTTGAATGCTTGCATGAGCTTAAGTTAATCGTGGATTTGATTTATCAAGGTGGTTTGGCAGATATGCGCTATTCTATTTCAAATACGGCAGAATATGGTGATATGATAAGCGGTCCGCGCGTGATCAATGCAGAATCTAAAAAAGCGATGAAAGCGATTTTGAAAGACATTCAAGAAGGGCGATTCGCAAAAGATTTTATTTTGGAGCGCAAAGCAGGATATGCACGAATGAATGCCGAACGAAAGAATCTCGCTCAACACCCAATTGAAAAAGTCGGACAACAATTGCGTGCGATGATGCCATGGATTGGTAAGGGCAAATTAGTCGATAAGGATAAAAATTAAGCCTTTTAATATTTACAAGCAATTTTCCCTTCCTAAGCCCTCTTTTATTGATTTAAGGGGGCAATCTGTTTGATTTTTGTTATAAAATGCTACTTTACTTTTAATCTTTAAGCCACGATTTCAATTCATTGAGAATCCTAAATGTCGAATTTAAGGATTATTTTGTTGTTGGGATTTGCGTGATTTGACGATAGTAGAGCATATGAATGCAAGAGTAATAAATCCTATGCCAATAAGCCCTGTGATTATTTCGCTCACTTCAATGAAGATTTTTAAAAACATAATCAGCGCAAGCGTGCCAATCGCATAATGTGCGCCATGCTCCAAGTAGATGTATTCTTGCAAGGTTTCTTTTTCGACCAAATACAGCGTCAGACTTCGCACAAACATTGCTCCCACGCCTAAGCCTATCATAATGATGAAAATATTATCACTCAAGGCAAATGCGCCAATGACACCATCAAAGCTAAAACTTGCATCCAGAATTTCTAAATATAAAAATCCTACAAGCCCATTGCGCACATTTTCAGTGCCAAAAAAAGCATCAAAGGAGTGTATCAAGAGATACAGCACTAAAGCCGAAAAATATGCCGCTCCAATCAAATAATTTTTCGTGAGTAATAAAAGCACGATACCGACTACACACGCAATCAAAACCGCACTATAAGGAATGCGAGTGAGGCTTTGGGTGAAACGATTTGCCTCTAGCCATTTGAGCCATTGCTCTTCGCGTTTAGAATCTAAAAAAAACTGCAAAAATACCATGAGCAAAAACGCACCACCAAAGGCATAAATCTCAAAACGACTCTGCTCTAAGGCTTTATGATAAGATTGTGGGTCATACATCGCAATATGTAAGGTTTCAAAGATTCCCATTCTCGCAGCTATAGCAACAATAAGCACGGGGAAGAAAAAGCGCATACCAAACACAGCGACAGGAATCCCCCAATAAATAAATCGTTTGCGCCATTTTTCACTCATCGTATGGAGGACTTTAGCATTTACTACAGCATTATCAAAAGAGAGGCTAACTTCAAGAATAGAAAGCAGTGCGCAAATAAACACACCAGCCCAATTCCCCACATAAAAAGCAAGACATAAGCCAATGAGAGCAATAACAAATGAGCTAAAAAAATATTTCATTACTATTCCTTGCCGTGGCTTTATCAATAAAACAAAGTATTATAGAAAAATAAAGGCATCAAAGATTAAATGATGCTCTTTTTGCGGTTTGCGTCAATTTTAAATCCCTAAAATCTTGAGAGCTTAAATCTTTGGATTGATTGGAATAAATCCCGGCTATGCCTAAGGTGTATTGAGTTGCAGGGCAGAGCCCCGCTTAGAAAGATTAAAATTGCAGACCAAGCTCTAGCATTCCTACAAGATTTTGCGCTTTTGGGTAGTCAAAAGTCGCATTACGATGAGATTTTGCAATATCATAATATCTCGCTTTGAGATTCATAAATACACCAAATCTCTCGGTAAAATTGTAAGTAAAGCCTATATGAGCCTTTAGTGCATAAGTGTAGTCATTGATCCTAGAACGAATGCCAGAATCTTGATTATTAGGGTAAAAATAATGATAGCCATAAAACACATAATAATATCCTAGCGCATATTCATAGGTCATTTTACCTTGTGTGTGGATAAAGCCATGCAGCACTCCGCCTATTTGGTGCAAACTTGTCCGCAAAGCAGTAGCGTTATCTTGGATTTCCTCTGCAAAAGTTCCATACGCGTATTCAAGCTTAAGATAAAGCGGATAGTTTTGCGTGGCAAGATTGTAGCCGACATTGAAAAATCCTTCATACATATACAGAGCTCCAGAATCTATTTGGTTTGAATTTTTGCCAAGAGCAATATCTCCCCCGCCTTCTGTGATAAAATTGCGCGTTGTGTTAATAAAACTTCGCCCCGTTATATTGACATATCCACCTATATTTTTGAAATCATTCCCCCAGCATCACTTGTATAACTACCATAAAGCCCACCGATACCGATACGAAAAAGATTTATATCATCAGCATAAGCTGTGCTAAATAAGCAAATAAGTCCAAATAAAGTTTTGTGAAATATTTTCATTTTTCCTCCATTTTTAATTTAAATATGGTTTATTTATGATTTACCTCCATTTTACCCTAAAGGCTAAAATAAATCTTAGAATTCTAATCCTAGCTCAATTCCAGCGGTATATTGATTTTGCACTTTTGTAGTGACTGATAGGGTTGATTCAAAATGCCAAATCTTGCCTTGAAGTTTCATATAATATGCAAGATTCTGATTTAAGGCATAAGCATAGCCTACACTTGCCCTTATCGTAGAGCCATTATCAAACTTTGTGCGTCCTTGAGATGTTTTATATGCTCCGCTAAAAATATAATCATACCCCGCACTATAGGTTAACCTTAGCTTTGGATTCATAAAAATTAATCCCTCTAATTCCCCGCCTACTGATTGATACAAAAGCGAGTATAAATCATATTTTGAACTGCTTACATTGGGGTTATAGCCCTCAAAGGTATAGGCAAGATTCAAAAAAAGTGGAAGATTTTGACTAAGAATATTGATACCTACTTTTGGACGCAACTCAAAAAATAAACTTGTCGTAGGGCTTTGTGTAGCAAAGAGTGATTGGGATTGTGAGGTATGTTTCCCAGCTCCAAGAAGTGAGCTAATCGTAAGATTAAAACGCTGTTTGGGTGAAAATTCGGTAAATGCAAAGCGCACATAGCCCCCTATATCTTGAGAGTTTAAATCTTTGGATTGATGAAGGTAGATTCCACCTATGCCTAGAGTGTATTGAGTTTTGGGACAAGATTCACAGATATTGCAAGTGCCACTTGCTTGACAATAGCCCATCATATATCCTGTAGCATATCCTGCACCCACACTTGCAAACAAAAAACCAAAAGAAAAAGGAAGAATAAGCAGTAATCGTTTAATGAGTATCATTTGTTTTTCCTTTGTGAATTCAGTATGTATTTAGAATCTATCAAGCAGGGCAGAGAATGCCCAGCTTAGAAAGATTAAAACCATCTTTTAATCCCTTTCCAGATATCCTCTCCTATTGCAGCGACAACTCCACCGATAACCCCACTTACAAAGCCAGCAATCAACCCTTCCCCTGTCGTTTCTTCCATTTCATCTTCACTAAGCACTATCACATCGACATTTTGTGCATCTGTGCCAAAAAGAAATTCAGTATCAGCCTGATTAAGTTTCGTGCTAGATTCTAATGCTGCAAGAGGACTGATGCTCAAACTAAAAACTAAAGCCAATGAAACTCATAACTTGTTCATAACAAACTCCTTTATAAAAATGATTTTGTTATATTATTAAAAATATAACAATTTATTTTATATAATAAAAGTAATTATCATAATATAATATGCTTTGTTGAGTTTGTGTCCAAAAATGAAACGATGAAAGGTGATGAGGATCTTCGCTTAAGCCTACGCTTTGTATGATTTTATGGCTTTGGTTCGTGATACCACTTTGGCAAGGCATTACTAGATTCTAAATAAGAATCCTCAAACATTTTGTGCGTTAGCGCATTTGGATTGAGCTTTTGCCCCCAGTTTTCAAGACTTTGAGCAAAAGTTTTAGCACGAGCAAACATAAAGCTCATATTTTCTGTATGACTGATGTCCCAAGATTCTATATTGCGATTGAAGCGTGATTTGTAAAACATAAAGCTCATATCTTTAACACCGCCCACATTCCACGCATTTAATGGCTGATTGAAATGACTATCAGCAAACATCAAACTCATATCTTGCACATTTGAAGTATCCCAAGATTCTATATTGCGATTAAAGGTGGTTTTCATAAATGCCCCCTTCATATTTTCGACTTTGCCCACATTCCACAACCCAAGATTTTCATCAAATTCTTTCACACCTGCGAACAAGTAGCTCATATCTTTGACATTAGAAACATTCCACGATTCTATCCCGTGAAAATCTTGCCTCGAGTAGGCAGTATGCGTGCATTTTTGATTGTTATCTTGCCACTGCTGAATGAGTGCCGCTTTAATTGATTCGGTGTCAGAATCTGTAGGCTTGTATGCTTTATCTATCGCTGCGATTTCTTCAATACGGAGGATTACAAACGCATCGACTGATTTAAGAAACTGCTCAAGTAATTCATCGCATTTTTCTTGCGGGATACGCGCAAAAAGATAGCTCATATCGGTGATAGCGGAGGTGTCAATTTGTCCAAGCTTGATGCTTTCATCGCCAAGGAGATTGACTAACTCTAAGCGGTCTTTGGGGTGGTGGATTGCCTTTGATTCTGAATCGCTAGAATCTGCACAGCCATTAAAAATAGTGCATATCATTATGATAGAAATAAATAGCGTTTTATACATAAATACCCTTTTGTGCTGTTTGCCTTGTAATCATACCAAAACTTATCTTGTTTATTTAAAAGCAAATAATATTTTTAGGATAGTTTTAGTTTAATTATGATAACTTTTATTATTATAAATCAAGGAGAGATTATGAATAATCCTGAATCCCTTAATATAAATAATGTTTCTGAAACCTTGCTCATTCCATTATATTTTCGCGCATGTGAGGAAAAACGGGCGAATGAAGGAAAGAGTGCAATATTGCGTGATAGTTTTGCGCAAGGTCTGATTGATGCGATACCTTATGACTATAGCAAGCTTGATAGCGGTAAATTAAGTCGTGTGGGGTGTTGTGTGAGGGCAGCGTATTTTGATAGAAAGGTCGCAGAATTTATCACTAAAAATGATCATGCAGTAGTGATTTGTGGAGGTTGTGGGCTTGATACGCGCTATGAGCGGCTCAAATCGCAGAATCTGCCGCATTTTGAAAACGCAACATTTTATGAAATCGACTTGCCTGAAGTCATTGCCTTACGCAAAAGTCTTTTATCAGAATCTAGTAAAGATATGTATCTGGGCGCATCTTTACTAGAGAAGGAATGCTTTTTAGAAATCAAACAAAAACACGAGAATACTCCTATAATTGTGGTGATAGAAGGCGTGATGATGTATTTTGATAATGAGGAAATTACAAAGATATTTTCTCATTTGTCAATTCTTGGAGAAGTGCAATTGTGGATAGATTTTGTAGGCAGTGCATTTGTTAAGCATAAAGTGCAGCACGATACAATTAGGCATTTTGACGCGAAGTTTCGCAGTGGATTTGATAATCCTGATGAGGTGATTGCTCTAGCGCAAAAAGCCAATGTAGCATTGTCATTGTTAGAAATAAGTTTATATATGCGGCAATATTGGTCTAGGTGGGGGATTTTTGGAATGCTTATGGGGCTTTTGCCGCGCAAGATTCAGATGAAGTTTAGTTTTATGGCTGGGTTTGAGATTAGGCTTTGTAGGGATAGTGGTTAAGTCATTGTGGGCTTAGGATTCTGTGAGGCAAATATAATAAGGATAGTCAAAGAGAAGTTTTGATAGTATTTGATGATAATGCTTTCTAAATCTTAGAAAATACAGGGCTGAAAGAAGATAAAAATGGGGGATATAATTTTCAAAAAACTTTCTCTGCCAACACTGCAAGAAAAAGGATTATCTTCTTTTTTCATTATCGATATTCGCAGCAAACAAGCCTTTTTAAGTGCGCATTTACAAGATTCTCTTCATGCAAGTAATGAACAAGAAGTGATAGATTCTCTTCAAGCATTTAGCGGGGGGGGGGGCAATCTTTACAGGAAAAATCTCTCTTAATTGTATGCTTTAGCACGACAAAATCTAAGGCTTTAGCACAAAAACTTAGTCAAAACACACATTTTCAATCTATTTATCCTCTCAAAGAGATTTATTATTTAGACTGCGGGATCATGGAGGCTTTTGAAAGTTTTGAGCCTGTATCAAATATGCAAGAATCAGATTCTATAGATTTGGCTAATTTACAGAATCTTTCCCGCATCGATGCGACTTTAGCGGAGCTAAAGTCTAAATTCCTCTCTTCTCATAGAATCTGGATAGTGGCTTTTAGCGGCGGTAAAGATTCTACTTGTGTCTTGCAGCTTGTCTATGAAATGCTTGTTTCTTTGCCGCAAAATCAAAGGAGGCAAACTTATGTTATCGCCTCAAATACGCTTGTAGAAGCCCCGCATATTGATAGGTTTTTGCATCATGTGATAGATTCTATCAATGCCCACGCAAAGGCAAATCATATCCCTTTTGAGATTTTACAAGTAAGCCCGAAACTTAAAGATGACTTTTGGGTTAATCTCATTGGCAAGGGCTACCCTAGCCCTACACGAACTTTTAGGTGGTGCACTGATAGACTTAAAATCACCCCCGCCAAAGCAGAAGTAGCTAAAATCACACGCAAATATGGCTCGGCTTTGCTGATACTTGGCACACGCAAGGCAGAATCAAACAATCGTAAAAAATCCATGGAGAAGAGAATCTTAAGCGAAGAGGGCTACTCACAGCATCATGATTTCCCCGATACGATGACTTACTCACCCATTGCAGAGTGGAGCACTGATGAAGTGTGGGCATATCTAAGCACCCATAAACCTTTGTGGGAAAAAGACCATAGCGAACTTTTTGCACTCTATGCTAAGGCAAGCGGGGAAGAATGTCAATTCATCACGGATCTGTCTCAAAGCAGTTGTGGTGGCTCACGATTTGGCTGTTGGGTCTGCACGGTGGTAAGTGAAGATAAATCCTTGCAGGGATTTATCGCTTCAGGAGAAGAGAATCTTAAGCCCCTCAATGTATTTAGAAACTATATTAAAGATTTGAGAGAAAACCCAAAGGCAAGGGCGGATTACAAACGCGATGGCAGGGCAGTGTATAGAGTGGGAGGGTTAGGACCATTTTTAAGCACTACGCGCATAGAGATTTTAAAAAAGCTTTTGCAAGTTGAGCAAGAGTTTATCCAAAATGGTGGGCAGGAGCTTATCACAGATACGCAGATTCTTGCTATTCAAGAGCAATGGGATAAGGATTTTGATTTTAACAAAAGTGCGATAAAACTAGCAAAGGAGGTAGGCAGAATGAAAGAAATAAAAAATGAAAGTTTGGAACAAAGTAAAGTCTTACATAGGGAGCTTTTAGAGGAAGTTAGTAGCGATGTGGTGGATTCTCAAACCTTAGAAAATCTTATTGGCACTTCTATTGATATTTATAATACTTCGGGTTTGAGAGGACGCAATAATGCTTCAAGCCAAATCAAAAAAGAGATAGAGAAACTCCTAGCAGACAAAACCGCAAAAGAAAAAGAGGAAGATTAATGTTTATAGAGAAAATTACGATTTGCAATCTCTTTGCGTATTATGGGAAGGTGGAAGTAGAGTTTGGGCGAAAGATTGAGGGTAAAAATCTTTATTGCATTTATGGAAATAATGGCTATGGCAAGACGAGCTTTATCAATGCGTGCAAGATTCTATTTATTGGCACAGGATTAAAAGAAACTCATATTCCTGAAAACTTTAAACACTTTGCTAGCACGCCAACGAAATTTATTAAGGGTGATGCAAATTACAGCGGCATACTCAATAGCAATGCCTATCATGAAGCCAAAGAAGAATTTTATATCATTTTTGAAGGCAATGTGCAAGGCAAGCAATTTATACTTAAAAGAGCATGGGAGCATGTCTATACGCCACAAATAAATGAAATCTTAGAATTTAGCTTTGGTGATGAGATTTATCATGATACAGAAGCGCAAGAAAAAATCAATATTCTTTTGTTGCCTACTAATTTTGTGGATTTTTTCTTTTTTAATGGCGAGGAGATTGGAGAAATATCAGAGAATCTGCGTAAGGGGCTAAAAGATAAAATTGAAGAGATTCTCAAAATTAAGCCTTTGGACATTATCCTAAATGAAATTAAGAAATATATAAGAGAGCTTAAGGAACAACAAATGAAAGATAACAAAACACAAGAAGATTATCGCTTTAATAATAAGGAGCTTGAAAACATTAAAGAAAGACTAGAATCCCAACAAAAGAGTATAAAGGATTTGGAAAGTGATAGGGAAGATAACCAATCTCAAATCCAAACAAAAATCGCCCAACGCGATAAGCTCATCGCAGATACAGCAGAAGAAAGAAAAGCACTCTATGCACAAAGAAACAGCAGTGAAGAAGAGCTACAAGGCTACAAAAACAAGCTTGAAGATTCTCTTAAAAGTGTCATATTTGCAGGTAATCAAGAATTAATAAATCGCTTAGGACAAGAATTGAAAGCCTTGCAAACACATAGTAGAAAAGAAGATATTAACACCCTTAATCGTCTTTTGCCAGAATTGAAACAAATAGCACAAGAATCTTTGCAGCAAGATTTGACTTATCAAAAAATCCAAAGAGAATTTGAAGAGATTGGCGAGATTTTTGCCAACGCATTAGAAAAGATGCCTAAAGTTTTGGAGGGAAAGAACTTCTATCACTCTCACATCACAACAACCAATGCTTTGGTGCTTGAAAAGGCATTGATTCGTTTGGAAAATACAGATTTGTATTACACAATTTTTTCAATCAAAGAGCTAAAATCACACCTAAAAGAGATAAAGGCAAGGATTGATGAGCTACAAGTTGATGAATACACACAGAATAAAAGAGAGGGATTGGAAGAAGATATTAAAGATTTGCAGGCACAACAAAGCAGTTTAGGGGAAAAACTCGCACGAGAGATTGAAGAGTTTAAACGATTTTCATTACAAAAAGAAGAGATTGAGCGGAAAATTTGGAATCTTGAGCAGCAAATTAATACCACAAGGATAGACAATAAGCTACATATTCTTGAAGAGCTAGAAAAAAGTGTCAATAGCTACAAAACAAAGCTTATTGACAAACTCCGAGCAGAGCTTAAGGAAAGAATCCTTGATAAATATAAGATTCTTTTACCCAATGATAATATCCAAGATTTAGAGATTAATGAAGAATTTGAAATCCACCTAAAAGATACTAGAGAGAAACTCGTCATTATAGAATCCCAAAGTAGCGGACAAAAGCAGATTTTAGCGATTGCAATTTTTTGGGCATTAAGTGAGTTATCCAACTCACAAATCCCACTCATTATCGACACGCCTTTAGGGAGGATTGATAGCACAAATCGTAGGCATATTATCCAAAACTATTATGCACAGAATCTGCAGACGATTATCTTGCCCACAGATTCTGAAATCTCTCAAAGAGAATATCAATATGCTAAACCCTATATCGCGAGACTTTACAAGATAGACAATAATGCAGATAGAAGCCATGCGACTATCAACAATGCAACCATAGATGAAATCCTTTAAGGAGTAAAAATGGCAGATATTTATACAACCAAAATAGAAGAAAATCTGATTGAGAGAGTGCTTAAAGAGGGCTTAGATTGTCAGTTTCCAAAATACCATATTTTGCGTATCGCCATTGCCAAAACCCTTAGTATGCAAAAATTTCGTCTTGATGCTGAATTTTGGGAGAGTAAAAAGCTTGGTGGAGAGAAAAAGGGCGAATACCACCTCTCTCAAGTTACAGGCAAGGGCAAAGAAGAAAAAGAGGATTTTGATATGCTTTTAAGGGCTATGTTCTATATGCAGCACAAAGAGGAGCTAGAAAGCAAGAATCAAGATATATTTAGCGATGAGAAGCTTTATTTGTCGATTTTAGAAAAATATATCCATAGGGGATTGTATGAATTGCAACATTCGTGGAAAAATACAGATTGTTTTTATCAATGGTGCTTGGATAATCTTAGCTTGTATATTGGGAATCCTCCCGCTGAAGTTAGAGAATCTAGCCCAACAGATAATCAAGGCTATTATCCCAAGATTGAAAAATACTTTAAAGATTGTGCTGTCTCTATTTATCGCATTAGCGAGGATAATTCTTATCGCCATCATATTTGCAAAATTGAAGTGCAAGATGCGACAAAGATTCCCCATTTTAAAAAGAAGTTTGAGACTTTAGAAAATGTGTTGGGTTGTAATGCGCATTATGAAGCTTGCAAAGGCATAAGCAAGGCTTTTAATATTTATATTCAAAAGCCTCAATCACAATGGCAAAATCCCAACTTAAGAGATTTTCAGCAAGGTTTAGCGTATCTACAAAAGCAAAGTTATGCGTTAGGAGTCTTTGCGGGAATGAATATTGACAAAAAGCCTGTTTGTTTTGACTTAAAAGACGCTCCACATTTGCTAGTCGCAGGGACGACAAACAGCGGAAAAAGTGTGCTTTTGAAAAATATCATTTTGTGTTTATTACAAAATAAAGAGGTGCAAATTACGATTATTGACCCCAAGCAAGGTTCTGAATTTGGAGAATTTAAGGAGGTGAAAAATATAGAGGTTTTTACCGCAGAAGAATCCTGCAAATGTGCGGAGGAGTTTATTGAAGAAATGGAATCTCGCTATAAGGCTAATGCACAAGGAACAAGTTACCAAAGTATGTCCTATAAGATTCTGATTGTAGATGAATTAAATAATTTAACAAGAAATAATAAAAATATGCTTGATAAGCTTACTAATCTCGCTGAGAAAATGAGAGGTTGCAAAATGCACCTAATTTTAGGTTCGCAAAGACCTGATGCTAAAACCTTTGCGGGTTTGCGTGATAATATCCCTGCACGCATTGCTTTAAAAGTTTCAAAAGGCACAGAATCTAGGATTATTTTAGATGAATTAGGCGCAGAGAAACTCTCTGGTAAGGGTGATATGCTACTAAAGTTTAATGGCAAAGACACATTAATGGCATTTGGCATCAAGCTTTCACCCGAAGAATTGCAAACGCAACTTCGAGGCTTGAGATAAGTATTTATCCCAATAGATTATCGATAGAATTTGCCTTATAGCTCCTTTTAAATTGCAAAATCGCCCTATCGCACAGAATTGTCTTGTGTGTGAATCTGCACCAAGAATACACCCCAGCCTGTGCTCTGCCACTGCCAAGAAGCATGAGGATCATAGTTTTCGATGATAGCTCTTAGCTCCTCATACCACTCTATAGGGTAATGAGTCGCAAAGACATAATGCGATGTGCAGTTTTTGGCATCAAATGTAAAAGAAGAGAGGTCATTATCAATGACTTCATAAGGAATAGAGAGATGATCAATGAAGCTATAGTAATTGAACGCAGGAGCGGCTTTTCTATAAACCCACACACAATCCCCTTCTTGAATATTATTAGCGATAGAATCAACAAAGGCGTGGGTTTGTTGGATATGATGTTGGTTTTTGCGGATATGGCGACTTTCGTGATAAATTGCTTGAAACAAACAAGTGAGCAGTAAGATTACCGCAAGGCTTTTGAGCCATATTTTTTGCTTGTAGAGTGCATAAACCCCATACGCACAACAGAGATAAAAAATCACAGACATCCATAGAGACAACCGAGAGCCGATCACTCCTCCATGCCCAAAAGGATAGATTCTAAACCATGAAAGCGCGATATAAATCACCAAAGCCGAGATTACTACCACACATAAATGAGCTTTTTGCTTATACATAGCAAAAAGTCCTAGCAATGAAAAGCCCATATAGACTAGAATAATATTTTTGTTGCCTTTATTCTCACCAAATGGTGCAAAGCCACTATATAAAGAGAGTAAAGTATCTTTAAAAAATGCTGGATATTCACTCAAATGATGGGGCAAGAAGTATTTATCCCAATAATCATAAAAGCCACTCACAGCCTGAAATCGAATGTATAAGACATAATATATCAAGAAAACGACACAAGGCAAGAGTAAAGAGAAGAAATTTTGTTTGATAAAGGTGATAAGATGCGATCGGTTTTGATATGCGTATCCTACCACACACGCACCCCAAATAAAAATAATCGTGTTTGAAAAAAACATCATCACCACTGCCGCTATACAAAGTCGCTTTACCCCTGCTGTGAGATAAAGATAAATAGCCAAAAAGGCGCAAAATGCTTCAAGTCCGTATTGTTTAAACTCTGTGCTGTAATACAAAAGCGACATAGAGCCTACGCAAAGCAATACAAAAAAGCATTGCCCAAAGTTATCAAATAGTATTGCGCCGATTCTGTATGCAAGTAGTAATGAGCCAATCCCGCACAATAAAGGCATAAAATATAGCCAATATTCACCATAGCCAAAAACCAATCCCCCGAGCTTAGTGATAAGCAAGAATCCTAATGGAGCAGCTTGTGTGTGCGGTAAGGGTTGAAAAAAGATTTCTCCAAAAGAGATGCCAAAAAGGCTAAAGCTAAGCATTGCTTCATCAAGCCATAAATCTTTATGATAGAGATATAAATAGATTCTGATACCGATGCCAAAACACAGAGCAAGCAGTGTAATGCTGTGCCAAGAAATGAATGAAGTAAGTGAGAAAGGGTATTTTTTCATATTTTTCCTTTGAATTGAGATAAGAGATAATGCACAGATGAGAATCTGATCATTTAATGTTCCTTATAAATCACAAATGTGCGTAAAGTGAAGTTAAAGACAAACGCTGCGCCTATGGCAAAGATTTTGCCTAGCAATTCATTGATATGTGCTATATCTACGCAAATATACAGCGTCCCTAAATCAATGCCTAAAGCTAAAAATGACACGAGATATACTAAAAAACTTTCTTTAAATAGTGAGTGTTTGGAGCGTTTAAAGACAAATCTCCTCGCCCAAATGAAATTCCACAATGTCGCTATCACAAAGCTTATCAATCCCGCAAATAAATAATACCAATGCAGTATTTCAACACCCACAAAAAACACTCCCCAATTAACGATAGCGGCACTCCCACCGACAATGGTATATTTAAAGAGTTTAGAGAGGGTGTTTTTCATGACTATTCCTTGATGATTTTGGCAAAGTTATTCATACCGCACTGAAAGTAGTGATGTGTAAGGAGTTTCAATCCATTCACTTGTGATAGGGAATTGACAATGTCTTTTTTATTGTAATACCTTTTATGGTCTAAGATTTCCTCTTTACTAATGATGTGCAGTTTGTAGCTTAGAAATTCCAGCACAGGTTTGGCTGCGTGGCTTGGCACGGTAAGAAGCAAGATACCATGAGGCACAAGAACTCGTTTGATTTCATTAAGCATATCTATAGGGTGATGAAGATGTTCCAAAACAGCCAGTAAGGTGATAATTTCAAAACTTTCATCATCAAAGGGCAGATTTACATTTTGCATATCCCCCCCCCCCGTTAAATACAGACGCTTGAGTAGCATGTAGATTCTTAGATTGATGAAGATTTACAGAATCCCACTTCGGCTCAAAATAATAACTAAAAGTGCGGATTTTATCAGTTTGGATATTTGGAGCTTTGAAGTCTATCCCTACACCTTGTGCAATATAGGGGGATATTTCTTTGAGTAGCTTTGCCTCCCAGCCACAGCCTATATCTAACACTCTTGGATTGTCAAATTCTTTGATGGTGGGCAATACTTTGTTTAAGCGCATTGTTCGCAGTAATGGTTCTAAAAGAGCTTCTTTCATTTTTACCCCTTGAAGTGATACTTGAGTATCGCCCATAATGCGCGAAATCCATCTTTTACGCCGATTTTCTTGCCTTCTTGATAGGTTCTTCCATAGTAGCTAATCCCCACTTCATAGATTCGGATATTTTTTATTTTGGCGATTTTTGCGGTGATTTCGGGTTCAAAGCCAAAGCGATTTTCTTGCAAGGTGATGCTTTGAATAATCTCACGCTTAAAGACTTTATAGCAAGTCTCCATATCAGTAAGGTTGAGATTAGTAAGCATATTAGAAAAGAGTGTGAGCATACCATTTGCGATGCGATGCCAAAAATACAATACCCGATGAGAATCCCCACTTACGAATCGTGAGCCAAATACGACATCAGCGACACCTCTTTCAAAGGGTTCAAGCAGTTTGGGGTATTGACTAGGGTCGTATTCCAAATCCGCATCTTGAATCAATACAATATCGCCTGTAGCTTGAGTTATGCCTGTGCGAAGAGCCGCACCTTTGCCTTGATTATGCGTGTGGTAAATGATTTTGATATGATAAGAATCTTTATTGTCGGTAGTATCGTGAGTATTGTGCAGATTCTGTAGAATCTCTTTTGTGCCATCACTGCTGCCATCATCAACAATGATGATTTCTTTTTTATAGGGAAGAGGGACATTTTTAACGACATCAAGGAGAGTTTCAATCGTAGCTTTTTCATTAAAGCAAGGGATAATGACAGAAAGCGTATTTAGGTTATGCCCCCCCCCCCGTAATACTTTGATAAGATTCCATAGTAATCCTTTCGAGGTGTAAAATAAATAAAGCTTGCCATTATATTTAAATTTCTTTAATTTCATCTTTTATCATTTGCGGCGGATTCTGGTATATGTGAATCTTCTTGATAGTCGTAATCCGTGTTGATATGCCATAGATTCACAGCTTTTCCTAGAATCTTATCAGCACAGGCTAAGCCCATTAAAATGCTATGGTCTTGATTGTTGTATTTAAAGCTACCATTGCGCCCGATAAAATACAGATGAGAAAAGCTATCAAGGGCAGTATAGATTTTATTGAGATTCTCTTTATATCCTCGTTCATACACGGGGTAACTTTTGTGCAATTTTAGGACAAAGCTTCGTTTAATATCTTGTGGTTTGAGAAGAGCAGAATCGATTAAATCTTTTTTGGCGATATTGATAAGTTCTTCATCGCTAAGATTCCATAATTTTTCATCATCATTTGCCCAATATTCTAAAGCAAGTATGTTTTCCTTCCTGCCACATTGCAGGTCTTTTGTCCAATTTGCAAAATTTGTAATCCGACCAGTTTGGACATGAGGAGAATGCACATAAATCCAATTATCTTCAAAAAGCTTCGTTTCAGAATCTGCCTCGACATAGACTAAAATCGTATTGCGAAACTTAAGTTTTGAGGCTAGATCCGTGATGTCTTTGTCTAATTCATCAAGGGAACAAACCATTTCTCTAAAAGGCGCACTTGAGACGATAATGTCAGCTTGGTATTCGCCCTTATCGGTCAGGATACTATAAGCTTTTTTATTTTTCGTCTTGATGCCTAAGACCTTGCAATTTAAATGGATTTTCCCACCTTTTTTAAGGATTTCGTTTTTCATATTTTCATACACAACCCCACAGCCCTTTTTGGGATAATTAAAAGCATCGACAAGGGTTTTGTGTTTTTTATTTTTATCACCGAAAAATGCGGATTTGATAGCTTCGTAGAGGTTTAAGCCTTTGATTCTTTGTGCGGCAAAGTCTGAATCAAGCTCCTTACATTTGATACCCCAAAGCTTTTCTGTGTAGGATTTAAAAAAGATACTATAAAGTCGGTAGCCAAAGGCATCGGCTACCCATGATTCAAAGCTTTCTCTTTTAGAGTTCTCTTGCCCCCCCCCCCGTTACTTTTTTATCAGTCTTTATAGCTTTAGATATTTTTGCGCGTAAAAAACTTAAGACACAGAGACAAGATTCGCAAACACCAAGTTTGAAAAGTGCATCAAACCCTCTAAGCGGATAGTAAAAAAACTTTCGTTGATAAAAAATGCGTGTAAGGCGGGAGACTTGTTCAAATTCGCCATAAGTATGAGAAAGCCAAAAGTCGTTAATGCGTTTGTCTTTGCTAAAGAATCGATGAGGACCAATATCGACAATCTGCGAAAAAAGCTCAAAACTCTTGCTCATTCCGCCGACTTGCGAATCTGATTCAAAGATTTCTACTTCAAAGCCTTTCTCTGCTAAGATTCTTGCACAACTAAGCCCTGCTGGACCTGCACCAATAATGATGACTTTTGACATTATTTTTCCTCTAAAAATGTGATTTATGTGATTTTAGGTGGTGAGATTATATCCTAAAATTCACAAAATCGTTTTTTTTTTTTTTTGATACAATGCGGCGATGATAATTCAAAGGAGGAGATAATGAGACATATTTGCAAATGGAGTTTTATTCTAGGGGTGGTGTGTGCAATATTTTTAGGTGGATGTGGTGATAAAAATACAGAATCTGGGGAGTTGGAAGAAATTGAAGCACAACAATATGTGTTTAAAGATGAAGCAGATGCAAGTTTGCAGCTGATGTCGAATTTAGCTACTATGAAGACTGCCCGAGAAGCTTTGCACGATTCTTATGATACCAATAGCTTTGCGCATAAAGATGAAAACGCTTTCAAGCTCGTTTCTAATGCGCCTCTTAGCACTTTTAGCTCTGATGTGGATACTGCTTCTTATGCTATTGTGCGTAAAGCCATAGAGAGTGGAGAATTCCCTCAAAAAGGAGCGGTGCGTATTGAAGAGTTGCTCAATAATTTTACATACCATTACCCCTCTCCTAAAGATTCTGTGCCTCTTAGCATTGATGCCTCAATCAGTGATGCGTTATGGAATCCTCATCACAAAGTCTTGCAAATCGGCATTCAAGCTAAAGAGATTGATTGGACAAAGCGAAAGCCTTTTAATCTGATATTTTTGATTGATACTTCCGGTTCTATGGAGGGTGCGGATCGCTTGGGGCTTGTCAAAAAATCCCTCAAAATGCTTGTTGAGAATCTTAATCCTAACGATAGTATCGGCATTGTAACCTATGCGGGAGCATCTTCGGTGTCCTTGCAGCCGACTACAGATAAGCTCAAAGCCCTTCACGCAATAGAATTACTCGTTGCGATAGGATCGACTAATGGCGGCTCTGGTATCAAAGATGCCTACGCACTTGCAAAGGAGCATTTTATCAAAGGAGGTGTGAATCGTGTGATTCTCGCGACTGATGGAGATTTTAATGTCGGTATCACTTCAGAATCTGAACTTGTTGAGCTTATCAAGCAGCAAGCACAAAGTGGCGTGTATCTCTCGGTATTTGGTTATGGTATGGGGAATTATAAAGATTCTACATTGCAAAAACTCGCTGATTCAGGTAATGGAAACTACGCTTATATTGACACACTTTTGGAGGCGAAAAAGCATTTGGTGGAGCAGGTGGGAGCGACTCTTGTCGCAGTAGCAAAAGATGTTAAGATTCAAGTAGAATTTAATCCAGCTAAAGTCTCTTCTTATCGGTTGATTGGTTATGAAAAAAGGCTACTAAATGATGAGGATTTCAATAATGATGACAAAGACGCGGGTGAAATGGGTGCGGGACATTCAGTAACGGCTCTTTATGAGCTAATCCCGACAGAAAGTCAAAATACAGATTCTCAAAACCCTACATTGGGCAAAGATGCAAAAGGTATGATTGATCCGCTAAAATATAGCCAAAATATCGCAAATAAAGGATTTGAATCAGAATGGGTAAGTGTGAAAGTGCGATATAAAGAGCCAAGTAATCTTGCGAATGCTCAAGAGAAAAGTATGTTACTTGAAAAAGTCGTGCGTGAAAGCGATGTGAGCAAAGATGGCAGTGCGGATATGCGTTTTGCGCAATGTGTGGCGGAGTTTGGTATGTTGCTTTTAGATTCTGAATACAAAGGAAATGCAAGTTATGAAAGTATCTTAAAAGTGTTAGAAGAAAAAGGTGTGAGCGATGATGTGTATCGGAAGGAATTTATCGGGCTTGTCGCAAAGGCATCACGACTAAGCCCTAAGCCATCGCATTAAGCGTGTATAGAATCTTGAATAGAATCTTGCCCCATAATCGTAAGATTCTTATAATACTCCCCCCATTCTTCCAAGCTCTCAATCACAGCTTTAAGGCTCTGCCCTAGCTCGGTAAGCTTATATTCTACCCTTGGGGGGACCTCGGCATAGACTTTGCGTTTGACAAGCTTTGCGCTTTCTAGCTCGCGCAGATTCTGTGTCAGAACCTTTTGCGAAATACTCTGGTTCTTTGTCGCGCTAATGCTCTTTTTTAGCTCGCCAAATCGCCGCGTATTCTCTAGTAAATCGCGGATAATCAAGAATTTCCATTTGTTGCCAATCAGATTGAGCGTGGTTTCGACAGGGCATGGCGAACAATAATCTTTTTTTTCTTGCATTTTCACCTCACAGATTCAAGTTTTTGCTCAAAAATTGTAGCATAAAAAGCTCTAAAATACGCAATAGTTTCAAAAAGAATACTATATAATAAAAAAATGCCTACTTGATTTGTTAAACTTAGTATATCAAAATTTCATTTGTTCTTCAATAGAACAAACTTTATCCTCAAAATAAAGGAGTGATGATGAAACAAACATCATCAGTTTCGAGACGAAGCTTTATCAAAACTTCGTTCATCGCCCTAAGTGCCGTTAGCTTAGGCATTCTCCCAAGCTTTGGGAAAGAAAACAAACCAAAAGGAGAAACAATGAAAATAGCAATCTTAGCAGCAAGTGGTAGAGTGGGCAGGCTCATCACCGATGAAGCCCTTGCCAAAGGTTACGCGGTTAGCGCGTTTGTGCGCGATAGCAAAAAGCTTAGTCCAAAGCCCAATCTTAGTATTATCCAAAAGGATATTTTTAGCCTCACTGCGAGTGATTTACAAGGTTTTGATGTGATTATCGATTGTTTTGGTGAATGGAAACAGCTCGATTTGCACAAAAAACACATCGAATATCTCGTAAAGATTCTAGCAAACAACAAAGCAAAATTCCTTGTCGTTGGTGGCGCGGGCAGCCTCTATATGGACAAATCACACACCACACAGCTTATCGACACACCCAACTTCCCCGATGAATACAAGCCTTTGGCAAACGCGCAAACAGAGGGGCTTAAAGTTTTGCGCGGTGTTTCAGATATTAATTGGGTGTTTGTAAGCCCACCGGCTGAATTTATCGCTGATGCGCCCAAAACCGGAAAATATAAAATCATTGGCGAAGAATTTGAAGTCAATGATAAAGGTGAAAGCAAAGCAAGCTATGCCGACTATGCAAGTGCAATGATTGAAATTGCAGAGAATCCAAAATATAGCAAACAACGTGTGGGTGTGATAGGGTTATAAAAGTATAAGATACAGAATCTTCCTGCACAGATTCTGTATCAGTTAAGAATCTTAAGCAGATTCTGTTTAGTCAATCACTTGCTTATATATTTATCAGCATTAAAGAATCTAAAATTTATATCCTACTTGTGCGTAAAAGCTCGCTCCAGCCACACGATAAAAATCATAATAGCGGTTATTTGTGAGATTAAAAAAGCTAAGGGAAGCATCTAAGCCCATTTTCCATATATAGCCTATTTTGGCATTGAGACTAAATTGACCTTCATAATACCCATAAGTGTCGCTTAGGGGCGTAGAATTGACATCATCATTATAAAATGCAGGCGTATAATATGCCCATACAGAGGCGTATAAACCATATTTTGGCATATAATGCAATGCGATATTTGCCATGTGTTTGGGCACTCCAATGAGCTGTTTGCCCACAGATTGAGGTCGTGCAGGATTCTCTAACACTTTAGCAAGAGTGAGTGTGTAATTCCCCTCTAAAATAAAATCACTCCATAAAGGCACAAATGCGCTGTATTCGATACCATTGATACGCCCTTTACCAGCGTTGATATACCGCCAAGGGTCATCTTTGCTACCTTTACCGGAACGATAGATCATATCCCTCATTTCAAGCTGATAATAATACAAACTTGTCGTGATATATTGTGTGCGAAGTTCTGCCCCAATATCAAAGCTTAGCGCACTTTCCTTTTTTAAGTCCGGATTGAGCTCCCAATAATTGCTCGCATGCGTGAATTGATACATATCACGCATAGTAGGCATTCTGAATCCGCTCCCGATACTTGCTTTGAATAATAGAATCTCTAAGGGTGTGTAGCTGATGCTAAATTTTGGGCTAAAGATAGATTCTGTATTGTTGATATTGTCTTTTCTGTCGTTAGGTGTAACTAAATTATTAATCAGATAGCCGTTGAAATTATGCCAATAGTCATAACGCACACCGAGATTTGTGCTAAGGTTATCAAGCCATTGCGCTTCCCAATTCGCATACATTGAGGCGACAAAGGCTTCATTCCCAAACTTGCGCCGAGAATCTGTGCGTGTGCTGTTAATGAGCCAATTTGTCATATTCCTTTGATCTTGTGTGTAAGTATAGTAACGAAATTGTGAAGCAATTGCGAGTTTGTGTCGCGAAAAAAGTTCGCTTTGATAAATCACATCAAGATAATTGCTGCTTGAATCCGTGTCTTGTGTGCTGCCTGCTCCGCCAAATCTGTCTGCACTTCCTTGCAAGGCGTCCTGCCAAATACTGAAGAGATTCATTGAAGAGAGAGTGATTTTGAGTAGAGAATCTGTAAAGTTGTGCGTGTAGGTGAGATTCCCATACAAATGTGAATATCTTCCCTTGCCTCCAAGTCCTGAGCCGACAAAATAGTCTTTATTGTCGATGAGGTCGGTAGGATTGCCTTGCGCGTCTTTAAGGTAGCTGATAAAATTTTTGAAGCTATAGTCATAGCTTGAGAATCCGAGCATCAAACTTAGCATATCTGCATCACTTATATCGTATTCTGCTTTGAAGCGCGTGTCATAAATGTGATAATTTCTATCTCCCCCTGTGCCGATAATCGTTTGCCCTGCTTTATCGACAAAAAATCCATTCATATTATTATCTTGAGCAGTAGAATCACCTGCGGCAAAATAAGTCGGGAAGCTCGGATAACCACCACTGCCTTTATATCCTGCATTAAATTTTACACGCAATCGTTTATCAAAAAACGCATCACCAATACTCACATAGAGTTTAAACAGATTCTTATCGGCAGTGTGAGATTGAAATTCTGTGCCGTATCCTGTGATGAGTGATGCCTCGAAAGTGTTGGGCATTGCTGTGATAAAATTAATCACTCCACCAATCGCACCTGTCCCATAGAGACTTGAATAAGAACCTCGAGCAATTTCTACTCTTTGTATGTCTTCGAGGAATATTTGATTGATGATGCGATTTTCACCCTCAAGATCGCTTAGAATCAGTCCATCAAGCATAACTAATGTGCCATAATTAATCCCGCGAATCTTGATTTTAGGGCGTGGATTAAAGTTTGTGTCATTATCAATCCTCACACCTGCAGTTTTTTTGACAATATCAGTGATTTTGGTATTTGGTGATTTGTAAATCTCTTCAGATTCTATGACTGAAATATGACCGGGGATATTGACTACATCGCTTTCTAAGGGTGAGCCAATAGCGATAGAATGCTCTAATTTGTAGGTTTGCAGGGACGATAGGGATTCTGTGTCTGTTGGTGAATAAGGGCGAGAGAGATTTTCATCAGCGAAAGTTAGTGTCAGCATTATCACAGAAAGCGTGATAGGAGAGACTTTGATAGTCATAAGTTTCCTTTATATTCTTTGTTTTAAGGCTTTTAGCGACTGCATATTATTATGAAAAGCAAGTAATTTGATAATACTAATAAAATTTTAGTATTATTTATTCTTATAATAATTTAATATTTATTAATAACTGCTTTAGTTACTTTGTTTTTAAAATCTGTATTGATGAAATCCTTGATGTTTGCCGGGAGATTCTTACGATGAGGCTTTAGATATGATGTTAGTGTATCTGCGGATTTTTGTTGAGATTGTGGGGATTCAGCAAGTTTAAATTTATCTTCTTGCTACCAAAAAGGTAGCAAGGAAAAAGGCGAAGCTGCGATAATTAAATCACACCTTGATCGATCATCGCTCCAGCAACCTTTCTGAATCCAGCGATATTTGCGCCAAGCACAAAGTTTGTAGGATCGCCAAATTCTTGTGCGGTTTGGCTAACATTAGTAAAGATGCTTTCCATAATACTATGCAAACGATTATCCACGGTCTCAAAACTCCAAGGATTCATACTTGCATTTTGTGCCATTTCTAGCCCACTCACTGCTACGCCTCCAGCATTTGCTGCTTTGCCCGGTCCATAGCAGATTTTGGCATTAATGAATTGATGCACTGCTTCGATAGTAGAAGGCATATTTGCACCTTCACTCACACATTTACAGCCATTTTGAAGTAGATTTTTTGCGTCTTTTTCGTTCAGTTCATTTTGTGTCGCGCTAGGGAAAGCAGCAAAGCAAGGGATTGACCATACAGCGTTAGTGCCTGCAGGATAATCACTCACTTTTGTGTATTTTGCGCTTGGTTTTGCTTTAGCGTATTCTGTGAGTGAAGCGCGTTTGACTTCTTTTACCTCTTTAAGAAGTTCTAAATCAATGCCTTGCTCATCATAAATCATTCCTTGAGAATCGCTCACGGTTACAGGTTTTGCACCTAATTGCAAGAGCTTTTCAACGGTATAAATGGCGACATTACCTGCTCCAGAGACGGTGCAAACTTTACCCTCTAAAGTTTCTCCGCGTGCTTTGAGCATTTCTTGTGCAAAATATACGCAGCCATAACCTGTGGCTTCTGTGCGCACTAGGCTTCCGCCCCATGCTAAAGCTTTTCCTGTCAAAACGCCTTCATAGCAGTTTGTGAGTTTTTTGTATTGCCCAAAAAGATAGCCGATTTCTCTACCACCTACACCAATGTCTCCTGCAGGGACATCGGTAGTAGCACCGATATGTCGATAAAGCTCATTCATAAAGGCTTGGCAAAAGCGCATCATTTCTCCTTCACTTTTACCTTTAGGGTCAAAATCACTTCCTCCTTTTGCTCCACCCATTGCAAGTGTGGTAAGTGAATTTTTGAGAATCTGCTCAAAACCTAAGAATTTAATGACACCTTCATTTACGCTTGGGTGAAAGCGCAAACCACCTTTGTAAGGTCCTATGGCAGCATTAAATTCGATGCGATAGCCGCGATTAGTTTGGATTTTGCCCTGATCATCAACCCAGCTCACACGAAAGTGAATCTCTCTATCAGGCATAGACAGACGCTCTAAAATAGCATACTCTTCGTATTTTTTATCTTTATCAAGAGCAGGTTTTAAAGATTCAAAAACTTCCTCTACTGCTTGATGAAAAAGCACTTGTGCTGGGTATTGCGCTTTGATGCGACTGAGGACATTGCTGGCATAAGACATGAAAAGCTCCTTGTGTTTGAAAATGTTGCACAAAATAATGCGTTTTATTATAAGATATATTTCTTAAAACAACCTATATAACGACAATAGCAAAGTCAAAATTACATTCCAAGTCCCAATATTTCCCAAAGTGATAAGACTTCATCGTCTTCTAAATGAATACTAGATTGTGTTTGGAGGAAAGAGAGAATCTTTGCTTTGTCAAAGATTTCTCCACCGATACAAGAATGATGAGCAAATAAAAAAGCTCTTCCCAAAGCGATTTCATCGTGGATTTGCTCACCGCATATAAAGCATAAATGTTGCTCATTGTGATTTGTGTCTTGATGGTATTGATGCGATATTTGATTAATCCTACCCTCAAAGGCAAGCATTTGGGCATACATTTCGATAGCAACGCGTTTGGGATTCTGGACATTGAGCTTATTTGCTCCGTTTTCAAGCATTTGGAAGTAGAATTCTTCGATAGTATAAATATCAGAGAGATGTTTGTTTAAAAGTGCGATAAATCGTTGCCAAACATAATAACGCTCTTTGTCGTTTTCCCATTTGTGCGCAAGGTGCAAGATATGTTTGAGCTTGGGGAGAAAGGTAAGGTTTTTTTCTTCTTCAAAGTCGATTTTACGCCCAAGGTTGATGATGCTATGACGCGTCCCATAGAATCGATAAAGTGTTTTGATTTGGGTTGGTGTGAGGATTCTAACGATAAGGTCTTCGGCTCGACTTTTTTGCATATTCAAGATATAACCTTGCAAATCTATCCTTATTTTAAGAAAATTGATAGCATAATTTTACCTTAAAAAGTTTTCTGTATATTGGAGAAGTTAAATTTGAGTGTGTTTGTCAAGAATGCGTCTCTTGCAACTCAAAAAATCATACATACCCTTAAAAACATGACCCCCGACCTCTATGTGTATCATCAAAAGGGAGCGGGAGGCGATGTGAGTATCGGTGCAGATTTAGTGAGTGAAAAAATCTATATGGATTTTTTGTTGCCTCTAGCACATATTGATTCTGAAGAGAGTGGGAGAATCCCTTCGCCTAGTCAAACGCAAGATACGATCATTTTAGACCCTCTTGATGGGAGTGATAATTTTCTTTCACATATTCCTTATTATGGCTCATCTTTGGCGTTATGTGATGAAATGGGTAATGTCAAAGAATCTGTCGTATTTAATTTTTGCACAGGAGAGGGGATTGCTCGTATTCATCAATCCAAAAAGTGCTTTCGATTCTGTATTGATGAGATTCTGAAAGGTGATTTTGCAGCCAACCTCCTTGCCTTACAGCAAAAGGATCATTTTTCAGAATCTGTATTGGGAAATGTAAAATGTGGCATTTTTGAAAAAGCTTATGCAAATCCTCATTTTGCACATCTGCTTTATGAAAATAAGATAAAATTTCGTTCTTTAGGTGCGAGTGCATTATCAATTGCCAATGCACATCGTGCCAATTTTATGCTTTTTTTAGGTAATATTCGTGCATTTGATAGTAAAGCAGGCATATTTTTATGTGAAGATTTGCATCATAAACACACCGCGGATTATCTACTTATAAGCAGAGATAAGCATATTTTTGATATGATTCACCAACTTTTATTAAAGGAGCAATATGGGCTTGGGAAATTTTTTTAAGGGCAAAAAAGAAGATACGAGGCTTGAGAAGAGCGAAACTCCTAATCATTGGCTGAAGTGTCCTAGCTGTAATGCAATGATGTATTTTAAAGAAGTATTTTCACAATCCCATATATGCCCTAAATGTAATTATCATTTTAAAATTTCTGCTGAAGAAAGATTAGAGCTTTTATGTGATAAAGATACTTTTATCGAGTATGACAAGGACTTAAAACCCATTGATCCGTTAGAATTTGTAGATAAGAAAAGCTACAAAAAGCGTGTGCAAGAAGGAGAGGAAAAGACAGGACGCCCAAGTTCGGTGATTGCAGGAGAGGCTTTTATCGATGGCGTAGAAATGCAAATTGTGCTTTTTGACTTTGCTTTTATGGCTGGAAGTTTAGGCTCTGTGGAGGGTGAAAAGATCGTGCGTGCGATTGATAGAGCGGTTATGAAGCGTCAAAGTCTTGTGATTTTTTCTACAAGCGGTGGAGCGCGAATGCAAGAATCAACTTTTTCTTTAATGCAAATGGCAAAAACTTCTGCTGCGCTCAATAAACTCGCTGATGCAAAATTGCCTTTTATTTCGGTTTTGCTTGACCCGACATTTGGAGGTGTCAGTGCTTCTTTTGCATTTTTAGGAGATATTATTATTGCTGAACCGGGCGCGATTATTGGTTTTGCAGGACCACGTGTCATCAAACAAACAATCGGCGCAGATTTGCCCGAAGGATTCCAAACAGCTGAATTTTTGCTCGAACATGGGTTGATTGATATGATTGTAAATCGCAAGGAGCTTAAAAAAACCTTGAGTGATCTAAGCAGAATGCTTAATCCCAGCTATGCAAATCAACATTTATTCTATCAGTAAAAAAGATTCTGCATACAAAGCATTAGAAGATGAATTTGTTACCAAATGTCAGCAGTTTGGAGCGCAAATGCAAGTAGTAGATTTATTACCCAAAAATGTGCTTAATGCGCAAAAAATTTCGCCCCAAAAAGCACGAGAATCTTACACTGATGCTTTCACAAAATATCTTTTGCCCCATGCTTTTAATCTTGCCTTTCACCCCGATGCCAAATGTCTAGATTCTTTGCAATTTGCGGAGGTTATCCAATCGCACAGCCATATTCATTGTTTTATCGGTGGGGCTTATGGGTTGGAAGATACTTTTTTGAAGCAATGTAAGGTTTTGAGTTTAAGTCCGCTCACTTTTAGCCATAAAATCGCAAAAATCATTGTGTGTGAGCAAATGTATCGGGCACTTAGTATTTTGCATCAGCACCCTTATCATAAGTAAATAACAAGGAGGTTATATTGATAGATTATAGTTTTTTTGAATCGCTGTTAAAAGAGCGTTTGCACAAAATATGTCAAAGTATTGATACAAAAAATAGTCGTATTAAAAGCATTCAAGATACACATTTTAAAGATGAAAACGATATGGTAAGCGCATTTTTGCAAGGGAATCTTGCTATGAGTGTTATTGATTTGTATCATGCAGAAATGAGTGATATTCAACGCTCTTTGCAAAAGATTAAAGAGGGCGTGTATGGCATTTGCGAAATGTGCGATGATGAAATTGATGTCGAGCGGCTAAAGGTAAAGCCTCACGCAAAGTATTGCATCAAATGCCGAGAACTATTTGAAAAAAATCAAAAACAAAAAGGATAACAATGAAGTTGAAATATTATGCTCTTTTTTCATTCGTATTTTGCTTGATTTTGGGATTATATATTTATAGTCTTGAGAGCGAATCTTATACTTATGTATTGCCATTTAATGAGATTTCTATTACTTTGCCTGTGGCAGTTTGGATTGTAGGAATCATTGGATTATTTTTTGTCTTGACTTTGGCATTTTTTGCGTCTGCATGGGCAAAAGATATGCTTGAATCTTATCATCGCAAACATGATTACGATAAGCTTTTGACGCAAATCAACGAGCAAGCACTCAATCAGCCTATCAAAAATCGTATTTATAAACGCAAAGCATTTGGTGATCTTTCTAAGATTCTGCAAAGATTCTACCTCAAACCTCGATTAGATTCTGCAGAGAGTTTTAATCACAAAATCGATACGCTTTTTGAAAATTATAAAGATGTGATGAGTGGCAAGGTCGTGGATTTGAAGTCTTATCGCTTGAGCAAGGATAATAAATTCATCATTCAGAATCTTAAAAATAAGATTAGGGCGAATTACAAAGTGGGATTTAATATCTTGCATGAGAATGAATCTGAAGAGCTTAAAAAGTTTGCGTTTCTTGAGATTCTTAAAAATGCTGATTATAAGGAGTTTGAAAAACTTTTATCGCAAATGCCTGAACTCCCGCTTGATAAGCCTATTGTCAAAGAAATATTGAAAATCTATCTCAAATACCCCCAAAATATCGATAATGAGAATCTCTCAAAAGCATGCAAAAGTGTGGGATTTGATGCAAATGATTATCTCCAATTTGCACGCGATTCTCAAGGTATCCTTTCTCCTGATAAATGGATACGACTTTTTGAAGAATGTGCGGATAATGATGAGAATGCAGAAATGGCAGTGTTTTATGTGTTTTTTGAGTTAGAAATGCTTGATAAGGCAAAAGAGCGACATCGTTCTCATATCAAAGGTGAATATAAGCTGATTGATGCTTATTTTGATCTCAAAAATGCAAACAAAAACTATCCCTTTGATATTTTCTTGATTAAAGCTTAGGCTTTGAGAGATTCTAGAAAGCTTGCATAAAGCTTTTCAAGATATTCGATTTCTTTTTTGCAGTCGTCATTATTGTGCGCATTTTCTAGAATCTGCATACGCTTAAAGAGATATTCAAAAAGTGCCTTATCAATATCGGGCAGTTTATTGATAGCACTTGCCTCTTTTGATTGCCCTTTGATGATTACTTTTGCAGGAATCCCCACAGCAGTGCAATCTTTAGGCACATCTTTAATCACGACAGAATTTGCGCCGATTTTTGCATTTTCACCGATGACGATATTTCCTAGAATCTTCGCACCCGCACCAATCACAACACCATCACAGATTGTCGGGTGGCGTTTGACTTTATTAAGATTTGTCCCGCCAAGACTTACCCCTTGATAGATGGTTACATCATTGCCGACTTCAGCAGTTTCACCAATCACAACACCAATAGCGTGGTCGATAAAAACTCTTCTGCCGATTTTAGCAGCTGGGTGAATATCGACATTTGTCAAAAACCCTGTAAGCCCCATGATAATGCGAGCAATTGCCTTAAATCCGCGATTATAGATTCTGTGAGCGATACGATAATGCACAAGTGCTATCAAGCCCGGATAATTAAAAAATAGCTCGATTTTGCTATTGATTGCAGGATCTTTTTGTAAGATAATTCCAAAGTCTTCGCGAATAATGCCCCAAAAACCCATTATTCACCTTTGTTGGTCGCGATAGTGCGTAGATAACCATTTTCACTAAGCATTACATAGAGCATGCCAAGCATTTCCTTTTTGCCCTCTTCGTCAAGATTCTGATTGTCTTCGATATGTTGTTTCAGTCGCCGTTCAATATCTTTTGTGTCATAATCCAAATCATCAAGCACATCAAGGATTGTTTGTGCTTCTATCAGATGTGTAAGCTCATAGCCTTTATTCAAATCATCGTCAAATTCGATACTAAACTCTGTGGGGTGTGTGAAGAGATTGTGCCGCATTCCAAGCACTTCTTGATAAGCTCCTACAAGGAAAAACCCAACAAAATATTCTTCTTTAGTAACATCGACATCGTGCAGGAATAAGGGTTGTGTGGCATTAAAAGCAATTTCTCCATCAGAATCACAAGTAATATCCCATAGGCTTGCACTTCGATTAGGTCGGCGATTCAGTCGGTCAAGAGGCATCACAGGGAAAGGTTGTCCCAATCCCCAATAATCAGGCAGACTTTGGAAGAACGAGCAGTTGAGCAAATATCGTTCTTGCACTTGTTCTTGGATTTGCAAGATTTCATTGTGATTCTTGTATTTAAGGAGTTTGATTACTTTTTTGATGAGTAAATGCACAAGCACTTCGGTATTGCTCCGATCTTGTAAATCAATATAGCCTAAGTCAAAGAGTGTGAGCAAAGATTCCATATGGTCGAGACTATCGTGGAGGCATTCGATGGCGTTTTTTTCTCCAATCGTGTTGTAAAGATCAAAAAGCTCTTCAATCAAAGGCGGATTTTTCTCTTTGAGTTTTAAGGCTTTCTCATCGTATTCATGCGAGAAAAGCTCTAAAACGGGGGCGATTAAGACTGCATGGCTTGCCGCGATAAAGCGTCCAGATTCTATAAAAATGTCAGGTTCGGGTTCTTTTTTGTTTTTCATAATTTCGCGTAAAGAAAACACGACATCGCCGCTAAATTCGCTCAAGTTGTAGTTACGATGATTTTTTCCTTCGTGTTGGGTGTATTCGACAGCTAATCCCCCACCGATATTTACGCATGTGAGATTTTTTGCACCTTTTTTGCGAAGCTCTGCGTAAATATTGCCCGCTTCACGAATGGCTTTTTTAAGCGGAGAAATATCGCTGATTTGACTACCGATATGAAAGTGTATCATGGTAAATTTGTGCAAAAGATTTTCTTTTTCAAGCATATTGATAGCCTCTAAAAGCTCGGTGCTTGTCAGTCCAAATTTGGAGTTAATCCCACCGCTTTTTGCCCAAATACCGATACCTGTGCTATGGAGGCGGATTCTAAGTCCGATATTGGGATAGGGTTCACCCATTTCTTTTGCCACTTCGATAATCGTTTCTAACTCGTTTAACCCCTCAATCGTAAGCGTAATATCGTGTCCCATATTTGCAGCGTTAAAGCCTAAAGAAATCATTTCTTTATCTTTGAATCCATTGACGGTGATAGGCGAGTGTTTGTTAGTGTAAGCCATAGCTAAAATAAGCTCTGATTTACTTCCTGCTTCTAATCCGTAGCATTTATCTTTACTTTGTTCGACAAGGGGAAGGACAAAATTAGGCATTTGATTGACTTTGAGGGGGAAAACAGCCTTAAATTGCCCTTTGTAAGAGTATTCTTTGATAGCGTCTTCAAAGGCGTTAAAAACTTTATCGACTTGATTGCGTATCAAATGAGGGAAGCGCAATAGCAAAGGACCTTTATAGCCCTTTTCTCGTGCTTCTTGCACAATGTCAATGAGGGCGGGTTTATTTTTGTGATTAACCTTGACTTTTCCGTCTTGGATAATAAAATCATTATTGCTCCAAAAATTAATCCCATAATCTACCATTTTGTTCTCCTCATATACAAATTGAAGTTTGAATTATAGCACTTTGGGCTATACTTTTAAGCGTAAAAATACAAATTTTATCATTTATCGAGGCAAGATGAATAAAGAAAGATTAACGACACTTGCGACAAAATCCCCCACGCTTGACATCAATGAGCAAGATTCTAAGAATGGCGGTGAGCTTTTATTTTTAGAAGATTTTTGTGAAGAGATGATGCGCAACGGGTTGATTGCTAAGGATTTATCACATTATATCTTAGAAGTGGTAGCTGTGGATTCTGATTCTATGCGTATGATCAATGCAGAATATAGGGGAAAAGACCAAACTACCGATGTGCTAAGCTTTCCTTTGGAGGATTGGCTCTCTGCTTGGACGCAAGAAAATGCTCAAGATTCACAGAATCTGTGTGATTATGATGCAAATGAGGAGAGATTAGCAGGAATGCAGCCTTGTTTGGGAAGTGTGGTGATTAATGTCGAGCTTGCCAAAAGTGTCGCAGATAGGCTAGGGCATAGTGTGCAAGACGAGATAGCATTACTTTTCGTGCATGGGTTTTTGCATATTTTAGGCTATGATCATGAAGTCGATAATGGTGAGCAAAGGGCATTGGAGCAAGAGATTATAGAATCTTTGGGCTTAGGGGAAAGCTTAATTGTGCGTGTGGAATCTACTTAAATCACGAAAATTTCGTTTTGTCTTAAAACGAAACAAAGATACATTTTTTGTCTTTGTTTTTTTTGGTGAAACATTTGACAATTGCCAAGCTTTTGGGGGACTTGATACACCCCCCATTTTCTACTTACTCCCTATTATTCATTTCATAAAAGATTTTTTTCCCATAATCTAAACCTTTTCCAAAGCTATCACCATTCACATTTTGATTAACAAAGATTTTCACATTATCTTCAATAAATTCCTTACATAGCCCAACAGCAACTTCTCCAAGAGATTTAAACTGCTCACTATTTAGTTTATTCCCTTTGGCAAACATTTCTCCTGCTACTTTATCAGTTACATTAAGAAAACAATACGCATGTGCTATCCCCAACAATAAACTTTTATCAACAAAAGAGTCGTGATCTATAGAGACATTATTAATATCAATTTCTTCACCATAGCAACCAAAAGCCAATAATACCGCTAATACAACAGCTTTAATTTTCATTCCATACTCCTTAAAATGGTATTTCGTCATCATTAATATCAATAGATGGCATATCGTTTTTGGCATCATTAAGTTTTTTCAAAAACTCTTCGCCACTGATAATAAATATAAGAACACTTTTGTATTGATTAAAGTCAAAATCATTTTATTTATCTTGGCTCTATTGACCCATTATAAGAAAGCTTTACCATAAAAGATTCTTATAACCATATCCTTGCTAATATTTATAAAAAGTCTTTGAAAAACTCCTCTTTGAGCCATTGTTTCATCTCATCGTTGCGTTTGATGATAGATTGTTTATTGATATTTTCTGGGTTGAAACTCCTTACAAATGGCAGGGCAGATTTGCTATAAGCCTCTCTTTTTTCAGAATCTGATTTGTCTCTAGCTTCGCCGTTTAATCGTTTCTCAAGTGAAAGAAGATTGCCATAAGAGTTGATATAATTTCCTAAATCATCTTTATTATCAAACTTTTTCTTTTCGATTATATCTTTTTTATCATCTTCGAAAACACTTTGAGAAATAATGTGTTCTTGTTCTTGGGTAATTTTTTTGCCATTGTCTTCATTGGTTAAAAGCCTTTTTAAATACCCACTATCGATATCCTTACATTCTTTTTCGATGAAAAGATAGTGAAATACTTTTTTGTGCGTTTGATTATAAGCCTCTTTCACAAAATCATTAATATTACTCTCTACATTTAATCCTCTAATGCAATCTTTTATAGATTCTGTAAGCAGCGTAGTGTTTTTGTCTTGGTATTTTTTGATTAAGTCATAAGACTTTCTATATTTTCCATTCATTTTAATCAAAATGCAATCTGTTTTGGCAAAAAGTCTTATCATCTCCTTGTCAAGCTTTTGGTCAATTTTTAGGCGTATGAAGGTATTGTAATACATCGGATTAAGGTTTTCAATCATGATTGTTTTAAACAACTCTTCATTTGTGTCAATCTCCTTAAGTATGTCAAGCGTAGCTTGGAAGAATGCCTTAAGGTCATCACTATAATCATTCAAAAATGTTTTAAGCAATGCCTTGTTTTGAGTTTTGTCTTCTTGAGCAAGGTCTTTGATCGCCTTTTTAAATTCGATATAATGATTTTCGGCAGATGCTTTATAAAAATTTAAGAATCCCATACCCTTCGCAAAACTCTCTTTGCTCGTAAGATGATAGCGAAACACATCACGTTCAATATCATTAATTTCATTTGATTGTGTCGCAAAAATTGTTGAACGATAGGGGTGAGCAAATATTTGCGAAGAGAATCTAAAAATTTCTCCAAAATTTTGATTAATCTTAGAATCAAGCTTATCATCAACACAATAGCGATTAGAATAATAAATCAAAAGAGATTTGAGTTTATCCAAAAGTCGCAATGGCACACCCCGATCATTCACACTTTGAAAGGTGCGGATAGCTGCTCCCGCATTGTGTTCTTTGAAGCATATCAAGCGCATATTGATAAGCTTTGTGAAGTAGCTATCAGCTTCCTTTGAATCAAAAACTTTTATTTTGCCAAGTATGTAGTTAAAAACATCATAGAGGTTGTTTTGTCCTTGAGTGGCTGGTTTTATATCGAGTTTGCCTTTGCTTGGGAGATGGGCTTGATTGCTAGATTCTAGAATCTGTCTGAAAAATTCTCTATTACTCTCGCTCACTTGGAGTTTGTATGTCTTTTCTTTGTAATCTTCATAAAGAAATCCTTTACCAATGTGGTCTCGTTTTTCTTCACTTAATTTTTCCCACAATGCAAGAAGGAGCATAAAAGTGGTAGTAAGCCTTTGCTGCCCATCAATCACATCAACACTATTTTGATTTTGATTATTGGGAGTTACGACAATTGTGCCTAGAAAATGCCCCTTATCTGAATCTGTGTTTTCTAGCTCTATACTTTCTTTTAAATCTTCCCACAATTCCTCAAAATTTCTTATCTCCCACGCGTAGTCTCGCTGATACGAAGGGATTGAAAACAAATGATATTCTCTAAAAATTTTTTCTAATGTGCTATTTTCGCTCATTATTTGCTCCTTGTTAGCCTATTCTGATGCTTTTTGGCATAAAATTAATTTTCTTCAAATCCAATCTTTGTAAGTTGTTTGCTCAATTATTACTTATTCTTTCGGTTATGCACCGCAAATCAAAAGTTGATTGTTGATTTTATTGAAGTTATCACTTTTGATACCTTTCCACACGAGAAACAAATCCACAATTGCCCAAATAAAGCCTATCACTATAAAACATGTCAAAAATTTAATAATCCCTAGTCCTATATCGCCTTTGTAATATCTATCTACGCCAATCCAGCCAAACATAAGTCCTAGTATAAGCCCAATAATAGGGCTTTTGAGCTGGAGCATATTAAAGCTTGCGATTCTTTGCTCATCGGTGATTTTTGAAAGTCTGCCTTTGAGTAACTCAAGAGATTCTTTAGGCACTTTGCCTTCCCAATTCCCCGCTACAAGTGAGGCTTGAATGACATTATTTGACTCTTGAGATTGATTTTGTGTATTTTCCATATCTTATCCTTGGATTTTAATTTTAAAAACGAGCATTCTATCCCCCCCCCCCGTTAAAAATAGCTTAAAAGTTTGGAGAATCTGTGAATGTGAGTGTTGATAAGTCGTGATGTGTTTTTGTGGATTGTGGGAATTCTCAAAGAATCTACGGCGGTTTTATGACACTAGCTCTTTCCATACTTGAAGTGCTTTTGCGCTGATTTCTTCATCAATCACGCTTAGCCCAACACCCTCGCACATTATGCGTAAATGCCGCATTTTGTGAGTGTATTGCATTGTGCTTAATGGGTAAAACATATTATCAAGCCATACATATATCGCCCAAAAAAGCATTTCACTTGCCGGTTTGGGATAGGCGACATTAAGTGAGCCATCAGCGTTTCCCTCTTCGATAAAAGATTCTAAAATGGGGCAGATATTATTGTGCTGAAGTCGGTGAGTGATTGCACGAGGTGAGCTAAAAATCGCACTGCAATTGCGAATCAATGCCTTATGTTTAGCAATATGTTCTAAATGTTGTAAAATGATTGCTTGAATCTTATTTCTACCATTGTTTTGGGAGTGTTGAATGTCCCAAAGTGCGCTAGCCCCCTCCTCATAACGCGTCAAAATAGCTTCTAAAATATCTTCTTTGTTTTTGAAATGATGGTAAATTGCCCCTTTGCTCAAGCCAAAATGTGCTAGTTTATTGACAATATCTTGCATTTTGACGGATTCAAAACCATAGGTGCTGAAAAGATTGAGTGATATATCAAGGATTTTTTGTGTGGTTTTTTTGGGTGTTTTGCTTTGCGACATCTTGTGTCCTTTGTGAAAAATAAGGCTTATATTCTAACATACTAAATACAAACAAAAGTATGTTTATGAACTTATAACTGCGTAATATTAGTTATTGTAAGATTCAATATATCGTTCTAAAATAATACAAGCGCTCAAAGAATCTATCTTGCCATCTTTTTGCGCTTTTGCACGCGATTGTTTCTTCATATGTAATGTGTCTCTAAAAGCCTCAATGCTTGTGTAATCTTCATTGATATAAATAATTTCACCTTGAAACTCAAGCAAGCCGATAAAATGTTTAATGCGTTTTTCCATTTCGTGTGCTTCATGTGTAGCTTGGTCATTGCTAGGCAGTCCTACGACTAAATGTGTGATATGACGAGAGTAAAGCACAGAGGCTAGTTCTTTTGCTGCTTGGTTGCGATTTTGACGCAAAATAGGATCTAAAGGCAAGACGATGCCTTCAACAAATGCGGCTAACCCTATTTTTTTTATGCCGACATCACAAGCAAGTGTCAGGGACAGATTCTTATTCAGGGGTTAGCTCTTTGTAGGGATTTTCTTAAAGGTTTGTTGTAAAATTAAATCAGACATAATTTTAGTATCCTTGTTAAGTATTAAATAAAATTGCTATTATAATGGGTTTGTGTTAATTAAAAACTCAATTACAGCACACGAATACCGCCAGATTCTCGGATAATCTTGCCTTCTAGTTCGTATTCATAAAGCTTATCTCCAAAACGCGCAAATGCTTCTTCAAAAGAGGGATTATTTTTGCAAAATTGCAGAATCTCATCATTTTCTTCATTACGAGAAGGGTTTATACCAAAGATAGAGGCAACAAATGAAGATATATCATAAATTGCCTGCGCTTTGCCTTGCGCTAAAAGGCTGTTTGTCCCCTCACTCTCTCCAATCCGATGAGGCAGCACATAAAGAGGTTTTCCGAGTTTTTGGGCAATCAGTGCGCTTTGCATAGAGCCGCTGTGAAGGTCGGCTTGAGGGATAATCACATATTCGCTCAAGGCGATGACAAGGCGATTACGTTCTAAGAAACTATATCGTTGAGGTTCGTAAGGAGATTCATATTCACTTAACACTAAGGCGCGCTCCATCATTTGCTGTATCATTTTGGCGTTGTTTTTGGGATAGATAATATCAAGGCTTGAGGGTGAGAACATAATAGTATGCGGGAAAGCATGTGTGTGCGCAATAATATCCACGCCTAAAGCCCCACCACTGACGATTATACCTCCCATTTGTGTGATTTTATGGGCAAGGGTTGCAACGAAAGTTTTGGTGTAGGGATTGGGTTTGCGTGTGCCTACAATGGCGATTTTGTGAGGGGAATCAAGCAATTTATCATTGCCCTTAAAGAAAAGTTTTGAGGGAGGATTTTTTAGAATCTTTAGCGATAAAGGGATTTCATTGAGCGTTTGCATAGAATCTCTCTCGCGTGTAATGAGTGATCGCCTGTGATGAGAGGTAAGATTCTAACTCTTTGGGCGTAACAAACTCAAGTGCATGGTTTAGTTCATCACTCATTTGCTTGAGAGCCTTAAAAGTGCTTGTGTGTGGGTGGCAAATCGCAATGATATAGCCTTTCTTTTGTGCTTTTTGGATTGCAAGTTTGAGTTGGGCTTTTGTGTGTGTCGTGGAAATCTCATTATCCAAAAATATATCCCTTTGCATAATCAAACGCTTTTGCTGATGAGAAATTTTCTCACTTGCAGGGTGAGGTGTCGTAACGCTATCGATAAATTTTAAACCTAATTCATCAAAAACACTCAAGAGATTAAGCATATCTTTTTCACTTTGTGTAAATTTGCTTCCTGTGTGATTATTGATATAAAGTAGATTCGGAAAATCTTGCTTAATCTGTGCGATGATTGTGTAGATATTATCTTTGCTTGTGCCTACCTTGATAGGCTCTAATTCTTTTTGTTCAAAATTTTGCGCTTCTAGTGGGAGATGTATCATATAAAAGGCATTTTTTTGTGCGATTAAGGGAGTTTTGGGATTGTATTTTGTTTTCGGAAAGATTGAGGGGATAATTTTTAGCGGCAATGATTGAATCTGCCTGATTTGTGAGGCATTTTGGATATCGTCCATAATCAAGAGAATCTTTGGTTTGTTAGAGATTGTTGGATTCTTTAAAATCGTGTTATCTTGGGTTTGATTGGCATCAATTGAGTGCGTAGGTGATAAAGATTCTAAAAAAATAAAATTATCTGCATGTAGAGAATAAAGCTTTTTAAATCCATTGACAATGGGAATTTGCGGCGTTTGATTGGGTGATTCTGAAGTGCTGGAAGTATCGATGATAGAATCAGCAATGCTTTGAATAAAAATAATCCCTAAAAGTAGAAATACCCTTACAAAACGCACACTATTTATCCCCAAGTGTGATTTCTACTTCAAGGGTGCTGATATTTTGATTACTATTGGTGGTGATATTGACTTGACTTGAGCGTGTGTATTTATACACGACTTTTAAAATTTCTTCTTGCATTTCTTCTAAATAGGGAATATTTGCCGTTCTTTCATGGGCAAGGACGATTTTTAACCGATCTTTAGCTGTTTGTGCGCTTTTAGAAGAACGGAAGATTCCCATCATTGAAATATCCTTTTGAGAGTATTTATCACGCCTTCACTCTCAAGACTTTCAAATGCTACTTCTTGCCCTAAGATTCTTTTAGCAATGCGCGCATAGGCTTTGGCACTTGGGCTTTGTGTATAGATGACAGGTTCGCCTGAATTGGTCGCGGTGATGATTTTACTATCTTCTGGAATAAGCCCAATCAAAGGCAATGCAAGAATGCCTAGCACATCATCTTGTGAAAGCATTTCACCTTTTTTTACAAGGTCAGGCTTGATGCGATTGATGATGATATGTTTTTGCACTTCCTCGTTATTTTGGGCTTTATGAGACTTAGCATCAATGATGCCAATCACGCGATCACTATCACGCACGGAGCTTACTTCTGGTGTTACGACAATTAAAGCTCTATCAGCCCATAAAATCGCATGTTCAAAGCCCCCTTCAATCCCTGCAGGCGAATCAATCAAGATGTAATCAAATTGTGCGCGTAATTCTTCTAAAAGCTTTCGGACTTTTTCTTTATCAAGGATTGTTTTGTCTTTTGTTTGAGAAGCAGGGAGAAAATAAAGATTCCGTGTTTTTTTGTGCATAATCAAGGCTTGCGAAAGGTTACATTTGCCTTCCATCACATCAATCACATCATAAACGATACGATTTTCTAGCCCAAGCAACATATCAAGATTGCGCAAACCAATATCAAAATCCACCGCTACGACTTTTTTGCCACTTTCTTTTATTTCTTCTGCAATACCCACAGCAAGATTAGCAGTAGCAGTAGATTTGCCTACACCTCCTTTACCCGAAGTGATAGTGATGACTTCTGCCAAAGATACCTCCAAAATGAAAATAATTAAAATTACTTTTTAAAATCTCAAAAGACTAAATGCAAAGCGTATTGTATATTTTTAAACTTAAAATTACACTTGCAAAATGAATTTAAATGATTTTTGCTTTGTGTTTTTTGGGATAAAATTGATTGAATGGTTTTTGAGATTCTCAATTCATTTTAAGGTAAGGAGCAAGATGTCTGATTATCTTGATTATTTTTCTTTAGCCAATGCTTCAAGGACACACGCACGGACTATGACTTATAAGAATCGCACGATATTTTGTAATGAGAATCAAGAGGCGATTTTGCCCCCTAAGGTCTCATGGAAAGAAGTTGCGCGTTATTATCTGCATTATCCTCAAGATGCGAGACCCAAAAACCGCGTGCCTTTTGTCGATTCTGATTTTAAGATGTGCTATTTTAAGCCTAGTATCGCGTGGTTAGGACATTCATCACTTTTCTTGACTTTTTTGCATTTACACATACTAGTCGATCCTGTTTTTTCGATGTATGCTTCCCCCTTTCCCTTTGCTAATCGTGCTTTTAAGCAAACAAAATGCTTTTGTGCAGATGATTTTCCACCACTTTTTGCTGTGATTATCACGCATTCACATTTTGACCATTTGGATAAGGCGAGTATTATGCAGATTCAAGAAAAGACACAATATTTTATTTGTCCCCTTAAAGTAGGGGATTATTTGAAATCATGGAAGATTCCAGCGAGTAAGATTATTGAGCTTGATTGGTGGAATGGCATCGCTTTAAGAGAATCTTGTGCTGCTCAAAAGGATTTTGTCCCACAAGATTTACGCAAAGACAAACAAGAATCCACGAAACATCAAGCGATTTTAAGAATCACCGCTACGCCCTCACAACATAATTCTGCACGAATGGGTGGATTCAATACGACTTTATGGGCAAGTTTTGTAATTGAATTTTTAGGAGAAGATTCTCAATACACAAAGGTTTTCCTTAGCGGCGATGGAGGATATTATACACATTTTCAGCGCATCAAAGAAGCGTTTGGCGGTTTTGATTTAGCGTGTTTGGAGAGCGGACAATACAATCAAGCGTGGAGATTCTCGCATTCTTTTCCTCATGAGATTGTTCAAGAGGCTATTGATTTGAAAGCAAAAATGGTTTTGCCCATTCATTGGGGACGATTCATCGCAGGCACACACGCTTGGAATGGTGTGGCAAAGTATTTGCATCAGCGACTTCCTCCATTGGGCATTTTATGTGCGATTCCTCAAATAGGGCAGGTTTATACGATTGGAGAGAATCCACCCACATTCAAATGGTGGGAAAATGAATAAAACACCTAGCCTTAAGTGATAATCTTTAAGTCAATCTTGTGTATAATCAGCCTTTTTAGATTCTTAAAATGTGAGGAGAAAATATGATTTTACAAGGCAAAAAGGGTTTGATTGTGGGCATTGCTAATAATCGTTCCATTGCTTATGGCATTGCTAAGGCTTGCAAGGAGCAAGGCGCGCAACTAGCTTTTACATTTCTAAATGAAGCTTTAGAAAAAAGGGTGCGTCCTATTGCGCAAGAATTTGGCTCAAGTGATTTTGTTTATGAGCTTGATGTGAGTAAGCCCGAGCATTTTTCTTCGCTTTTTCAATCTTTACAGGCAGATTTTGGGAATCTTGATTTTGTCGTGCATTCTGTCGCTTTTGCGCCAAAAGATGCACTCACAGGTGATTTTGTCCAAACAAGTAAAGAAGCATTCAATACTGCTATGGAAATTTCTGTGTATTCGTTGATTGAGCTGTCTCGTTGCGTATTGCCTTTGCTGAATAAGGGAGCATCGATTCTGACATTGACTTATTTAGGCAGTATGAAATATGTTACTAATTACAATGTAATGGGCGTGGCAAAGGCTGCTTTAGAATCAAGTGTGCGCTATCTTGCTTATGATTTAGGCAGAGCTGGAATCCGTGTCAATGCAATCTCCGCAGGTCCGATTAAGACACTTGCTGCAAGCGGAATCAGTGATTTTAACCTTATGCTTAAATGGAATGAAGCCAACGCGCCTTTGCGTGAAAATGTCAGCATTGATCAAGTTGGCAGTGCTGCGATGTATCTCGTGAGTGATTTGAGTAGCGGTGTAACGGGTGAAGTGCATTATGTCGATAGCGGCTATAATATCATGGGAATGTGTGCGATGGAAGATGTCGATGGTAAGCCAACACCGCGTTGGGAAATATTGACAAAACACTAAAATTTTGTAGATTTATTTCATATAATATTTTATTGTTGAAGCTTGGGATTCTGATTTTACAGACTCAAGCGATTTTCTAAGGAAATTGATGACATTCTTTACAAAAAATCTCCACCTTATTTCACTAGGCTGCACAAAGAATCTTGTGGATTCTGAAGTGATGCTAGGCAGACTCAAAGGTTATCATCTCACGCCTGATATTACTCAAGCTGATGTGATTATTGTTAATACTTGTGGTTTTATAGAATCTGCAAAGCAAGAAAGTATCCAAACCATACTTCAAGCAAGTCTTGAGCGCAAAAAAGGCGCGATTTTGGTTGTGAGCGGTTGTTTGGCAGAACGTTATGCTGACGAACTCCAACAAGAAATCCCTGAAATAGATATTATCACGGGTGTAGGGGATTATGATAAGATTGATCAGATGATTCAAAAATCCCAATCGATTCGTTCGCAAAAAGTCTTTTTGTATGACGGAAATGATGAGCGCGTGATTATCGGTTCGCATTTTCACGCGTATATTAAGCTTAGCGAAGGTTGCAATCAACAATGCAGTTTTTGTGCGATTCCTTCATTTAAGGGCAAACTCCAATCGCGCCCTTTAGAATCTGTCTTGAAAGAATTGCAAAATCTTTATAGCAAGGGTTATCGTGATTTTAGTTTTATTGCGCAAGATTCAAGCTCTTATTTACGGGATCAAGGGATTTCAGAGGGTCTTATAAAACTTATAAAGTCTATAGATTCTCTTCATCTCCCTATTAGCGCAAGAATCCTCTATCTTTATCCTTCGACTACAAGTCTTCATCTCGTAGAGGCAATTGCGCATTCTGCAAGCTTTCTGCCGTATTTTGATATGCCAATCCAACACATTTCCGATGCAATGCTAAAGCGTATGAGACGAGGAGCGAATCAAGCAAAGCATTTGGAGATTCTTAATGCTATGCGCGCAGTGCCGCATAGTTTCGTGCGGACAAGTTTCGTGATAGGACACCCCGGAGAAAGTGAGGAAGAGTTTGAAGAGTTGCGTGATTTTGTGGAAGATTTTGCCTTTGATAGGGTTAATCTTTTTGCTTATTCTCCTCAAGTCGGCACGAGTGCTTATGATATGCCCCAAGCTGTCCCGACAAAAATCACCAACAAACGCATTAATGCTTTGAATAAGATCATCAAAGCCCAGCAAAAGGCATACAATCAAGCAATGGTGGGACAAGAGATTGATGTGATTGTCGAGGGGGTTAGCGAGGTGAGTGAATATTTTTATAGTGCAAGAGCAAAGATGTGGGGTAAAGACATTGATGGGGAGATTCTTATCAATGATATTTCTGATGCGCGAGATTCTCTTGCGCCGATTAAAGAGGGCTATTATCGCACACTTATTACGCAAAGCAAAGGCGGCTTTTTGTTTGCTACATTGCTTTAAGTGGTTTAAATGGACTTGATGACATTTTGGGAGGTTTTATGAGATTTTTAATCATTTGTTTCTGTGTTGGGATTATTAGTGGTGCTAGTATCAAAGATACTGACATTTATACAAAATGGAATGTAGATTCTATTAATACTTGTAATTTAAGTATGTTGCAGGATTTAGAGTGTAATAATTTGAAAATTTTAGAATCTGATGCGAGATACAATGATAAAAATCCATATTTTGTTTATGGATTTGATTTTAATTTTTTTATTGATAATCTTGAGGGTTCATATCCATTATGGGCTACACGCACTCTGTTTAGAGCGAGTATTTTTCCAGAAATTGGCATGGAGTTTTACAATCAATCAATTCGTGTTGGCGGTTATTATATGATGGATATGGGTGAGAGAGTGCCAAGTCTCGAAAATAGTGGCTTGAGTTTGTATTATAGCACTGCAACAAAGAATTTTAATGGCTTTTTTGGGATTTTCCCACGCAAGCATTGGATTGGAGATTATTCAAGTTTATATTACAGAAAAGATTTTTTATTACAAAATCCAATGACAAATGGTGTCGCTCTACAATACAAGAGTGCAAATAATCCTTTAGGGGGGGGGGGGTATAATAGAGTTAATTGTTGATTGGTATGGCGGAAATTTAGAAAAACGAACCGATGAGTTCTTAATTCAGGGCTTTGTTAGCCAAAGATTCTTTCAAGATAATCTTTATCTTGGAGGCACTTTTTTGTTATATCACACAAAAAACACAGAGATTTTGAATCCAAATAGTGATAATCTTAATGTGTGGTTGCTTGATAGATTCTATTATCAGGTATTTTTAGGGGTGGATTTATCAAGGAATTTTATGCCCTATTTTGATAGGTTTGATATTTCTTTGGGTTTGCTTGGATCAAGTGAGAGAAAGAGATTGCACACAGGGCTTGAGCCATTTTTTACTAATATGGGATTAGATTTGGGCTTGAGGTATAATTATAAAGGTTTTGGGATAGAAAATAGCCTTTATTATGGTGCAAAACAGATGCAGTTCTTTAGGGAATATGGGGAGGTTATCTACTCTGGTTTGCCATTTTATCATGCAAATTTTTATGATAGATTAGAAGCATATTGGGAACACAGAAATACTTATTGCACAGCACGATTTAGCTTTATTTTTCATTTTACAGAATCTATTATTGCAAATCAACAAATGTTAAGTATTGTGATTGATACAGATAAATTATTGAGGAAAGTATTTTAGGATATTTGTTTTTGGTGGTGGCTTTTTGTTTGCTACATTGCTTTAAGTGGTTTTAAATCAAATTTTTATTATATTCTAAAATTTATAGATTAATCTCAACTTCAACAAAATTAAGGAGATCTTGCTATGTTTAATTTTCTTCGTGGCATCAGTATCAAAACAAAAATCGTGATTCTCGTGTTTGTCCCGATTCTAGCAATGCTTGTTTTCTTGGTCAATGAGCTTAGAGAAACTAACGATATGATCAATCAAGGAGTGATGCTTCAAGAACAAGTCGATATTTCTGAACAGCTCTCAAAGCTCGTGCATGAAATGCAAAAAGAAAGAGGTATGAGTGCAGGATTCCTTTCAAGCAAAGGGGCAAAATTTTCTTCAGAGCTTAAAGCACAAAGATTGCTTACAGATAAAGAATACCAAGCTTTACGCACATTGATTGAAAATACAGAAAATTTTAATGCGGGATATTTTGATTTATTGTATAAGGGTTTAGAATCTGTGAGCAAGATTCAAGAAGTTCGCAATAATGCGGACCAGTCAATTCATACAGCGGTAAATCTCACTCCTCAAACGATTGCTTATTATACTTCTACAATTGCATTTTTGCTTGATAGTGTTTTAGAATCTACAAAGCTCATTACTGATGCTAATTTGACGAAGCTTATGTTTGCTTATACAAATTTTTTATATGCAAAAGAAAAAGCAGGACAAGAGCGAGCAAATGCTAATGCGATATTTGCGGCAAATGTCATACCGCCAGATGCTAATTATAATAAATTTGTAAGTCTTATTGCCGAGCAAGAATCTTATACAAAACTTTTCCTAGCACTTGCTTTGCCTGAAACGGTAGCATTTTATGAAAAGAAAACACAAGATTCGAGTTTTCAGCAAGTGCAACTGATGAGGGACGCACTGCATGCAAAACGGCACGAGGGGAATTTTGGCATAGAAGCAAAGGTGTGGTTTGATACGATTACAATCAAAATTGACCTTCTTAAAGAAGTCGAGGATTTGCTTGCACATGACCTTAAGGAAAATATTGCAGAGCATCTTGACACATTGAGAAGCAAGCTTGTTGCCTTGGCAATAATAGAAGGTGTGATTGTTATCTTGACATTGATTTTATGTTTTATCGTCATCAGAAGCCTTATCAGCCGCCTTGCAAATGTCAATACAAAGCTCAAATATATCGTTGAAAATAAGACTTTAGCCGAACAAGTAAAGATTATTAATAATGATGAGATTGGGACAATGGCAACATCAGTGAATACTTTTATCCGCTTTATGCGAGATGTATTTTCAGAAGTATTTAAGCAAACCAAAAGCAATTTAGATATTACCCAAAGCCTTAGTAAGATTTCACATCAACTTGATGAAACCTTGAAAGAGATTTCAGCCATTTCTGGCAACAATACAGATTTGGGTGAGAAAAGCCGCACGATTATCGAGACAAATATTCAAATGTCTGTGGCGACAAAAGAAGAGTTAGAAAAAGTATTGGGAAATGTCCAAAGCACAAAAAATATTGTGGATTTAATCAATAGTGAGATTCAAGAAGATGCAGCCAAAGAAGATCAGAATATGACAAAGATTCGTTCTCTTAGCGAAGAAGCCAAAAATATACAAGGCGTTTTAACCGTGATTACCGACATAGCCGAACAAACCAATCTTCTTGCGCTTAATGCTGCGATTGAGGCGGCTCGTGCAGGAGAGCATGGCAGAGGCTTTGCAGTCGTTGCCGATGAAGTGCGCAAACTTGCCGAAAGGACACAAACTTCGATTACCGAAACAAGTGGGATTATTCAATCAATTTTGCAATCTATTGATGAAATCACAACAACGATTGAAGATAGTTCTCAATCAATGCAGCATTTAACCGAGCAATCAGGCATTATGCAAACCAATATAGAATCACTCACTACGGCTATTCAAGTTGCGGTAGAAAAGTCTCATTTAAGCTTTGAAGGTGCGCAAAAAGTCGATGCAAATACTTCTTTGATACTCGAGAATGGAATCAAGATCGCTTCGTGTTTGTCCCAAATCTCTGAAATTAATGAAAAAATGCAAAAGACTTCGGATACATTGGGTGAATTGACGCATGATTTGAATGATACAATCAGTGCTTTCAAAATGTAGAATCAATTTGCTTTGATAATGAATAAAATAGTTGCATTTTTGAGTAAAAAATGCACACCCTATCAAAACGCTCCTTATTGTTTGTGTATTTTAATCACACTTAGTTTATGATAAATATTGATTCAAACAATAATGAAAAGGAGCAAAAATGAGTTTTATTGAAAACATCAAAATGCAGGCAAAAAGCGATAAAAAAACAATCGTGCTTCCTGAAACTTCCGATATGAGGACACTCCAAGCGGCAGATAAGATTCTCAAAGAAGGGTTTGCTGATATTATTCTTTTGGGTGATGAAAAAGCTATCAATGAGCTTGCTCACACTCAAGGATTGAATTTGCAAGCAGCAAAATTTATTAATCCCTCTACTTCAGAGCTTTTGGGGGAATTTGTAGAATTATTTGTCAAGCTTCGTTCTCACAAAGGAATGGACCACGACAAAGCAAAAGATTTGCTTACAAAAGATTCTCTTTATTTCGGTGCGGCTTTGGTCAAATCTAAAAAAGCTGATGGAATGGTTGCTGGAGCAATTCACGCGACTTCTGATGTATTGCGTTCTGCATTGCAAATTGTAGGGACAGCAAGTGATTGCAAGCTTGTATCGACTTTTTTTATTATGGTTGTGCCAAATTGTGATTATGGGCTTAATGGGACATTTGTTTTCTCTGATGCGGGGCTTTGTCAGAATCCAAATGCCGAAGAATTAGCACACATTGCCCTTTCTTCTGCTAAAAGTTTTAAAGCAATCACACACCAAGAGCCTATCGTTGCAATGCTTAGCCATTCAACTTATGGCAGTGCTTCACACCCTGATGTGGATAAAGTCGTCCAAGCAACGAAGATTGCAAAAACTCTTGCTCCTCAATTGCCTTTAGATGGAGAATTGCAACTTGATGCAGCGATTGTCCCAAGTGTGGGAGAATCTAAAGCTAAAGGTTCAAAAGTCGCAGGGAAAGCTAATGTGCTTATTTTCCCTGATTTGGATTCTGGAAATATCGGATACAAGCTTGTCCAACGACTTGCAAACGCTCAAGCTTATGGTCCTATCACGCAAGGAATGAGCGCGCCTGTTAATGATTTATCAAGAGGTTGCAGTGCTGATGATATTGTTGGCGTTGTCGCATTGACTGCTCTTCAAGCTCAACAAAATTAATAAAAAGGATAGAAAATGAATGTTTTAGTTATCAATTGTGGAAGTTCTTCATTAAAATTTCAGCTTATTAATACAGAAACTGAAAAGGTCATTGCTTCTGGGATTTGCGATAGAATCGGTATTGATGGTAGCGTGCTTTATTATAAAACGCCTGATGGTAAAAAGATTGAGAAAAAAGAAGAAATGCCTCATCATACCAAAGCCGTTGAAATGGTGCTTGAAGCTTTGCTCAACAAAGAAAATGGTGCAGTAAGTTCGCTTGATGAGATTAAAGCAATCGGGCATCGTGTGGTGCATGGCGGAGAGTTTTTTAAAGAATCTGTTTTGATTAATGATGTTGTGATTCAGCATATCAAAGAATGTTCGGATTTAGCTCCTTTACACAATCCTGCACATTTAATGGGGATTGAGGCTTGTCAAGCGAAAATGCCTAAGACTCCTATGGTAGCGGTATTTGATACTGCATTTCATCAAACAATGCCTCCTAGAGCTTATATTTATGGTGTCCCTTATGAATGGTATGAAAAACACAAAGTGCGCCGATATGGTTTTCACGGCACGAGTCATAAATATGTCTCACAAAAGACTGCTGAATTTTTGGGCTTAGATTATTATAATTCTAAAATTATCGTATGTCATTTAGGGAATGGTTCTTCAATTTCAGCGATCAAAAATGGAAAATGTGTCGATACAAGTATGGGCTTGACACCGCTTGAAGGTCTCATTATGGGGACAAGAAGTGGAGACTTAGATCCTGCGATTCTCGAATACATTTCTAAACGCGAAGATTTGGACATTCAAAGTATCTTGAATATCTTGAATAAAAAATCCGGTGTGTTAGGAATCTCTGGATTGTCAAGTGATTTTAGAGATTTGCTTGATGCGGATTTAGGTGGGAATGAACGCGCCAAACTTGCTCGTTCAGCTTTTGCCTATCGTGTGCTTAAATATGTCGGTGCGTATTGTGCGGTGATGAATGGCGTTGATGCAGTAAGTTTTTGTGCAGGTGTGGGAGAAAATGCGAAATTCATACGCGGTATGATTGTAGAGCATTTAGAGTTTTTAGGTGTGAAACTTGATGTGGAGGCAAATAATGTGTGCGGTGAAGAAGCCATTATTTCCACGCCTGATTCTAAAGTGCGCGTGTGCGTGATTCCTACAAATGAAGAGCTTGTGATTGCTCGAGACACAAAGACAATCGTCTCACAACTTTAGAATTATCAAAGGGGATTTTATGCCTAATCTTTCAAATATTGCTTCTATTCCGCTTTTGTCGCCAAAAGATTGCGTGTTGGTCTGCATTGATGTGCAAGAAAAGCTTTTGCCCGCGATGCAGCATCACGAGAAAGTGATTAAGTATAGTAATATGTTATTGCATACTGCTTCTTTGCTTGATATGCCGCTTCTTGTTACCGAGCAATATCCCAAAGGATTAGGACATACGCATTCTGCGATTAATCTCCCTCAAGATGCTTGTGTGATTGAAAAGACGACTTTTAGTGTTTTTGGCGAAGAGAGATTTAATCAAGCATTGGCAAAACTTTCCGAACTTTCCGAATCTGCCCCTAAAACATTAATCTTTTTTGGTATTGAGGCGCATATTTGTGTGTTGCAAAGTTTGCTTGATGCGAGAAGATTAGGGATAGATTCTATTTTGGTCGCTGATGCTTCTAGCTCGCGTTTTAAGCCACATTATAAACTTGCCTTGAGGGAATTAGCGATTTGTGGTGTGCGGATTCTAAGCACAGAATCTTTGCTCTTTATGTTTCTTAAAGATGCAAAATCCCCTCATTTTAAGGCAATCAGTGCGTTGGTAAAATAATCAATGTTGTTCCCATCCAAAGCTCCAATTGCCTTTGTTGGTTTTAATCACTGCTTCTCTGACATTGCAACGACCTGAATTCGTTGAATAGACAAGAGCTTTTGTCTTATCACCAAATTGATATTTTTTGGTAGGTTTGCGTTTTTTTATCTCATCCATAAAAAACATTTCCGCCTCTTGAAATTCTTTTAATGCTTCTTTGATGGTTTTCATAAAATCTTCAGGTGCGTATTCTTTTAGGTCTGGATTACGGTTTAAATACTCCTCTGCTTCAAAAGTGGATTGATTAAGATATTCTTTTTGGATAGATTCTGCATAGGCTAAATAGGCACTTGGATAATCATTATCATGCTCTTCTAGAAACTTATCCCATTTAACTCCACGGCACGCTTGAGAGCCTGCTTTTTTATTAACCCACTTATAAAAATCTCCACTACCAAAACCAGCGCGACACCCAGCCCAAGTTGAGTATATATCGTCCCTTACTTTTTCTGGATAAAACTCACCTGCCTTGCCATAAAAAATTGTTGGTATCTCGATTTCATATATTCCACCATAGTTGTTGCTAAATTTCCCAGTGTATTCTATGGTATCATAAAATGCATCTACCACCCAACAATTCCCACGATTCACTACAATATCTTGAATTTGAAGATCATTGTCTAAAATATCAATTATAATTTTATTATCTTGAAGTGCGACATTCACTAGCGGTTCTGATGAACTCAACGAAAAATTTGAATCCGAATCTCCATCGCCACAACCTGTCAGCAATACTGCCAACCCCATAAAACCCGTAAATAAACCTTGAAAAATTCTCATTGCCTCTCCTTTGTTTTTATTTTTATTTTTTGCCTTTTCTTTAAACCCCAAGTTTAATTGCTTTGCATTTTGCCTCCTTTGCAAAAAAATAAAAGAAGTATATTTATAATTAAGGTGATAATTCCTAACCCTATTAAGCAACAAATATTAATTTCGCAAAAGTAAAGTAATAAATTGATTATGAATACATAAACAAAAATTGATGCGCTGAACCACCCTAAGGCGATGTTGATTTTGCTAGGTGAAAAACGATAGGGTTTTAAGCTAAAAAAGCAAAAATCTTTATTGTAATCGTCTAAATTACAATAAGCTTTTTCCTTTCCTAGATAATCTTTTAAATGTTCCTCATGAGCTTCTTGGATAAATTTAGAAGCTTTTGCCAAAGCCACCCAAAATAAAGACAGAATCGCCCCCGCATTGCACAGAAATAATTCAGCGCATAAAAGGGGTATATACTCGTCTTTGGACTTGGTAATATCATCAATAATCTTAAGTTGTAAAATTCCCATTGCAGTAAAAGCCATCACAATTAAAGGCACGAGTAAAATGGAACGTTGCCAGAGATTCTTAATCTCAAAATTATGAGCTTCCCAAATGTATTTCGTCAAATCTTCTTTAGTGTCCAAATTTTTGCCCTAATGTTGATATAAGTGAGCGGAGATTCTATCCCCCCCCCCCCTTAATTCCTACTTAAATGTTAAAAGAGGAGAATTTGCAAGAATGAGCATTGTTTTAGTGCCAATGTGCCTATGGTATATTTTGATGGTGTTTTAGAGAACTTTAGGCATTTTTGATTATAATATCTTTCAAGAATTTATTACAAGGATAGCAAATGGCACAAAAGGCAGTCAAAAAGGTTGTTTTGGCATACAGCGGCGGGCTTGATACAAGCGTGATATTGAAATGGCTTGGGGATAATTATCACTGCGAGGTGGTTACTTTTACCGCTGATATTGGACAAGGAGAAGAGGTTGAGCCTGCTCGAGCAAAGGCTTTGAAGCTCGGGATTAAGCCGGAGAATATTTTTATCGAAGATTTGCGAGAAGAATTTATCCGTGATTTTGTATTCCCTATGTTTCGGGCAAATACAATTTATGAGGGCGAATACTTGCTTGGCACTTCTATCGCACGCCCATTGATTGCTAAAAGATTAGTAGAGATTGCTCAAAAAGTCGGTGCAGATGCGATTTCACACGGAGCGACAGGCAAGGGGAATGATCAAGTGCGCTTTGAGCTTGGAGCATACGCGCTTAATCCGGATATTCGCGTAATAGCCCCTTGGAGAGAGTGGGATTTGAATAGTCGTGAAAAGCTCCTTGCCTATGCAGAATCTGCAGGGATTCCTATTGAAAAGAAGGCGAACAAATCACCTTATTCTATGGACGCGAATTTATTACATATTAGCTATGAGGGGCAAATCTTAGAAGATCCTAATGCCGAGCCAGAAGAAGATATGTGGCGATGGAGTGTTTCACCAATGCAAGCTCCAGATAAACCAGAATCTGTGAGTATTACCTTTAAAAATGGCGATGGTGTAGCGATTAATGGTGAGAATCTCTCACCTGCAGCTTTTTGGGGCAAACTCAATGAATTAGGCAGTAAGCATGGTATTGGTCGGCTTGATTTGGTAGAAAATCGTTATGTGGGAATGAAGTCGCGAGGTTGCTATGAGACACCCGGTGGGACGATTTATCTCAAAGCTCATCGTGCGATAGAATCTTTGTGCCTTGATAGGGAGGAAGCGCATCTCAAAGATGAGATTATGCCTCGTTATGCGAGTTTGATTTATAATGGTTATTGGTTTAGCCCCGAAAGAGAGGCTTTGCAAGCGTTGATTGACAAAACACAAGAACGTGTAGAAGGCGTTGTGAAGCTTAAGCTTTATAAGGGCAATGTCATTGTCGTAGGACGAGAATCTAAAAAATCACTTTTTAGTAGCGCATACAGCACTTTTGAAGAAGATTCAGTTTATCATCAAGGTGATGCAGAGGGCTTTATCAAACTCAATGCGTTGCGCTTTATTATCGCAGGTAAATCTCGTAAATAGGCTTTTGATGCTACAAAAGGCTCTTTACATTTGTTTTGCTTTTTTAGTGCAAGTAAGTATAGCTCAAGATCAAACACCTTTTCATCTTAATTCTCATGATATATCTCAAGTCGCTTCCTTAGCGGAGGCTGACTTGATGGTTTCTCCATTTGTCTTAGGCACTAAAGGGCAGAAAAAAGTTTTAGCTATTTCGGATTTTAATGATGTCAGTGATTTTGGTATAGATATACATCTTTTGGCGCGTGAATTGGTTGCTGGTATGCTTGATTCTCAATCATTTACTCTCACTGCAGCGATTGCCGGGAATGCTTTTAACGCTGATCCTAGTTTAGATAAAATCCGCTCTTTACGCAATAACGAAGAGTTTAGTGATATTATCCCTAAGGGTAAATTAATCACACCAAGATATTCTTTGAGTGCGCGTATTAGCAATGATATTGTTATGCAAAATAATTTGAATATTGTTACTTATCACTTTATTTTCAGTATTGTGAATCTCGAAACGGGATTGGTTGAGTGGGATTATATTGAACACATTAAAAAAAGCTCAAAAGAGAAACTTCCTTCCTTGGATAGAGAATCTCCTTACGGCAGGAATTGTAAAGCGAATGCTTTAAATCCCAAAGAGGTCAAACAAGCTTGTGAAATTGCTATCAGTGAGATTTGGTTGGGAGCTTTTGAGGAGATCCCGCAGGGTAAAAGAGAACTGCTACATACTTATGCTAAGAGGGTTTGCGAGCTAGATTCTGCTTTTGGTTGTCGGGCACTTGGCACAAGCTATAAGTTTGCACACACAGACTTTGCTCATGCTAAGAAATATTATCAAAAATCATGTGAGCTTAAAGACGGCGGAGGCTGCTATAATCTTTCAATCCTCTATGAACATGCACAAGGTGTGAATCAAAATATTCCTTCAGCGAAGCAATATGCAAATCTAGCGTGTGAATATGGCTATAAATCAGGGTGTGAGAATCTTAAGCTTTTGAAACAATATAGCGATGAAGATCATTTTGATGAAAGAACTTTAATGCTAAAGAGTGATTGTGAGATGGGTTTAGGTATCGCGTGTGGGGATTTGTCATTTTATTATTATCATGGAATGGGCGGGGTGAATAAAAATCACACCCAAGCAAGACTACTTTTGGAAAAAGGCTGTCAATTAAAAGATGTTAATAGTTGTTATCAGCTAGGCTTATGGGAAATGCAGGGCTTGGGAGGGACGCTCAAAGATGCAAAGAAAGCTTTAGAACATATAAAACTAGCGTGTGAAAGTGATGTTAAGACAAACTGCAAAGCCTTGCAAAAAATGGATTCGCAAAAGCAAGATTTATACAAATGTGAATCTAATACACCAATTTTTGCCTCTTCTGCTTGTCATACTACAGGTGGTATATATGAGCATGGTTTTGATACATTAAAAAGTGATATGAATCAGGCTTTGAAGTATTACAAAAAAGCTTGTGATGCAGGGTTAGATACGGCGTGTAGCTCTTATAATAATGTGCAGCAAAAGATAAAGTAAGTTATGAATGATAATGTTGGCTAAGGATTTTAAAATCTGTAATACACGATGTTTGAAGCAGGTTTCATAATCAAAAATAAAAGTTTTTGTTATGGTTTATGGCGCATCAGGTGTCTTGATAGAATCTAATAAAATATATCGCCTTGTGATACGCAGTTTGTTAGTGCTAGCAGGGTGAGTAACCTCTCCACTTATGTCAAGCAAGATGTTTTGAGAATCTAAAGCAGTCAGTGCAGTATAAAAATGGTAGTTGGATTCAAAGATAAACTCTTGATGGGCGCAAGTAGCTATATCTCGCTCTTTAATACAAAGAATCAGCATCGATTTGAGGCTTTGAGCGTAAAGATTAAGCTGAATCTTGGCGTGGATATTGGATTGAGAGTGAGAGAGATTGAAAGAATGCCGAAGAAAAAAGGTGCAAACAATACCCACAGAAACAATCAAAAACACTGCATAAATCATATAAAATCCCTTGCGGGTAGCTTTCCCTTTCATAACCAATCCACGATTGATTCTAGCCAGATTCCACCGCTTTCACAGAGTGAAGTCTGATGAAATGGGTAGCAAAGGGTGAATTCTAAAAAAGATTGCGTATTTTCTCCTAATGTAAAAATATGAGGCGTGATACTAAAGGAAGATACATTAAGAGCGATAGGAGTATCATCAAGCCATAAAATGCGGTCTTTGAACTCGATTTTATGAGGTTGAGAATCCAAAGGCAATGCAATGCGAGGGGTGTGTTCAGGCGTATGATCAAGAGTAAGTGTGTTGGTATTGATATGTGTAATCGTGTAAATATCTTTAGGATTTGGAGCAAAAAATCGCTCTTCAAGGCTAAGTGCAGAGGGTGTGTCTGATATAAGATAGAGTTTTTGATTCTGATGCCAACCATAAAGTGTCTTGAAAGAAAGTGTAGAATCGCTGTGAGAATCAATAGAAAGCGACACTGCAGGCATAAGGATACCATTTTGAATCTGTGCTTGTGTGAATGTTTTGTCTCCTCCGCCGAAGATTTTTTGGCGATCAAAACTTATAAAATAAAGCTGTCCTTGTGAAAACACAGAATCTAGGGGCTTGTTATCAATACTTATGGATTCTGCAAGGGCTGTCTGCATAATATTTTCAAGTTTTAGCAGTGCAATTCTATAATGCTGGTCGTTTATTTTTTGCTGTAAGGCAAGATTTTTGCTCAAATCAAGCAAAATGTATCCACATACAACACTAATGATGCCAAGCAACACAATACACACCAAAACTTCAAAGAGCGAGAATGCGCGGTGATGTCGGCAATGTCTCATTGTATGTGGATAGGGATATAAAACACAAAGGTTTCACCAAATGTGTGCGTGTAAGATAGGGCTTGTGTTTCATAGGTAAGATGAGCAGGCGAAAGAGAAGTGATCATTTGAGTGGAAGAGACGGGAGAAAGAAGTGTGTTTTTGTAAGTTTGATAGGAAGAAGGACGCGTTTGCAAGTCAGCATTTAAAGTATGGATAAAGCCAAGCGTTAAGATGATTGCACTTGCACAAACGCATATTGCCATTACGGCTTCAAGCATCATAAATGCGGGGTGTTTGGAAGACCGCTTGATCAGATTCATCAAGAAATATCCACCATATCCACAAAGAGTTCTGTTTCTAAGTAAGCTTTATGGTCTGTGTCGTAAGTGATTTCAAAAATGAGTTTCCAACGTCCTTTCGGAATTTTAAATGCAGAAGAGAGATAGCGTGTGTTTTCTACACCATCGGCGATTAGCTCACCTAAATCTTGCAAAGCATTAGCTTGATGATAAGAATCAAGATAGGCTTTAATGTGAATCTCACTCGGGGATTCTGCTTTTTGCGGGATAAGATTCAAAGCAAGTCTGATATTTTGCTTGTCGATAAAGGCTTGAGTTGGAGACTTTGGATTAAACTTATCGCGATGAGGTTTGCTTTGATAAGGCGAAAGGAGATTTGTATCCCTAACTAAGGTTGCATCGCTTGAATCTAAAATATCCAAATACCTATTGAAAGAAGCATCAAAAATATCTTGGTCTATGAGTAATTGATTGATGTTTTCATCAACAATGCGTTTTTTTGTGAAGTAAGCATTATCATCTTGAATGGGGTTTTTAAGTGCAATAGTGATAGATATACTTACCATTATGACACCAAAAATAATTACGCCAATAATCGCGAGAGGCCAATAATTTTTTTGTGTTTGCATAAGAATCTCCTTATTTTTTTCTTGTAATATAAATAAAGCCGATAATGCCAAACATTACAAATAGCATCGCATACATACTAAAGCGGACAAATTCACGACCTCCTGTCTCGTCTTTGGGAAAATTGTGTTCTAGCTTTTGATTAAAATGTTCAGCGATAAGATCGGCTGCTTCGACATAGCCATTGAGCAAGATTGCTGAAATGCGTTGCGGTGAAAGAATCTCATCTTTTTGTTTGGGCAGTAAAGGCACCATGTATTCAAAAAATACTTTGTTTTCATTAAAGAAGACATTGGGTTCAGAGCTTAGGATATTGATTTTTTGATCATTTTTAAAGAAAAATATTACGCTGTAAGGCTGGGCAAGATTCTGTGTGGTAGAAGATTTGTATTGATTACGCGCGAGTTTAGCGTCAGATTGGGCAAATTCGGAAGGGACTTTGTCAATCACAGCAACATAAAGAGAAAATCCTGTTTTGGTAAAAAGCTCATTGGAGAGTTGTTCGATAAAGGCAATTGTTTTAGGCACAAGCAAGGCATCACGATTGTCTAAAACATATGATTTTGTTTCAAGATTCTGACATAAAAGAAAAAGAGGAAGAAAGAAGCTAGCATAAGCTAACTTCTTGAGTAATGCGAAAAACATCGATCTAGATCAAATGTAAGAAAAAATTTGGGACAAAGGGGATAACAATTGTTGCCACAGCAGTGATAACCAATAATGTTCCTAAAAGTTTTTCAATCAATGTAAGATTCATTTTGTTCTCCTTTATTTTGCATCAACGCGATATTTTGCGTTGTCAGTGCTGATTTGTTGAATCGAATCTTTTTGATCGATCTTGTAATATTGTGTTGCCACTGACTTTTGCGTAAGGATAGCGCAAGTCCCCAATCCTGCTACAATGCTCAATAAGAGCACCACAGCAATAATAAACCCTGTTAAACCATTGAGACCAAATAAACCATTCATTTTAAATTCCTCCCTTATTCATCTTTTGATTCTAATGAACGAATAAACACATTAAGCGCATCTTTTTGGGTTGGCGCAAAATTTGCATAATCAAAAGAAGGCATAATACCTATCATACCTTTTTTGCCCTTATTAAGCACTTCAGAGAGGAACTCGGTTGTGCCGTATTTGGTTAAATCAGGAGCAAAGCCGTCCATTCCTTTACCATCATCGCCATGGCAAGTAGTGCAAGTCATTGTAACAAACAATTCTTTGCCTTTGCTTACTTCTAAAGGATATTTTGTGCTTTTGACTTCAGAAATATCTTGCATTACATACGCAGCAATAGCTTTTGCATCATCATCACTCATTTCAATAGGTATCATTTCGCCTGCAAGGTAATCTAAGCCTTTGCCACCTGTTTTGATGATCTCAACGATGCCATCTTCTTTTGCCCATTTTGTCAAATCTCTTGCTTTTCCGTTCATACCTTCAGCACTCAAACCATGACATTGAGAGCATTGAACTAAGAAAATATTTTTACCCATTTCTTGTTTTTCAGTTTCTGGGAGTTGTTCCCAAACACTCGCATATTTATCATTATATTTTTGCACTTCTTTATTGTATTCACCGATTTGTGAATAAGCATTGAGTGGGTATCCTAAAAAGATATACCAAAGTCCCCAAATAAGGACACCTAAGAAACAAGCTGCCCAACCAACAGGTAAATTATTGGCTTGCTCACCTATTCCGTCCCAGCTTTCGCCCATAGTTTCTCCATCTGCCTTGCCATCTCGTATTTTTTTGAGATATACACCCATCACAAAGATAGTGAGCACTAAGATGATAAAAGCACCTAGTAACCCAAGCGTTGTTATATTATCTGACCAGTTCATCTAGTTCCCCTTTATTTAGTTTTATTTCTTGGCTCTATAAGCTCATCGTCAAGATTATCATTTAGGGCAAGGTTGGCATACTTTTCGTAATCTTTAATCCCCTTTCTTTGAGAGGAATAAAGATGATAGATGTATCCATACAAAAAAGCTACCAACAAAAGTGTAACAACCAAATAGATAATCTTTTGATACTCAATTATAGTTTCCATTATACTTGCTGCCCACATTATTGTGCCTGTGTAGCTGTCCTACGAGCTTGGCTTAAGCTATTCATATAGGCAATTAATGCAACGATTTCTTTGACTTCACCTCGTGCAAATGCGTCTTTGACATCTTGGCTTATCATATCATCAACGATTGTTTGAGCTTCTTGCATAAAAATAGCCTTAGCTTTTGCCATTGATTCTGGAGTTTTGTCAAAACCTTCTGCACCAATTTGAACGCCTCCTTCTACATCATAAGGCACACCAAAAACAACTTTTTGTGTGTATGCTTCAGCAAATGCTGTTTCAAAATTTGCATTTTTGTTATAAAGGTGTTCATAAGCAGGCATAATAGAACCCGGAACACGGGATTTTGGATCTCTCATGTGTCCATCATGCCAGTCTGTGCTTCGGCTATCCCCGATTCTGTGCAAATCAGGACCAGTTCTTTTAGAACCCCAAAGGAAAGGTCTATCATAAGCATATTCACCACTAAGACTATAAGCACCATATCGATCGGTTTCTGCCTTAAAAGGTCTGATAAGCTGTGAATGGCAGTTATAGCAGCCTTCTGAAATATAAACTTGACGCCCTGCTGTTTCGAGCAAACTATAAGGTTTTAATCCCTCAATAGGTTGAGCTTTTTTAGCAAAACCGGGGATTACTTCAACTAGCCCTGCGATTGAAAATACTATAAGGAACGCCACCGCGAAAAAGAATGGATTTTTTTCTAAAAAACTAAACATCTTTATATCCCTCCTTTCTTATATTGCCATTGGAGTAGCATTTTGGGGTTCTTTTTCAAGCACCCTACCTGAAGAGATAGTCATTAAAATATTGTAAATAAACATAATAAATCCTGTCAAATACATAAGCCCACCGATAGCACGAATAAGGTAATAAGGGAAGAGGCTAATTACGGTGTCAATAAAGCTATAAGCCAAGCTACCATATTCATCGACATCTCTCCACATCATACCTTGTGTGATACCTGCAATCCACATACTGGAGAAGTAAAGGATAATACCTGTTGTCATAATCCAGAATTGTGCGTCCATTAATTTTTTGGAGTAGAGCTCTTTTTTGAAGATTCGAGGCACCATATGGAAGCACGCAGCAATAACCATAAAGCCTACCCAACCTAAAGCAGCATCATGAACGTGTCCGATAATCCAATCTGTAAAGTGAGCCAAGCCATTGACTGAACGGATAGATTGAATAGGTCCTTCAAGAGTAGTAAGCATATACCAAGTAGATGCCAAAATCAAGAATTTAATCATCGGAGATTCTTTGATTTGATGCCATTGCCCTCTCATTGTGAGAAGCATATTGATCGCTGTTCCCCAAGAAGGTAAAATCAAGATTACCGAGAATACTGAACCAAGTGTTTGAATCCAGTCAGGTGTTGTAGAATAGATCAAGTGATGCCCACCTGCCCAAATATAGATAAACATCAATCCCCAGAAAGAGAAAAGTGTGAGTTTATAAGAGAAAATAGGTTGCCCAGATTCTTTAGGCAAGAAGTAATAGATTAAACCGATAATTCCTGATGTAAAAACAAACGCAACGGCATTATGCCCCCACCACCATTGCACCATCGCATCATTTGTTCCTGCATAGAACGAAATAGAATGAAAAAAGCTTCCTACACCAGCGATGAAATAGGTAGGAACAGAAAGGTTGTTGAAAATGTAAAGAGCAGAAATACCTATGAAAGTAGCGATAAAATACCACAAAGAAATATAGATTGTTTGCTCGCGTCTTACACCCATACTACCAAAAAGGCTTACGCCCCACAAAACCCATACTACTACAACCATAATGTCTAAAGGCCAAATGAGTTCAGAGTATTCTTTAGATTGAGTTAATCCGCCAAATAGTGAAACAACAGCAAGTGCCATTAAAACGATATAGATCCAAAAATGAGCTAATCCAACCACGCGCAAGAAAGGGTGTTCTTTGTAAGTGATTTTAAGCACTCTTTGTCCAAGATAATACCAAGACGCCCAAATCCCGCTCAATGTGAATCCATAAATGATACCATTGGTGTGAAGAGGTCGAAGCCTTCCAAAAGTCCCATATTCCGAAGCCAAATAGTTTAAATCTGGGAAAGCCATTTGAAATGCGATTACTACACCAATAAGTAGTCCCACAAATCCAAAAGCCATCGCAGAGAAAACAAACAACTTAGCAATTGAGTAATCATACTCGAGTGTATTTGCCTGCATAGATTCTCCTTGTCCTTTTTTGAAATACAAACAAATTTTAATGCCTTTGAAGTTATAGCTACCTTAAAAAATTAGTAAAAGTTAATAAAAAAATAACAAAGCATTGTTTAAGGGGTAAAAAAGTTGCCAAATTGTTTAAAAAAAATATTAATTTTTGTTTTGAAGTAGTAATCCTTTGCATTATCACAATGAGAATCTAGTATATTTGATGCACAAAATATAAGCCATAGAGGTTTTCTTAACTTGGGAGGTATCTTTAAATTCCCACATTTTTGTTTGAAACTTTTATTCATCGGCAAAAGCATTACTTTTTTACCCATATCAGCACAAATCACATCTTCATTAATTTTGTATGTGATAAAAATACAATGTGTATTATGCGTGATAATCAGTCGGTGTTGGATTTCGCACGAAAAATGTGTGCGGATAATTTCTTGTCGTTGGGATTGTGAAAGCACGCAGCCGAGTTCTTTGGCAATTTTATCAACATGCAGTAGCACAAGATACGCTTTTTTCTCAAGATGTTTCTTGTTAATAGAAAAGATTCTGTATTTTTGGTTTGATTTGTTCAAGTCTTTCCAAGAAAGTTCAAGATATTTTGGCTCAACAAGATTGAGTAGTATATTTTTGTCTTCTTGCAGATATAGGAGACTTTTTGCAACACCATTAGGAAATGCTTGAATGAAAGGATCGCTGAAGTTTTTTCTGAAAAAATTGCGTTTAAATCGCATATCTTGATTGCTTTCATCTTCAAAAAAAGTTAGCGCATTATCAAAGCAATACTGATAAATATCGTTTTTAGGAATCATTGCTAGGGGTCGGATAATCTCATAATCTCCTTGAGGTGTTTTTCGTTGTGTGTCAAATCCTACTAGATTCCCCAAACCAGCACCTTTTGCAAATTGCATCAGAATCCATTCGAAATGATCATTGAGTTGATGTGCTAGAATGAGATGCGTGTATTGGTGATTGACAATGATTTCATCAAAAAAGGCATAGCGAATCTGTCGTGCTTGAGATTCAAAGTTTGAGGTAAAACCCAAAGGAGCATCTTTGACAAAGCATTTTTTGTGATAAGTTATGCTTAATTGTTTTGCATAAGCGACTTCTTGGAGCGACTGTTCTCTTGTGTGATAATTGATGATTGCTATGTCAAAGGGGATATTTAAATGTTGTAAGATAAAAAATAGCCCTACCGAATCTACGCCACCAGAGAATCCTAAAAGATTCTGTGATGTCTTGAGACGATGCGTATCAGCAGAGAGTTTATCGTAAATAGACAATTTGCACCTTTTTAGTTGATTGGTGCAAATTATAGCTTATTTTTATGTTTAATGTTTGTGAGGATTGCGTGAATGTGGATTCCCTTTGCCACCAATATAGACGATTTGTCCATCAGGGAGAATATCATAAGCTTGACCAAAGCCTTTGACAAACCGACCCTTTTTTGTCTCTAACGCAATTAAATGAAAGTCTGTCATTGTCTTGATTGTCTTAATGCCTCCCGCTCCACCCATGAGAGATTCTAAAACCTTCAAGGCGTCGTTAAATTCTTGTGTATCACGTTCTACAAATCGTGCGTTTGCTCGGTATCGAAGTCGTTTGCGCAAGATGACAGATTTTGCTTTGCATTCGTCCTCCAAAAACATAATTTCGATTTTTGAGGGGTTTGCTTGGATACTTGAGAAGTGTTCTGCTACCTCGCTGATGTAAATATAAAGCTGATTGTGAATCTGAATCAGTGGTGCGTAAGAGCAAATCGCTTCACCCTCTGCATTAATGCTTGCAATAAGGATAGAACCAAATTCTTTTTTGAAATCTGCGATTTCTGTGGCAATCGCTTGAGTGTCAGGAGCTTTTGCACTTTGACAAAGTTTAATAATAGAATCTTTGAGTGTGTTTTCATCACATTTTTGTGGAAATTCGACACGCAACGAGATGTTGTCATTATAAACAAGATCTAAACCGATAAAATCGACTTTATCCAAACGGACATTCTCCACATGTGTGGCATTGCCAAATTTTTTGCACAAATCAATCATTGCGTCTTGATGATGGGCATTCATATGCTCGATAATATTTTGATAACTCATGAAAAATCCTTGTCAAAATGAAATTTAGAAGATACACCATTAAGGCTATACTCTAGCTTTTCATTAAAGTATAGCCTATTGATGCAATCAAACAACAAATAAGGAAGGAAAAGATGCTTTACTAACCCGACCCAACCCTACCAAAAACTTTGCAAGAATCTAAGATTCTAAAATCCTTAAAGTTTTTTGTTAGCAAATATCTCAAAAACAAGTGTGATTATAATACACAGAAACTTAATCTAATATTAATAAGTATTCTTATTTTGTAAAATGTGCGAAACTTATCCCGGCAGTTTTTATGAATCTTGATTGTTAAGTGATTTGTGTGGGGTGATTATGGAATCTTTAAAGAGTAGTTTGTGTTAGTTTGATAACTAACACAAACTTTTGTATGAAAGTATTTGATTATAAAGAAATGATGGCTTAAAAATTCATTTGTGCTGATAAGTAATATCTTCTCCCTTCGCCAATATATCTGTAATGATTGGCGATTTGTTTGCCGCTATCAAAAGTTTTGTAATGAACAAAATTGAAATTGAAAAGGTTATAAATAGCAAAATTGATGCGCAATAATTTTAAAGGCTGATAGTTGATACCTAGATGTGTAAGGAAGACAGGCTTATAGAATTCTCCAAGTGCAGCTGCAGCAGAATTTATAACTTTAGCACTGCCGCGATAGATTCCAGCTTTTATTTCTTCTCGCAGATAAAAGCTTAATTTTTTAATATCATAATGCAAAGAGGCATTAAAATTATGCAAAGGAATATTTGTCAGTCTCTTACCTACAGCTTTGGGATCTAGGGTTTGAGAGATTTTCGTTTGATTGTGCGTGTAAGCACTATTAAAGCTAATTGCTCCATAACCTATGCCAATGGGTTTGATTCCAAATGTTGTTTCTATACCATAGCTTTTTGCTTTATCGATGTTGAGATAAGTAGCACAACCACCAGTTGCGGTGCAAGTTTTGCCATTGATATTTTGTTTGTCTTTGGCGAAAGGAATAGGTGCTATTCTGTCTGTAAAATCTGTATAGAATCCCGTAAGACTTGCTGAAAAATAGTCATTATCGCTAAGAATGGATAATTCATAATTGACACTTGATTCTGGCTTAAGGTAAGGATTCCCATAAGTATGCGTTTTCCCTTGCTTACTAAGATTCACTATACCATTAATAAGATTAGAAAGAGCAGGGGTTTTATATCCTGTCGAAACCCCGCCTTTAATGCTTAGCCATTTATCAATAATATTATAGGCAATATAAGCGCGTGGGCTTGCGTTAGAACCAAAAGTAGAGTTGAAATTCCCACGCACACCCAATGTAAGAAAAAGTTTATCCCAAAAGACAAATTCCCCTTCGGCAAAAAGTGCGCCGATGTGTTGGTGTTGGAAGGCTTTGTTGCCCGTTGCTTGAAATACTTTATCTTTAAAGGTATTAAGCCAATATCTTCCACCCAAGCTGACATTGATGCCAAAGATTCGTAACAAATCAAAAAACATATTGGTTTTGTAGTCAAAGATAATGTCTTGAGCCGTAAGCTGTCTGCTATTTCCTGCTGCTACACCATATGCTGTCCTTAGATTATTGATAGTTGGTGCTTTGTCTGAAAAAGTCTCTGTAGGCACATAGCGGTTGGGATTTGCTGTAATATTGTATTGCAAACTCATATCTGTGCTTAAATATGAGATAACCGAAGGAGTGTTGGTATAATACCCTTTGTGTGCCAAAATAGCATTGAATCTGTAAAAATTCATCTCTGAACCATAGCCATTTTCAGCTCTTTTGCCTGCTTCACTTTTACTATCAGCAGCGTTGTAACCGCCCATAATTCCTTGCGAATTATCATAATGTTGTTGAGCATAATCAAGGTCAAGATATATCATGTTTTTAGAAATATTATTATCAGCAGTTTCTTTGGCATTCCACACGATGCGCCCACCGATATTGTAAGTTTGTGCAGGAATGAGTCCTACGATATTGCCTCTTGTGGCATTAGCGTTTGTGCCATTTGTCGTAGGGACAATTTTAAGATTATTGCTAGAAACAAAATCACGCGTATAAACTCTTCCTCGCAATTGTAATCCCCAATTTTTTTCCTTATTGAGAGGTTGTGTGGTAAAGAAATTAAAACTTTGCGTGTTACCAAAAGCCTTCTTCTCTTGGAAAGTATAGTCATACCCAAAAAACGCCCCCGGTGAATCATAAGATTTTTTGGTGATAATATTGACTACCCCACCAATCGCATCGCTCCCATAAAGAGTGGAAGCAGGACCTCGTATCACTTCGATTCTGCTGATTGCAGAAAGCGGCGGCATAAAAGAAGTAACTGAATCGCTAAAGCCATTAGGGAAAAGGCTAGAATCTGCATTGATTCTCTTCCCATCAACAAGAATCAGTGTATATCCACTTGCTAGACCACGTATAGAGATTCCATAGCCGCCTGTCTTACCCACACTAGCATCTGTGCTTACGCCCGGCACATTGGCTAATGCTTCGGCTAAGTCTCGAATAGGGCGAGATTGCATTTCTTTAGGACTAACGACTGAAATTGATGCAGGGGCGAGAGTGTAGTCTTGCTCAAAGCCAGATGCAGTAACGACAGATTTTTCAAGTTTCACTTTGTGTATTTCTTCGTGTTCTTGAGTATTGTGTGTTTTTGTCGTATCATTATTGGGGTTTGCAGAATCTGCTAAAACATTTGTAAATAATAATGATAATATTAATGAAATATATGTAAATTTGTTCATAGATTCTCCTTTAAAAATAAATCAGATTAATAAAATTTTTTATAAATAATAAGAACGATTATTTATAAAAATCCCAACATAGCAAAGAAATTTAACGCAATATAAAACGAAAGTAAAATTTAAAAAAGTTGTGAGAGTTTGCTCCACAATCAAGGGAAATTACAGAGATTTAAAAAACTTTGATGAGATGATAGTCAAAAAAATTCAAGCGCGGGAAATGATTTCTAATGCCTTAATCACGCGTAAGATATGCTCTTTATCGTTTTTAGAATCAGTATGGGAATGACGCTGTGATGAAGCATTAGAATAAGAAGGAATGGTTACTAATATCTTTTGAGCGAAAAACGCAACAGACGAATCCAGTGCCATATTATGAGGTAAATTTGGAATCTCTTGTTTTCCGAGTTTGTATTCGACCATTTTTTGGTAAAGGCTGTTTTTGTCAAATTCATCTTTAATGACTACGCCCGTGTCAAAAATGGCGATTTTATCGCGTTTGGTTTCGTCATAAATCGCTGTCTTTTTGCTACCGCCAATCATCATCTCGCGCACCTTTATAGGACTAAGCCACGAGACATTAAGCGTAATGATGATGCCAGATTCTAATTCAATATTGATATTTGCCAACGCATCGTTAGGATAATCAAGATATTTGGTTTTAAAAGTAGAAACTTTCTTGATATGTAGCCCGACAAGATAATCGATAATGCTTAAGTCATGGATTGCCAAATCCCAAATCACATCGACATTGCTTTGAAATAATCCTAGATTAATGCGCCTTGCATTGATATAGACGATTTCGCCAAAGTCAGCAATATGTTCTTTGAGATAATTCACTGCTGGAGAGTGTAGAAAAATATGATCGCAATAAAGTTGCACATTCTGTTTTTGCGCAAGATCATAGAGTTTGTAGGCTTCTTGAAGATCTGTTGTGAGTGGCTTTTCGACAAAGGTATGCTTGCGATGTTCTAAGGCGGCTTTAGTCAGTGTGAAATGTGTATGTGGAGGCGTGATAATGAAAATCGCTTCAATAGATTCATCACACAAAATGCTTTCATAGCTCGGATAAAGTGTAAAGTCATAAAGTGAGCGTGCGTTTTCAAGTGCGTTTGAATCTTCATCATAGATACATACAAGCTTAAAAGCGGGATTTACGCTGATAGCTTTTGCGACATTTCGTCCCCAATATCCATAACCAATAAGTGCGCATTTGATAGGCATAAGTCCTCTTTTAGATGCTTTAGATTCAAAAACTTATTATACTATAAGTTAAGAATCTAGCGCAAAACTCTAGCTTTCGTTTATTTTTCCATATTTGATATTTTTTGTTTCAGCTCATTTTTGCGGTTTTGAAATTTCCTAAACTTGCCGAAGGTGAGAGCATTCAAGATTCTGTATCGTTTGAGTTTGGCTTTAAAAATGTGAATATAAAGTTTTGATACCTTTTTGTAAAAGCCCTATCCCTAATTGAAGTAAGTCAAGGTTTGCCTCTCGCATCAAGCGGAGATTAAAAAGCATCAAGCCGCTATTAAAATAATCACTCGCATCTGAAAGTTGCAAGGTTTCATAGATATAAGTGCGATACATTTCTAGCTCTCTGACTTGGACATTGAGGATTAGACCCACATCTCTTACGGCTGCTACCAAAAAATCCTCCATATTAGTGTGATATAGTTCTGCAATATCTTTGCGAAAGGTAATATCGCAATCCACATAAAGGACTTTTTCAAAAGTTTGAAAGATTTGGGGAATGAAAAGGCGATAGTATGCTTCGATTGTCAAGTAATAGTTGAGAGTAAATAAACTCGTGTCGTATGAAGCAAGTTTGGGTCTGATGTCGATAAAATAAATGCTTAGATTTGTATTTTGCATCGAGTGCAGGGCTAATTTGGTAGATTCTGTAATATTTGTCTCTAAGACGAAAATATCATAATGATATATCGGATTGATATGTTCTTTAATGGATTGGATAGCGACACTTAAATATTTGGCATAATTTTCATCGCTTGCAAAGATGATAGGGATATGATTAACGCGAGCAAGTTTTCCTAACTCATCAAGATTATGTTATGTTATTATAATCTCCAAAAGATATATTATAGCAGAAAGCGACTAAGGATAGAATAAAACAAAATGAGAGAAGTAAATTTAAAAGATGAGCATTTATTCAAAGGGATTGTAGAATCCCTTTGAACTTTTAATTACGACTTCGCGTCTTCTACAATATTAATAATCGTATTTGCCACGCGGCGAGCAGTTTTGTCCAAAAACTCTGCAGGAGAAGTAAAGCCAACGCATGAGCAGTTGATTTCGCCCAAGACATATTTGTCTTTACCATTTGCATCAGTATCAAGGATAAAGTCTGCAGTCCAAATAAGTGGCAAGTCATAATTGCCAAGCTTGCTCTTAATTTCGGGCAAGTTGCTAAGGAAATATCCCACAAGCTCGCTCCATTGCTCGGGTTTGTCATAGCGATATTTCGCACCGCTAAAGAGTGTTGCAGAAAACGCGTCCGCGCCCTCGGCAGGTTTTTTATGCA